>Ga0126314_10001409_pt1 | contig 11586 bp, 8 predicted proteins | sample Plot105B_FD_92535 | JGI IMG/M metagenome (GOLD analysis project Ga0126314, IMG submission 92535) | Serpentine soil microbial communities from UC McLaughlin Reserve, CA, USA - Plot105B | ecosystem: Environmental > Terrestrial > Soil > Grasslands | place: USA: UC McLaughlin Reserve, Lake County...
CAGCGGCATGCCCGCGTCGTCGATCGAGTTCCGCCCGTACGCCTCCAGCCAGAAGTCGAACGTGTCGCCGAGGCCGTCGTAGGCCTGGTCCGTTGCCTCGTCCCCGGTCGGCGGCTCACCCTCCCGACGCACGATCGGGCCGCGGACGTTCTCGGTGCCCTGCGCATCACTGATCACGCGAGCCGGCCGCGGCGACGCCACGCCAACGAGCGCGTCCGCTCGCTGCGGCGCCGCGGCCACCCCGGCGCGCAGGTTCTGTACTCGCGCGAGGCGGATGGAGCTGTCGCGGCTGAGAGCGCGCGTGGCCCATTCACGCTGCGCCTCGTCGCCCTTGCGCGCGATGTTCTCGAGAACGATGGGCGGCAGTACGCAGTGAAGGCCATGCCTGCGGCAGTGCATCTCGAGCCTCCTGGAAGACGGTGGGGAGGGGTTATGTCCACCCTACGCCCGCGGTTCGCGCGGATCCACACGCGGCGTCACTTTGCACGAGCACCGTCCAGCAATCCGCGCCGGCGTCGCACACGAGCCCGGCGCCACGAAGCCCTGCCCCCGGTGCAAGCCTCGTTGCAGCGCCCCCTTGGCGGCAATTTACGTCCAGTTCCGACCGAACCCTTCAGGCGGGATGGAGCTTTCGACTCCAAACGTATGCATTGCACGCGCAGGTGCGCGAACTAGTGCGGAATACGCCGACGATGCCCAGGAGATGCTTCTCGCCGAGCGACTTGTCGGGGAGGCTCGGCAGCGTAGGGCCACGCGAATGGAGACGCGTGAGCGCCTCGTAACCGCCCTCTCCGCCCTGACCTTCCTCGCAACCGCGATCGCGATCGCTGTCCTCGTTCCGGACGAGCGACACGTGGATCCCGTTCTCACCATTGCTCTCGTCGCCGGCTTCGCGCTGATACTCCAGGTCAGATTCGAGTTCGGTGGCTACTTCGGGTCGCCGGAGCAGCTGGCGATCGTCCCACTGATGTTGCTCGGGCCGCTGCCGTTTGTACCCGTCCTCGTCGCCGCCGCCGGGATTCTCACGCTACTTCCTGACTTCGTCCGCGGAACGTGGCATCGCGAGCGCTGGATCAACAGCTTCGCCGACTCGTGGCCGTGCATCGGTCCGGTCGTTGTCCTGGCTCTCCTGGCGCCCGGGCCGCTCGAAGCCGGTCACCTGGAGGTCTACGTCCTGGCGGCCGCCGCTCAGTTCGGCGCGGATGTCACGTGGGGCCTGATCCGCAACCACCTCCTTGACGGGCATCCGGTTCGGGAGGGACTGCGCGGCTTCGCCGGTACCGCACGCGTGGATGCGGTCTTCATCCCTATCGCCTTCGTCATCTCGCTCGCCGCGGTTCACGAGCCGCTGTATCTGCTGGTGATGGTGCCTCTCGTCTGGCTCCTGCAGCTCTTCTCGATAGACCGTCGCGAGCGTTACACGAAGGCTCTCGAGCTCCAGCGCGCTTATCGCGGAACCGTGATGCTGCTGTCCGACGTCATCGAGTCTGAGGACCGCTACACGGCGGAGCACTCGCGATCCGTCGTCGACCTCGTGAACGCGGTGGCCGATCAGCTCGGCGTGCCCGAAACCGACCGCCAGGAACTCGAGTTCGCGGCGATGCTCCACGACGTGGGCAAGATCGCAATACCGAAGGACATCCTCCACAAGCCGGCTGCACTCACCGAGAGCGAGTTCGAGGTCATCAAGACGCACACGATCGAGGGCCAGTTCATGCTCGACCGAGTTGGAGGTTTGCTTGGCCGCGTGGGCGAGATCGTCCGCTCATGTCACGAGCGCTGGGACGGCACGGGGTATCCCGATGGCCTCGTTGGCAAGGAGATCCCTTACGCCTCTCGGATCGTCTTCTGCTGCGACGCCTACAACGCGATGACGACAAACCGCGTGTACCGCGGGGCAATGTCCACGGCGGAGGCCATTGCCGAGCTCAAGGCGAACTCTGGAACGCAGTTCGACCCCGCCGTGGTGGCGGCCGTCAACACAGTGGTTCGGGCGCGTGCGACAACCACATCAGCCGCTGACGAAGTCCGGGCCGTCCTCGCGAGCGCCCCCCGGCCGCGCGAGTTCCCCGCGGCCAACACTGCTGCTGGCTGAAACCTGCTCCGGCTGGAGCGCGTCCGTCTCGCCTGAGCGCCGGAGCTGCCACGCGGCGATCAACCAGACGATAAATGCGCTCGCGCCTGCCACGACCACAGTTGTTCTGGTTCCGATCGCCGTGAGCAAGAGAGGGCCGACGACGAATGCGATCGCCCACGCCCAGGCGGTCAGCGCATCACGCATGCCGAAGATCCTTCCGCTCAGCACATCGGGAATAAGGGCCTGGATCAAGAGGCGCTCGTGCACGAGCAGCAATCCGGCGCCGTAGCCCGCTCCCACGAAGCAGACGGCGGCTAACAGTGCGCTCGGCGCGAGCCCGCTTGCACCGGTCCCGACAGCCGCCAAGAGCAGTCCTGCGAGATACCGCCTTCGTAGCAGAGTGACCGATCCCCCGCGCGCCCCCGCCACGGAGCCACCTATGAAGCCCAGGCCGTAAATGGCGACCAGGATGGAAAAGCCGGAGTTGCTTGCTCCGAGCTCCTCGGTGGCAAGCAGCAGCTCCGCAACGTTGAACAGTCCGCCGCAGAAGAGTGCGGCCGTCGATGCGAGGAGCACAACCCTGAGTCCGCGAATTCGCGCCGCCGCCCTGAAACCATCACGGATGTCTCGGATGAGCGACGCAGCTTCGTCCGAGCGGCCCTCGCGGCGCGGGACTTCCCCGAACCGAATCGTTAGCAAGATCGCTGCCGACATTGCGAACGTAACGGCATTGCCACCAAGGACGAGCTCCGGGCCACCGATGAGCATGACTCCCGCAGCGATCGCGGGTCCGGCTACAAAGCCGATATCCGTCAACGCCCCGTAAAGAGAAGTCGCCGCCGGCAGGCGCTTTCGATCCGCAAGGCCCGGAAGTGCCGCAAGACTGGCCGGCTGGAACAGCGCCGTGCCAACGCCCGCCAGCAGGGCGAAGGCGAGCGTGAGGCCAAAGCCATCGACGAGCACCAGACCGGCGAACGCTGCCGCGCGTCCGACGTCGGCCGACACGACGCACGCTCGCCGAGACCACCGGTCGGCGACGGCACCGAACAGCGGGCCAAGGACCATGCCCGGAATGACGTCCGCGAGAAGGATTAGTCCAAGCGCCCACGGTGAATCAAAGCGCTCGAGGGCGAGCACCAGCAATGCGATGAACGCCGCACCCGTACCGAGCGCGGACTGGCCGAGCGCGATGAAGAAAAGTCGAGCGCGCGGCTCCTGCTTAATGAGGTCAAGGATCTCCCGCATCAGCTCCCGCGCGGAGCCTAGACCGACACTCGCTCAAAATGCACGAACGGGATGCGCATGACGCGATCCCATCCGAAGAATTTCCTATTTCTTAGCGGCGCCAGTACATGCTGGTTCCCCTTGCGGTCTGAAGCCAGATTGCACGGTTTATCGGAGATATCCCGTGCAAGTGTCCCGCAGGTTCGCACATCTCGCGGCCGAACGCGAGCATTTCGCGAAAGAAATCGTGCAAACGCTGGTCCTCAACGAACCGTTGAGAACGTCCTGTGGGGATTTCTGGCCCGACTGCGGCGCGGACAGCTCGTTCTCAGCCGTGCTACGCGGACTCTGAGGGGGGCGCCTCCGGCGGCTCGGCGGACCGCCGGGCCGACGGGCCCGGGCCGTTGCCTTCGCTGGGCGAAGGCAACTCGTCGCCCGCCGAAAGCGGGCTTGTCGCGTCCTGGACCGCGGCCTTGATCTCCTCGGGGGAGACGTTCAGGGGGTGGTGGCAGGCAGCCAGGTGGCCGTTGGGGTAGCGGGTCAGCGGGGGCTCGACCTCGCGGCAGATCTCGGTGGCGCGCGGGCAGCGGGGGTGGAAGACGCAGCCGGAGGGTGGGTCAATCGGGTTGGGCGGCTCGCCGCCCACCACGATCCGCTCGCGGCGGCGGTTCTCCTCGGGGTCGGGCACGGGGATCGCCGAGAGGAGGGCGAAGGTGTAGGGATGGATCGGCTTGGTGTAGAGCTCCTCGGACGGCGAGACCTCCATCACCTTGCCGAGGTACATCACGGCGATGCGGTCGGAGACGTGGCGCACCACCGACAGGTCGTGCGCGACGAACAGGTATGTGAGCCCGAAGTCGTCCTGGAGGTCGTCGAGGAGGTTGATGATCTGCGCCTGGACGGAGACGTCGAGGGCGGAAACCGGCTCGTCCAAGACGATCAGCCTGGGCTCGAGAGCGAGCGCGCGGGCCACGCCGATGCGCTGCCGTTGGCCGCCCGAGAACTCGTGCGGGAAGCGGTTGATGTGCTCGGGGTGGAGTCCCACCCTGTCCAGCAGCTCGCGCACCTTCGGCTCGATCTCCTTGCGGGCGGCGCCGTGCAGGCGCAGCGGCATGCCGATGATCTGTCCCACCCGCTTGCGTGGGTTCAGCGACGCGAACGGGTCCTGGAAGACCATCTGCATCTGGCGGCGGAGCGGCGCCATCCGCTTGTGGCCGGCCTTCGTGATGTCGTCACCGCGGAAGCGGATCGTCCCGTCGGTCGGGTCGATCAGGCGCATGATCGTGCGCGACGTGGTCGTCTTGCCGCAGCCGGACTCCCCCACAAGCCCCAGCGTCTCGCCCTCGTCGATCGAGAGCGTCACGTCGTTCACCGCGTGCACGCGGGCGACCTCGCGGTCGATCAGGATGCCCTGCTTGATCGGGAAGAACACCTTCAGGTGCTCGACCGAGATGAGTGGGACGTTCCCGTCGCCCTCGACGGCGCCCGACGGCGGCGCGGAAGCAGTCTCGACACTCATGCCGCCGGCGCCTCCTCGGGCTCGTCCTTCGTGGGCAGCCCGATCTCGCCGGGCCTGACCTCGCGCCGCTCGCGCTTCTCGTCGACCGACAACCAGCAGCGGTCGCGGTGGTCGGGCTGGTCCTTGACGCGCGCCTCGAGCGGCGGCACCTCTATGCACTTCGAGAACTCGTGCGGGCAGCGCGGGCGGAAGTGGCAGCCCTGAGGCCGGTTGGCGAGCGAGGGCGGCAGGCCCTTGATCGCGGGCAGCCGCTCGGGGCGCGCCCTGTCGACCCGCGTGATCGACCCCAGGAGCCCCCACGTGTAGGGATGCTGCGGGTCGTAGAAGATCTGGTCGAGCGAGCCCTCCTCGATGATGCGCCCGGCGTACATCACCGCGATGCGGTCGGCGATGTCCGCCACGACGCCGAGATCATGGGTCACTAGGATCACGGCCGCGCCGGTCTCCTCGCGGAGCTCGCGGATGCGATGGAGGATCTGCGCCTGAATCGTCACGTCGAGCGCCGTCGTCGGCTCGTCCGCGATCAGGATCGAGGGATCGCACGACAGCGCGAGCGCGATCATCACGCGTTGTCGCATGCCGCCCGAGAACTCGAATGGATAGTTGTCGATTCGGTCGCGGGCGCGTGGGATGCCGACCCGCTCGAGGAGCTCGATCGTGCGCTCGCGTGCCTGCTGGTCGGGCAGCGCCTCGTGCTCCTGGATCTGCTCCATGATCTGGTCGCCGATCCTGTGGACGGGGTTCAGCGACGTCATGGGGTCCTGGAACACCATCGCGATCTCGGCGCCGCGCACGCGTCGCAGTTCCTCCTCCGACGCTCCGATCAGCTCGGTCCCCTGGTAGTGGGCGCCGCCCCCGAAGCGCGCGTTCGGCGAGCGGGTGAGCCCCATGAGCGTCATGGCGGTCACGGACTTGCCTGAGCCGGACTCCCCGACGATCGCGAGCACCTCGCCCGGCTTGAGCTCGAAGCTGACGCCGTCCACGGCCTGGACGAGGCCGTCCTCCGTGGCGAACGACACCTCGAGCTCCTCGACCCGCAGGAGCGGCTCGTCCTTGGCCTTCCCAGGCGTGGCGGCTGGCTCGGTCACGCTCATTGGAGTCTGATCCTGGGGTCGAGGTATGCGTACAGGATGTCGACTATCGCGTTCAGCAGAACGATGAAGAACGCCCCATAGAGCACGACGCCCATGATCGGCGGCAGGTCCAGCCGGCCGATCGAGTCGGACGCATACTGGCCGACGCCCTGGAGGCCGAAGATGGACTCCGTCAGGATCGCTCCGCCGCCGAGTGCGGCGCCGAAATCCAGCCCGAAGAGCGTCACGATCGGGATCAGCGCGTTCCGGAGCGTGTGCCGGATCAGGATGCGGCGCTCGCTGAGGCCCTTGGCCCGGGCCGTGCGCACGTAATCCTCGTTCGAGATGTCGAGGACGTTCGATCTGAGCACGCGGCTGTAGAAGCCGATGAACAGGATCGACAGGGCGAACCACGGCAGTATCAGGTGATAGGCCCAGTCGACCGGATCGTCGCCGAGCTCCGTGTAGCCCCCGGGCGGGAACAGGGCTATTCGGTCGGTCAGGTAGTAGAGCAGCACGAGCCCGACCCAGAAGACGGGCAGGGAGATGCCGATCAGCGCAAGGACATTCAGAGCCCGGTCGGTGAACCTCCCCGCGTAGATGGCGCTCAGCACGCCGAACACCACCCCGAAGAAGAGCCAGATGATGCCCGCGCCGATGACGAGCGAGGCCGTACGCGGGATCCCGCGGACGATCTCCTCGCGCACGTTGACCTGGTTCACATAGGAGATCAGCTCGCCCGTGAAGACCTTCTTCATCATGTCCGCGTACTGGGCGTAAAAGGGGTCGTCGAGCCCCCACTCGCGCTTGACCGTCTGGACCTGGGCCTCGTTGGCGTTGCGGCCGGCGATTCGCAGCGCCGCCTGCTCGTCGCCTCCCCCCGGCATGACCATGAAGATCAGGAACGTGAGCACCGACACGGCCCACAGCACGAAGATCATGTTGAGCAGGCGCCTGACGGTGAACCTGAACATCGGCTAGCGCAGCCTCACCTTGGCCCGCGGGTCGAGTGCGTCGCGCAGGCCGTCGCCGAAGACGTTCAGCGACAGCACCGCGATCACGATCGCCACGCCGGGCACGAGCGACAGGTGCGGGGCCGTGTAGATCTGGTTGACCCCGTCCGAGATCAGCCCTCCCCAGGACGGCTCCGGCGGCTGGATCCCCGCGCCGAGGAACGACAGCGCCGCTTCGAGCAGGATGTTGTTCGCGATGATCAGCGTCCCGAAGACGAGGATCGTCGACGAGAGGTTCGGGAGGATCTCGCCGAACATGATGCGCGGAGAGCGCATGCCCTGGGCCACCGCGGCGTCCACGAACTCCTTCTCGCGCAGCGACAGCACCTGGCCGCGGATCGGGCGGCCGAAGTACGGCACGTAGACGACCCCGATGATCACGATCGGGATCCACAGCGAGTCGCCCTGGATGTTGAGCGGCCCGATCTTGAGGCCGCCGAGCGCCAGCGCCGTGCCGAGCGCGATCGCGAACAACAGGACCGGGAAGGACCAAAGGATGTCGAACAGGTTCGTTATCACGCGGTCGCCCCAACCCCTGAAGTAACCGGCGGCCAAGCCGAGCGCCACCGCCAGGACGCCGGTGATGACGGCGGCCATGAAGCCGACGAACAGCGAGTTGCGCCCGCCGTACAGCAGCCTGACCATCACGTCGCGGCCGAGCGGATCGGCGCCGAGCAGGTACTGCTTATGGAGGCCGGGGCCGATCGGCGTGCCGTCCGGGGTTACGACGAACGTCTTCTTGCCGTCGATCTGGATCGTGCCGGTGGCGTTGGTCGCCGTCGGACCGCGCCCTGCGATGTGCTCCGCGTACAGCGGCGCGGCGAGGCAGCAGCCCACTAGCACGAAGAAGACCGCCAGCGAGGCCATCGCCACGCGGTTGCGCCTGAGGCGGCGCCAGGCGAGCTGCCAGGGGCCCATCCCCTCAAGCTGCCTACCTCCCTCCCGTTCGGCGACGGCTGCCGCCGCATCCAGGCTGAAGTCGGTCTCGGTTGCCGGCTGGGTTGCCAAGCTGGTCGCAGTCTAAAACGAGGGGAGCGCCTTGTGAGCACCCCCCTCGCAATTTAACTCCGGCTCGCTACTGCTTGCGGCAGAACATGCCCCAGTGGTGCGTCCAGACGGCGTGCTCGCCCTTGCAGTTGTCGAAGTCCATCCGCTCGGAGAAGAACGTCGACTGCTTGCGGTTGCCGTAGATCCCCCAGTACGCCTGCTCCTGGATGTACCGGTCGACCTCGCCCCACCGCTTCTTCACCTCGCCCGTGAGCTCGGGCTCCTTGTTGAGGTCGTTGATCATCTTGGCGAGCTTCGTGTCGTTCGCGTTGTAGGTGTAGTTGTTGTTCCCGGTCGCGACGACGTTGTCCGGGTTCAGCAGGATGTCGATGAAGTCCGACGGGTGCGGGTAGTCCTGGAACCAGTTCGCCCACCCGGTCTGCGGCTTGTTCTTCCGCGTCCCGATCGTGACGAAGTACTCCTCGGCCGGGATGTTCTTGATCTTGGCGTTGAGCCCGATCTTGTTCAGGGTGTCCGCGTAGTACTCCATCGTCCGCTGCGTCTCGGGCTCCGGGTTCGACCACACCGTCACGTCCGTGCCCTCGACGCCGGCCTCCTTGATCAGGCTCTTCGCCTTCTCGAGGTCGAACGGGTAGATGTCCTTCTGCGACTTGTCATAGCCCGGCACGCCCGGAGGCAAGGTCGTGTTCGCGGGCTCGAGCACCCCACCCTGCGCACGGTTGATCGCGTTGACGTCGATGGCGTAGTTGACGGCCTGGCGCACCTTGAGGTCGTCGAAGGGCTTCGTCTCGACGTTCATGAAGAAGTAGAACGTCGAGTTCGTCGGGAACTGCTCGAAGCGATCCGTGTACTTGTTCTTGAGCTCCGCCACGCGGTCCGGCGGCGGGTTGTCGACCATGAAGTCGAGGTCGCCGCGGAGTACCTTCGTGACCTGGCTCGACGTCTGCGGGTCGATCGTCGCGTGGATCTCGTCCGCGTTGCACTGGTCGGCTGCCGTACCCTTCAGCGACGGGCTGAAGTTCGGGTTCCGGACCAGGTCGTAGCTGCGGTTCAGCTGGACGTTCTTGAACATGTAGCACCCGGTCCCGGGGGGCGGGTCCTTCGTCATGTTCTTCGCGGGCGTGTTGCCAGGCACGACGCTCGCGAACGGGATCGCCAGCTCGTAGAGGAACGCGCCGCGCGGCTCGGAGAGCGTGAGCTTGATCGTGCGCTTCGCGTTGTCGGTCACGATGCCGTCGACGCCGCCCTTCTTCGACTCGAGGAACTCCGCGCCGCCCTTGATGGTGGTGTAGCCGAGGCCGGCGCCCTGCGAGTCCTGCTCGAGCAGCCGCTCGATCGAGTGCTTGAAGTCGGACGCCTTCACCGGCGAGCCGTCCGCGTACTTGAGCCCGTCCCGGAGCGTGAACTCGTAGGTGAGCCCGTCCTCCGAGATCTTCGGCATGTCCTCGGCGAGGCCGGGGACCACCTCGGCGCCCTCCGTGCCCGCGTCACCGTTCCCGTTCGCGAACGTCACGAGCCCGGTGTAGGCGAGATGCAGCGCCTCCCAGCCGTCCACCGTGTAGGAGAGCCCCGGGTCGAGGAAGTCCGGGTAAGAAGTGTGCGCGATATTCAGCGTCCCGCCTTTGGCGCCTCCGCCGCCGCCGCCGCCGTCGTCGTCGTCGTCGCCTCCGCACGATGCCATCACGAGCATCGCCAGGGCGGCGACGAGCAGCACCAGCGCGCGCCTACCGAGCTTCCCCATGCAGTTCCCTCCAGGTGTGTTACGTGAGCGACCGTCTCGCTCAGCCGCGCGGAAACATACCCCTCTGAGAGCGCCCCTCATCCCGCTCCACAGAGAGAAAATCTGCCCTTAACGCAGGAATCATGCGAACTACCTAATGCACAGGCTCGACAGATCCAGCCCGAAAAGCGGCTGGAAACGGACGCAATTCTGGATATCGAGCCGTTCCGAGAGAAACGCGGGCCGGCGCTCGTTGCCGAGCGGGGCCGCGTAGCCCTGCTCGACGATGATCCGATCGGCCGCGGCCCAGGCGTCATCGCTCTGCTCGACCGATTCGGGTAGCGCGCCAGCCTCGACCGTCTCCCTCAAGTCGGTGTCGAAGACGGTGCTCGCTACGGGCTCGATGAACGCCGTCGGGTGCGCCAGCAACGGCGCGAAGCGCCGCACACGAACGGTTGCGGCGCCGCGTTCGGTGCTCGCCGCGAGCCCGATCTTCCGGAGCATGCCCGCCAAGTTCCGCTCCACCGCGCGCGGTATGCCGGGATCCGCGATCACGCTGACGGGGGCGCCGTCCGCGCCGGCGCTCTCGACCTGCTCCTTTAACTCCGGCAAGTCGGGCGGGTCCTTGCGGTCGCCGAAGGGGCAGGGGTCGAGCCGCCGGTAGGCGCGCACCGTGTCCGGCAGCAGGTTGCAGCTCGGCTCGAGAAGCCCCCGGTAGAGCCTCGTGAGCGTGTCCGCGTCGATGGACTCACCTACGGCGCGCCGCACCGCGGGGTCGTCGAACGGCGGCGCCCCCGTGTCCGCCACGAGCGCGACCGTCGAGGCCGTGGTCTCCTCGCGGTAGCGGGCCCGGTACGTCGAGCGAACCTCCGGCAGCAGGTCGACCGGGGCGGGCTCCTGCATCACATCGAGCCTGCCCGTGATGACCGCCTGCGCCTGTTGGCGCGCTGGCCGCGGGCGCAGCAGGGTGATGCGGTCGATGTGTCCGGGCGACACGCCGGACAGCACGAAGCCGCGCGTCCGAAGCAGCGCCACGCGGGTCTCGGACCGCACCAGCCTGTACGGCCCCACGCCGGGAGGCGGACGCCGGCTCAGCTCCTTCTGCGGAGTGCCGCGCGGAACCGGCGCGCTCGCCGGCAGCGCGAGCAGGTACGGGAACGACGGGTCCGGCTGCGCCAGCGTGATTGCAATCGCGCCCGTCCTCGCGTTGGCCTCGATCGTGACTATCTCCTCGTAGAGCCGCGCGAGCCGCGAGTGGAACGCGCGCACCCGGTCGACCGCGCGCTCGAAGTCGCCGGCGCGCACGGGCGCCCCGTTCGAGTAGGTGAGCCCCGGGCGGAGCGCGAGCCGGTAGGTCAGGCCGTCGTCGGAGACCTTCGGCAGCTCCTCCGCGAGGCCGGGCACGAGCTGCGTGCCCTCGCGCCCGCTTGCACGCCGATAGGTCACCAGCGGCGTGTGCACGAGCCACAGCAGCTGGAGCTCGTCCGGCTGGGTGGCGAGCGCGGGGTCGAGCGTCTTCCGCGGGGCCGAGACGCCGATGCCGATGGAGCCGCCGTCGCGCGCGCTTCCGCTCTCCTCGTCACCCCCCATGCAGCCGGCCAGCCCGAGAACCGCGACCAGGAGGAGCGGGCACGCCACGCGGGCGGCCCGGCTCAACGGAGCAGTTCTTCGCGCATGATCGAGAGCGACTTGCGGATCAGGCGCGAGACATGCATCTGCGAGAGGCCGACCCGCTGTGCGATCTGGGTCTGCGGGAGGCCCTCCTCGAACCGCATCCGAAGGATCTCCCGCTCGCGCGGCGGAAGGCGGTCGAGCGCCGGCTCGAGCGCGGCGCGGTGCTCCGAGCGCTCGAACTCCGCGTCCTCACCGCCGATCGTCTCGAGCGGGTCGAGCTCCTCGTCGCCGCCCGGGCCGGTCGACAGCGAGACGGTCGAGTATGCGGAGCCGACCTC
>Ga0126314_10001410_pt1 | contig 11584 bp, 11 predicted proteins | sample Plot105B_FD_92535 | JGI IMG/M metagenome (GOLD analysis project Ga0126314, IMG submission 92535) | Serpentine soil microbial communities from UC McLaughlin Reserve, CA, USA - Plot105B | ecosystem: Environmental > Terrestrial > Soil > Grasslands | place: USA: UC McLaughlin Reserve, Lake County...
AGGAAGCTGGTAACAACCGGCTCTCGTATAGAGTGTTCAAGAGGAAGGGCCGGGGCTCAGATGACCTCGGCTCTTCTTTATGCTCTTATTCACGAAGGTCCTAGAAGAGGAGTTCTCGGAAGTTCCGCAAGAATTCATCGCGGATTCACCGCAGCCCTGTACCCTCTTCCGCACTCGTAAAGTCCCGATAGGAAGGTGCAACAAGCCATGGAAGTTGGCGATGGGGTGAAGGTAGTGCGCAGTGGTGGTGGAAGTACGTCATCCCCGGCATCTTCAAAGCCGATTCTATCCCTGATCCCTGGAACCAGGGGGTAATCTCAGCCCTACTGTCGGCTATCAGCATGCAGGAGGTCGCCCGAAGGATGCCCGAGGGCGAGCATCAGCAGCAGCTCCTCAGCCGCTCCGAGACGTTCATCAGCGAGTTCGTGGACGACTTCTGCGGGACCGGGCCACGTCCGCGGCCGTGGCCGTGGCCAGGACCGCGTCCGTGGATTCTCCCCGCAGTGGCTCAACTGACCGTGATTGCGAACTCCATGAACAAGGGAAGCATGCGAGATGAGGTTCAGCGGGTAGCGGACGAGATGGCGCAAAGGGCGTTCTCCGAATAGTGACTCTGAGGGCCGGGCCTTGCAACACACCTTCCCCGGCCCTATTCATACCTTGGGGGTGAAAGCGAGATAGGCGTTCCGTACAATCGCCTCACCCACATCGCAGGGCTGCGCTTACCTCCCACGGCGTGGCCCTTTTGTTACGATGTACTGTGGGGCCGGGTTGGCGTCGACTATGGCATTCGATTACCGATTTACCTTGTTTCCTGCCCGGCCCCCGGTCCAAGGCGGGATGCCGTTCCCTCATAATAGCCCGCGATAGGCCCTACCTCGCCCGCGGTCGTGGCCTGTTAGCACCGGGGCTATCCACCAAACCACCGCTGCCACTAGGACCGGGGCTGTGCGGGCTCCTGCGGGCTTGTACCCTCGGGGATGGCAGCGGGCTTCGGTGGATGTCATCATACTTACGAGAGACTCCACTCAGGAGAAAGTAGGGCTGATGGGGATGTTCAGAGCACCACGGGTAGAGCCCACCCTAGGAGCGCAGATGGCTTTTGGGCGAGTAGCATCGGGCCTGGGATGGGTAGCCCTCGGGGCGCTGGCGGTGGGCGTGGCCACGCGGGTTCTCTGGCGAGGCAGGCGTGGGCCATCGAAGGGCCAAGAGCCAGACGGCCAAGAGCCAGACAACCAAGAGCCAGACGTGCTGTTGGATGTCTCCGAACTTGAGGTCGATAGAATCAACCTGGAGGTCGAGGACCTCAGGGCTCACGTCTCGGTCCTGGCAGAGCTTGCCAATCTCTTGAACCTCTCGGTCGGCGTCGATGCGAGGCTCGACCAGGTCAAGCTGGAGATAGAGGGTGTGGAGGCAGAGGTGCTCTTGAAGGTGCGCCTCAAGCACATCCGTGCCATCCTGGAGAAGGCGCTGGATACCATCGGCGAACACCCCGAGATTTTGCGCATCTTGGCCCGCTCGGTTAGCCAGGTGGTGAGGGAGGGTCTAGAAGAGACCCTTGCCACACTCGATTCCGCCTTGGAGGGGCTTGAGGTAGGCGACACGGTAGACGAGGTGCTCAGGGGGAGGCTTCAGACAGTTCGTGACACCCTCGAGGATATCTTGGAGCGCTCCGAAAGAGGAGTCGAGGGCGCGGCTCAGAGAACGCTGGGTGAGGGGCCGACGACATAACAGCGTCTCCCTAGAGACTGCTCTGGCTTCATACATAGATCGGGTGTTCACAATACGCTAAATGATCCACTCCCGGTTTCCTATTCACCCTAGTGCCTAGAAGGGGTGTTCTCGGAAGTTCGCGCCGAACTTCTCTGACTGGCACTATTCTCTGAGTGAGGCAGACTAGCCTCGCCCAAGGGACTCAAGGAGGCAAGCCGTGTCGGACGATCGCCCGCAACAGACGCGCCCCCAGCGAGAGTACCAGGAGTACGCGGCTACCCACGGCGGGGAGCAGCTTGCCGCAGGTCAAGAGCCCGACGTGTTGCTGGACGTGCCTGTCCTGAACGTTGGCGCCATCAACCTGGAGGTCAGGGGCCTTAGGGCCCACGTGGCGGTCTTGGCCGAACTGGCCAACCTTGTGAACCTCTCGGTCGGGGTGGACGCGAGGCTCGACGAGGTGAAACTGACGATAGAAGACGTGGAGGCGCAGGCGCTCTTGAAGGTGAGGCTCGAGCACGTGCGCGCCATCCTCGAGAAGGCCCTCGAGACCATAGCCGAGAACCCGCAGATCCTGGAGAGCCTGGCCCGGACGGTGGACCAAACTGCGGAGCAGGTGGGTGGCGCGGCCCGGGAGGCCGTGGGCGAGGGCGGCGCGGTGGGCCTGGTGGCGGGAGGCGTCGGAGATACCACCCGGCAGGTGGGCCAGGTGGCAGAACGGGTCGGCGAAGGAGCGCAAAACGCCGTAGGGCAGGTTGCCAACCATGCCGGGCAAGCCGCCCAAGGGGTAACGGAGGAAGCACGGGGCGAGGTCAAAGCCACACCCTCAGCCGAGCGACTAGCCCAGGAGCTAGGGGTGGATCTCTCCCAGGTTGGGGGCACGGGAGCCGGAGGCTACATCACCGTCAAGGACGTGAGAAGCGCAGCACGGGGCGGCTGATGCCCTCCTAGCAAACGGAGGAGAAGGCGCTACCATTCGACCCCTTCGGGCGCTTCGTCGGCTCTATTCACCGAAGTGCCTAGAAGGTGAATTCTCGGAAGGTCATATCCAGAACCTTGGATAAACCGGGGCTTAGAGGTTTACGGGACCTCCGATAACCTGCGGTGTCCGGTATCGGGCAAACACACCATGTAGCGTCGGTGGATAGGGATGCACGATCTTGGATAAGGGCCTAAGGATTTCTGGGGCCGGAATTTTCGCAGCGCGGGTAGCCCCGGTATCGCGTACCCCTCAAATCCCGGCCCTTGCCCCCACTGAGAGAGAGGCTACCTGGCCCACGGAGGCATTCAGAAAGGCTCCTAGGGGTCTCTGGCGGAATGCTGGTAGTGGAGGGTCATTTACCGAAGTCGATGGAGTTCCGCATCTACAACAGACGCCTTCAGGTTTCGTGCCGTGCTTACCGGTGATGGTAGCGAAGAAGTAGAGTTGGCGGGAGCCTAGGAGAAATGGGATGCAGGGTGGGCCACCCTGATAGTCATCAGGTTTCAAAAATATAGAAACCTCTAACCTGAAGTTCTACGCCCTGATGACTGAGGGTTGTTCTGAGCTAGAAATAGTCGGGACTTAAGGAAGGGGACATGGCGAGGCTGCTACTGTGACTATTGAGCAGCTCACTCCTAATGAGCAGGTCAGCGGTTCGAGTCCGCTCGTCGGCTGTCTCTTATTCCGCTATGCCGACTGCCGTTTGCGTTACCCGAAGAGCACCATATACTTGCCCGCTTCCCGGTTTCTGAGGCGCTCCAGGCCTTCGAGAGAGTCTTCGAGACGGATCGGGTTCGTGACGATGCGGCTCATGTCGAGTCGGCCAGCCGCCATAAGCCGGATCACGTTACCGAAGGTGCCTGCCCCCGAGTGGCCGAGAGAGCCCCGGAGTCCACCTCCGGTGACGACGAGCCTCTCGGGGTCTATGGAGGCTCGGTGCGGTCCGCGCCCTATGAGCACCACCGTCGCGTTAGGCGCTAGGGCGCCGGTGGCGGCGTCGATCACACCTGGTGCGCCGCTCGCCTCTACCCACATCTCCACGCCCCGTCCGCCAGTCTCCTCCAAGGTGGCCTCAGCGATGCCGCCCTCGCTAAGCTCCCGCGGATCGTAGACCGCGTCTGCGCCCATCTCCTCAGCCAGACGCCGCCGGGTCGCGACAGTCTCGAAGGCGAGCACCTTACCAGCCCCCGCGGCCCGGGCGAGCCCGACAGCAGCGAGCCCTATCGGACCGCCACCGATCACGGCCACGCTCTCGCCAGGCAAGAAAGAAGCCTGGACGAACATGCCGACATACGCGACGCTCGTGGGCTCGACGAGCGCGGCGGCTTGGAATCCATGTTCCTCCCCGAGGGTCTCCAACATGCTCCCCACGGGCCAACAGTACCTGGCTTTCGTGACCACGTACTCTGCGTGCGCGCCGTTAAAGGTGAAGCCGAGCTCACCGAGACGCTCGCAGTAGTTGAACCGGCCGGCACGGCAGGCGTAGCACTCCCCGCACCAGGCTATCTCTTCGCAGCAGACCGCGTCCCCAGGTGCGAGGTCCACGACATTCCGTCCCACCTCTTCTACGACGCCGGAGAACTCGTGGCCCGTAACGACCGGGGTGTGCATCATGCCGGGGTATACCATGTAGTCCTCATCGTCCTTCTCGTACATATGTACGTCCGAGCCGCACACCCCGCACGCCCACACCCGGATCAGGACCTCGTCCTGACCCACAGAAGGCTTGGGGAGATCCACCACCCGAAAGCGCGGGTTCTTCCAAACGAGGTTGCTGTTGCGCGCAAGGCGGCGCTCCGCGTCCTGGGGCGTCGGGACGAAACCTTTCCGAGGCTCCCAGTCTGCTTCTACCATAAGGCTTCGCATCGTTTACCTCCCGGTCTACTCTGTTTGCGCTATAGCGTCATGTATTGTAGAAGAACCCGATAAAGGGAGAGAGCAAGCGTGCCTGCATGCTGATACGAGGCATGTCTTAGTCAGGTGCTCCGTGGTTTACAGGAAGGGGATCACAAATTGCTGATCAAATGGTACGGACACGCGTGTTTCCGGTGCGAAGGAGACGGCATGTCCGTCGTGACGGATCCGTACGATCCAGCTGTCTCGGGTTTGAAGCCCGTAGATGATCCTGCAGACTTGGTGGTCGTGAGTTCGACGAGCGATGCGTATCACTCTAACGCCGCGATGATCCCCGGCGATCCGCTCTGTCTGAACGCGCTGGACATCGCTGGATTTGGCACAGTTGAGGTGGGGGGCGTCACATTTGAGGCCTTGCGGACTATAGAGAGCATCGAGCACAAAGAGGATCCGGACGAGAACGCGATGTACCGCTTCGAGTGGGGGGGAGTCAGCGTCCTCCATATGGGGGACACAGGCAACCCTCTAACCGGGGAGCAGCTGCATAGGCTTCGGAGTAGGGTGGACGTCTTGCTGGCCTTGGTCGGGGGTCCTCCTACAATAGAACTCGAGGACCTCGGCAGGGCAATAGAAGAGATTGACCCGCGAGTAGTAGTCCCCATGCATTATCGGATACCGGGGCTCAAGGTAGATGGCGAGATTCTGCCGGTAGACGCTTTTCTCGCCCGCTACCCGCGCGAGACGGTCGCAAGGGTCGGGAGCTCCGAGGTCGAGTTCACGCCCGACACCCTCCCACCCAGCCTTCGCATATGCGTGCTTGAACCCTCCAGATGAATGATCGGGGAGCAACCTCACAGGTGGTCGCTGGAGACTATGGATGGAGAGGGCCGCATCCTAGACGGAATCTCGGAGGGGATGGAGCATCGATGGAAGTTGGAGGTCGTTGTCGGAGCGGCACGTATCTCTATGCTCAGATCGTAGAGACAAAGGAGGCGTAAACGGTGGATCACGAGAAGCTGGCGCAGCGGTTACGAACGTTGCACGCGATCAACGTGACCCCGTTTCGAGAGGACCGGGTCGTGGACTACGACCTCTTGGAGCGGAACATCGAGTTCCTCGTTGCCAACGGTCTGGGCGTGATAGTTCCCTACGGGAACACCGGAGAGTTCTACGCTCTGAGCGTGGAGGAGGCGCAGGCAGTTACGCGGTTCGTCGTCGAACGCGTCGACGGCAGAACGGCAGTACTGGCAGGAATCGGCTACGACTTGGGCACCGCTAGGGAGATGGCGTTGGCTGCGCAGAAAGCCGACGCGGATGCGGTGATGGTCCACCAACCGGTGCACCCTTACCTGATGACCGAGGGCCTAATCCGATATTACACTGGCATCGCCCGCAGCGTCGAGATCGGCGTCGTCCTATACGTACGCCACGAGGCGATAGACCGAGAGGTTCTGAGCCGTGTTGCCGACATCGAGAACGTGCTGGCGATCAAGTACGCTATCAACGACCTTCCGCACTTTGCCGATCTGGTTCAATGCGTGGAGGCCTCCGTCGTGTGGGTCTGCGGCACAGCCGAGATGTGGGCGCCATTCTTCTTCGCCGCCGGTGCCGAGGGGTTTACCTCCGGTCTGGTCAACATCGCCCCGGAGCTGTCGTTGACCATGCTGGACGGCTTGAGACGAGGCGACTCAGAGGCGGTCCGAACCGTTTGGCGTCACGTGGCCCCGATAGAGAAGCTGCGCGCCAAGAACCACAACGGGAACAACGTCTCTGTCATAAAGGAGGGAATGAATCTCGCGGGTCTCCCAGCTGGCTTGGTAAGGGAACCGCTGGGAGAGTTGGATGAAGCAGACCGGCAAGAGCTGATACAGATATTGCGGTCTTGGGGAAAGTTTGCGTAAGTTGTTGCCACCATATGATACGTCAGATTAGGTGCGACCAGGGACCAAGTACTCGGCCATAAGCTGGGTGGGTGGGCATTGTTGTGCGTGGTGCAGGTGGCAGAAGCCTCTCGAGCGTGCACCCGCCCGGTTGCGGCCAGCCCGTCCCCATACCTACTTCTGCCAAGGGATGCGTCTCCGGTAAGACGACGAGCGGCTCGCGCGAAACGGGCCTGAAATCGAGAGCGCTATCGTCGAATGGCGGATAGAAGAAGCCCACACCGATCTGCCTGCTGTGCAGCCGCTGCACCACCTGGTCCGGCATCCTCTCGTGCAAGAACAGTTCCACTTCCGGGAAACTCCTCTAACTCCTTGATGTGGTATTTATGTCCTATCATAATTATGCCTGTACGTATTAACGCAATGGGGGCGTAGGGTACTGCTGGGGTAGGGGGCATACCATAGGGCGCGTAAGTAGATGACCAGTGCTTTGGCTGGGGTGAGTCTCGACCATTCCAGCCCGGTTCCGCTGTACTACCAGGCAGCTCGGGCTTTAGAGAAAGCCATCGAGGACGGCCGGCTTCCGAGGGGGAGCAAGCTGGAGAGCGAGTTGGATCTCGCGGAGCAGCTGGGGATCAGCCGACCCACGAGGCGGGCGGCCTTAAAGCAGCTAGTCGACAAGGGTTTGCTTATGAGGCGGCGGGGCATCGGGACCATAGTCGCGCCGAAGCCCGTGAGGCGTGCGGTCGCCCTGACCAGTCTGTACGACGACTTGAAGGCGGCGGGCCGGGAACCGCGGACCACTGTCCTGGCGCTCGAGGAGATCACCTGACCGCCGGACGTAGCCGAGCACCTGGGCCTCAAGCCGAACGCTCCCGTGCTGCGCTTCAAGAGGCTGCGCGTCGCGAACTCCGGGGACTTCTATCCGATCGCCCTCATGCACAACTTCGTGCCGGACGGTCTTTTGGAGATCACCAAGGAAGACCTCGAGCAGACCGGCCTTTACGAGCTGTTCCGCAAGAGCGGCATCTCACCGCACGTCGCGACCCAGCGGATCGGGGCGCGCAGGGCCGGCGCCGAGGAGGCCGAGTTGCTCGAGTTCGAGCCGGGTGACCCGGTGCTGACCATGGCCCGGATAGCATACGACACGAACGGGCGGCCTATCGAGTACGGCTGGCACCGCTACCCGGCGGAGGCTTACTGGTTCGAGATGATGCTGGTGAATCTGTGACGGAAGTTCAATGGCGATGCTGAAGCTGGCGAGCCGGCCCACTTGGCGGGACCTGGAGGTTGAGGGAAGGGGAGAGCATGAGGGATGAGATCGGCGGCATAGGGATGGTCGGTTTAGGGTGCATGGGCCGGCTGCGTACCCGGGCCTACCGCAGTTTGTTCGACCACTACCTGGAGTGCCCACTCATGCCGAGGCTGGTGACAGCCGACGATAGTGGCCCGGGAGGACCTGACGCATGAGCGAGGGGCGAGAGCAGCACGCGTTGGACCTCATTTGCATCGGGCGTACCTGCGTGGACCTCTATGCCGAGCAAGAAGGTGCCCGCCTGGAGGATGTTCAGTCCTTCCGCAAGTACGTGGGCGGCAGCGCGACCAACATCGCCTTCGGCACGGCGCGGCTGGGGGTAAAGAGCGCCATGCTCACCCGCGTCGGGGACGAGCACATGGGCCGCTACGTGCGCCAGACCCTCGCGGAGGAGGGCGTCGACGTGAGAGGGGTCCGGTTCGATCCGGAGAACCTCACCCCCTACGTGCTGCTTGCCGTTCGGGCCATAGACGATTTTCCCAGGATCTTCGCCTACGGCGATGCCGCCGACCTCACCGTCGAGGAGAGCGACGTCGACCCCGAGTTCATCGCCTCCTCGAGGGCGCTACTCGTCACGGGCACGCCCTTCTCCAGGTCCGGTCCCCGGGCGGCCTCCTTCAAGGCGATCGAGGCCGCACGCGAGGCCGGAACCGGCATAGTGTTCGACCTCGACTATCGGCCGGTGTTCTGGGGTGTGGCCTCACACGAGCAGGGCGGCGAGATGTTCGTCGCCAGCGAGGAGGTAACGGAGGTCTACCGTTCCGCGTTGCCGGACTGCGACCTCGTGGTGGGGACGGAGGAGGAGGTTCGTATCGCCGGTGGCTCGACGGACACCTTAGAGGCGCTGCGGAGCATCCGGAAGTCGAGCGAGGCGACTGTCGTGCTCAAGATCGGCGCGATGGGAGCCGTAGTCTTCCCCGGAGAGATTCCGGACAACATTGAAGACGGGGTCAGGGTTCCGGGCTTCCCCGTGGAAGTGTTCAACTCCGTGGGCGCGGGGGATGCCTTCATGAGCGGTTTTTTGAGCGGCTGGCTGCGTGAGGAGCCTTTGGAGGAATGCCTGCGGCTCGGGAACGCCTGCGGCGCCATCGTGGTCTCCCGGCACGGATGCTCTCCGGCCATGCCGACGCAGGAGGAGCTGGAGTACTTTCTGGCGCTGGAGGAGAAACCGCGGCGCCTCAGAGACGACGAATGGCTCAACCACCTCCACCGCACCACCACCCGCAAGAGCCCCGACGAGCTGCACGTGCTGGCCATAGACCACCGCTGGCAGCTCGAAGAGATGGCCGACGAGTTGGGTGTGGATCGCGGGCGCCTGCGCGAGCTCAAGGTTCTCCTCGGTCAGGCGTTCCGGCGCGTCGCCGAAGATGATGGCGCGGCGGGGGTGTTGCTTGACGACATCTACGGAGACAAGGCGCTGGAGACCCTCACGGGGAGCGGGACCTGGATCTCGCGTGCCGTCGAGGTGGCCTACGGGTCCAGACCCGTAGAGTTCGTCGGGGGACCGAACGTCGCTGCCACGCTGCAGACCTGGCCGCAGGAGCACGTGGTCAAGTGCAACCTCTACATGCACCCCCGGGACGACGCTGAGATAAAGGATCTGCAGGAACAGAGGGTACTCCAGCTCTTCGACGCCTGCGTGCGCGAGGACCGGCTGCTCTTGCTCGAGATCCAAGCCCCACCGGGCATGCAATACGGCGAGGCGAGCGTGGCGGAACTGCTCGATAGATTCTACGAACTCGGCGTGCGTCCCGAGTGGTGGAAGCTGCCGCCGGACCCCGATCCCGGCGTCTGGAAGAGGATCGGGGACGTCGTCCGGGAGCACGACCCGTACTGTGCGGGCTTGCTGGTCCTCGGGCAGGCGTTGGAAGAAGAGGATCTCGTCAAGAGCTTCGCCGCGGCGTCCTCCGAGTCTCTATGCAGGGGGTTCGCGATCGGACGCTCGATCTACGGGGAGGCGGCGCGCCGCTGGCTGGCCGTGGAGATGGGAGACGAAGAGCTCGTGTCCTCGGTCGTCGCCAACTACGAGCGGATGATCTCACTCTGGCAAAAGCGGACGGAGCGCCGGACCCGGGAGGGCGCTGCGGGATGACTTCAAGAAGTTAGTGAGGCAATGGACGAGCGCGTGCGCGTCGGGCTGGTGGGTTTGGGAAGAATGGGACGCTTTCATGCCGCCAACCTCGCGGGGCGCGCCCCCCTGGCGCGATTGGTGAGGATAGTCGACGCGAACAAGAAGATCGCTCGCGAGACCGCAGAGCAACTCGGGGGAGTCGAGTGGTCTGGCAGCTACGCCGATCTACTCGAGGACCCCGAGATCGAGGCGGTGGTCGTGGCGAGCCCAACGCCGCTGCACGCCGAGATGGCTGAGGCGGCCGCCAGGGCAGGCAAACACGTCTTCTGCGAAAAACCGATCTCGCTCGACCTCCAGCGCACCTACCAGGTCATAGAGGCCGTGCGTTCGGCGGGCGTCAAGATGCAGGTCGGCTTCCACCGGCGCTTCGACCCCGACTACCGCGCCGCGTGGGAGCGGATCTCGGCGGGCGAGATCGGTGACGTGTACCTTTTCCGCACCTCGCTCAGAGACATGCGCTCTCCCGGCTTCGATTACATCAAGGGATCGGGGGGATTCTTTGCGGACGTCACCCTGCACGACTTCGACGCGGCCCGCTGGCTCGTCGGTGAAATCGAGGAGGTGACCGCCTTCGGTGTCGCGCTCTCCGATCCCGGTTTCGAAGAAGTGGGAGATATAGACAACGCCGTCGTCACCCTGCGTTTCACCAGCGGTGCTCTGGGTGTTATAGACAACAGCCGCGTCGCCGGCTACGGCTACGAGTGTTCCAGCGAGATCATGGGCTCTCGGGGCACGCTGAGGATCGACAACCACAGGCGCGTGGCGGTCCAGACGTTGACCCCCGACAGGATATGCCAGGACTACGTTACCGACTTCGTTGAGCGTTTTGCCGACGCCTACAGGGCGGAGATGGAGCATTTCCTCGATACCGTGCGGAGCGACCGGGAGCCCGAGGTAACCGGGGCCGACGCCGTCGCTGCGTTCGTCCTGGCGCAGGCTGCCGATCGTTCTTACCGTGAAGGGAGAACGGCGCGGCTGAAGAGAGAAACGAGAGACGGCGAGGTCTTCTACGAGGAGGCTGACTGAGCCAGTGGCGTACGAACCGAAGGAGGGTCTACATGGAGCACGAGACGCGCGTCTCGTCTCTGAGCAGATCTCGGTGCCGTGGGGGTGATCCGGTGAGCAGAGACGCGCGCATCGCGGGAGCTCCGGTGTCTTGGGGGGTTATCGAGATACCGAAGTGGGGCTACCAGATGCCCGCCGAACGGGTATTGCGCGAGGCGGCGTCGCTCGGTCTGGTTGCCGTGGAGGCGGGTCCCGAAGGCCTGCTGCCGCGGGATCCCTCCGAGGTGTCCGAGATGCTAGGCGGGTACGGTATGAGCCTCGTCGGGGGGTTCGTGCCCGCCGTGCTGCACAGACCCGAAGTTCGGGAGGCGGAGCTGGCTTTCGTCGAAAGACGCGCGGAGTTCTTCGCCGCCGCCGGTGCGGACGTAGTGGTCCTGGCGGCTACCACCGGCTCGGAGAGTTACGAGGAGGTCGCCGAGCTAGACGACGGCTCGTGGCAGGAGCTATTCCGAAACCTCTTCAGGGTGGAGGAGATCTGCACCCGGTACGGCCTCACGGTCGCGCTGCACCCTCACTACGGCACCGTGATCGAGCGCGACGACCAGCTCTGGCGCTTCCTGGACGACTCCGGCACGGGACTGTGTCTAGACACCGGGCACCTCGTGATCGGGGGCAGCGATGCCGTCGAGGTCGCCGAACAGGCCGCA
>Ga0126314_10001411_pt1 | contig 11574 bp, 9 predicted proteins | sample Plot105B_FD_92535 | JGI IMG/M metagenome (GOLD analysis project Ga0126314, IMG submission 92535) | Serpentine soil microbial communities from UC McLaughlin Reserve, CA, USA - Plot105B | ecosystem: Environmental > Terrestrial > Soil > Grasslands | place: USA: UC McLaughlin Reserve, Lake County...
ATCCCGGTCGGCATGGTCGCGTACACGGGGATCGAGACGATCTCGAACATGGCCGAGGAGGCCCGCGACTACGGCAAGACGATTCCGCGCTCGATCGGCGGCGTCGTGGTCGCCGTGATGGTGATCTACGCCCTGCTGCCGGCCGTCGCGCTGTCGGCGATGCCGGTCGAGAACGGTCAGACGCCGCTCGGGCTGAGCGAGGAGAAGGGCGGCTACGCTGGCGACCCGGTGCTCGGTGTCGTGAAGAACATCGACCTAGGGCCGTTCCAGCACGCGGCGGAGATCTACGTCGGCGTCCTCGCCGCCACGATCTTGATCCTCGCGACGAACGCGGGGTTGATCGGCGTCTCCCGGCTCACGTACTCGATGGGCCAGTACCGCCAGCTGCCCGACAAGCTGCGCACCCTGCATCCCAAATTCCGGACCCCGTATATCGCGATCCTGCTGTTTGGCGCGATCGCCTGTTTGACGATGCTGCCGGGACAGGCCGAGTTCCTCGGTCAGATGTACGCCTTCGGCGCGATGCTGTCGTTCACGATCGCGCACCTTGCCGTCATCCGCCTGCGGATGAAGCAACCGGATGCCGACCGGCCGTACCGGGGGCCGGGGCAGATCAACCTGGGCAGAGGTCGGATGCTGCCGTTGTTCGCCGTCTTCGGCGCCATCGGCACCGGCCTGGCGTGGATCGTCGTGACCGTCCTCAATCTGACGACGCTGATCGTCGGGATTGGCTGGATCGCCGTTGGGATCACGAGCTACGTGCTGTTCCGCCACAGCCTCGGCCTGAACCTGCGGGAAACCAAGAAGGCCGAGCTGATCAAGTCGGCGGTCGAGCACGAGGTCGAGTACGAGTCGGTCCTGGTCGCGTTCGAGGACACCGAGTATTCGTCGGATGCCGTCGCCACGGCCGTGAAGCTGGCCGCCCGCCGCCGCCGGGGCGTGCACGTGGTCGTTCTGCTGACCGTGCCCAACCACCTGCCGATCGATGCCGTGCTGCCGGAGCAGGAACGGCGGGCGGAGCAGACGATCGAGGCGGCGCGCGTGCTGGGCGGCCGCCGTGTGACCGGGCACATCGAGAAGGTTCGTCCCGGCCAAGGCGGGCGCCGGCTGGTCGAGGAGGCGCGCGAGATCAAGGCGCGGGCGCTGATCATGGCGGTGCCAAAGCATCCGCGCGTCGCCGGTTCGCCATTTGGGCGCACGCTCGAGACCGTGCTCGCGGACCGCCCCTGCCGCGTGATCATCACGACTGAGCCGCCGAAGACGGCCGCAGAATCGCTCGTGGCCGCGTCGTAAGCTTGCGTCAGTGGACCGCGCCTATCGCGCCTCGACACGCTTGGTCGGAGTCATCACGTTCGTTCTCGGGCTGACGATGATTGCCGTGACTGTCGCTCGCGGCGGCGGACCACTGGCGGTAGGCGTCGTGGCCGGCCTCCTCTTCGCGGTTCTCGGGGCGATCCGCTACAGCCACGCCACGCGCCGCGGGTCGTGATGACCGGCCTCAGCGAGCTTCGCGCGCGCGTGCGGGCGCCACTGGCCATTCGCAAGTTCCTCCCCGCGCCGATGGCGCTGGGCGGCCGCGGCAGCGGTGCGCTCGCCCTCTTTGCGATCGGGCTGACGGCCATCGGCGCGTCGATCTACTTCTCGCTCGGCGTAGTCGCCGGGCATGCGCTCGGCTTGACGCCGGTGGCGTACGCCCTCGCCGGCGTCTTCTTCGTGCTCACGATGATGACCTACGTCGAGGGCGGCGTCCTCCACCAGGAACGCGGCGGCGCCTCATCGCTTGCGCGCTACGCGTTCAACGAGCTCTGGAGCTTCATCGCCGGCTGGGCGATCCTGCTCGACTATCTGATCGTCATCGCGATCTCGGTCGTGTCGATCTCGCACTACCTGACGGTCGTGTGGCCGTCGGCAGACTCGCGCTGGCCGACCTATGTGATCGCGGCGCTCGCGATCTGCTCCATCGCCGTGCTCAACATTCGCGGCCTGCCGGTCGACAAGCTGCTGCTCGTCCTGACCGTGGGCCTGATCAACGTGCTCGCGCTGTTCGTCGTGCTCGTCGTCGGCCTCAGCTTGTTCTCCGATACGAGCGTGGTGACCGACACGATCCACCTCGGCTCGGCCCCGAGCTGGGACGACCTGATCTTCGGGCTCGTGGTCGCGACCGTGGCGCTCACGGGCATCGAAGCTGCCTCCGGGTTCGCCGGCGATGTGCGGGCGGCCTCGGTCGAGCTCCGACGGCTGGTCGTGATCGGGACGGCGGTCGTCCTGGTCGTCTTCGTCGGAATCTCGCTGCTGGCGGTGATGGCGGTGCCGGTCACCGGGACGACGACCGCACTCGGGACGAAGTACGCCGAGGCCCCGGTGCTGGGCATCGTCGAGCAGTTCGACCCGCACTGGGTCATGGAGCTCTTCCGCTGGATCATCGGGATCGTTGCGTCGCTGGCGCTGTTCCAGGCGGCGAACACGAGCATGCTCGGGCTGTCGCGGCTGTCGTACTCGCTGGCCACCAACGGCCAGATCCCGGCCGGCGTGGGCAAGCTGCACCGCGACCACGCGACGCCTTACATCGCCATCGGCATCGCGTCGGTGCTTGCGTTCGTGCTGGTCCTTTCCAACGACATCGACTTCCTCGCCGGCATCTTCGCCTTCGGCGCGATGCTGGCGTTCGCGATCGCGCACGTCTCGATCGTCGTGCTCCGCTTCCGCGAGCCGACGCTTCCGCGCGCCTTCCGAATCCCGCTGAGCATCCCGGCCGGCGAGGGCTCGCTGCCGCTGCCGGCTTTGGCCGGCGCGATCATCGCCGCCGGCGCCTGGATCAGCGTCGTGCTGCTCCATAGCGGCGCACGCATCATCGGCGGGCTCTGGATGCTCGCGGGCATCGCCTTCTACGTCCTCTACCGAAAGGCCCAAGACAAGCCGCTTGCCAAGCGGTACCAGATCCCGGCCGAGGCGCTGCGGGACGCGCCGGAGGTCGAGTACGGCGCCATTCTCGTGCCGATCTTCGGGGAGGAGTTGGACGACGACATCGTCGGCACGGCGGGGCGGCTGGCCGCCGAGGAGGCCGAGGAGGGCGAGGGCGGCGCAGTGATCGAGGCGATATACGTCGTCGAGATCCCCATGTCGCTGCCGCTGGACGCGCGCGTCCCGGAAGAGAAGATCATCGAGGCGCGACGTGCGCTGCAGCGCGCCAAGCGCGTTGGTGAGGAGTACGAGGGGGTGGAGGTGGCGACCGCATCCGTCCGTGCGCGCACGTACGGTCAGGGGATCGTCGAGGAGGCGCGCCGGCGTGGGGTCGAGGCGATCGTCCTGGGCGCCGAGGAGCCGACGCGAATGCGCGGCGGCCGCCGCCTCGGCGGCAAGTCGGGGCCACGTAACCGCTCGGTGGGGGAGACGACGCGCTACGTGATCGAGAAGGCTCCTTGCCGCGTGATCCTCACTGCGCCGCCGCTGGGCGAGGAGGGTACCCGCGAAGGGGTCGCGCCTTGATTAGATACGCAGTGTGTTCGTTTTGATCGTCGGCTGCGGGCGGGTGGGGTCGGCGATCGCCCGGCACATGATCGCCACCGGCCATGACGTGTCCGTCCTGGACGAAGACCCGGAGGCAATAGCGCTGCTCGAGCGGGGACTTGATCGCCCGTGGGAGGACCATGGCGGGCAGTTCACCGTGGGGACGGCGCTGGAGATGGATGCGCTGCTGGCGGCAGGCATCGAGAACGCTGACGCGTTCGTCGCCGCAACCGACGGGGACAACACCAACCTCGTGATCGCGCAGATCGCCAAGCGCCGCTTCGAAATCGACAAGGTGGTGGTACGGGTGCTCGATCCGATGCGAGCCCAGTGGTACGAGGACCAGGGGCTGGAGACCGTCTGTCCGACGCAGAAGGCGATCGACATGCTCCTGTCAGCCGTGGGCGAGAACGGCAGCAGCGCAGGGACCCGCTGATGTACGTGATCGTCGTCGGCGCCGGCAAGGTCGGCCTGAACCTCGGGCGCGAGCTGCGGGCAAAGGGCCACGAGGTCACGCTCATCGAGTCCGACCCGACCCGCTTTGCTGCGGTCGAGGAGGAGTTCGAGCATCAGGCGCAATACGGCGATGGCTCGGAGCTGTGGGTGATGGAGCGCGCCGGCGTCGAGCGCGCCGAGATGCTGATCGCTGTCACCGGCGACGATGAGGACAACATGCTGATCTGCCAGGTCGCGCGCGAGAAGTACGGCGTCGAGCGGATCATCTCGCGCTGCAACAACCCGCGAAACCTGCAGCACTTCGAGCTGCTGGGCGTCAAGCCGGCGGTCTCTGCAACTGATCTGATCCTGCGCCTGATCGAGCACGAAGTGCCCAAGTACGGGCTCGTCCACCTGCTCGACCTGCCGCAGGAGCGACTCGAGATCATCGAGATCGAGATCCAGGAGGACTCGTTCGCGGACGGCAGGGAGGTCCGGTCGCTTGGGCTGCCGGACGGGTCGCTCGTGATTGCCATCCTGCGCGACGGCACCGGATTCGTGCCGCTGGCGGACTCGGTGGTGGAGGCGGGCGACGAGCTGTTGCTGGTGCTCGACACGGGACTCGAGGAGAAGATCACGCAGCGGCTCGGGGGACCGCGCACCCAGCCGCCCGAGGCGCGGGCGGCCTGAGTGGCGGCGCGTTCGTTCGACTACCTGCTGATCGGCGGCGGGCTGGCGTCGGCCACCTGCGCGGCGTCACTGCGCGACGAGGGCGCCGATGGCTCGATCCTGCTCGTTGGGCGCGAGCCCGATCCGCCCTACAACCGGCCGTCGCTCTCGAAGCACTACATGACCGGTGACGAGTCGCGGGACGAGGTGCTCGTCCACCCGAACGAGTTCTGGGGGGAGAAGGACGTCGAGCTGATGACGCGCACGAGCGTTACTGGACTCGACGCCAACGAGCGGGTGGCGCAGCTGCAGTCAGGCGACGAGGTCCGCTTTGGCCAGGCGTTGATCGCCACCGGTTCGAACGTCCGGCGGCTGCGCGCTGCGGGCGGCGATCTCGATGGCATCCACTACCTGAGGACGTTCGGCAACTGCGATGCGATTCGCGCCGATGCCGAGCGGGCGGAGAATGTCGTCCTGATCGGCGGCTCGTTCATCGCCACGGAGGTGGCGGCCTCGCTGACGTCGATGGGCAAGAAGTGCACGATCGTGATGCTCGAAGACGTCACGCTGGAGGCGCCGTTCGGCCAGGAGGTCGGCGGCTTCTTCCACCGGCTGCTCGAGGACCATGGCGTCACGATCCACGGCGGTGACCAGCTCGACCGCCTTGAGGGCGATGGACGTGTGCGGAAGGTGGTCACCGGGAGCGGCCGTGAGCTCGACGCGGACCTGGTCGTGATCGGAGCGGGGGTCACCCCCGATGTCACGCTCGCGCGCGCCGCCGGGCTCGACCTGACCGATTCCGGCGGGGTCAAGGTGTCGGCGCGCCTCCAGGCCTCGTGCCCAGACGTCTACGCGGCCGGCGACATCGCCGAGTACGACAGCGCCGTGCATGGGCGCTCCTTGCGGGTCGAGCACTGGGACGTCGCCTTCAACCAGGGGAAGACCGTCGCGCTCAACATGGTGGGGCGCAACGTCAACCACGAGGAGATCCCGTACTTCTTCTCGGACCTGGCTGACTGGTCGGCGATGGAGTACGTCGGACCGGGCAAGGGCCGGGTGGTCGTGCGCGGCTCGATGGACGGCGGCGACTTCACCGCGTTCTACCTGGGTGACGATGGCGTCGTCACGGCGGCGCTGACGGTTGGTCGCTCTGACGACCTGGAGGCTGCGCGGCGGTTCATCCGCGAGAAGTCGGCGCCTGACGAGGCTGCGCTCGCTGATACGTCGACGGATCTCGCTCCGCTCTAGCGAACTGCCGTGGCCGGCAGGCGGCTCCTGCCAGCATGAATTATTCAGTCTGCCCTCAGCTTTTTCGGGTACATCTTGTTCATGACGGCAGCTCCGCTACTTACGGGTGTGGCGCTGAGCATCCTCGGAGGCATCGTGCGAATGCGCGCGTGGCATGCCGCGCTCGTGGAGACGGCACCGCACGTGCGCTACCGCGACGTGGTGGTCGCACATCTGGGCGGAGCTGGCTTCAACGGGCTCGTGCCGGCGCACGGGGGTGATGCCGTCAAGCTGGCGCTGCTGAAGCGGCGGGTGCCTGACGTGCGCTTCGGCCAGCTGCTGGGGAGCCTGGCGCCACCGGCCGCCGTCGAGGCGCTGCTGACGGCGCTGCTTGTCGCCTGGGCGCTGGCCACCGGCGTGCTGGAGACGCCGTCGACCGGTCAGATCCCGTTGCCCTTGGTGGGCGCTGCGGCGGCGGTCGCCGCTGGGGTCCTGTGGCTGCTGGCGCGACGCGCACCTCGCCTACTGCGGGACGTTCGCTCGGGCATGGCCGCGTTGAGGCACCCAGGCGACCTCGTCCGTAGCGTCGTACCGTGGGTGCTGGCGGCACGCATGTTCAGACTGGCTGCGATCGCATGCTTCCTTACGGCCGTCGGCCTGCCCGCGACGCTGATCGGGGTGCTCGTCGTGATGGCGATTCAGGGCAGCGTCGGCTCGGGGGGTGCGGCCAGCGCGGCGATGCGAATAGCGGTGTTGGCAGCGAGCCTCCCGGGAGCGATCGGCGTCCACGCCGTCAGCTTCCAGACGGCCGCAGCGCTGACCGGCGCGGCGCAGGTGGGCCCCATGGTTGCGAACCTCGCAATCTCGGTCGTCGTCCTCGGTCTGACGCTGCGGACGGCGTCCCCGCGCCGGGTTCTGGGCTACTGCCGCGAGAACATGAAGGCAGCAAAGCCAGCCCCGGCCGTCACAGACGTCACCATCTCGTAACGCAAAAGCCCCGCAAAACGGGGCTTTCTGTCCGATTCTGTCCGTATCCTCAGCTCGTGACTCTGAACTGGGGAACAGGGACTCGAACCCCAACTTCGACATCCAGAGTGTCGCGTGCTGCCGATTACACCATTCCCCAACGGCGTGTCCGAGGATAGCCAGTCACCGACCAAGGATCTGGTAGCGGCGCTGCTGCTGGACGGGTGGAGTGTTACCGAGATAGCCCGCCATCTCGGAGTGTCGAAGCCGACCGTGTGCTTCCACAAACGGAGTCTCGGCATGGAAATCGACAGCAGGTTTAGCCGCCGCTACGACTGGGCTGCGGTTTGCAAGTACTACGAAGACGGCCATTCGATGCGCGAGTGCCAGATCGCGTTCGGGTTCTCCGGTGGAGCGTGGAGCGACGCTGTGGCGAGGCGAAGCCGCAGACGGCGTAGCTAAGCCGCCTGCTCCGCCCAGTCGCGGTACAGGCGCGCGTATGAGCCGCCGGCCTCGATCAGCTCGTCGTGCGTTCCCTGCTCGACGATTTGGCCGCCGTCCAGCACCAGGATCCGGCCGGAGTTCCGGATCGTCGACAGGCGGTGGGCGATGACGATGGCCGTGCGCCCGGCGAGCAGACGACGGAGCCCGTGCTCGATCCGACCCTCCGTGTGCACGTCCACGTTCGAGGTCGGCTCGTCGAGGATCAGGATCCGCGGATCGGCACACGCCGCGCGTGCGAATGCGACCAGCTGACGCTGGCCGGCCGACAGCTGGATGCCGCGCTCGCCGACCTCTGTGTCATACCCGTTCGGCAACGCCGTGATGAACTCGTGCGCACCCACGGCCTTCGCTGCGGCGTGGACGTCATCGTCGGTCGCCGACGGTCGCGCGAAGGCGACGTTGTCCCTGACGGTGCCGGAGAACAAGAAGCCTTCCTGCGGCACCACCCCCAGCTGCTCGCGCAGCGAGCGCTGCGTGACCGTGCGCAGGTCGTAGCCGTCGATCCGCACCGCACCTTCGACCGGGTCGTAGAACCTGGCAACCATCTTGACGAGTGTCGACTTTCCGGCACCAGTTGCCCCGACCAGCGCGACCGTTTGCCCCGGCGGCACCGTCAGGTCGATGTCGCGCAGCGCGAAGCCGCCATGGTCGTCTCCGCTGCCGTAGGCGAACGAGACGTGGTCGAACTCGATCTCGCCACGCAGCCGAGGAAGGTCGACCGCGTCCGGCGCGTCGGCCAGGTCGGGCTGCTCGTCCAGCAGCTCGAAGATCTTGTCGAGCGCGGCCATGCCGGACTGGTAGGTCGTGTAGAGCTGCGAGAGCTGCTGGATCGGATCGAAGAAGTTCGACAGGTAGCCGACGAACGCGACCAGCACTCCGATCGAGACCGCGCCGTCGATGGCACGGGAGCCGCCGTACAGCAGGATCACCGCCGTCGCCAGCGCCGACAGCAGCTCCACCGCGGGGAAGTAGGCCGCGTTCAGGACGACCGTGCGCATGTTCACGTCGCGGTACTCCGCGTTCAGGTCGGCGAGCCGCGCCTTGTGCCGCTCCTCCTGGCCGAACGCCCGGACGATCCGGATTCCCGAGATCGTCTCCTGCAGGTAAGCCGTGACCCCCGCCAGCTTCTCGCGAGTCGCGCGATACGCGCCGGCCGAGTTGATGCGGAACCACAGCGACAGCGCCGCAAGGATCGGGAACACCACGAACGTGACCATGGCCAGGCGAGCGTCGAGCAGCACGAGTATCACCGCGGTGCCGACCAGCGTGAGGGTGGAGGAGACGATCGTGTAGATGCCGTCGGTGACGAGCTGGTTGAGCGCCTCGACGTCGTTCGTCAAGCGCGAGATGAGCACGCCAGCGCGGTTGCGCGAGTAGAAGCCGATCGACAGCCGCTGCAGGTGGCGGAAGATGTGGATCCGCAGGTCCTGCAGGACGCGCTGACCGACCAGGTTCACGAGGTACGTCTCGGCGTACGTAGCGCCCCAGTTGAGCAGCGCGGCGATGAGGAACACGACGACCACGACCGTCAGACCGGTCAGGTCGCCGTCCTTGACGTCGTTGACTGCCAAGCCCGCGAGGAGCGGCGGAGCCAGCCCAGCTGCGACCGCGACCAGCATCGACGCGAGCGTGAGCCATGCGCGCCCGCGGTACGGGTGCAGGAGCGCCGCGAGCCCGCGCAGCTTGCGAACGCGGCTGCGCGCTCCATCGACGTCGGACGCGCTCACAGTCCGGCCGCCTCGCGCTCGAGCTCGCGCGTCAGGAAGACGCGCTCCGGCAGTCCCTTCTCGGCGATCTCGCGGTAAAGCTCCGACTGATCGATCAGCTCGTCGTGTGTACCGACTGCGATCAAGCGACCGCCGTCCAGGACAGCGATCCGATCAGCCAGCGCGATCGTCGACAGGCGATGGCCGATGATCACGGTCGTCCGGCCCTTCATCACATCGCGCAGCGCCTGCTTCACACGCGCCTCAGTCGTGGCATCGAGCGACGAGGTCGCGTCGTCGAGGATCAGGATGCGTGGGTCCTGGATGAGCGCGCGGGCGATCGCGACACGCTGGCGCTGGCCGCCCGAGAGCGTCAGACCACGTTCGCCGACGAGCGTCTCGTAGCCGTCGGGCAGCGACTGGATCACCTCGTCGAGGCCGGCCATCGAGGCCGCCCGCCGCACCTCTTCGTCGGTGGCTTCGGGGCGGGCGTAGGCGATGTTTTCGCGCAGCGGCGCCGAGAACAGGAACGCGTCGTCGGACACGAGCGCGACTTCGTGCCGGAGCGAGTGGGGGTCGACCTCGCGCACGTCGACGCCGTCGATCAGCACCGCGCCGTCGACCGGGTCGTAGAGGCGCGGGATGAGCGCAGCCAGCGTCGTCTTGCCCGAGCCAGTCGGCCCGACCAGCGCGACCGTCTCGCCCGCGGCGACCGATAGGTCGATCCCGCGCACCACCGGCTCCGAGCCCTCGTAGGCGACGGTCACGTCGCGCATCTCGATCGCGCCGCGGCCTTCGGGCAGCGGCGGTGCACCCGGCGCGGCCGTCAGCCGGGGCGGGCGGTCGAGCAGCTCGAACACTCGCGCCCCCGACGCCACCGCGCGCTGCGCCATGCCGAGCGCCATGCCGAGCATCCGGACTGGGCCGGTCAGCATCGCGACGTAGCCGTAGAAGGCGACGAAGTCGCCGATCGAGATGTCGCCGCGGGCCGCCTGGCGCCCGCCGACCAGCAGCACCGCCGCCATCCCGAGCATCGGGATGAATCCGAGGAGCGGCTGGTAGATGGCACGCAGCCTCGTCGAGACCATCGATTGGTCGTAGACCCGCCCGGCGCTGTTTTCGAAGCGCTCGAGCTGGCGCTGCTCCTGCGCGAACGCCTTGACCACGCGCACCCCGGAGACGTTCTCCTCGACGTCCGCCGTCAGTTCGGCGATCCGTTGCTGCACCTCCTGCGCCGCCGGCCGGTTGAGCCGGCCATAGCGGAATGCCACCCAGACCAGCAACGGCATCGGCGAGAGCGTCAACAGCGCCAGCAGCGGGTTCAGCGAGAACATCAGCACGCCGGCCACCAGCACGGTCACAATCGACTGCAGGATGAAGACGAGCCCGTAGCCGAGGAAGAAGCGGACCGACTGGAGGTCGACCGTCGCGCGCGACATCAGCTGGCCCGTCTGTTGTGCGTCGAAAAAGCCGAGCTCCAGCGACTGCAGGTGCGCGTACATGCGGTTGCGCAGGTCGTACTCGACGCCGAGCGACACCTGTCCGGCGACGAGGCGCCGGGTGCTCGAGAAGGCGAGGTTGACGAGGCCGGCGCCGAAGATCGCGATCGCGAGCGGCCAGAGGTTGTTGTTGCCGTCGCCGATCCGGTCGATCGTCAGGCCGACCAGATATGGGATGACGGCCGCCGCGCCACGCGCCAGCGCCGCCAGCGCGAAGGAGATGACGACCGCACGTCTGTACGGGCGCAGGAAACCGAGCAGTCGTCCAAAGAGCTTCAACCCTCAATCGACTTTACTTAGTGAAGTGCAGGCGGCTCAGGCGCTGGCGAGCTCGGCGGCCGCATGGAAGCGCGACGGCACGATGTCGAACGCGACGTCGAGCCCCATCGACAGCAGGGTGCGCTCGATCTCGCCCCCCGGTGCGCACACAACGGCGAAACGGCCCGGCTTGAGGCCCGACTGCCGGCGTACCGCGAGCATCGCAGCGATCGCCGACGAGTCCATGAAGCTGACCTCGGTCAGGTCCAGGATCGTCGGCTCGTTCCCGTCGACCGCGTCCGACAGGGCTTGCTGGAACGCCCCCGCGGCGCCCATGTCGAGGTCACCGCTGACCGCGACGACGCGGATCTGGCCCGCCACGGCGCGCTCCAGCAGCTCCTCTCTGAGCTCGTACAGCCCGGACACGGGCGGCATCGTACCGTCGAAGGCGTGAAGTGGTGGATCGAGGTCGCCGGCACCGGCGAGGCGGCCTATACACAGGAGCGCTGGGACGAGCGCCGCGCCCGCCTGCGCGACGGCAGCGGTGTGTCGCTCTTTCCTAGGCGACCGCGCATCGAGCGCGGCGACCGCTTGGTCGTGTACGCCTCCGGCTCGGCCGTCCTCTACGGCGAGGGCCGCTTCATCGCGATCGAGGAGGCCATCTCGGACGAGCCTGAACCGAGTGGCCACGAGCGCTGGCGCTGGCGGCTCGACACGCGGCTCGTGGCCGCCGTCGACGAGCTTGCGATGGCGCCGGCGCTACGTGACATCGGGGTCAGCCCGAAGTCGCTTCGACAGCACTC
>Ga0126314_10001412_pt1 | contig 11571 bp, 14 predicted proteins | sample Plot105B_FD_92535 | JGI IMG/M metagenome (GOLD analysis project Ga0126314, IMG submission 92535) | Serpentine soil microbial communities from UC McLaughlin Reserve, CA, USA - Plot105B | ecosystem: Environmental > Terrestrial > Soil > Grasslands | place: USA: UC McLaughlin Reserve, Lake County...
CTGGGGCGCGTACGAGCACCACAGCTTCGACCCGTTCAGGACCCAGTCGCCATCCTCGCGCCGCGCGCGGGTCTTCAAGGAGGCGACGTCCGAGCCGGCGTCCGGCTCGGACATGGCGATGGCGAGCACGCCGCCGCGGGCGACGCTCCCGAGCAGCTCGCGCTTCTGCTCCTCCGAGCCGAACTTGTTCAGCGCGCCGACGACGATCAGCGTGACGCCGTACCCGGCAACGGGCACGCGCCCGCGCGCGATCTCCTCGAGGAACAGGACGGCGTCGGTGAAGGTCCCGCCCGAGCCGCCGTACTCCTCGTCGATGCAGAGCGACCACCAGCCGAGCTCACCCAGCCTGGCGGCCAGCTCGTCAGAGTGGTGGTCGCGCTCGTAGCGCTCGACGACCTCCTGGTTGACCTCGCGCGCGGCGAAGTCGCGCAAGGCGCGGACGAAGTCCTGCTGCTCGTCCGACAGCGCGAGGTCGGTGTTGCGGGTGAGCGTCGCGTCAAGCATGTTGCGCCTCGCCGGCGGCCCAGGCCTCGATCGCGCCGCTGCGCGCCGCCTCGCGCCAATAGTCCCGTGAACCGTCGTCGCGCCAGCGGTTGATCTCGCGCACCGCGATCACCATCTTGTGGACCTCGTCCGGGCCATCCGCAAGACGCAGCATGCGCAGCCCGCGCCATAGCGTGGCCAGCGGCGTGTCGTCCGATACGCCGAGCGAGCCGTGCACCTGCATGGCGCGGTCGAGCACGTCCATGACCATGTTCGCCGCGACGACCTTGATCATCGAGATGGCCTGACGCGCCTCGCGCTTTCCGACCGTGTCCATCTGCCAGGCCGCGTAGAGCGTGAGAAGGCGCGCTTGGTCGATCTCGATCCGCGACTTCGCGATGAAGTCCTGCACGAACTGCTTCTCCGCCAACGTCGAACCGAACGCCTCGCGCTTCACCGCGTACCTGCACATCAATTCGAGCGCGCGTTCGGCCGCCCCAATCGCCCGCATGCAGTGGTGGATGCGCCCCGGCCCGAGCCGGTCCTGCGCGACCACGAACCCAGCACCGCGTTGGCCGAGCAGGTTGTCGACCGGCACCCGGCAGTCGACGTACTCGATCTCGCAGTGGCCGGGGCCAGCGGAGTGGCCCATGACCGACACCGGCCGCAGCAGGTTGAAGCCGGGGGTGTCGGTGGGGATGAGGATCATCGACGCGCGCTTGTGCGGCGCGGCGTCGGGATCGGTCACCACCATCGCGATCGCGACCTCGGCGCCGACGGCGCCGGACGTGAACCACTTCAGGCCGTTGATCACCCACTCCTCGCCGTCGAGCTCGGCAGTAGCGGCCAGGTTCGTCGGGTCGGAGCCACTCGTGGCCGGCTCGGTCATCGAGAAGCACGACCGGGTCTCGCCGTCGAGCAGCGGCCTCAGCCAGCGCTGCTTCTGCTCGGGCGTTCCATGGTCGTGGAGGATCTCCATGTTGCCGGTGTCGGGCGCGGAGCAGTTGAAGACCATCGGGCTCGCCACCGAGCGGCCCATGACCTCGCATAGCATCCCGTACTCCCAGTTGGTGAGGCCGGCGCCGTGCTCCTCGTCGGGCAGGAACAGGTTCCACAGCCCCTCGCGCTTCGCGCGTTCGCGTATCTCGACCAAGATCTGCGGGTACGGGACGCCGGCCGTGACCTCCTTGTCGAGTGCATCCAGCACCTCGAGCTCGACCGGGTAGTAGTGCTCGTCGAGGAAGCCCTCGACGCGTTCGCGCAGTTTCAGGACGCGGTCCGAAGGCGTGAAGTCCATAGCCGCGGACGTTACCGTGGGCCATATGCCGTCCGCGCGTCGTCAAGTCATGGTCGACGCCCCAGTCGAGCGCGTCTGGGAGCTGATCGGAGACGTGAACCGCCACCCCGAGTGGTGGCCGCGTGTGGAGGAGGTCGAATGCGACCTGCTCGAGGAAGGCTCCACCTACCGGCAGGTCACGAGGCGCCCCAACAGAACGGTCGAGACGACGATCTCGATCGAGGACCTCGAGGACGCCCAGCAGTTGCGCCTGCGTTGCCTTGACACCGGGATGTACGCCGACTTCCTCCTCACGCCGGCCCAGGATGGGACATTCGTCGACGCCGAGCTCGGCGTTGAGGAACAAGGCTTGGCGCGCCTCTTCGCCGCGGTGTTCATCCGCCGCTGGATCACGCAGTCGCTCGACGGCCTGCGGCGGGCGGCGACCTCGTCAGCTCCCGCCGCCCGTGAGAAGCCAGGCGACGAAAGCCGCCAGGAGCGCGCCACCTAGGACCGCGAGCACGATCCGCACCTGCAGCGCCGACGTGTCCCGGGGCGGCGCCGGCTCGATCGTCTCTGCCACGTCGACTTCACGCAGAAGCGCCCGTGCAAGCTCGGCACCGGACTGCGGCACGAGCACGTCGCGGGGCCCGGCCGCCAAGAAGTCGGGCACGTCGAACCCGCGCGTGCGCCGCGCGATCGAGGGAATGCCCTCCTCCAGCAGGATGTTCTGCACGAGGTCGGACTCCGCCTGGTTGCGCGTGAACGCCACCCGCACCGGCTCACCTTGGGCGTAGCGCGGGTCGATCTTGCGGGCGCGCTCCTGCGCTGGGGTCGGGCCGCAGTCGTAGCTGTCGTCCAGCACCAGCGGCATGCCGCAGTCGGTGCAGAAGCGCTCGTCGTGCTCCTGGGGATGCCCGCATGCCGGGCAGACGAGCGCGGGGTCAGGCGACTGAGACAGGTTCTTCCTCGACTCGGCCGTCGTGGATGCGCCACGCTCGAAGCTCGGGCTCGGCGGTCAGAGAAACGATCACGTAAAGCCAGTGCGGGTAGTGCGCCAGGTTGATGTCGGTCTGCGAAGGCTCGGCTGGGCTGCGCGGGTGCGAGTGGTAGATGGCGACGCCGAAGCCATCGTCGTCGAGGTCGTTCGCCGCGAGCAGGCTCTTCGGGTCGATCTCGTAGCCGTACGGAGAGGCGCGCAGGTTCTGTGCCCGGAAGACCTCGTCCACGCGCCCGTCCTGCAGACGCATGTAGCCGCAGCACTCATTCGGCGCGTCCGCCCGCGCGTGCCCGACGACGTCGTCGAACTGGGTCCGCGAGATCTCCATCCGCGGGCAAGGCTAGTCCCGACCGGCGCTACGCTGATCACATGCCGAACGTCGGCCCGCTCGAGCTGGCAATCGTCCTCGTGGTGGCGCTGATCGTCCTGGGCCCGAAGCGCCTGCCCGAGGTTGGCCGTTCGCTCGGCAACGGGATCCGTGAGTTCAAGGACTCACTCGCGAACGAGAGCCATCACGACGACGATGACGAGACGAACCTCGATCTCGAAGAGCCGCCGAAGCCGGTGACTACGGCCGCGGCCACCGCCCCCGCGCCGCCCGACGACGAGTCGCGCTCGTAACGCGCTACCAGAAGCTGGCGTTCTCGATGACGTCTTCGAGCTGCTCGATCGGCTTCGTGTAGACGCCGGAGCTCAGGTACTTCCAGCCGTCGTCGGGCGCGATGAAGACAACGTTGCCGTCGTCGATCTCGTTGGCGACGCGCACGGCGATCGCTGCGACGGCGCCTGTGGAGATGCCGACGAAGACACCCTCCTCGGCCACCAGCTTCTTCGTCCAGACGATGGCGTCGCGGTTCGACACGAAGATCTTCCGGTCGAGCAGGGTCAGATCGATGATCGGTGGAATGAAGCCGTCGTCGAGGGAGCGGAGCCCCTGCACGAGCTCGCCCTGGAGCGGCTCGGCCGCGACGATCTTGGTCTCGGGGTTCTCCTCCTTGAGCCGCCGGCCGTTGCCCATCAGCGTGCCGCCCGTGCCGAGCCCCGCTACGAAGGCCGTCACCTCGTCGAGCTCCTCGAGGATCTCGACCGCGGTGCCGTCGTAGTGCGCACGTGGGTTCGCCTCGTTGCCGTACTGGTAAGGCATGTAGTAGGACGAGTCCGCCTGGGCCATCTCGAGCGCCAGGGCCACCGCGCCGTTAGAGCCCTGTTCGCCAGGTGAGTAGACGATCTCGGCGCCATACATCCGCAGGAGCTGCGTGCGCTCGTGCGTGACGTTGTCGGGCATCACGACCTTGAGCGGGTAGCCCTTGCGGCTGCAGATCATCGCGAGCGAGATCCCCGTGTTCCCGGAGGTCGGCTCCAAGATCGTCTGGCCGGGCTCGATCGCGCCGCGCTCCTCGGCGTCTTCGATCATCGCGCGCGCGACCCGGTCCTTCACCGATCCGGTCGGGTTGAAGCTCTCGAGCTTCGCGTAGATCCGGACGCTGGGCTTCGGCGACAGCCGCTTCAGCTCCACGAGGGGCGTGTTCCCGATCGCTTCGACGATGTCGCCGTAGCGACCGCCGCACGGCTTGTTGCGGAGGTCCTCGAACACCTCGGCAAAGGGTACCCCTAGCCGCTGTTCGGGAACCGACTTCCAGTGCCGAGCCCGAAGCTCAGCAGCCGCCGGCCATCGCCGGGAGGATCACGATCGTGTCCGACTCGCGAACGGGCGTCTCGAGCCCCTGCAGCACCCGTACGTCCTCGTCGTTCAGGTAGACGTTGACGTAGCGGTTGAGCTCGCCGCCTTCGCCAAACAGCTGGCTCGCTGTCGCCGGGTGCTTCTCCGCAAGACCGCGCAGGACCTCGCCGACATTGGCGCCAGTGCCGTCGACCTCCCGCTCTCCGCCGGTCGAGTTGCGCAGGACAGGTGGGATCTTCAGCGTCGGCACCGCCGGGAGGCTAGACGCCGGCGCAGAACGCTTCGTAATCCGGGAAGACGCCCATCTCCTCGTCGCTGATCGACTCGGGCTCACGCGAGCAGATCGGGCAGTGCGGGTCGCGGCGAACCTTGAGCTCCGTGGTCGTCTCCTGAAGGGCGTCGTAGAGCAGCAGGCGGCCGATGAGCGGCTCGCCGGCGCCGACGATCAGCTTGATCGCCTCGACCGTCTGGAGCATCCCCATCACGCCTGGGAGCGCACCCAGCACACCGTTCGCGCCACACGACGGAGCGAGCTCGGCGGGGGGCGGCGTCGGATAGAGGCAGCGATAGCACGGGCCCTCGTAGGGCTTGAAGACCGACAGCTGACCATCCCAGCCGAGGATTGACGCAGACACGACAGGGATCTGCAGTCGCAACGACGCGTCGTTCAGCAGGTAGCGCGTCGGGAAGTTGTCGAGCCCGTCGATCACCACGTCGTAGCCCGGCAGGATGTCCATGATGTTCGACGCGTCGAGCCGGGTCTCGTACTTGACGACCTTGACGTCGGGGTTGATCTCCTTGATCGCGATCTCCGCCGAGTCAACCTTCGGCATCCCGATCCGGTCGCTCGAGTGCGCGACCTGGCGCTGCAAGTTCGACATGTCGACAACGTCGTTGTCAACCAGGCCGATCGTGCCGACACCGGCTGCGGCCAGGTAGAGCGCGCTCGGCGAGCCGAGGCCGCCGGCGCCGAGCAGCAGCACCTTGGCGTCGAGCAGCTTGAGCTGGCCCTCGACACCGATCTCGGGGATCAGCGTGTGGCGCGAGTAGCGCTCGCGCTGCTCGGGCGTCAGCACGCGCGGCTGCTCGACCTCGAAGCCACGGTCCTTCCAGAGCGTGATGCCGCCAGCCATCGACTCGACGTTCGCGTACCCGAGCTGGCGCTGGAGCGTGTCGGCGGCGAACGCCGAGCGATTGCCCGACTGGCAGTACAGGATCACGCGCGCATCCTTGTCCTTGACCGCGTTCTCAATCCGCGTCTCGAGATGCCCGCGTGAGACATGGATCGCACCCGGCAGCCGGCCCTCGTCGTACTCGTGCTGCTCGCGCACGTCGACGACGAAGGCGTCATACCCGTTGTTCACGATGTCGTGGACCTCGCGCGGGTCGACCTCCTTGATCTGCTCCCTGACTTGCCGCAGCAGCTCTGCGCCTGATGCCATCCCGACCAAAACTCCTAAAACCAGAGGGGAATTACTTCAAAAAGTGTAGCGAGGGCGAGAACCGAGGCCGCCCGCTCAGAAATTGCCCCCAAACGCAGATCGAGCCCGAATTGCTTCGGGCCCGATCCACGACCTAGACACTATTGCTGCGGAGGGACGCCGGATCCGATATGGCGTCCGCGCTCCACGATCATTGTCGGTGGCGGCCCTGGCGCCCCACATAGGGTCGCGACCCCATTTTCGGAAATGAGACGCAGAGAGTCACTGATCGGACAGGTCGTGGCGGTCAACGTGCTGCTGGTCGTCGCGGTCCTGTTCGCGGCATCAGCGGCGGCCGGGCTGAACCTCGGTGTCACTGACGAGCGTCTTCGTTTCGGCGCAATCGTGGTATCGGCCCTCCTCCTGCTGTTCGTGAATCTCATCATCTTGCGCCGGCGTTTCTCGCCCCTGGAGACGCTGATCGCGCGTTTGGAGGAGATCGACCCGGCGCAGCCGACCACGCAATTCGTCGTACCGACCACCAACGTGGAGGAGGTCGAGCGCCTGGCGATCACCTTCCGGCGCCTCCTGAAGCGGATCGAGGACGAGCGGCGGCGGTCGGGCCGGCTCGTACTGCGCGCGCAGGAGGAGGAGCGCCGGCGGCTGGCGCGCGACCTCCACGACGAGGTGAACCAGGCGCTGACGGCGATCCTGCTGCGCCTCCAGGCGCTCAGCGAGAGCGCGCCGCCCGAGCTGGCCGGGGAGATCACCGAGCTCAAGACGCTTGTCAACCAGGCGATGACCGAGCTCCTGCGGCTGGCGCGCCAGCTGCGGCCGGCGTCGCTCGACGACATGGGCCTCATCGCCGCGCTGGAGAGCCAGATCACGCGCTTCAGTCAGCAGACGGGGATCCAGGCGGTGCTCCACCACGAGGGCGCGCCCGACTCGATCAGCGAGGACCAACAGACGGTCATCTACCGCGTGGTCCAGGAAGCGCTGTCGAACACGGCGCAGCACTCGGACGCGACCTTCGTCGACTTCGAGCTACGCGTGTTTCCGTCTCACGGCGTCGAGCTGCGCGTCCGCGACAACGGCAAGGGGTTCGATGCGGCGCGAGGCGCTGACGGCGGCCCCGGCATCGGCCTGTCGGGAATGGCCGAGCGTGCGCGGCTTGTCGGTGGTGAGCTCACCGTGACTTCCTCCCCGGGGAGCGGAACCCGTGTCAGGCTCTATATCCCGCAATGAGGCCCGAGTGCTGCACATACTGATCGCCGATGACCACGGGATCGTGCGTGCCGGGCTGCGCATGCTGCTCGACCGCCAAGACGGGATGAACGTGGTCGCCGAGGCGGACGACGGCGTCGACGCGGTGGAGAAAGCGCTCGCACAGAGACCGGACATCGCCGTCCTCGATGTGGCAATGCCGCGCATGACCGGCCTTCAGGCGGCGCGCCACATCCGCGAGCAGGCGCCTGAAGTGAACGTGCTGCTGCTGTCAATGCACGACGACGAGCGCTACCTGCTCGAGGCGCTGAAGGCGGGCGCTTCTGGCTACGTGCTGAAGCGCGCCGCGGACACCGATCTCGTCGACGCGATCCGCGCCGTCGCGCGCGGTGGCTCGTTCATCTCTCCACACGCCGAGGGGACCCTGCTGAAGCGAATGCTCACCGACCCCGACTCGGACCCAACCGAGAAGCTGACGCCGCGCGAGCGCGAGGTCGTGAAGCTGATCGCGGAGGCGTACACGAACAAGGAGATCGCGGCGATCCTCAACCTGGCGGAGAAGACGGTCGAGTCACACCGTGCGAACGTGCTGGCGAAGCTCGGGATGCGCGACCGCGTCGAGCTGGTCCGCTACGCGATCCGCCGCGGCTTGATCGAGGCCTGATCGTTCCAGGCGGCACCGCTCGCTATCGGCGGGGCTACCCTCGGCCTCGTGAGTTCACGCTTGGCCCTGGCTCTCTTCGCCACGACCTGCGCCCTGTTCGCGGTGATCGCCGTGTTCGCGATCTCGCGCATCAGCGCCGAATCCGAGTCACCTCAGCTTGTCGACAGCGCCGACTCTCCGTTCCGCGGCGGCACCTTGCCGCCGCGCGTCCACGCCCCCGAGTTCACGCTGACCGACCAGGACGGCAAGCGCGTCTCGATGTCGCAGTACCGCGGCGAACCGGTGGTGGTCACCTACACCTATACGCACTGCAAGGAGACCTGCCCGCTGCAGGCCCAGATGATCCGCGGAGCGCTCGATGATCTGGGCCACGACATCCCGGCGCTCGCAGTATCGGTCGACCCGTTCGGCGACACGCGCGCAAGCGCGCGCGCGTTCCTGGCGGAGCAGAAGATGACTGGCCGCATGCGCTACGTGCTGGGAACGCGGCGTCAGCTGCAGCCCATCTGGCGTGGCTTCGCGATCCAGCCGCAGTTGCGCGACAGCGAGCACCAGGCCTACATCACGCTCGTCGATCGCAAGGGCCTGCAGCGCGTCGCAGTCGCGATCAACCAGACCTCCCCAGAGGATCTCGCGCACGACATAAAGGTGCTCGAGGGCCGCTGATTTGCGCGCTCCGCCCGACGGGAGCGTCGTTCAGAGCCAATCCGACCCGCTGAGTAGGATTTGATGGGTGATCTTCTCCACGAAGGCTGAATACGGCGTGCGCGTGATGGCGCACCTGGCCGGAACGGCTGCTGACCGGCCGATTTCGCTGGGCTCGATTGCGGAGGCTGAAGGGCTTCCGCTCGCGTACCTGGAGCACCTGGTGCAGCGGCTTCGCCGCGAGGGCCTCGTGGAGAGCCGACGCGGTGCGCACGGCGGCTACACGCTGTCGCGCCCGGCGACCGAGATCACGATGGCGGAGATCGTCTCGGCCCTCGAGGGCCACCTCGCCCCGATCGAGTGCATCACGCCCGATGGCATGTGCTCGCGTGAGGTGAACGGCGACTCGCCGTGTCCGACCAAGCTCCTCTGGACGCGCGTTCAGGGATCGATCGTCAGGACGCTCACCGACATGACCCTTGAAGACCTCACCCCGAAGAAGGAGCAGCAGGCCGCATGAGCCTCGAGATCCAGAACCTCCACGTCCGCACCGAGGAGCGCGAGATTCTCCACGGCGTCGACCTCGTCATCAGTAAGGGCGAGACTCATGCGCTGATGGGCCCGAACGGCTCGGGCAAGTCCACCCTCGCGAACACGCTGATGGGCAATCCGACCTACGAGATCACCGATGGAAGGATCCTGCTCGACGGCGAAGATTTGACCGAGGCTGACCCTGACGACCGCGCCAAGGCCGGCTTGTTCCTGGCCTTCCAGTATCCCGTCTCGATTCCGGGCGTGTCGGTCGCGAACTTCCTCCGCACCGCGATCAACGCGAAGCGCGACGAGCCGATCAAGGTCAAGGCGTTCGGCGAGCTGCTCAAGAAGAACATGGAGCTGCTCCGCGTCGAGCGCGAGTTCACGAGCCGCTACCTGAACGACGGCTTCTCGGGAGGCGAGAAGAAGCGCGCCGAGATCCTGCAGATGGCGATGCTCCAGCCCGGCTACGCCGTCCTCGACGAGACCGACTCGGGCCTCGACATCGACGCGCTCCGGGTCGTGGCCGACGGGGTCAACGCGCTGCGCGGCCCGGACCTGGGCGCCCTGATCATCACCCACTACACGCGCATCCTGCAGTACGTTCAGCCGGACTTCGTCCACATCATGCTCAGCGGCCGGATCGTTCAAGAGGGCGGCCCGGAGCTGGCGGACCATCTGGAGGAGAAGGGCTACGACTGGGTCCGCGAGGAGGTGGCTGCAGGCGATGCCGCCTAAGTTCGTCGAGGACCGCCGCGCCGCTGCGCTCGAGGTCTACGAGCGCGAGCCGCTGCCGACCTGGCGCCGCTCGGGCTTCTGGACAACCACGCTGCGCCACCTGCGGCTGGAGGAGCTCGAGCCGAAGCGCTACGACGCTCAGTCCGAGCGCCCCGACCCCGTTGCGAACGACGCGATCGCGGCGCTGCTCGTCCAGCGTGGCGCGTCGGTCGTCTACAGCGAGGTCAATGACGACCGCATCACGCTGACGTCACTCGAGGAAGCCGCCGAGTCGCACCCGGAGCTCGTCGAGCAGTACTGGGGCAAGCGCGTCAGCCCCGGCGAGGGCAAGTTCCCGGCCGCGACGGGCGCGTTCTGGACCGGCGGCGCGTTCCTGCACGTCCCGCGCGGCGAGAAGATCGAGAAGCCGATCCAGATCGTCTGGCTGATCGACGAGCCGGGGACCGCGCAGTACGCGCAGACGCTTGCGATCGTCGACGAGCTGGCCGAGTGCGAGATCCGCGAGTACTTCCTGGCGCCTGACTTCGACGGCCAAGCACTGCACTCGGGCCTGTTCGAGCTCTTTGTCGGCCCCGCCGCGAACGTCCGCCTCGCGCACCTGCAGGACTGGGGCACCGGCGAGGTCTACGACATCTCAACGCGCCGCGTGGAGATCGGGCGCGACGCCCACTGCAGCTGGGTGCCGATCCACTTGGGCGGCCATCTGACCAAGCAGACGCTCGACATCATCACCGCCGCCCCAGGCGCGGACATGCGCCACACGGGCCTCTACATCACGCAGGGCGAAGAGCACCTCGACCTGTTCACGACCGACCTGCACGAGGCCGGCAAGACCACCGGCGACACAGTCTGGAAGGGGGCGCTCACGGGCGACTCGCGCGCGTCGTACGAGGGCCTCATCCACATCGTGAAGGACGCCCAAGACACCGACACCTACCTGCAGACGCACTCGATGCTGCTCTCGCCGCGCGCCAAGGGCGACGCGATCCCGTCGCTGATCGTCGAGACCGACAACGTCAAGGCCTCGCACGGCGGCACTGTCGGAGAGATCGACGAGGAGCAGGTCTTCTACATGATGAGCCGCGGAATAGCGCGGCGTGACGCTGTGCGGATCCTCGTCGAGGGCTACTTCGAGGAGGTCATCCAGCGCCTGCACGATCCGGTGCTGGAGGAGGTCGTCCGCGAGCGGATCGCGCAGAAGATCGCCGAGGCCGAGGAAGACGTCAGGGAGTACGTGGAGCACCGCTGATGGCAACGACTGCTTCCCTCGACGTCCGCACCGATTTCCCGATCCTCCAGGGCGACATCGCCTACTTGGACTCCGCCGCAACCTCGCAGAAGCCCGAGGCGGTCATCCAGGCGATCGACAACTACTACCGGACCTCGAACGCCAACATCCACCGCTCAGTCTATGACCTGGCGGTGAAGGCGACCGAGGCGTACGAGGGCGCGCGCGAGCGTGTCGCGGAGTTCGTCGGGTGGGAGACGCCGACAACGATCTTCACCGCGAACGCCAGCGCGGCGATCAACTTGGTCGCCTACGCGTGGGCCCGCCACGAGCTGAAGCCAGGCGACGAGATCCTCGTGACCGAGATGGAGCACCACTCCAACCTCGTGCCGTGGCAGCTGGCCGCGCAGGAGGCAGGCGCGAAGCTGCGCTACCTACATGTGCAGGACGATGGCACGCTGTCGCTCGACGAGCTCGACGCGGAGCTCGCGCGCGGAACCATTCGCATGGTCGCCGTCGTCCACGTCTCGAACGTGCTCGGGACGGTCAATCCGGTGGCGGAGATCGCGACCCGGGCGGGTGCGGCCGGAGCATTGACGCTCGTCGACGGCTCGCAGGCGGTGCCGCAGATGCCGGTCGACGTGAGCGCGCTCGGTTGCGACTTCTACGCCTGGACC
>Ga0126314_10001413_pt1 | contig 11559 bp, 10 predicted proteins | sample Plot105B_FD_92535 | JGI IMG/M metagenome (GOLD analysis project Ga0126314, IMG submission 92535) | Serpentine soil microbial communities from UC McLaughlin Reserve, CA, USA - Plot105B | ecosystem: Environmental > Terrestrial > Soil > Grasslands | place: USA: UC McLaughlin Reserve, Lake County...
CGATATGACCAGTTGGTTTCCGAAAACAATCTCGACGGGATGGCCGACATGGCCGCCTTTCCGATCAACGAGGTAACCGACGACGGGGCCGGCAACGGTGTCGCCACCAGTTGCGACCGAGATCGCTTTGTTGCCCAGATGCAGCAGCAGATGGCCGGTGGGGGCGAGGTGCAGATTAGCTCCACCCGGCATCCGATCTTCCTCAGTCCGGAGTTGGTCTTCGTCATCACCGACGCCGAGGTCATTGGCGAGGGCTTCGAGCACCACATGCGGTACGGCGACCTCTTGATCAAGGTCGAAGGACACTGGTTCTTCCAGACCATGGTTGGATCTGGTTGGGGCAGTCAGCTGTGACAGTCACTGGAGTGACGGTCGCATCGATTTGAGGCTCGAGACTCCATTGACGTCGGCCTAGGCCTCCGCGGGGCGCTCAGCCTGGAGTCTCGTGTAGCTCACAGGGAAGTCAAGCTCCCAGTTCTGGCCCTGGTCGTGGGATGTTTCCCACCGTCCCTCGATCCGGTTGCCGTCTGCTGAGATGGCGCCGACGAACCGCTGAGCGAACTCCAGCGGCGTGAAGTCGGGCTCGGTACGAAGCAGTGTCCAGGTGCCGTCCTCCAGTGTCATCCGGTACAGCCGGACGACTCCGCGGGAGTCGAAGTAGTGCTGGAGAAAGCCATCGGGATCCAGCGAGATGATCATCAGGCCGTCCGGGTACTCCGGCAGTGGGCTGAGCGCCCGCTGCACCATGAAGCGGCCCTTCAAATCCCACTCAAAGATCGATCGACCGGGCGGAGCGCCTGGTAGCTCGACCTGCTCGATCCATTCCCGACGAAGATATCGAGGGCCGCGAGCCTAGAGTCACGTTCGTCTTCGGCCATTACTCGTCCCCCTGCCGATTTGTCGGGCCACGTGAGTCCGAACAATACGCTGATCAGGTCTGGAATCCTGGTCTGCGGCAGGATCGGCTTCGACCGCCTCGCGGCGTGCGGGCTTCATGTATGGAACGGCAATAGGCTGCGAGCGCTTAACATCTCAAGACCAGGAGAGCTAATGATCAAGATCATCCAGAACATGCCGCCGGGGACCATCGGGATTGACGCGGTCGGCAAGGTCACTGAGGACGACTACCGAGACATGCTGCTGCCAGCCGTCAGAGAGGCGCTGGAACGCAACGACCTCAGGCTGCTCTACGTACTCGGCAAGGAATTTGATTCATACTCGGCCGGCGCATTGTGGGCCGACACCAAACTGTTCGCACAACATCCCAAGGGGTGGAAGAAGGTGGCGATAGTTTCGGATGCCGATTGGCTGGAAAACAGCGTCAAAGCCTTCGGCTGGCTCATGCCAGGTGAGATCAAGGTCTTCGAAACCGATGAGATAGATGAAGCCAAAGAGTGGCTTGTCGGAGCCTATGAGGATGATGACTAAGACCAGGGTCAGTGCATCGGCGTTGGCCGGTCGGTGCCGGTCAAGTTCGGCTCGGGCGGCTTCATCGGACTCACCTTCCACCAGACCAGGAAGAAGACACCGAGCAGGAGCATGCCAATTCCGAGCCAGAGGTTGATGTTGATATCTGCCGCCTTGGCGATATTTGCGTCGGAGGTGAAGAAACCGGCGATGGTGAGCATCAGCCCGTAGACCGCGAACAGGCCGCCGATCAGGACGCGTAGATCGAACAGTTTGCTGGCTGCGGAGTGCGTGGCTTCGTACTCGTCACTTTCCCTGGCGCCTTCGGGCCGCGTATCGACAGCGTGAAAGTCAGCTGGGAGCTTGTCCATTCCGTGGGGGAGATGACGACGGGGGGTCGAGCCTGAGTCAGCCATGGTTTATCTTCTCTTTCCGTTAGATGAAGACGATCGTCAAGACGAGAACTATGCCCAGAGCGGTGAAGCCCAGCAACTTCGGCGACTCCCACCAACGGCGTACATAGCCTTCGTGCGGATCGCCCGCATCAGGATCGGGTACACCCCAGACTAGTCCGGCGAGCTGCTCCATCGGCTTGGGTGCGGTCACCAGGGTGACTGCCACCGTCACGACGGCGTCGGTGACAAAGGCGACGATCGCTCCGTAGAAATTGAGCATCTGGGCGTTGAGTTCCCCAGACGTGTCACCGCCTGCATAGAAGTACCCGATCCGCGGTCCGATGAGGTACTGCCATGCCACGGCACCGAGGAACCCCGCGACCAGTCCGGAGAAGCCCGCCCATGGCGTCGTGCGCCGCCAGAACATGGCGAAGAGGAAAGTCGCGAACACCGGCGCGTTGAAGAACGAGAACAGCGACTGGATGTAGACCATGATGTTACTGAACCCAGCCGCTATGAACGCTGTCCCGATGCCGATCAAGACGCCGGCAACGGTGACCACCCGGCCGACGTTCAGATAGTAGGTATCGGGCCGGTGCTTACGTACGTAGTCCTGCCAGATGTCGTAGGTGAACACGGTGTTGAAGGAGCTCACGTTGGCCGCCATACCGGCCATGAACGCGGCCAGCAGGCCGGCCAGTGCGATACCGAGCGTCCCGTTCGGAAGGAACTCGTTCATAAGGATCGGGATCGCGTAGTTGTATTGCACATCCCCCTGACCGAGGTTCGGGACAAGCGCGACCGCGATAAGTCCGGGGATGATGGTCAGGAAGGGAATGAAGATTTTCGGAAAGGCGCCGATCAACGGCGTCCGCTCCGCAGCCGATAGGTTTTTCGCCGAGAGCGCTCGCTGTACTTCTGCGAAGTTCGTTGTCCAGTAGCCGAAGGACAGCACGAACCCCAGACCCATTACAATGCCGATCCAATCACCCAGCGGGTTGGTCCAGTTTCCGACTGCGGTGCCTGTCCAGGTTTCGAAGTGGTTCTCCTTTCCCGCTTGGCTGGTCACACGCTCCACCAGGCCGCTCCAGCCGCCCATCGCATTGAGGCCGATGATCACGATTGGGATCAAGCCCGCGATGATGACGAAGAATTGCAGGACCTCGTTGTATATGGCACCCGACAGCCCACCGAGAAAGATGTAGACGAGCACAAAACCTGCAGAGACGACCACGGACACCCACGTCGGCCAGCCGAGCAGAACCTCGATGATGAGCGCCATGGCGAACAAGTTGACGCCGGCGCTGAGAACCGACGCGACGGCGAAGGTAAGGGCGTTCCATAAGTGCGTGGCCGGATTGAACCGGCGGAGCAGGTACTCGGGCACGCTTCGCACCCGAGAGACGTAGTAGAACGGCATCATCACAAGGCCAAGGAAGACCATGGCAGGCACCGCGCCTATCCAATAAAAATGCACGGTAGACATGCCGTATTGCGCACCGTTAGCTGCCATGCCCAAAATCTCGATCGCGCCAAGATTGGCCGAGATGAATGCCAGGCCGGTGACCCAGGCCGGCAGGGATCGACCGGAGAGCAGGAAGTCCTCGCTGGTGGCGATGGCTCTTCGGGCGAGTATGCCGATCGCGATCACCAGGGCGAAGTAGATGCCAAGGATCAGGTAGTCGAACAGATTCGTGTCAAGCCGACTCATGGCTCCGTCTCCTCGCTAGCCGCGTAACCAACGTGCCCCCGTCAGGATTTTCTGCCGGTACGGTACCGAAAAGGCGGCCTGACCAACAGAACTTTTTGTCAGTGTCTCGGCGTTCTTTCCTCGCACTCTGGGCAGCAGTTCGCCCCTCGCGACCAGGCCTCAAATGTGCTGTGGGCCACTGGCAGGCTTGGGCGTGTCGGAGGACCGGTACAACCTGAGAGGAGTGACATGGAAGGCTTTCCGTCGGACTTCGTCTGGGGTACGGCTACGGCTGCATACCAGATCGAGGGCGCAGTAGACGAGGACGGCCGCGGCCCCAGCATCTGGGACACCTTTTCCCAGACCCCGGGCAAGATCTCCGACGGCTCGACCGGTGATGTGGCCGACGACCATTACCATCGCTACCCCGAGGACGTCGCGATCATGGCGGGTCTGGGCATGAATGCGTACCGGTTCTCCATCGCCTGGCCTCGGATCTTTCCGACCGGCTCCGGTCAGATCAACCCGCTCGGACTCGCCGTCTACCGGCGGCTCGCCGAGGCCTGCCTCGAACGTGGCATCACTCCGTACGCCACGCTCTACCACTGGGATCTGCCGCAGCCGCTCGAGGATGCCGGTGGCTGGCTCAACCCGGACACCGCCGAGCGCTTCCGGGACTATGCAGCGGCAACCCAACAAGAACTCGGTGATCTGATCAGCCACTGGATCACCCTCAACGAACCCTGGTGCTCGGCCTTCCTCGGTTACGCCACGGGGGTCCACGCCCCGGGAAAGACGGTCGGCGCAGAGGCGATGCAGGCCGCGCATCACCTGCTGCGAGGGCATGGGCTGGCGATTCAGGCCATGCGCGAGGGGCCGGCCGGAACGCTCGGCGTCACTCTCAACCTGTCCTCGGTACGGGCGGCGAGCGACTCGGGACCAGATCAGGAGGCGGCACGGCGGATGGACGGCCTGGCCAACCGCTTCTTTCTGGATCCGGTGCTGCTCGGCCGTTATCCCGACGACGTGCTGGCCAACGCCGGCGTGACGGATTGGTTCGAGCAGCGATCCGCCGACCTGGAGGTCATCGCCACGCCGATCGACTTCATCGGTGTCAACTACTACACTCGGCAGACTGTCGCCGGCCCCACAGATGGCGTCTTCCATCCGCCGACGATCATCGGTCCCGAGGGCTCCCAGGACATCCGGGTCATCGACACGGGCGCTCCCAGAACGCAGATGAACTGGGAGATACATCCCGACGGGCTGATCGACGTGGTCCGGCTGGTGTCGGATCGGGCGCCCGAGCTACCGGTCTACATCACTGAGAACGGGGCGGCGTACCCGGATGAGGTGACCGCCGACGGCAGGGTCGAGGACGAGGATCGCCGGTATTTCTTCGAGCTTCACCTCGTCGCCGCCCGGCAGGCGATCGAGAGTGGCCTGCCGTTGCGCGGTTATTTTGCTTGGAGCCTGCTGGACAACTTCGAGTGGGCGTTTGGCTACAGCCGCCGCTTCGGCATTGTGTATGTCGACTATCAGACCCAGCAACGCATTGTGAAGCGGAGCGGTCGCTGGTTCCGCGAACAGTTGCAACCCGGGAACAAGAGGGGATAGCCCACGTGACATCGCTCCCGCGCAGCACCCCGGCGGAACAGCAGGTCGATTCAGCCGCTGTTCTGGCCTTCCTCGATGCCGTCGAGGCCCGTTCCGACATCGACATGCACAGCTTGATGGTGGTCCGCCATGGACACGTGGTGGCTGAGGGCTGGTGGGCGCCGTACTCCGCTGATCGGCCGCATCTGCTGTACTCGCTGAGCAAGAGTTTCACCTCAACTGCCGCAGCTTTTGCTCAGGCGGAAGGCTTGCTGGATCTGGACGACACGGTCGTGTCGCACTTCGGCGAACTCGACTCCGAAATCACCGATTCGCGCAGCCGGTCGATCACACTCCGCCATGTGGCCTCAATGGCCAGCGGCCACACCCGCGAGATGCTTGCCGAAGCGGCGACTCGCGATCCAGCGGATCTGGTGCGCGGCTTCCTGCTGATCCCACCCGACCGTGATCCGGGCACAGTGTTCGCCTACAGCCAGCCCTGTACGTATGCGCTCGCCACTGTTATCCAACGCAACGCCGGCATGCCACTCACTCAGTACCTGCGGCCGCGGCTGTTCGACCCGCTCGGCATCGGGCAGGTGAGCTGGCAGAAGTGGCCCTCCGGATACGAGCAGGGCTACAGCGGACTGCACGCCCGTACCGAAGACGTAGCCAAGCTTGGACAGCTCTATCTACAGCGAGGTCGGTGGGATGACACCCAACTGATCGCTGAAGATTGGGTTGACGAGGCGACTTCGCGCCAGATCGACACCCCGAACGAGCCGAACCCGGACTGGCGGCAGGGATACGGCTTCCAATTCTGGATGGCTCAGCACGGCTTCCGAGGCGATGGCGCTTTCGGACAGTTCTGCGTGATCTTGCCCGAACAGGACACAGTCGTAGCGACGACCGCATCCACCATGGACATGCAAGCGGTGCTCGACGCGATGTGGAGCCACCTGCTGCCGGGACTGAGTAGTGGTGTCAGTGTCTCTGACGCTGGCTTATCGCAGCAACGGCTCCGGGCCCGACTTGCCGATCTCCGGTTGGCGGCCTGCTCCGCCGAGTCGACGCCGAAGGACTGGGACAACTGGGTGGCCGAACCGTTCACCGTGGCCGCTATGGCAGAAGGCATCGCAACCCCGCCTGCGATGGCGTCGATCGAGGTGGCGCAGACAGCCGACGGTTATCAGGTCACACTTCTTGAACCCACGAACGCTCTGACCTTTCCTGTCGGCAGCGATGGTTGGATGGTTTCCGCGCCGACCGACCGCCTCGGTGAAACCATCCCGGTTGCTGCCTCCGGCGGCTGGTTGGACGACCACACGCTTCGGGTGGAAGTGATCTTTTTGGAGACACCCCACCGGATGGACATCGGCTGCTCGCTTCCCGGCCGGATCGCAGAGGCCGTCTGGCGACATCCACCCATATGGGAAGTCAGGCTGGAACACCTGCACAGTCCAAGCTGATTACTATCCGTTGCGCTGAGCCATGGCGGAAGTGTCGTCTGACAACGGTGCTGCCGGGGTCGTGGTTTGGCGCCTGGGTTCACCAATAGCCGCCCGGCCAACAAGTACGAGTGCCAAGCCGATGACGGCGTACCCGAGTAGAACCGACAGGGGCATCGTCGCACCCGCTCCATCGAAGAATGCGGTCGACCGCAGGAGGCTGGCGCCCGCCCCGGGAGGCAGATACTGGCCCACGGTTCCCCAAGGCTGAGGCAGCAGTTCCGGGGCACTTCCCACTCCGGATAAAGGGTTCCCGACCAGGAAGACTGCGACTACTCCCAGGATGAGTCCCGCCCTGCCCAGGAGGGCGGCCAGTCCGGCCAGGGTTGCGCTGGTCGCTGTGGCGAACAGTCCGATCGCACCGGCATTTAGCAGGTAGTCGCCGGGCAGCAGACCAAGCCACAGCTGCAGGACCCCCGCTCCAGCGAGACCGGCGACTGCGCCGAAGATGACCAGGCCGAGCAGCTTGGCTGCCCGGTTCTGGATCACGAGGGCCAGCACAATTCCGGCGATCATGCCAGTTAGGGCCAGCGGAAGGAATCCCGCCGCGAACCCGGTGCCGCGCGGATCGTCTGGATCAGCAGGCACCACCTCGACCACAGGCACCGGGCGGCCGCCGCCGAGGTTCGTCGATGCCTGGACCAGGAGCCCAGCCACTGCTGGACTCGCGCCGGGCGCAGTATGCAGCGACACGCCCCGAGGCTCCATCACCACGGCCGCGTACGCCTCCCGGTCGCGCAGCATCTGGTCGGCTGCAGCCGCGTCGGGCACCTGGCTGATCTCGAACGCGCCCGGTTGAGCCCGTTCCACGGCAGCGGTCAGGCCGGCTGCCGCTTGCGGCTGGCCCGCGATGACGATCGGCAGGTCACGTGGAGCTAGATTCGCCGCCGGGGCGGCGAACAGCGGAATTATCAGGGCCTGCACCACGACCACGACAATTGCGATGCCAATCGCTTGCAGCAGCGGTGATGGCTGCTGATGGCTCGAGGCGTCACTCATAACAAACTCCTAAAACGAGTGTTCGTTCGCTAATCACATCTTTGCATCCGGGCCCCAGCTATCGTCAAGAGCGAGCGTTCGTTTTACTATGGCGAAATGCCTCGCGTGACAGGTGACCACTTGGCGGCCAGGCGTCAGCAGATCCTCGCCGCAGCGGGGACATGCTTTCGGCGCAACGGTTTTCACAGTACGTCCATGCAGGACGTTATTGCGGAGGCTGGCCTGTCTGTCGGAGCGGTGTATCGCTACTTCAAAAGCAAGGACGACTTGATCACCTCGATCGCGGAGATCGTGCTCCGCAGTGCAGATCAAATGTTCGACGAGCTGGACTCCCAGGAGCCACCGCTGCCCTTGATCGAGGCCATGGATCGCGTCCTGACCTTCGTCGATTCCCAGACGGGACCCGAGGGGATGTTTCCGCTTGCACTCCAGGTATGGGCAGAGGCTCAACGCGATCCTGTGCTGGCTGCTTTCGTAGCGGAAAGTTATGCCACCCTGCGGCGGCATTTCGTAGATCTAGCGGACCGTGCCAAGCAGGCTGGCGATCTTCCGCCCGAGGCGGATGTTGATGCCCTCGGAGCAGTGCTGTTCGGGATGCTTCCCGGTTATGCCCTGCAGCGGATTCTCGCTGCTGGCCCGGACAAAGACACCTACCTAAAGGGAGTGAAGACGCTGATCGGCGGACGCTCCACCAGTCGAACGGAGTCTCCGGCGGCTTCGGCGAGCCAGCCCTGACCGAGATTCGCAGCGTTGAGCCGACGCTCCAGGCCCGTGGAGCGCGTCGGCACCGAACGTGAGCGTTCGGTCCTGTCGGTCTACTCCATCTGCAACGTGGGTGAAGCGGAGGCAACGAACGTGAACGTGCGTTGCCTACAGTCGCAGCCAGTGGGCGGCACGGCTGCTTGCGAGCAAAGGGGTTCCAACCCAGAAGCAGCTGCGACAGGATCTCGGTATGGAGGAAAGCACTGCTGCCACGACGAACGACGACAAGGCGGCGAAGGCTGACTACAAGGACTCAAGCCTGGGCGTGGATCAGCGGGTTGACGATCTCCTCGGACGCATGACGTTGCCCGAGAAGGCCGGCATGTTGTTCCAAACCATGATCGCGGTTGGGACGGGTGATCCTTCGGACGCTCGCTCGCCGTCCGGAGCGCCCAGCGCCGAGCACCTGATCACCAAGCAACTGCTGACCCATTTCAACATCATCCGGGCCGCCGATGACGCAAGGGCGCTGTCCGAGTGGCAGAACCGGCTGCAGGAACTTGCCGCAAGCACCCGTCTCGGCATCCCGGTGACACTGTCCACCGACCCGCGGCACCACTTCACCGAGAACGTCGGAACCGCCGCCACAGCTGGCGCCTTCTCGCAGTGGCCGGAGACGCTGGGATTCGCGGCGATCGGCTCCGATGAGCTGGTGGAACGCTTCGCCGACATCGCCCGGCAGGAGTACCTGGCAATGGGCCTCCGGCTTGCCTTGCATCCTCAGATCGACCTGGCCACTGAACCGCGCTGGTCTCGGATCAACGGCGGTTTCGGGGAGGACGCCGACCTGACCGGCAGGCTGGTGGCTGCCTACATCCGCGGATTCCAGGGTGAACAGCTCGGGCCGGACTCGGTGTCCACGATGACCAAGCACTTTCCAGGCGGCGGCCCACAGATGGACGGTGAGGATCCGCACTTCGCCTATGGCCGTGAGCAGGTGTATCCAGGCGACAACTTCGACTACCACCTGAAGCCGTTTCGCGCCGCCATCGCCGCCGGCGCCGCCCAGATCATGCCCTACTACGGGATGCCGATCGGCACCCAATACGAGGAGGTGGCCTTCGGCTACAACAAGGGCATCATCACCGACCTGCTCCGCGGCGAACTAGGGTTCGACGGCGTCATCTGCACCGACTGGGGCCTGGTCACCGATTCGACCATCCTCGGCCAGCCGATGCCTGCCCGAGCCTGGGGGGTGGAGCACCTGGATGAGCTATCCCGGGTCGAGATGATCTTGAAGGCCGGATGCGACCAGCTCGGCGGGGAGGCGCGGCCCGAGCTGGTCATTCAACTCGTCGAGCAGGGCCGGATCAGCGAGGACCGCATCGACGCTTCGGTTCGCCGGTTGCTGCGAGAGAAGTTCATCCTCGGGCTTTTCGACGACCCGTACGTTGATCCCGACCGCGCGGCCGCCACCGTTGGAAACCCCGAATTCGTCGCTGCCGGCGCAGAGGCCCAACGCCGGGCGTACACGCTGCTGACCAACCATGATCAGATACTTCCGATCAGGGCGCGCTGCCGGCTCTATCTGGAAGGCGTCTCCGAAGACCTCGCCTCCCGGTACGGCGATGTTGTCAGCGACCCAACCGACGCCGACGTCGCCCTGCTCCGACTCAAAGCGCCGTACGAGCCTCGGCCAGGAGGATTCGAGGCCATGTTCCACGCCGGGTCGCTGGAGTTTCCCGCCGAGGAGCGTGATCATCACGCCGCGATCTGTGCCGCGGCGCCCACGATTGTGGACGTCTACCTTGATCGTCCCGCGGTCCTCACCGACCTGGCCGGCGAGGCAGCCGCGCTTCTCGGCAATTACGGAAGCAGCGACGAGGCATTCCTCGATGTCGTGTTCGGATCCTCCCAGCCGGAGGGATCATTGCCCTTCGACTTGCCTCGTTCCATGGCGGCAGTCGAGGCGAGCCGCTCCGACGTTCCGTTCGACACAGCGGACCCCGTTTTCAGGTTCGGCCACGGCCTGCATTATTGATCAAGAAGCAGCCTGATCACCGCCACCGAGCTGTACGTCTACGGTTCGCTCCTCGGTGCCGCGGAGGATGACAAGCTGGATCGCACCGCCGTCGGCCGCGTCGAGCGCAGCGAACAGATCGTCCGTGCTCCGAACCGGCCGGCTGGCCGCCTGCATGATCAAGTCTCCCGAACCGAGGCCTGCGCGTGCAGCTGGGCTGTCCTCTTCCACCTGGCGAATGAGCAGCCCGTCTGCATCCGGCAGTCCGACGGCACGCCGCATCCGTCTGGCAACCTCCGAAGGGGCGACGCCGACACCCAATCGAACCCGCCCTCTGGATTCCCCACGAGCCAGCGTGTCCAGTCGATCTCGCAGGGCCTCATCTGCGGGAATCGCCAGATAGAAGCCTTCGCCCAGACGGTGCGTGTTCAACCCCAGAAGCCGTCCGTCAGCGGTGACGACGGGGCCGCCGGAGGAGCCCGGCAGCAGTGGGGCATCGTGCTCGAGGCTTCCGGTGATGCGACGACCACGAGGCCCGCGGAAGCTCCGCTCAGTACCTGTCACGAAACCCAGCGTCACCCGCAGCCCCCGGCCGCCAGGGTTCGAGAGTGCGAATACAGGAGCGCCGATTCCCGGCGCACCGTTGGTCACCCACTCGATGGCCGGCGAATCTCCGGTCTCGACTTCGAGGACGGCGATGTCTCCGTCAATGTCATGTCCCCGGACCCGCCCGGTTTCGGTGCGACCGTCGGGAAACGTGACTTCGACCTCGTCAGCTCGTACGTTGTGCGCATTGGTCAGGACCTGGCCATTTGCGAGAACCACGCCCGATCCAATACCCCAGCGCTGCCCGATGCCGACAACCGACTTGCTGGCCCGCTCAGCCACGCCTTGAATCTCTTCTTGGATTCCGTCGAGTACGCCCATTGCGCATCCTTTCCTTGGTATTAACTTGCAAGTTACTACTAACTGTCGTGCCGTCAACCCCCCAGCTACGGTTTATCTATGAGCGAACGAGAATTGGCCACACGGGAGCATGCCACCTCACCACTTGCCGAGGCTCTCGCTCGTGTCGGGGATCGGTGGACCCTGCTTGTCGTGCAGGCCTTGCTGGCCGGGTCTCGGCGCTTCAACGATTTGCAGCAGGAGATCCCAGGCATTGCGCCGAACATTCTGTCGGAGCGCCTGAAGCGGCTGGAGCGAGACGGACTCCTCATCTCACGCCCGTACGTCGAGCGACCG
>Ga0126314_10001414_pt1 | contig 11553 bp, 8 predicted proteins | sample Plot105B_FD_92535 | JGI IMG/M metagenome (GOLD analysis project Ga0126314, IMG submission 92535) | Serpentine soil microbial communities from UC McLaughlin Reserve, CA, USA - Plot105B | ecosystem: Environmental > Terrestrial > Soil > Grasslands | place: USA: UC McLaughlin Reserve, Lake County...
ATGGGCTTCACCGAGCTGGTCCACTTCAGCGACGAGGCCATCTCGACCGAGTACTCGGCGCTGATGTCCAAGGTCGTCTGGGACGGCGACGGCCGCATCAAGTTCCCGATCAACGAGCCCGCCGAGGGCAAGAAACGCTCCCAGATCGACGAGTACCTGGACTTCTACGGTGGGCCGGGCGTGCAGCACATCGCCATCCAGACCGGCGACATCGTGGCCAGCGTGCGCGCCCTGCGGGATCGGGGCATCGAGTTCATGCGGGTGCCCGACACCTACTACGCCGAGCTGGCCGACCGCTTCGACGACGTCGAGCTCGACCTGGACAGCCTGGCCGAGCTCGGCGTGCTCGCCGACCGCGACGACGAGGGCTATCTGCTGCAAATCTTCTCCAGGATGGCCCAGGATCGGCCGACAGTGTTCTTCGAGCTGATCGAGCGGCACGGAGCCCGAGGCTTCGGCGAGGGCAACTTCAAGGCGTTGTTCGTGGCCCTGGAGCGCGAACAGGCGCTCCGCGGCAACCTGTAGGGCCGGCAACTCGTAAGGCCAAGGAGGTTCCATCAACTATGTCTCAGCCAACCAGTGAGCGCGGCGTCACCTACCTGACTCCCGAGGCCTACGAGCGGCTGTCGAGCGAGCTCAACGAGCTCAAGACCGAGGGGCGCGAGCGCGTCTCGGCGGCCATCGGCACGGCCCGCGAGCACGGCGACATCCGCGAGAACGCCGACTACGACGCGGCCAAGAACGAGCAGGGGATGATGGAGGCCCGCATCCGCCAGCTCGAGACGCTGCTCGGCTCGGCAGTGGTCGGCGAGGTGCGCGGGACCAGCGGGGTGGCCGGGCCGGGCACGGTGGTCGTGCTGGAGATCGCCGGCGAGGAGGAGACCTACTTCCTCGGCAGCCGCGAGGAGGCCATCGAGGGCATGGACGTGCTCAGCGTCCAGTCGGTCCTCGGCCAGGCGCTGTCGGGCCGCAAGGTCGGCGACGAGTTCAGCTACGTCACCCCGACCGGCCGCGAGCTGCCGGTGAAGCTCCTGCAGGCCGAGCCCCGCAGCTGACCGGCACCCCATGGCCTGACTGGCCGGCCGGGCCGGCGGGCCCCCCGGCCGCCGAGCTGGGCCTTGGGCTGCTGGGAGCCGGCCGGTTCGGGGCGCTGATCCTGGAGGCCGCGGCCGACCTGCCAGGGCTGCGGCCGGTGGCCGTGGCCGACCGGGACCGGGGCCGGGCCGACGCCCTGGCGGCAGTCCACCGCGTCGAGCCTTGTGAGCCCGAGCGGCTGCTGGCCGACCAGCGGGTCTCGGTGGTGGCCATCGCCACCCCGCCGGCCGCCCACGCCCGCCTGGCCCTGGCCGCGCTCCGCTCCGGCCGCCACGTCTTCTGCGAGAAGCCGCTGGCCACCCGGCTCGAGGACGCCACCGAGGTGCTGGCCGCGGCCCAGGCCAGCGGGGCACCCCGGCTGACGGTCGACTACCCGCTGCGCCGCAACCCCCTGTACGCCCTGGTCGGCCGGCTCCAGCAGGCGCTGCTGGGCCCGCCCCGGCAGTTCGCCCTTGAGAACCTGGCCAGCGACGAGCGCCTCGACGCCGGCCACTGGTTCTGGGACCGGGAGGTGAGCGGGGGCATCCCGGTCGAGCACGGCGTGCACTTCTTCGACGCCGCCGCCTGGCTGCTCGGCTCCCAGCCCGAGCGGGTGCAGGCCCTTGAGGCGGCCCGGCCGGACGGCCGGGTCGACACCGTCCTGGCCTCGGCCGCCCACCCCGGCGGGGCCACCGCCAGCTACGCCCACAGCTTCGCCCGGCCCGACCGGGCCGAGTCCCAGTGGACCACCCTGGACTGGGGCGAGCTGGCCAGCGGCCGGCTGTACGGCTGGATCCCGGTCGAGCTGGAGCTGGACATCCGCACCGACGGGGCCGGCCTGGCCGCCGTCCAGGCCCTGGCCAGCGACCAGCGGGCCGCCCTTGCCGTGCCCGGCTACCGCCCCAGCGGGGCCGAACGCATCACCGTGGAGCTGGCCAGCCGCGGCCAGCCCGGCCGCTGGGACCTCCACCTGCGCGCCACCCTCGGCGGCCAGGCGGCCAAGCCCCGCGTCTACCGCGAGAGCGTCCGCGCCGGCCTGGCCGACCTCGTCGGCGCCATCACCACCGGCACCCCACCGGCCGTCACCCCCGCCCACGCCTGGACCAGCCTGGCCACCGCCCTGGCGGCCCAGGAGTCGGCCACCACCGGCACCGCCACCCGCCCTCGCGACCTGCCCTCCTAGGGCGGCGGAGCGCCCCAGCAGGCCCGCTCAGGGCGGATGTTCTGGTTGCGGCGGAACACGTTGGCCGGGTCCCAGCTGCGTTTCAGGGCGACCAGGCGGTCGTACTTGGCCGGGCCGTGGGCGCCGCGGACGGCGTCCTGGTCGAGCTGGCCCAGGTCGTTGACGTAGTTGACCGAGGTGGCGAAGGGGCGCAGGGAGGCCATGGCGTGGCGGCCCCAGGCGACCCGAGCCGGGTCGTCGGCGGGGTCCTGCCAGACGGTCTCGGTGAGCAGCCAGAGGGCGGCGTCGCGGCCGCTGAAGGCGGTGGCGTCCTCGGGGACCCGGCCGAAGGCGCCGCCAAGCGACAGCAGCCCGACCCCGCAGTCGGGGCCGGGGGCCTCGGCGAGCAGGGCCCCGATCTGGTCGACCGCTTCGGTGGCAAGGGCCTCCAGCAGCAGGCCCTTCCAGTAGTAGCGCTTGCCCCAGCGGTAGTGGTCGTCGCTCTCGGCCTGGAGGTCGAGGTAGGACCGGGGGCCGAAGGTGTCGAGCGCCGGTCCAAGGGCGCGCAGCGGGGCCAGGTCGCGCTCGGCGCCGGGCAGAGGGCCGCAGTGGGTGGCGTTGACCACCACCACCGGGCGGCCGGCCACCTGCGGCGGGAACGGCGGGCCGGGCGGGGCCACGAACCAGCCCATGCCGGCGGTGACCTCGTCGGGGGCGGCCGCCATGGCGGCGGTGAAGGCGGCCGCGACCTCGCGGGCCCGCTCGATCGGGTAGACGGCGGTCCCGGCCAGCACCTGGGGGCCGACCGGGTGCAGGCGGAGCTCGAACGACGTGGCGATGCCGAAGTTGGCCCCGGCGCCGCGGAGGCCCCAGAACAGCTCCGGCTCGCTGCCGGCGTCGGCCCGGACCCGTTCGCCGTCGGCGGTCACCAGCTCGATGGCCAGCAGGTTGTCGAGGGTCAGCCCGTGCCTGCGGGTCAGCCGCCCGACCCCGCCGCCGAGGGTCAGCCCGCCCACGCCGGTGTGGGAGACGTGCCCGGTCGGGCAGGCCAGCCCGTGCGCCTGGGCCTGGCGGTCCAGCTCCTCGAGCAGGGCGCCGCCGGCCGCCGTTGCCACCCGCCGCTCCGGGTCGACCCGGACCCCGGCCATCGGCGAGAGGTCGATCACCAGGCCGTCGTCGCAGGTCGAGAACCCCGGGTAGCTGTGGCCGCCGCCGCGCACAGCGACCAGCAGGTCGTGGTCGCGGGCGACGCGCACGGCCGCGACCACGTCCTCGACGCCGGCGCAGCGGGCCACGGCCGCCGGGTGGGCGTCGGCGGTGGCGTTCCAGACCGCCCGGGCCCGCTCATACCCCGGGTCGCCGGGCAGCACGACCTGGCCCCGGAACCGCTCCCGGAGCCCCCGGAGGGCGGCATGCGCCCGGTCGTTCGGCATTCGCCCACGGTACCCGGTCAGCGGCCGGCGCCGGTGAAGGGCCGGGGCTGGCCAGGGTGGCCCCTGCGTGCGGGGTCAGCGGCTGGCCACGGTGAACCCTCCGGGGGCGACCGGGACCCGGAGGTGGCCGCTGGGGCTGGTGGTGACCTCGACCAGGCGGCCGGTGCGGTCGTAGCCGCGGGCGCTGGCCGGGCCGCTGCCGGCCAGGTCGATGACGCGGACCTCGCGGTGGCGGGCGAAGCTGCGGGCCACCGCCTGGCCGCCGCCGCTGCCGCCGAGCACCAGCCACTCGACCTCGGGCTGGACCATGACCGCGTCCAGCCGGGCCTCGGGACCGGTCCCGGCGTAGGTGCTCACCAGCTCGGCCGTCCCGGCCCCGGCCTCGACCGGGCCGGTGGTGCCAAGGTCCAGGTAGCCGGGGACGGCGCTCACTCCCTGGGCCCCGGCCCCGCCGTGGTCGGCACGGCCGGCCAGGGCGCCGCCCAGGCGGTGACTGGTCGCGACCACCCCGGCCGGGAGCTGCTGGCGGTCAAGGACCGGGAACAGCCACCAGCCGCCGCCGACCGGCAGGTCGACCGTGCCGGCGACCCGCCCGCCGGGCCCCAGGCGCACGTACGCGCCGCCGCTCCAGGCGCTCTCCCCCGTCCAGGCCGAGGCCGGGGTGACGACCTCGGCCGCCCCGGTGAGGGTGCCCGCCTCGGCCTCGACCAGCTGCCAGGTGACCTGGGCCTGGCGGCCCGCGACCCGGGCCCTGGCCGCCACCGCCGGATGGGCGTCGAGGGCCAGCATCGACAGCAGGCCGTGGATGGTCGACTCGGCGCCCGAGTTGCGGTTGACGGTCCGGTCGGGGTTGATGCCGTCGAAGGTCCGCCCGGTGGCCGGGTCGTACATGGCCACCCCGGCCGGGTTGTTGCCGAAGTACCAGGCGGCGGCGATCCCGGCCAGGTCGGCGAACGCCGGCCGCCGGGCCGCGGCCGCGGTCCGGAGCAGGTTCTGGAGGGTGGCGTCGGCGCCGTAGGCGATCTGGGCCCGGTCGGTGGGCGCCGGCAGCCAGCCGTTCTCGGGCCCGCCCTGGGCGAGCAGGTGCGGGGTGAACCGGCCCGTCTCCCCCACCGCGACCCGGACCCAGTCCTCCTGCCCAAGGGCGCTCCCGGCCTCGGCCAGGGAGCCGGCCATCTGGTCGGCCCAGGCATGCCACAGCGAGCGCGACCTGGCCCAGGGCAGCAGGGCCCCGTACGGCCAGTCGCGCACGTCGCCCAGCGGCATCCTGGCCACCCCCTCGGCCAGCCGGCGTAGGTCGTTCCGGCCTCGCGCCGACCCGCCGGCCCGGACGTAGGCGGCCAGGCCGTAGACGGCCTCGGAGGAGGCGTCGGCCCCGTCGACGATCAGCCAGGCGGGCAGGCGGAGCCCGTCGACCGTCTGGAAGGTCCCGTAGCGCGGGTCGAGGACCTGGCGGTCGAGGGCGTCAAGGGACAGCTCCAGCCGATCGCGCAGGAACCCGGCGAAGGCCGGGTCAGCACCACGGAAGGCGGCGTAGCCCTCGCCGAGGGCCCAGATGGTCCGGGCCAGCCAGTACGAGGGGCCGGAGTCGGACGGGTCGGGCTCCTCGGTGGGGGTCGGGCTCGGGTTCAGGGTGCCGTCCGGCTGCATCCACAGCACGACGTTGCCGGCGTCGGGGCCCGCGGACGTCTGGAGGTAGGTCACGCCCCGCAGCAGCTGGTAGGCCTGGTCACGGCTGTCGTGGTCGCCGAACTGGCGCCAGTGGCGCAGGTACACCACCGCCGCCCGGGTCATGTCGTCGGCGTTGAACGCCCCCTGCCCCCAGGTGTTGGTCGCCGGGTCGTAGGTGCCGCCCCCGAGCCGCCGGTAGCTGCCGTCGGGCTGCGGCTCGGCATAGGTCCACAGCACCCCGATCTCCGGCTCCCGGTCCATCCGCCAGGTGGTGTGCCCGGCCTGCTCGGGCGGGTCCACCCGGTCCCCGAGGAAGTCGAGGTGGGCCAGGTTGGTCAGCCGAGCCGGCGGGGCCGGGGCCGCCGCCCGGGCCGGGGCCGCCACCACCCCCGCCAGCGTCAGCGCGGCGAGCAGGGCCACGAGCACGCGCCGACGTCCCGGGATCGCCAGTGTTGGCGGCCTGTGCGGTGTCGGTGTCGCGGGCGGTGTCGGTGTCGGCGGCATGAGCACCTCCGGGCGCGCGGCGGCGGGGGTCTGGGCGTACCCCCTGTTTTCCATGCTAAACCGGTTTATGGGACGGGGCGGCGCGGTATCCACAGGCCAAACGGCACGGGAGCGAGGGTGCGGCACACCGGCGAGCACGGCAGGGGGCGGTCCACAGGCCCACGTCCGGCAGGGCGGGGGCCGACGATCGTGGACGTGGCCCGGCGGGCCGGGGTGTCCAAGGGGGCGGTGTCGTTCGCGCTCAACGACCGGCCGGGGGTGGCGCCCCAGACCCGGGACCGGATCCTGGCCGCGGCCCGCGACCTGGGCTGGCAACCGAGCACACGGGCAAGGGCGCTGTCGCGGTCGCGGGCGTACGCGGTCGGGCTGGTGATGCGGCGGGCCCCGGAGCTGCTCGGGGCCGACCCCTTCTTCCCCCAGTTCCTGGCCGGGGTCGAGTCGGCGCTGGCCGGGCGGGACAGCGCCCTCGTCCTCCAGGTCGTCGGGGACGACGACAAGGCCGAGGCGGCCAGCTACCGGCGGCTGGCCAGCCAGGGCCGGGTCGACGGGGTGTTCCTCAACGACATGCTGGTCGACGACCACCGCTTCGGATTGCTGGCCGGGCTCGGCCTGCCCGCGGTGGCGGTCGGGCGCCCGACCGGCCCGTGCCCGTTCCCGATGGTGACCGTCGACGACCACCAGGGGGTGGTCCGGCTGGTCGAGCACCTGCTCGGCCTCGGGCACCGGCGGGTCGGGTTCGTGGGCGGCCCCGGGGGCTACGTCCACTCGCGGTCGCGGTGGACCGCCTGGCGCCAGACCCTGGAGGCGGCCGGGGTCGCTCCCGGCCCCGACCTGGTCGCCGACTTCACCGGGCCGGGCGGGGCCGCCGCCACCCGGGCCCTGCTGGAGCTGGCCGACCCGCCCACCGCGATCGTCTACGCCAACGACGTCATGGCCATCGCCGGCATGGGCGTGGCCATCGGGCTCGGCCTCGAGGTGCCGGGCGACCTGTCGGTCGCCGGCTTCGACGACGTGCCCCTGGCCGCCCACGTTGCCCCGCCGCTGACCACCGTCCGCCAGGACGCCCTGGCCTGGGGCCGGGCCGCGGCCGAGGTGCTGCTGGCCGTCAGCGACGGGCGCCCGGCCGCCGACGTCGAGCTGCCCCCGGCCACCCCCGTCTTCCGAGCGTCCACCGGCTCACCCCGACCGGGATGAGCAGACCGTCCCCAAGGAGGTCCCGATGCCCAGTTCCCGCATCCGGCTCTGGATCGCGATCGTCGCCACCCTCGGCCTGGCCCTCGCCGCCTGCGGTGGTGGCGGCGGCCAGTCGGCCGACAAGGCCGCCCAGGCCAAAGGCCCGATCAAGATCTGGTACTCCAACAACGCTGACGAGGTGAAGTGGGGCAAGGCGGTCGTCGCCGCCTGGAATCAGGCCCACGCCGACGAGCAGGTGACCGCCGAGGAGATCCCGGCCGGCAAGAGCTCCGAGGAGGTCATCGGGGCCTCGATCACGGCCGGGAACACCCCCTGTCTGATCTTCAACACCGCGCCAGCCGCGGTGCCGCAGTTCCAGAAGCAGGGCGGGCTGGTGGCGCTGGATTCCTTCAGCGACGGGGCGTCCTACATTCAGGAGCGGACCGGGCCGCGGGCCGACCAGTACAAGTCACCCGACGGCAAGTTCTACCAGATGCCGTGGAAGACCAACCCGGTGATGATCTTCTACAACAAAGACGTCTTTGCCAAGGCCGGGCTGGACACCGAGAACCCGCCGCTGAAGACCTACGACGAGTTCCTGGCCACCTCCAAGACCCTGGTCGCCAAGGGCGGGGTTAAGGCGGCCATCTGGCCGGCGCCGTCCAGCGAGTTCTACCAGTCCTGGTTCGACTTCTACCCGCTGTTCATCGCCGAGACAGGCAGCAGCTGGTCGAGGGTGGCCAGCCGCAGTTCAACACGCCGGAGGGTGTCGCAGTCGGCGAGTTCTGGAAGCAGATGTACACCGACGGCCTGGCCCAGCAGGAGCCGTACAACGGCGACTCGTTCGGCGACAAGAAGGCGGCCATGGCGATCGTGGGGCCGTGGGCGATCGCGGTGTACGGCGACAAGGTCAAGTGGGGGGCCGTGCCGATCCCGACCAGGAGCGGCAAGGATCCGAGCCAGATCCAGACCTTCTCCGATGAGAAGTCGAGCGCGATGTACTCCAGCTGCCAGAACCGGGCCACCGCCTGGGAGTTCCTCAAGTTCGCGACCAGCCAGGACAACGACGGCAAGCTGCTGGAGATGACCGGGCAGATGCCGATGCGGAACGATGTCCCCACGGCCTTTCCGGCCTACTTCAAGAGCCACCCGGAGTACTCGCTCTTCGCCGCCCAGGCCGCCCGCACCGTCGAGGTGCCCAACGTCCCCAACTCCGTCGAGATCTGGCAGACCTTCCGCGACGCCTACACCGACGCCGTGATCTTCGGCAAGGCCGACGTCAAGGGCGCCTTCGACCAGGCCGCCGAGAAGGTCAAGACCCTGGCCGCGGGGAGCTGAGCCGATGGCCGCCAGCGCCGCGACGACCTCGCGGCCTCCCCTGACACGCCGGCTGCTGGGCCGGCACCCGATCGGCTATGTGTTCGTGGCCCCCTACGTGCTGTTCCTGTTCGCGATCTTCGCCTACCCGCTCGGCTTCGCCGTCTATATGTCGCTCTACGACTACTTCTTCGCCGCCCCGGGGGCGATCGTGGAGCGGCCCTTCGTCGGCCTGGACAACTACACCACCGCCCTGGCCGACCCGGTGTTCCATCGGGCCATACTGAACGTGGTCATCTTCATCGCCATCAACGTGCCCCTGACCGTGTTCGTCGGCCTCATCCTGGCCACCGCCTTGAACACCGCCATCCCCTTCCGGACCTTCTTCCGGGCCAGCTACTTCGTGCCCTATGTGACCGCGAGCGTGGCCGTGATCGGCGTCTGGCTGTGGCTGTTCAACTCCGACGGGCTGGTCAACTCCATCCTCGGGCCGCTCGCACCCGACCCTTCCTGGCTGGTCAACAGCTTCTGGGCGATGCCGATCATCGCCCTGTTCGCCACCTGGAAACAGCTTGGCTTCTACGTGCTGCTGTACCTGGCTGCGCTCCAGAACATCCCCGAGGAGCTGTACGAGTCGGCCGAGGTCGACGGGGCCGGGACGGTCAAGCGCTTCACCGCGGTCACCCTGCCCGGGGTCCGCCCGACCACCACCCTGGTGGTGATCGCGGCCACCATCACCGGGGCCAACTTCTTCACCGAGCCGTACCTGCTCACCGGCCGGGGCGGCCCCGCCGGGGCGTCGGTCTCGCCGGTGCTGCTCATGTACACCCAGGGCATCGAGCAGGGCCACGCCGGCTACGCCGCGGCGATCGGGGTGCTGCTGGCGATCGGGGTGATAGCGGTCTCGCTGGTCAACCGCTACCTGCTGGAGAGGAGCTGACCGTGGCCACCGCGACCCAACCCCAGCATCCCGAGGTCGTCGAGGAGCGAGCCCGACCGATCGCGCCGCCCAGCCGGCGCTCGCGGCGCCGCCTGTGGCCGCTGCTCGGCCTCACCGTGGGCGCGCTGGTCTTCCTGTTCCCGTTCTACTACATGGTGATCGGGGCGCTGCAGAGCGAGCCGAACTCCAGCATCAGCGGGGCGTTCCCCAACCCGGCCAACCTGACCCTGGACAACCTGCGCGACATCGACCGGGCCATCGACCTGCCCCGCACCCTGCTGAACTCCGGCATCTTCACCGGCGGGGTGCTGCTGTCCACGCTGGTGCTCGGGCTGCTGGCCGGCTACGCCCTTGCTCGGCTGGAGTTCCGCGGCAGGGGCGCGGTGTTCAGCGCCATGCTGCTGATCCTGATCGTGCCCTTCCAGCTGCTGATGATCCCGCTGTACGTCATGATCGTCCGGAACTACGGGCTGGCCGACAGCTACCTGGGCATGATCCTGCCGTTCGCGGTCAGCGCCACGGCGGTGTTCATCTTCCGCCAGTTCTTCCTCCAGCTGCCCAGGGAGCTGTTCGAGTCGGCCCGCCTGGACGGCGCCAGCGAGCTCAAGATCCTCACCCGCATCGCCATCCCGCTGGCCAAGCCGGCCATCCTGACCGCGGTGATCGTGACCTTCATCGGCCCCTGGAACGAGTTCCTCTGGCCGTTCCTGGTCACCAAGCAGCTCGCCCTGCAGCCGCTGGCCGTGGCCCTGGCCAACTTCATCTCCACCGTGGCCGCCCGCCAGGCCAACCCCTTCGGGGCCATCCTGGCCGGCGCGGTGGTGCTGGCGGTGCCCGCGGTCGTGCTGTTCCTGGTGTTCCAGCGCCACTTCCGGGCCTCCAACCTCGGCTCGGCGATCAAGGGATGACGCCAGACGCCTTCGCGGCGGCGGGCTGGACGGCCCGCCGCCTCGGCGTCGTCATGACCCCCGACCGGGACGACCCCCGCGAGGCCGGGGGCGTGTGCAACCCGGCCTGCGCCCGTGGCCCCGACGGGGAGCTGTACCTGTTCCCCCGCCTGGTCGCCGAGGGCAACTACTCCCGGGTCGGGCTGGCCCGTGTCCGCTTCGACGGCGACGTGCCCGCCGGGGTCGAGCGGCTCGGGGTCGTCCTCGAGCCGGAGGCGCAGTGGGAGTGCCACCGGGGCGGCGGCGGGGTCGAGGACCCCCGGGTCACCTTCGTGGCCGCCCTCGGCCGCTATGTCATGACCTACACCGGCTGGGGGCCGCTCGGGCCGCGGGTCGCCCTGGCCACCTCGACCGACCTGGAGCGCTGGGAGCGGCTGGGGCCGGTCGGCTTCGCCTTCGACCCCGGCCTGCGGGCCGACCTCAACCTGTACCCGAACAAGGACGCGCTGCTGTTCCCCGAGCCGGTGCCCGGCCCGGACGGGGAGCCGGCGTTCGCCCTGCTGCACCGGCCGATGTGGGACCTGTCGTGGGCCAACCCGGCCGAGGGCGAGCTCCCCCCGCCCGGCCTGCCCGACCCGCGGCCCGGGATCTGGGTGTCGTTCGTCCCGGCCAAGGAGGTGCTGGCCGACCCGATCCGCCTGACCAGCGTCCGCGACCACCGGCTGGTCGCCCTGCCCGAGCAGCCCTGGGAGGAGGCCAAGCTGGGCGGCGGCACCCCGCCGCTGCGGGTCGAGGGCGGCTGGCTGGTGCTGCACCACGGGGTGGCCGGCCGGCTGGAGCCGGGCCGGGTCGAGCACCAGCCGGCGGTCCGCTACACCGCCGGGGCCATGCTGCTCGACCCCGAGGACGTGGCCCGGGTCCTGGCCCGCTCGACCGAGCCGCTGCTGGAGCCCGATCTGCCCGGCGAGCGCGATGGCGTCGTCCCCAACGTGGTCTTCCCCACCGCCATCGACCCCCGTGGCGAGCGGGAGGCCGACGTCTACTACGGCATGGCCGACGCCCGCATCGGCGCCTTCCGCCTCACCATGGGGCCGCTCCCCCGATCCACCGGGGGACCACCCCGGCAGTCCCCCGGACCCCCCGATCCACCGGGGGACCACCCCGGCAGTCCCCCGGACCCCCCGATCCACCGGGGGACCATCCCGGCGGTGACCGCGTCCGCCCGGCCCGGCTGGCCGACGCCCTGGCCCGAGGTCGACCTGGCCGTGGAGCGGCTCCTGGACGGGGTCGGCGACGCCGTGGGCGGCCAGCTGGTCGGGCTGTACCTCCACGGGTCGCTGGCCCTCGGCGACTTCTTCCCGCCGGCCAGCGACGTCGACTTCCACGTGGCCA
>Ga0126314_10001415_pt1 | contig 11547 bp, 8 predicted proteins | sample Plot105B_FD_92535 | JGI IMG/M metagenome (GOLD analysis project Ga0126314, IMG submission 92535) | Serpentine soil microbial communities from UC McLaughlin Reserve, CA, USA - Plot105B | ecosystem: Environmental > Terrestrial > Soil > Grasslands | place: USA: UC McLaughlin Reserve, Lake County...
GGTGTCGCCCAGCCGGTAAACCGGCAGGATATGGAGTCCTTGCGAGCCGAGGTGGAGCGCATTGCCGGCGCCCGGACTCTGGCGGGACTGCCCTCCCAGCGGCTTGCCACCGGATCGCTGAGTGATATCGCGCATGTCAATCGGGTCCAGGGTCTCGCCTTGGGGATCGGTGGGACTTTCGGGCTGAATGGAGGACGGGTTCAACTGCGTCCTGCTGTTGGCTATGGCACGTCCGATCACCGGTGGCTCGGCTCCCTCTCCGCAGGCTGGAACCTGGGAGGCACCCGGCTGGAGGTGTCTGGCTCGAGACGGATCAGCGATTTCAGCGACCTTCCGGTGATTGCTCCGCTGCTGAACTCATTCACCTCTCAGGAAGCCGGCCAGGACTATGGAGACTACGTGCTGCTCACTGCCGCCGATCTCGCCCTGTCTCGCCGGCTGGGAGGACGAACTTCGCTTCGCGGCAGTATCGGGGCCGAGGAGAGCCAGTCGGTGACCGTTCAGGCATCCCCTGCCAACGGGGTTTACCGTCCCAATCCATCTTTGGGTAGCGGAAGTTATGGGATAGTCCGCTTGGAGCTGGAGCAAGCCAGTGGCGGGATCGCGCTCCGTCGCGATCTCCAGGGCCGAGTATCGCTGGAGCTGGGAGAGGGGCCGGATAATTACGTCCGGGGGGCAGCGCGCGGTATTTGGACCGCCCGGTTCGGGAGCAGCGAGCTCCAATCAGAGCTGTATCTGGCGGCCGGAAGCAATGGCCTCCCCGCGCACCGCAGCTTTGTGCTCGGCGGTAGGGGCACGCTGGTGGGGGAACCATTCCGGGCTTATGGCGGCCGGGAAATGGCCCTGGGCCGGTTGGAATGGAGGTTTGAAGTTCCGGTGCCGGCTCTTTCCCTTGGGTCATACGCCTCGACTGGCCAGCACATGGTAGTGGCGCCGTTCGTCGCGGCGGGGTATGCCGGGCGTCCCTACCAGTCACTGCCCTGGACCGACACGGACGGCATCCGCCCGGTTGCCGGCATCGCGGTCGAATGGCTCATGCGAATGATTCGGCTGGAGGCGGGCGTCGGCCTGCGAGACGGGCGGGTGGGCGTCACCATTGACGTGAACCGGGACTGGTGGGGCCTGCTATAGCGCCCTTATTTTGCGGCGTGGCTCCTCCCCCAGGAGCTGCCTTCCACCCGCCGCTGTAGAGCAATCATGCAGTTCACCGACGAATGGTTGGTACCCTCCATCGAGACTCTCCTATCCGATGAGGCCGTAAAGGCCTTGCGGCAGGAGCCGGGGCCCGATGCGCCGCTGTGGGACATTCTGGTTAGCCGCAAGCTGGCCACCGACGAGCAGATCCTGGGTGCTGTCGCGGCCCGCTTTCGATTGCCGGTGGCCGAGCTCTCCAAGGCCGACCCCAAGCTTACCACCACGGTTCCGGAGCAGCTGGCCCGGCGATTCAACGTGGTCCCCGTGCGGCAGACCGACTCCTTCCTTGAAGTAGCGACCTCAAATCCATTCGACATCGACGCGGAAAAAATGCTGGCCTTCGCCACCGGGCGAGAGGTCCGCATGCTGCTGGGATCCCCTTCGCAGATCAAAGAGAAGCTGGACGAGATCTATCGCGAAACCGAGACGGCCGTGGCGCGGCTGCTCGAAGGCATCTCCGGCGACTTCGAGGTGGAGCAGATCAAGGAGGACGAGGAGAACGCCGCGAGCGAGGAACAGGCCAGCCAGCGGCCGATTCTGCGGCTGGTCGATACCATGATTGCCGATGGCGTGACCAATCGGGCCAGCGACATCCATATCGAGCCGGTAGAGGGTGGCGTAGTCGTTCGCTATCGTATCGATGGGGTGCTGCGCCAGGTGATGAAGATCCCTCGGAGCGCCGGCGTCCCCCTGATCTCGCGCATCAAGATCATGTCGAAGCTGGATATCGCCGACCGGCTCCGGCCTCAGGATGGGAGAGCCCGGGTCTCGGTGAATGGCGAGGCGATCGATCTCCGGATCTCCACCCTTCCCGCCTCCCACGGCGAGAAGGTGGTCATCCGGGTACTGAATCAGAAAGCGACCACCCTGGCGCTGGACTCGTTGGGACTGAGCGAGGATGAAGAGAAAGGGATCCGGGCGCTCTTGTCGAACAAAGAGGGCATCATCCTGGTGACCGGCCCAACCGGCTCGGGCAAGACCACCACACTGTACTCCGCCCTGCGGGCAGTTCAGGGTACCGGGGTGAACATCGTGACCGTCGAAGACCCGGTGGAATACCGCTTGGGCGAGAACGTCGTCCAGGTGCAGGTGAACGAAAAAGCCGGACTTACCTTCGCGGCTGCCCTCCGATCCATTCTGCGACAGGACCCGGACGTGGTCCTGGTGGGTGAGATTCGAGACAAGGAAACCGCCCAGATTGCGCTGCAAGCTTCGCTCACCGGCCACCTGGTGCTCTCCACCCTGCACACCAACGACGCACCCAACACGGTGACCCGTCTGGTCGACATGGGCATGGAGTCGTATAAGATCGCGCCGGCCCTGCGGGGTGTCGTGGCCCAGCGGCTGATGCGCCGGCTCTGCAAGAAATGCCGGGTGCAAGCGACGGAGCCAGTGAGCGAGCGGCTACAGCGATTCGTCCCTCCCGGAATCACCCTCAATCAGGCGGTCGGCTGCAGTGACTGCTCGATGACCGGCTACCGAGGCCGATTCAGCATCGTGGAAGTCCTGACCATGAATCCCGACCTGGAGCGCCGGATTGCCGACGGCGCCAGCGCGGAAAAGATCGCCGAAGCGGCGCGCAAGGCCGGAATGCGCTCACTCTGGGGCAGCGGCCTGCGCCATGTGCTCGCCGGCGAATCCACGCTGGGAGAGCTGCTGCGAGTCACCGATGTCCCGCGCGAGGAGGAGGCGGCGGAGCCGCCTCCCGCAAGCCCTCGGGGTCGCTCGGGCCGAGGGGCGACAGCCAATTCGGCGCCACCCTCCGCTGCGGCAGCGACTCCCATCTCCGACTTCTCCATGGACATGGAGCTGCTCGACGAGCCGGCCGATGTTGATGGCATCGTGGCGGGCGGGCGGGGACAGGGCGCCTGTGTGCTCCTGGTGGAAGATGAAGAACAGCTCCGCCGGGTAATGAAGGACCTGCTGCAGCGCGAAGGCTACCGCGTAGCCGAGGCAAGAGACGGCGTTCAGGCGCTGGATGAAGTCGACCGTTTTGCCCCGGATGTGATCATTCTGGATCTCAATCTGCCGGGACTGGACGGCTACGGCGTCCTGGCGCAGCTCCGTTCCCGTCCGGCCACGCGGGAGATTCCGGTCATGGTCCTGACCGCCAAGGGTGACGAAGACAATGAAGTACGGGTGTTCGAGCTGGGCGCCGACGACTTCGTCACCAAACCCTTCCGGGCCCGCGCTCTCACCGCCAGACTCGAGGCGGTGCTGAGCCGCGGCAGAGCTTGACCAACCAGTAACGCTGAACCGGTCTCCGCCCGATACAACTCCGGTCACCCCGCACTGATGGTTCATCCGGCGGCTCCAATCCTGGCGCGGATCCCGGAAGCGGATAACTGTTAAGCCATGCCTGCTGAATTGTTTGCCCGACCATTCCCGCTGTGACATCGATTCGCACCTCGCTGGTCGATGTCTACGTTCTCCGGGGGGCCGGAAGCTCGCTGCAGTGCCTGGCCCTTCGCCGAGCCCCCGGTGGACGCTGCCCCGGTTCATGGGAGAGCGTTCATGGTCACATCGAGGCGGCCGAACGGCCCGCCCGAGCGGCTGCGCGCGAGCTGGAGGAAGAGACCGGGCTGGTTGCCGCCCCGCTCTACAACCTGAGCCGGGTGGAGCTGTTCTACCAGCATCGCACCGATGAGATCGCTCTGGTGCCCGTGTTCGCCGCCTTCGTGGCAACCGACGCACTCGTGCGGCTCGGGCCGGAGCACGACGGCTTCGAGTGGCTCACCCCGACAGCCGCGCGAGCCCGGTTCGCCTGGCCTCGCGAGCGCCGCGCCCTCGACGATATCGAACTCTTGCTGAGCCAGGGAAACGCCGGCGCAGTGGACGACGTGTTGCGGGTATGCTGAGCCCTTTTCTGCTTCCGCTCCTGACCATTTGGACTCCCTCGGTGGCCAGGACGGCACCTTGCATCAGACCCACTCGTGCCGGCACTCAGGTCCAGGGTGAGGTGCGGGTCTGCCCGGGCCGCTATCGGATTGCCGACATCAACGAGCAAGGCATCATCATCGCGGCGGCATCGGGCACCCGGATCGACCTGACCGGGGTAATTCTGGAGAGCGGCGACTCGGTGCCGGGTCGTTTCGTAGGTGCCGGCATCACCAGCCGGGGTGTGGACGCGGTAACCATCACCGGCGGGGCGATCCACGGCTACCGCTATGGGATCCGCCTGGAGGGCGGCCGGTTTCATCGGGTCAGCGGCGCCGATCTCTCAGGGAGCCGGGATCAGGGTGTACGCTCCACGCCGGCGCGTCCGGAAGCCGCGGACCAGCTGAATCTGACTCGGGCGGACAGCTTCGAGCGGTATGGCGGCGGCATCCTGCTCCGGCGAACCAGCGGAACCAGCATCACGGGTGTTACCGCCCGGGCAGCTCAAAACGGGATCTCGCTGATGGAGGTGCGCGACAGCTACATCGCCGACAACGATGTGTCGGCCAACAACGGCTGGGGCATTCACCTTTGGCGGTCTGCCCGTAACATCATTGCCCGGAATCGGGCGGACCATACCCGGCGATGTGAGGCCCAGGTGCCGGCCGCGGACTGCGGTGCGGCGGCACTGTTGCTCCGCAACGCAAGTGACTCGAACACCATCGTCGACAATGACCTCAGCGCATCCAGCCTGGGACTCCTGCTGGCCGGAGATGCGAAGGCGATGGAGCCATCGGTCGGTAACCTGGTCTACCGCAACGACGCTTCTGCCGCCTTGCGAACTGCATTCGTCTCGTCGTTCGGGTGGAACAACACCTTTCTGGACAATCGGGCGGACAGCGCCGTCATCGGGTTCAGGCTGATGCACTCAGGCGGCTCGACGGTCAGGGGCAATACCATCATCGGCGCCCGAACCGCCGGCATCCTGAGCGAAAACGGCAACGATAACGTGATTCTGGGAAACGTGGTGATTGGGGGCGGTGTGGGGATCAGGGTGGCCGCGCCGGCTCAGCCGGGCGATTCCAGTCAGCGTTACCGGATCGACGACAACAGGCTGTCGCGACTGGAACAGGGCATCGTGATGGAGCACACCACCCGGGCCCAGATCCGGGGAAACATCTTCGATGGAGTGGGCGACGGATTGGTGGTGGACGGGGACGGCCACGCCAGTGAGGTGACCGGCAACATCTTTCTTCGAGCCTCACGCTGGTTCATCGAGGCCCCGGATTTGGCGGCGGGCGGGAACTATTGGGCAACGGCGGATGCGTCAACCGCTACGGCCAAGGTGAAGGGCCGGATCAGCGTGCTTCCCTGGAAGCCGGCGAGCGCCGCCGGCTACTGAAGAATCTCTTTCGCCACGCTCCGCAGGTCCCGCGGGTTGAACGGCTTCCTGACCCGGCGGACCGGTTGTTCAGCGAAGGGCGGGGGCAGCTCCTCTTCACCGCTGGACGCGACGACCAGCCGGTTTCGAGTGTGGGGGCAGGTGTGCAGCAAGACGTGGGCGAATGGTTCGTCGGATCCGGCCGGCATCCGTACATCCGCGATGATCATGTCGTATTCTCCCTCCTGGGCCAATCTGAGGGCCTGTTCCCCCGACCTCACTGATTCCACCGCGTGTCCATCCGGGGCGAACAGCGCGCGGACCAGCCGATGCACCGCCGGGTCTTCGTCGACCACGAGAATGCGACGGTGTGACCCATTCTCTATGCCTGTGGCAGCAGCCTCGGCCGGCAGGTCGGCTTCGTAGAAGGGCAGGCTCACCCGGAACTCGGCGCCCACGTCACCCGAGGGCTCATAGGTGAGATCTCCACCGTGCGCCTTCACCAGGCCATAGCTCAGCGAGAGTCCCAAACCGGTACCTTCTCCCGGTGCCTTGGTCGTGAAGAATGGCGTGAAGAGGTAGGGCGCCAGGTGCCTCGGTACTCCGGGCCCGTTGTCTCGGACTCGCAGCACCGCCTCTCCGTCCTGCCGGCTGGTGATCAGGGTGATGCGCCGGTCCTGCTCGGCCGGGAGTCCGGTAACTGCCTGCACGGCGTTGGTGATCAGGTTGAGCAGCACTTGCTGCAGCTCGTAGCGGTCTGCCAGGACGGTGACTGGATCGGGGCTCAGCTCGGAATTCAGATCGATACCATGCAGCTGCAGCTCGTAGAGAATCAGCAGCGACGTCCGGGTCACCACATCGTTCAGATCCACCGCCGTTTTCTCGCTGACTCCGCCCTTCCGGGCAAAGGTCAACAGATTGCGCACAATTCGCCCGGCCCGCTCGGCTTGATCGTGGATCACCCGGAGGTGCTCGCGGGGCACATCGGGATGGGGCGGTCGCTCCAGCAACAGCTCCGCCAGCCCGGCGATCGAGGTGAGGGGATTGTTCAACTCGTGGGCCACGCCGGAGACCAGCTGCCCGATCGAGGCCATCTTGTCGTTCTGGATGATCTGTGCCTCGAGCATACGCTGCTCGGTGACGTCTTCGATGAGGATGACCACCGAGCCCGGCTCAACTCCGGCCAGGGGTGCCGCAGTGAGCCTCAGCACCCGTTGACTCTCGTCCAGGCGGACGACCAGTGGAGCACCTTTCTCTCCGCGATAGGCAGCCTGGATCATGCCGGCCACCGGTTCCGCTGCTCCGGCAAACAGCTCCGAGAAATTTCGCCCTACCAGCTCCGGCTCGGCCACTTCCGCCAAGGTGGCGAGAGCGCGGTTGGCCCTCAGGATCGCGCCAGCCGGCCCAACCACGGCAATGCCCTCAGTCAGCGCGTTGAACGCGGTTTCCCACTCCTCCTGGCCACGGCGGACCATCTCGTACAGGCGGCTGTTGGCGAGGACCACTGAGGCGTTGGTCGCTACGGTAGACAGCAGCCAGAGGTCTTCGGTGGTAAAGGGCCCCCCGCGCCGGTCGGCCACGGCCAGGGCGCCCATCGTGATACCCTGCGCCCGGAGCGGCGCCACTGCGGCTGAGCGCACCCGCACTCCGCCGATGAGATCCACCGTGGGTGTCTCTTCTCCCTGGGCCACCTCGATCCGGTCTCGGCCGATAGCGAACCGGACCAGTGCGCTCTCCGCCTCGGCGCTGACCTGGCCCACCATCGATTCCAGCGTCCCCGATCCGGCCACCACGCGCAGCACCTTTCCGTCCATCTCGACGACCACCACGATGGCTCCGTCGGCCTGGAGAAATCGAGCGGCATACTTCGCCACCTGGTCCACCACTCGATCGAGCTGAATCGACTCCGACAGGACGTAGCTCAGCTCCTGCAGCGAAAACAGCTCGCTGATGCGGCGGTCGACCTGCACGGCCAGCTGGTCGGCCTTGGTCTCCGCATCACCGGCGCGCTGCCGGGCTCGGAGCAACGCGACCCAGAAGGTTCCCAGCACGCTGAACAAGGCGAACAGCGAGATCCACCAGACGCGTTCCTCCGCCCACCAGGCAATGAGGCCAAGGAGCACGGTAGAGAGGAGGTGGAGCGGAATCTCCCGGTCTCGGAGCCAGAGCGATACGGCTAGCAGCGCCAAGGCAAAGGAGAGCAGCAGGGTAACGGGCACACGAGGAAGCCCGTCGGTCGTAAAGATCACCGCAATGATGGACGCGACTGCGGCCAGGGCGGCAACAGCCGCCATCGAGAGCGGAGAAGGAGCTTGACGGCGCGCCAGCTCAGGACTCCCGGGCTTGGCTTCGAACCACGCGCTCCGTCACGTATGCCTCCGGTGGCGCGTTCGGCTTGATTCGAATCGACTTGGCAGGAATGCCGACGTTGACGTGATAAGGCCGCACGTCCTTGGTCGCGACCGCGTTGGCCCCTACCATGGCATTTCGACCGACGTGAACTCCCGCGAGTACCGTGGCGTGATAGGTGATTCGAACGTCGTCTTCGAGAACGGTTCGTGCGTTGGTGACATCCTTCTGGTCCACGATGCTGTGGGTGTGGCTGTAGAGGTTGGCGTAGTCGGAAATGCTCACCCGGTTACCAAGGGTAATTCCCCCGCGGTCGTCCAGCAGCACGTTGCGGTGGACCACGACATCGTCGCCCACTTCCAGGTTGTAACCGAAGGAAAATTCCACGAACTGGAATGCTTTGAAGTTGCGACCCACCCGGGCAAAGATGTGCCGCGCGAGGATCCGGCGGAACCGAACTCCCAGATGGACATTTCCGCCGCCCAGCGCAGAGCGGTCAAAGCTCTGCCAGAGCCAGATCAATGGTTTTACCCTGGCGTACCGCTCTGCATCGACCTCGGCGTAATACTCCGGCTCGAGCGTAACGTTTCGGGGATCCAGGGAGAGCAGGGCCACCCGGGTGGCCTCCGGGGTCTTGGGGTCCTGCAGCATTCCCTCGTAATCCTGAGCGCCCGGGTAGGTGATCTGGAAGAGCAGCTCCCGGGTGATCCGGTGCCAGTCAGCCTTCGGCCGTGACAGCTGCTCCTCGAGATCGGCCAGCCAGCCGTCGTAAAACTGTTCGGTAGCCTTGGGCAGGCGAACTTCGCGCAGCGGCAGCAGGACCATGGGGGGTCTCGTTCAGTCCCCGTGAGGGGGTGGAAGTGCGCGTATAGTCTAATGATGGGCACGCGGAACTGTTGACACCAGTGCCAATGGGGAATAAAGTAGTAGGGGTTCCAAATGAAAATCATTCTCAAGTAATTCCAATTTCACTGTTACTCGAGATGTCTATGCCGCTGCGGCTCCAGCTGGTCCCGCTCACCGGTCTGACCCTCCTCGTTGCGGGCACTCTCTCAGCCCAGGACAGCGAAACCACGTCGCTAGGCGGCTACGGAGAGGTGCATTACACGAATGCCTCGGGGCCGAATACCCCGGCCCAGATCAACGTTCGCCGGTTCGTCGTCTACCTCGCGCACAGCTTCAACGAGCACCTGGCATTCCGGTCGGAACTGGAAGTGGAGGATGCGAAGATCGAGGGTGGTGCGGCCGGTGGCGAGGTGGCGCTGGAGCAGATCTACCTCGACTATTTGATCTCTCCCGCCTTTACTCTGCGTGCCGGATTGGTGCTTCCACCCATTGGTATCGTGAACGAGACCCACGAGCCGCCCACCTTCAACGGTGTGGATCGCCCGCTGTTTGACCACGACGTGCTGCCGACCACCTGGCGAGAGCTCGGCGTCGGTGCGGTCGGAACACTGCCGGGGTCTAGAGGACTGAGCTACCGGGTGTACCTGCTGAACGGGCTCAAGGCCGAAGGGTTCGATGCGGTGTCCGGCATCCGCGGGGGCCGGCAGGAAGGACAGAATGCGACCTTCGCCAATCCGTCGTTCACCGGAAGACTCGAGTGGGTCCGCCCCGGCCTCCGGGTCGGCGGCTCCTTCTGGTACGGCGGCAGCGCAAGCCAGGAACCGGCCCTCGGCACCGGCACCTTCGACAATGCGGTAGCGCTCCTCTCCGCGGATGTTCGCTACGACGTGGGTCCTCTCATGCTCCGGGGGGTTGTGGCCAATGTGAGCATTGCCGACGCCGAGGAAATCAATGCCGCATTTGGCAATAACGTCGGGAGCCGGATTGCCGGAGCTTACGTCGAGGGGGCCTACAATCTTCTGTCTGCCCTGGCCCCGGCGTCCGCTCAGCGGCTCAACGCCTTCCTGCGGTACGAACAGTACGACACCCATGCCGATGTTCCTGCCGGGGTGGTCAAGGACGGATCTCTGGCTCGACGGATTACCACCTTTGGTTTGTCCTATAAGCCGGTTTACAACGTGGTGTTCAAGGGCGACTATCAGCTTCAGCGAACCAAGGCCGAGCTGGCGGAAGGCGAGTTGCTGAGCCTCGGCATCGGGTATCAGTTTTAGTGGCGAGGTAAGAAAGTGAGATGGGACAGGTGAGTTGGGGGTCTTTGGTCGCAGGACAGAGGCCACGCTATCAGCGCCAGCTGCCTGGGGCCAGCTTTCTGCCTGCTTCACCTCTGCCACTGGCCTGGATTCTCGTTGGTCTTTCCCTCTCAGTTTTCCCCTGTTCCCTCTCCCCCTTGCTTGCCCAGTCTGCGCCTCCCAAGAAGGTTGCCGAGTCGATCCGCCGGATTTTTGGGGATCCCGCGCAGGTGGATACTGTCAAGGTGGACACGGCATCGGTCCTCCGGATTTCCCGGGCCGAAGCCCTGCTCGGCTTTGCCCAGGTCAGGAATGTGAAGGGAAAGGATCAGCAGATCACGTTTTTGGTCGCAATCGATCCTGCAAATGCCATCAAAGACATCGACGTCCTGGTCTATCGCGAGCCGTATGGGGGCGAAGTGGCTTATGAGCCTTGGCGAAAACAGTTCCGCGGCAAGCGCGCTCATGCCCAGCTCGTAGTCGGCAAGGACATCCGCAACATATCGGGAGCCACGATCAGCTCCCATTCGGTCACCCTGGGCGTCCGCAAGGCCTTGAGCGATCTGACGGCGTGGCACGTGGCCGGGAAAATTCGGTGAACGGGAGCCGGATCACCTGGAGCACGGTGTCTGAACCGGTGAGAACGGTGGGGCGGTGGATCACCATCGTGCAGCTGGTGGGCTACACCACATCACTGCTCTTCATCCATCACACCACCGGTATGACGCCGGCAGGGGTGGCCGACCGGTACCGGGGCTCCGAGGCGGAATCGGCCGATGCCGCTATGCAGTTTCCCAAATCCCTGGCCGAGATGCTGACGATCACCCACACGCACCTGCTGAGCATGGCGGTGATATTCGTCCTGAGTGGGCTGGCCTTGGCGCTGTGTGGCCGTCCATCCGAGCGGCTCCGCCGTTTCCTCATTGCCGAACCATTCGTTGCGCTTCTGATCTCGTTCTCGGCAATGTGGTTAATGCGATACGTGGACGCGCGCTTCAGCTGGCTGCTGGGGCTGTCGAGCGGCCTGATGGCCGTCACCTTCTATTTGCAGACCTTTTTCATCTTGCGTGAGCTGATGATTCGCCGGCGAGTATCCCAGTGAATCGCCGAGGTTTTCTGGAGGCCTTCGGAAGCGGCCTGGCAGCCTCCCTGCTTCCGGCCCTGCACCTCTCCGCCAGTCCGCCGGTCCGCCTCTCCGTGCGTGGCCCTCTTCGGCTGATCGAACGCTGGTCCTGGGCCATGGGTCAGCCGGTACATCTTCAGTTGTTCGCGTCTTCCGAGGATCAGGGCTACGCCGCTGCCGAGGCGGCTCTGGCCGAGTTGAGGGCCGTAGAGGACCACCTGACCCGGTTCAGCGACACCAGCGATCTCTCGGAGCTGAATCGTCACGCAGGCCGGTCGGGCATTCGAGTGGGATCCGACCTCGCAGGGGTCCTGGCCCAGTCCTTACGATTCGAGCGACTCACCGGGGGCGCTTTCAATCCGGCGGTCGAGCCGTTGATGGCAGCCTGGGGCTTCCGGTCTGCCCGCCGCTCCCATCCGTCCGCGGCAGAGTTGGCCGAGGCAAGAGCATCGGTGCTCGCGGCTTCCATTCTCTTGAATGGAGACAAA
>Ga0126314_10001416_pt1 | contig 11546 bp, 14 predicted proteins | sample Plot105B_FD_92535 | JGI IMG/M metagenome (GOLD analysis project Ga0126314, IMG submission 92535) | Serpentine soil microbial communities from UC McLaughlin Reserve, CA, USA - Plot105B | ecosystem: Environmental > Terrestrial > Soil > Grasslands | place: USA: UC McLaughlin Reserve, Lake County...
AGAACTCCGTTATTACGAAGTTCAGTCTGCTCCATCACCCCGGTCCTGAGAGCCTAGCCTGGGAGAGGCCAAAATACAGGTGAGTATTACCAATGTCTTATGTATGCCGGGCTATGAACCTTCGACACTCTACATAAGACAATCTGCTGTATAGGACCGGGGTTATGCATAATGCTGGAGGTGTACTTCCGAGAATGGAGGTTAGACGAACTTCGAAGAATACCTAAACTCCACCATATATAAAATGCGGCTTTCTAAGATAAGGACCCGCCCAAAGAAGTGGTGTATGAGGATGTGCCATCCGGCATTCCATAAGCTTTCTTACCATGAAGTAGATGCCTAGCCCCATGGGAGGACCCTATCTAAGGAGTAAAGTGCGTCGTTCATGATTGTTTCTTTGTTTGAGGCCCCGCTAAGACGAAGAAGCGGGGCAGCGAAGGGTTTGTTAGCGGCGACGAAGAGGTTCAGAGTGCAGAGCCCCCTCCGGTACCTGATAGCCACACTCCCTAAAGAACGCGGTTATGGCACCGTACTTGTAGGGTGGGGGGAGGATGCCACGCTCCAGTGCCCATGATATGAACTCCCTGTATACATCAACGATGGAGCGGCCTACAAGCTCCCTCTCTGAAGCGAAGTCGGCCATATCGGCTGGGGTGGCTTTGCGGCCCATCGTGCGCTTGCGTAGGTAGGTGTAGGTTGCCTCTCGGCTAACGTGCGACCTGCGCCAGCGGGGGTAGTACTTTTTGAGGTAAGGCTCGCAATGCTTGGAGACGTAGTGCAAAGGCGGGAACTTATCCCACCCCTTGTCCGGGTCCTTGATCCACTGGGCTGCAAGACCGCTGACGACCGGGGGACCGTGCTCTAGGGCTTCATCCACGGCCTGTCGTATACGCTCTTCCACACTACTCCCTTCCTTTAGCAGCGGGCTATTAATAGTAAATCTCATTGTGCTAACTCCTTGCGTTCTCGTGGGATTGGTCCTTTGGGTAATCCGAGGGACTTAGCACTGGTGGATGTAAAGCACAGCTGAGAGAAGGGTGCTCACCATCGTGTGGCAGGCGAGTGCGGAAGAGCCGAACTGCCGAGAACTCCCTCAAGACGAACTTCGCAGAAGGCCGATTAGCAGAAGTTCAGCTACCGAACATCCTACGCCACCAGGGCCTCTGTACGCCCTCCTGAGGCTCCGGGGGTAGGTGGTGGGCATCAGATTGCACCTCCGAGGCCGTCTCGGACGGTTCTTGTCGCTCTGGAGCCATTTCTTGTGGTGGCGGGGTCAGCGCCTTCATGGCCTCGGTCATGTTGAGCAAGATGGCGTCCTTGCGCGCCAGCTCCTCACGCAAAAATCGGTTTTGCTCTTGCAAAGTGTTTACCAATGCTTCAAGGTGAGTATTAGCCTGCGCATCTATACTTTGTACCTCGTCTTGAGGTCCAGAGGCTATATACACGTATACTCTGCCATCCTCATCCTTGTCATGTTGTAGGGTGCCGCGAGAAATGCGCTTTCGGATGGCTTGTTCCTTGACGCTAAGCCTTCGCGCGGCCTCGGCAACGGTAACTCTATCCAGCCCCTTGTATCCGTCCATGTACTATCCCTCTGTCCTCCCCAGCGTACTAGTACGAAAGCGGAGCATATCAATACGCGATTGGTACGGTGTCCACTCCAGCGGCAGGCTACCTCATCGCCGGCGGGCTTTTGTAGGGCGATTTCAGTAAGCCGCTAGATATGGGGCCCGAGCTAGGATAACACGCCCTACATTGTGGATGAGAGGAGTCGCGCAGGTCAGGAGAAGCCAACCTAGAGGGAGCGTTCGTTGCTACGGCTGCTGTTGGCAGAGATCGACCATAACTCCGAAGTCGTGCGCACCATCGCAGACCGTAGAGGCAAGCGGCCGGTAGACTGCATCGGGCATCCCGACTTGCCATCTATGAAGGTAGAGGTGTGGCGCGACTTACGGGACGCTCCCACGCTGCTGCCAGGCGAGTTGACATAAGCGTTGCTTGGCTGCTATGCGCCGCTGGAAACGTCGCTGACGCTTCTGCATTTTGAGAACGCAGTGAACGACATGGGTGAGAGCTCAAGGTAGTCGGAGGTAGGCGTTGCGCGCCCGCACGACGTTCTCTTCGGGGGAGGGCCTGCTTGTTCTTCCTGCGGAACACTAAAACGGTAGCAGCCCAAGAAACGGTGCGGGACCGGATTCGCGGATATCTTTCCCTTTATTAGGTCGATGTTTTACTTTTGTCCGCGCCAGAGTGGGCGAGAGGCCGCACGCCTTCTGAAGACTGTGACAGCTCCGCCCGGCCGCCGAGGAGGCTTATGTCGTGCTAATCTATCCCAAACAAATGTTTGCGGCCGTAGGCAAATACAAAAAGCTACGGCACCCACGTAATGTCATAGGTGCCGGTGCGGGCGTAAGACATAGACCGCCCGGACGGAAGAACATCAAAAACTAAAAAATGCGAAACAATTTCAGGGTCAGGGTAGTTGAACGTCTAGCCTTGCCAGCGGTGACCTGCCACCAATCCGCCGTTCCTGCAGTGCTTCTAGCTCATGTAGTGCCCGGTACATTTCTTTGGAGAGGTGCGACTCGTAACGACCGATCTTCTGCAGATCATCGGCGCTCGGTAAGATCTTGGCCCTACGCCGTTTGATGATCTGCTTGTGTACTCTTTGCGCCTGCTCCTCGGCCACCTTAGCTTCGTGGCGGGCTACGGTATGCAGCTTCTCCAGCAGGGCCTCCATCAAGGTGTATCCAACCTGGTTCACATCCTCGACGATGTGCTCAGACCAGGCACCTTCGGCTATCCAGGCGAGGTGCTCCTTGATCTCTGAGACCATCAGCGTATCCTGAACCTCCATCCGCCCCTCAAGCCTATCCATGAGCTCGAGAGCGGATTTCCGCATCTCGTCTTCGTCGGCTTCTTCATCATCCTGCATCAGATAGGGAAGCTCTGCCGCGAAGAAGCAAGCCTTTTCAAAGAGCCACCCCGCATCGTAGTAGTTCACGGGTGTGTGGGGTTCGCCGTCCATGACCCTAACCACAGCATCGAAGTAGCGCCGCGTGTTTATAGCGCGCTGAAGTGGCACTTCTAGCGGCGCCAACATATCTATGGCGAAGTCGGAGAGAACCTCACCCTGGTCTAAGTCGACCATGTCTTCTACCATCGTACCAGCCAAGATCTCCTTAGCCTCCCGCTTATAAAGGGTGGTGAGCCGAAGCTTCTGGCGCCTATTCTCTTCTACCTCTTCGCTCACACCCTCTTGCTCTTGGGTGATGGATTCGGTCTCGTAGGCAATGACGCGATTCAGGCGCCAGCTACACAGTGCGACGCGTTCGGCTAGGGCCTCCTCGAGGCCGCCCTCCGGAGCGAGAGATTCCAGTATCGCTTCGCGGTGTCTTTGCCAACCCTGTTCGGACTCGAAGTGCGCCACAACCGGGCGTAGGCTTAGGATGCCATGCTTAGTGGCGTTACGACTAACGTTAAGTTTGCCCTGGAGTGTCTTCGGTCCGGTGCTGCTCTTCTTGAGCCGAGCGACCTCTTTCTTCCCATCCGCCATTAGAGTCCCTTCTTCTCCTCGGTTTGAGCGGGACGGACCAACTCTACAGCCCGCCCCTCATACCCTCGACCGGGCTCTACTCCGGCCGCTTGGTAGGGGGCCCCGTCGCCGGTCATGCGGGCACGCTCTAGGGTGTGTGAGTTCGCGAGTATCGCGAGTCTTTGAAATCCGGTCTAAGGCATCCCTATAAACGAGCACATCCAGGGCCGGGTCCTTGCCTACCCGCGGCGTCGCGAAGGCCTCCGAGCGCGTCTTCTGTAGCCTCTCGCTTAGGTCCTTGCGGTACTGGCTTGTAAGCTGCTCATGGGTGGAGCGTGCCTCGGTGTAGAGGCCCTCAGGCTCTTGACGCTTGGCTGCGTCGTTAAGAGTCCACTCTGCGCGTATCTCCTGGGCCCTGCGGGAAAAGCTTGCGTGGTTGTTCTGTAGTTTCTCCGTGATCGTCACCTTATGCTCCTTTCTGTATACTTCCGTTGTTGCGGATACCGACTCTGGTATCCGGGGATTGAAACTTCGGTAAATACTTCTCGGCCTCAGCCTCGTGATGTGCCACGAGAGCTTCGAGAGTGGCCCTGTGACGGACGGCCTGGGCTGTGTGGTCTCGCTACCACTCCTGTCGCAGGTGTGCGTCTCTAGCGGCCTCGTGGTGCCTCGCGGACTCTTGCCACAACTCCTCTTCGGGATGTTCTCTCTGACTGTGGCGACTCTCTCTGTGGCGCTTGGCGATGAACGTGTCCAACTCCGCCTCGACCCTTTTCGCCGGCGGCGATGTCTCTGTTTAGGGCTGCTCCTACGGGTTCGTCTATCAAGCTAGAGTCTTCCTCATCAGCCTTCATGATGCCCGTGAGATTATGGGTAAATTTCGGAGCAGGGCGGGGTTTCTTGTTCGCGTGTCGAACCGCGACGCACCGCCCCATGTGCCCCCGGCCGGGGAAGAGCACCCAGCCGCTCGGAGATCCAAGGAAAGCGATGGGGGGACGGTCTGGACCATCTAGTGCTATGGTCTGTATGCCGTTCGCCCCTAGCTCTCTAGGCGCCCCACCCAAGACGGGAGCGTAACCGGGGCAAGAAAGGATGCCCGTCCGGACGTTACCGCTACCGGACTCCCGCCCCATCAAGAGATGGCTTACTAGTTGTCCTAGATCCAGACTCATACCAGATCTACACCACCGCCGCCGCGGCTGCTAACTTCTCCCCGAGCACCCGCTGACGCTCCTCGAGCATCCGCTCATGGCGTTCCTGGGCGTGTTCGCTCATAGGACCACGCACGAGGTAGTCGTCAGCTTCGCCCTCGATGAACAACGCGCGGGAGTAGTTGACGAGCGCGGTCTCCCTCGCGATGTATTCGTGCCGGATCTCCCACCCAAGTTTCCAGGCAAGCCTGCCCGGCCTAAAAGCCTCCCTCACTCTTCCCTCTTTGGTAGCGAGTCCTTCTTGACGCGGGAACAGCCGCGCGCGCACTTCGGGCTTCCTGAGCTCCTCGAGGATCGCCTCACGGGTTTCGTGCAGCTCTGTTATAGCCTGTTCTACTTCCTCCAAGGACGCAAGTTCTCTAGCCTCGGAGAGGAACTTCTCTCTGTCCATGTGCCCCTGTTCGATCAGCCAATCGGCGACCTCTGGATCAGACATCAGCCGTTCCTCTTGCGTAGGAGCTTTAGGCCCCGTCTGCGTAGCTTCAGATAAAGGGACGGAAGGGACAGGCTCTTCGGCTTCGCGAGCTAGCAACTCCTCGACAGGCACATCATAGGCCGATGCCAGCTTCCGCAGGGTTGGCAAGTAGGGATGACGCCGCCCGCGTTCAGCGTCCGAGATCGTCTCCGGCGTGACACCGGCCCGCGCGGCGACCTGCTCTATAGTCAGCGCCCGCTCGGCCCGCAGGACCCGGAGCTTAAGCGCAAGGGATCCACTCACGTCTCCATCCTTTCCACTCGGTTCCTTTCGGTTCCATTCATCCAGCTATGTGTTCCTTTCTTTACGTAATAACTGTTACTCGTATAGTCGCTGCTGTGCCATACCTGATGATACGCGCAAAATCCGAGAAAGTCAACAATAATACCATATATACCGAGAAAATTCCAGGTTAACCTTGATTGTGGAGCCGCACGGCTTTAAAATGAGCGGGTCGGAGCAAGCTAGAGGCCCCTGGCTCCAGTGATCAGGGAAGAGCCAAGGGCCTAGAAAGGTAGTGAAGCCATTATACAGGAAATCACCCGGCCCGAACCCCTTCTCGGGCATATCTTCGGAGAAGATAGCGGGTGGGTTGTGACCTTCACGGGCCAGCAGGCGCAACTCACCCTTCCCGACGTGCCGGCTAATCAGCTAGCCGAAACCCGCCAAAGGTACTGGCGCTATCCCGAGCAGGCGCCGCAGGCTGCGGCCTACCTCCTTAGTGAGGCGAGCAGGGAGTGCTGCCGTGACGCCTACTTCGGGGTCCATCTGTTCCGCGAGTCGGGCAACCGCCTTGCGACCAACGCGGCGGCGACGGTTCGGTGTCTGTGGCTCGACGAGGACGAAGGCCTCTTCCCAGAAGAAGGCCCCGAGCCGACAGCCATAATCCACTCGTCGTCCGAGCGTCGTCACCTCTACTGGCGGCTGACCCATCCGGTATCGGTCGAGTGGGCCGTCGGAATGAACCGCCGACTTGCGACGTGGGCCAAGGGAGACACCGGCAAGGCCGGCCTTGCCTCGGTCCTTAGAGCGCCTGGCACGGCCAACTACAAGCGCCACCCTGCAGTGGATATGGTGTCTGGTGTGCTCACCGACTCGGGACCGTGGGAACCAGAGGTTATGGACCAGGCGGTCCCAGAACTCCCTAAGGGTCCTCCACAGGGGGATCGCAGGTGCTCGGGGTCAGAGAACTATGATGGCCCCGAGGTGGAGCTCGAACCCTACCTCGCTGGTGTCGAAGTCCTCGGCGTACTTCCCGACGGACTCGGCACGAAGTACGCCATCGTCTGTCCCTGGATCTCCGAGCACACTGGCGGTGACCGCTCAGGAACACGCGTAGGCCAGCGCAAGGGCGGTGCGTTGTGGTTTCACTGCGACCACGGTCACTGTCAGGGACGCACCTGGCGCGATTTCAAGAGGGTGGTTCGTCGGCGCCGCTTCGTTTCTGTGGACGCAAGCCTACCCGGCTACACCGGGCCAAACCTGAAAGTAGAGATACGTTATGACCGATAGGTCCAACCCTCCCGACCTCAAGATGGAGGTCAAGGGCGATGGGTTCATGTTCGAGCTGCGCGACGGAGCCTACTTGCTCATTAAGATGCAGAGTCCCTCGACTGCCATCGTCACCATGTGGCGCGAGAGCGAGTTCATCGCACCTGATACCGGAAACATCTTCGCGGTGTCCTTCCGGAAGCGCCTTACCGAATCAGCGCGTGGTCGTTTCGGGAACGACGCTCCACACATCGCCGAGGACATTGAGCGTGTCGCGACCGCCCTCGGTGCCCCGCAGGGCAGCGGCAAGACGCTCCTCGAAGAGCTCCAGGAGTCGGCGGACCGCTCGACCATGGAGCGTCTCATCCTTTACGCCCGCAGTGCAGCAACCTTCTTCCACAACAGTGAGCGTGAAGGTTTCGCCAGCATCCGAAAGGACGCCCATCGCGAGAACTACGAGATCTCGTCTCCGAGGTTCAAGTTGTGGGTACGGCATGAGTTCTGGAGGCGCGAGAAGGAGAGGCTCGAAGCCGCCGCCCTGGAGGTGGAAGGAGCCCTCCACGAGGGCCCTGTGAAGACCGAGATGCCCGCCGTGGTCCGCGATAGGGACCTCGGTGACGCCATCAGGCAGTTAGAGTCCATTGCGCTTTTCGAGGGCCGTCAGGAAGACGTGTACATCAGGACTGCCGGCCACGACGGCAGTGTCTATATCGACATGGGCGACGACGAGTGGCGGGCTATCGAGGTCTCCACCGAGGGGTGGAGGATCGTCGGTGGAGACGAGATCCCTGTAAGGTTCGTCAGGCCGAAGGGCCTCCTGGCCCTGCCCGAGCCTGCCTCTTCTGGTGAAGGTTCGCTGCATCCCCTGGCGCGGTTGCTCAACTTGGGAGAGGGTGCCGAAGCTGAACGCAACAAGACCTTGGTCCTCGCCTGGCTGACTCACGCGTTCTTGCCAACAGGCCCGTTTCCCGTCCTGACGCTCACAGGCCCGCAGGGTGCCGCCAAGTCGCACGCTCTGCGCATCTTGCGGAGCCTTGTCGACCCGAGTGTCGCGCCAGGGTCGACGAAACCCAAGAACGAGCACGACGCCTACATCGACGCATCTGCCAACTGGGTGATTGCCTACGATAACCTGCCTACGGTCCCGCCGTGGCTCTCTAACGTCCTGTGCGACCTGGCAACTGGTGGTGGCTTCAGGACCAGGACCCTGTACACGAATCGCGACCAGGAGATCTTCCGCGACAAGCGCCCGATTATCTTGGCAGGCATCGGCAACGTAGCCACGAGACCCGATCTTCTCGATCGTGCCTTGATCATAAACCTGCCTCGCATCGACCCGAAGGCCCGCAAGCTTGAGAAGGTTCTGGCTCGCGAGCTCCGTGAGGCGCAACCCCAGATCCTCTCAGCCCTGCTCGACGCGGTCGCCGCAGGTCTGGCCAATCAGGACGCCGTCGTCCTCGACGGGAAGCCCAGGATGGCTGATTTCGCGGTGTGGGGTGTGGCCACCGAGCAGGCACTCGGCGGCGCCGAGGGTAGCTTCATGAATGCCCACGAAGGATCCAGGCAGGACGCGGTTGGCACCGCGCTCGAAGCGTGGCCGCTGGCCGACACGTTCGTAGAGTTTGCCTACCAGTTCCGCGGTGAAGAGGCGGCGTGGGAGGGTACAGCAACCGAGCTTTTGACCAAGCTGAACGACCGCGTCGACGATGATGACATGAAGCGTTCACCGGAGTGGCCCAAGAGTGCAAGCGCCTTGAGCGGCCAGATTAACGCCCTAGTGCCCGACTTGCTGGAGAGCGGCATCAGCGTCCTCAGCGCCCGCACCATGAGCAAGCGGGTGCTGAGGATTTTCACGACGGCTATGTAGCGGTTTCTGTGGCCGTCATAGCGTCATGCCGTCATGCATGGGGAGAATCCCTCATACCTATGTGTACCTTCGCGGAGGTGGCCACACACAAACGCCGTCATGGACGCTGTCATAACGCCGTCATGGGCCCTCATGCATGACGGCGTTCACCATAAGCCGTCATACGCCGTCATGGACACTGTCATGGAGAATCCCGCATACCTATGCGGACTTGCGGCAGACATGACGCTATGACGGCATGACGGCCGTGAAACTTGCCGTAGGAGAACATCAAGATGTACGATAGTCAGTCATCATTCTTCGACGACCCTGCCGAACGTTCGGCTGAGGAGACTCAGAATGGGAAGATCCAGAATGTTGCCGAGGTTTTTGAGCTCGCATGAGAGTACTTCCGTTTACCAGCTTCGGTAGACGACCTGGCAAAGCCCGAGCCGCCGGTGCTTGCCAGGGCCCGCACGCGACGGCTCGAGAAGGCTAGAGAGCTTGGTCTCGTTGCGAAATGGGCTAGCTACAAGAAGGCCAAAGGGCACGTTTCGGTTCACGATCCTGCCACCGGCAAGTGGCATGACCTGCCATGGAAAGATGCGCCGAGCTGGGCAAAGTGGGAAGCGGGGAAGCGCTCGGCTCTCTACAAGGCCACAGGTGACCGGGGCGCCTTCGACCTCACGGCGGGGCAGATGCGCCAACTATGGGAAGAAGAACACCCTCCTAGCGAAGCTGAGGAGGGCATCGTCGAAGAGTACGAGCTGCCGGACGATTAAAGGTCTTCAGGTCCGAGCAGAATCAGGCCCCGTTCGGCGCAGAACTCCTCGAAGTCCTGGACATCTATAACCTCGGCGCCGTATGCCACAGCGAGCTCTGAGCGGGGGATGGGCAGCTCCTCGTCTGCGGCGCCAGTGGTGAAGATTGCCTCGATAGATGCTCGGTGCGCTTTCATGCCCCACTCATGCAGGGCGACGTCGCCAGCAACGCTCACGACCCCGGCGACGAGCCGGTTGTACAGCGCATCGCCAGGATAAGTCCAGTAGCCGCCCTCGATGGCAAGGTCGGGAGTGTAGAACGCGTAGATGCCGCAGCTGCACCCCTCTGTGGGTGGGACGTGGTCGGGAGATCTAGAGCAGGTGGCTACGTACTCTTCGCCCGTGACCCAGGGCTCCTTCATCCCTGGGCCCCACAACAAGCCCCTGAGTTGTGCCCACAAGTTTGGAGCCACTCGCCAAATCCTTACGCCCGCGACACGATTGATGTAGTCCGGCACCTGTACCATCAGGCTGGCACCCTTTCGCGACGCTTCGGCGAGGCAGGTTCTCTCACTGGCTCGCGAGGAGGTTCACGACGAGGCTGGGGCAGGGGCTCCACCCTGATGCGCCTCTTGGGCTTCCCTATAGGTGCCATCTACAGCTCCTTCTCTGGTGATCTCGCCTGGTGATAGTATAGGCAACATTTCTACAAAGTTCCATATTTCCCTTGATATACCCAGATTTTCTGGTAAGATGCAGGACATAGAGTCAAGAGCGCAAAGGCCAGTAAGGCACTAGCTACAAGGCACAAGCGCACGAAGGACACGAAAGGAGGTGAACGCAAAAGTGAGCGAAGACACCTTTACCGTCAAGGCCTTCCGGCCTGAAATCATCGACGCTGGTACCTACAGCGCCAAGGTGGTCGGTATGAAGAAGCGCCCGGGTTCTTTCGGTGAGGATTACGTCCAGTGGATCTTCCAGCCGGACGGCTTCTCCGAGGACGCCCAGCCCGCTGGCAGCACGTCTCTTGCTGCGGGTAGCACTGCTAAGGGCATGGAGTGGGCGCGGCGCATTCTCAGTAAGTCAACCGCGGTTGACATGAAGTGGGGCCGTGATCTCAAGGAGAAGCGCCCGGTTGTCGATTGGGGTCCGGACATCCTGATAGGCAAGCCCTGCAGGATCGTCGTCGAGAAGAACTACGACGAGGACGAGGAACGTCACCGTAACCGCGTGGTGAACGTCCTGCCCCCTGAGGAAGCGAAGGTCGAGAAGGCCTTAGCTGAAGAGGAGGACGAAGACTTCGAGTCAATCCCGTTCTGAGTAAACCTGAGCCGGGAGAGCGTTTAGCAGGCCCTCTCCCGGCTCCTGACCACAAGGAGATGTGGTCTGTGGTCACCACGATTGTACAGGAACCTACCGAGAAGACTATCGCCGAGATGCTCGCAGATAGGGCCGAGCGTGGGCGCCAGCTGTACCTCACCTCGAGGCAACTGATCACCAGGATCAGCGAGGACACCTACAGCGTACCTTCCTGTAGTACGAATGAGCGCTACACCGTCCACTACGGCGGCGAGATCGAGCGTTGCGAGTGTGCTGACTACAGCGTGCACCGTGGAGAGATGGCCTGCAAGCATCTGACGGCCGTCGCCATAAATTTCGCTGTTCACCGGCATCGTTCTCCTAGGTCCAAGCTCTACCTCGGCCGCAGCCAGTAGTGCGGTAAGGAGTACTTTGAGGCTTCGCCGTGGGCGAACTACTTCAAGGTAAAGAAGAGGGGGCGCGAGGGGGCCATCAAGCGATACGAGGAGAAGGTACTGGGCACGCCCGAGTTGATGGCCCGACTCCCCGAGTTGAGACCCTGAGAAATAAGCACCGGATCAGGATCAACCGGATTCAGTCAGTATTATTCACCCGAGTGCGTGGAACAGAAATTCTCCGAAGTTCAGATTCACTGAGACGAATACTCCGTCTGCACAGGGGCCCAAGGGTATGCGGGAGGCGCTTACGTGGTGCATACAAGGCATATGGCAAGCTGTTACGCGCATGAGCTTGCAGCATCCTGCATAGAGCACCGCCTGCATAGCCCGGATTATTAACGGGAGTAAGTTTCGTTGATGAAGCGTTGGTCTGCTAAGAAGCATGAACCATACGCAGTAGATAACTATTTAGCTAGGATCTTACGATAGAGGGATTGAATCTCAGGTGAAGGATCTTTGCCTAGCCTACG
>Ga0126314_10001417_pt1 | contig 11546 bp, 11 predicted proteins | sample Plot105B_FD_92535 | JGI IMG/M metagenome (GOLD analysis project Ga0126314, IMG submission 92535) | Serpentine soil microbial communities from UC McLaughlin Reserve, CA, USA - Plot105B | ecosystem: Environmental > Terrestrial > Soil > Grasslands | place: USA: UC McLaughlin Reserve, Lake County...
TCCTTCACTCGCAACGGCCGAAGGCGTGTTTGCCGCTCTCGCCGAATTTGCCGGCGGCGAAGAGCGTCTTCGTGGACTCAACGTCCTGCTGCCGCGCGCGGCAGTGGGCCGCGACCACCTGCCGAAAGCACTTGAGCATGCCGGCGCGCGTGTGGACCTGGTGACGACGTATCAGACAGTTGTTCCGGAGAATTTCGATCGCGGCAAGCTCGCGGCAATGCTCGCGGGCAGCGGCGACTGCATCGCGTTCACGAGTCCGTCAACGATCAAAAACCTCGCCAAACTCTTCGACACCCACGATCTTGGAAAAGCTCTGCCCGGCGTTGTCATTGCCTGTATCGGTTCCGTTACCTCTACCGCCGCTGCCGAGTACGGCCTTCGCGTGGACATCCAACCAGAACAATTCACCACCGCGGATCTGGCCCAGGCCATCGCCGCTTACTATTCGAAATGATCCGCGTTCATCCGCGCAAATCCGCGGCCTTTTTTCCTGTGCTACACTGGCGCGGATGTTAACGGATCTCAGCGCCTACGGTGAACTCGTCGGGAACTCGGAGTCCATTCGAAAAATCTACATACTCATCCAACAGGTGGCGCCCTCATCGGCCTCCGTTTTGATCACGGGCGAATCAGGTACCGGCAAGGAGCTCGTCGCGCGCACGATTCACAAGATGAGCCCGCGCCACGAGAAGCCATTCATTGCCATCAACTGCTCCGCGATTCCTGAGTCGTTGATGGAATCTGAACTGTTCGGACATGAAAAGGGTGCGTTCACGGGCGCGGCCTCGCGGCGCCAGGGATGCTTTGAATTGGGTGACACCGGCACGTTGCTGCTCGATGAAATTGGAGAGATGCCCGCGCTGTTACAGGCGAAGCTCTTGCGAGTGATCGAAGAACGGGCCGTGCGGCGGCTCGGCAGTCGCAGCGAGATCGACGTTGACGTGCGGCTGCTTGCCGCCACCAATCGCCAGCCACAGCAGGCCGTTTCCGAGGGTAAGCTGCGCACCGATCTGCTTTATCGTCTGAACGTGTTCGGAATTCACCTCCCTTCCCTTCGTGAACGAAAGGAAGATCTCCCGCTACTCGCGCAACACCTGGTCAAACAACTTGCTGAAAAGCACGGCCGGCCCGCGCGTTTTCTGAGCCCTGCGGCTATCGAGGCTCTCCAGTTTCATTCCTGGCCCGGCAACGTTCGCGAACTCCGCAACGTGATCGAACGAGCCGTGATCATCTGTTCCGGCGAGCAGGTTGAACGCCACCACTTCGCTCCGTATCCCATCGAACAACGCGAACGTCTACGTAACGAAGACACGCTGTCGCTGCCCGTTGGCACTCCCCTCGAAGAGGTTGAGCGGCAGATGATCATGCGCACTCTTCAAAAAACCAAAAACAATAAAACCCGCGCGGCTGAGTTGCTGGGCATCAGCCTGAAAACACTCCACAACAAGCTCAATCTCTATCGCGAGCGTGGTCTCCTTCATGACAACATCAGCGAGGACTGACGCACCGCTAACTTCCACAACTAATAAAAACGACCGGCGGGAGATCTTCGGCTGGAAGATGTATGACTGGGCCAACTCTGCCTTCTACACCACTGTCGTCGGCGCGCTCTTTAGTCCTTATCTAACGCGCCTGGCCCAAAACGCGGTTGGCGAGAATGGGGTCGTGCTCGATCTCGGTCCCCTCGGTGCAGTCACGGCGAAGTCGCTGCCCACTTTATGCGTTTCGATATCGGTAGGCGCCCAGGTCTTCCTTTTGCCGATGCTCGGAGCCTTGGGCGACTACTCAGATCTGAAAAAGAGACTGATGGCCCTATTCTGTTACATGGGTGTCGTAGCTAACTGCCTGCTGTTTTTCCTCCAGGGCAATCTGTATCTCGCTGGCGGCGTGTTATTTATCATTGCGAATGTTTGTTTTGGCGCCGCCTTAGTTTTTTACAACGCCTTTCTCCCGGAAATCACAACCGAAGACCAGGCTGATAAAGTCTCCAGTCGCGGTTACGCCTACGGCTATCTTGGCGGGGCGATTCTTCTCGTCTTCAATCTCCTGCTGGTGCTGCGAGCCGAAGAGTTAGGTATCTCTGCCGGCCTGGCAGTTCGTTTGTCGCTTTTGTCGGCTGGTCTGTGGTGGGGCGGGTTCGCGCTGATTACTTTTGCTCTATTGAAATCGCGACCAACGAAGAAGAGTTTGCCGCCAGGCAGGAGCTATATTTCAGCAGGCTTTTCCGAGATCGTGGCCACTTTCAAGGAGCTGCGGCGGCTGCCTTTGACTCTGCGCTACCTGCTGGGATACCTGATCTACAACGATGGAATCCAGACCGTGGTTTTCGCCGCCAGCGCGTTTCTCGAACAGGAACTGTTCCCGGGTGGCAATCCTGTGTTCCTGCTCGAGATTTTTGTTATGGTCCAATTCGTGGCGGTCGCGGGCGCGCTCCTGTTCGAGCGGCTTGCTTATCTCATCAAGACGAAAAACGCGATCATTGTGTCGTTACTAATCTGGAGCGGTATCGTGATTTACGCGAATCGTTTTTTGGACAGCGTACCCGAAGCCTGGGTACTCGCTGCTGCCATCGCGATCGTGTTGGGCGGTTCGCAGGCGCTTTCCAGATCGCTCTTCTCGCGGATGATTCCGGCCGGCAAAGAAGCGGCATTTTTTGGTCTCTACGAGGTTTCCGAGCGCGGCACTTCCTGGATGGGACCGTTGCTGTTCAGCATCGTTATCGCACGCACGGGTTCTTACCGGCTGGCGTTGTTGTCGTTGATCTTCTTCTTTGTGGTGGGATTAGTGGTGCTCTGGATAACGGATACTGACAGGGGGATTCACGAAGCCGGGAATATCGTGCCTAACGAAGCTTAACAAAAGCATTTCTCCCGCAGCGACGCAGCGGCGCAACGGAAAACGCAAAGCGCACGGACGCTAAGGCGCTTAGCTGGCGTGTCGTTTTCCGTTGCGACGCTGCGCCGCTGCGGGAGAAATCTTTCTTCACCCCGCCATCTTCCGTTCTTTCGTTGGTTTCTTCGCCATGCATTCGGCCGAGCAGAAGTTCGCCAACCCCGAGTTGAGACTTACCGCGCGCTCTGCCGGGATCCAAGTTCCACAACTGTCGCAACGAATAAGTTTGTTTCTGGACGGCGTTCTCTTCTCAACCGGCGTATTGAGAGAGTTTGCGACTTTCTGCATCAGCTTGAGGTAGGGACGTACGCGTGAGTAGACCAGTACGAAGATGATGCTGACAAGCCCGGCAATGATCAGGTATTTCATACAGGATGAACATGATGTACACGACTTACAGGCTTATCTTGACCACCCTGTAAAATCTTGTAAATCCTGTCTAAGTCGATCGCTAGTCCCCGGTACCGTAAGGCTCGTCCTGCGCTCGACGGCGCGGCATGGGATCGCTCGCGCGGCGCCGTGGTTGGGATTCCTTCGTGCGACGGTCGAGACTTCCCGGTGGCAGGCCGCGTCCGTGCACGGCCTCTTCCAAAATTCGCGTGATCTCCTGCGAAAGCGTCCGGTGCTCGGCAGCCGCACGGCGCCGAAGAGATTCCTTCAGGTGGTTAGGAACATATGCGCCTATGAAAACGCCTTTGCGATTAGCCATCTATCCGCCCTCTTACTATCGTGAAGAATTTTAACCCTGCAAATGCGGAACAGGTCTGTAAGCCGAATTCTGTACTTCGATCGAAATCGAAGTGGCGATCATTCATCTAGTCCAGCCGTTGCCGGCTGGCTCGAGCGACCTACCCGGAGGTCGTAGCGGATCGAAATCCGCTTCGGGCGGGCAGCCCTTGTGACGCCTCCCTATTTGGTCTTGCACCGCGAGGAGTTTGCCTGGCCGCGCATGTCACCACACGCGCCGGTGCGCTCTTACCGCACCATTTCACCCATCACCCGTTGAGGGCTGGTCTGTTTTCTGTTGCACTTGTCGTCGCTCGGCAGTCCTAAAACCGCCAGGCGCCCCGCCGTTAGCGGGCTCGCTGCCCTGTAGTGTTCGGACTTTCCTCTCCCGGCTGACCCCGGCAGCGACCGCCCGACCTGTCCTCTTGCAAGGCGCGGGAATTATAGCAAACCAATGTTCAACGGGTATAGCCAAGGGTCGATAAGGCGTTTAGCCAAAATATTTGAAACCGACGCGCAGACTGTTTGTCCAGTGAGGCGGCAGCGAGATTGCAAGAATGGTCGACGTTAGCGCGTGTGAGAGAGCCAGGGCAAACAGATTCGGCTGCTTTTGATAGACGGCAGCCCAAATAATCCCCCCAACAAATGTGAGCGCAGAAAGCAAAGGGTTTGGAAGGTGTACCAGGGCAAACAGCGTCGCCACCAACAACACACTCTTCCAACCTTTTCCGAGGATGATTTGAGCCCGCCGGTTTAAGTAACCCTGAAGAGCATACTGTTGAAACAAAGCCCAGACCGGAACCAGCAAGAATCGCCAACGCAACGGACGATCGGCGAGATCAACGCGTGCAAAGGAACCTGAGACAAAGATAATCAACACGACTGCGAGGATTGTCGGCGGGAGCAGCAGCTTCGCAGCGACGAGGAAATTATCGGTGCGGAAGCCAAGGTCCTCCGGAGTCTCACCGTAAAAGTGGTGAGAAAGGATCATGAACGTCAGAGCTAGCGCGACCGGAATCGCTAGCGAGATCTTGTCCAGGCCGATGAAAGCAGGGACAACCCATTCGGCAACCAGGCACGACATGATCACCGAAATAATCTCCCACCCGGCGATTGTCGAGGACGTGAGTGAGTCTTGAGTGTGCATTAGTTACTGAGTCTTTTTTTACAGGATTTACAAGATGTAACAGGATATACAGGATTATCTTGTTAATCCTGCTGAATCATGTAAATCCTGTGAAACTGACTTACCGCCAAACCCCATCTTCCCTTACCTGAAATCGGATCGGATCGCCCAACAACTGCAACGTGTATCGCGCGCCGTTTCTGCTCGGATGCAATGCGTAGACTTTCGCCTCGTGCACTCCAGCAACCAAACCCGAAACTGCAAAGTTGTAACCGTGCCATTCGTCTTTGGACCAGCCGGAAGCATGTACGTCCGGACGAGAGAGAGATGCCGCCTGTCTTCCTGCAAAGTTCCCATCGATGAAAAGCTGCACCTCCACGCGCTGCCACGGATCGGTATCGTTAATGACCCACCCTGAGATACTCCGCGACTCGACAACGGCTTCACCCCAACCATGAAAGGTCGGCGGAAATGCATTCAAGTACACGACGACCGCAATCGTGCCCACCAGAATTGTATCGAGCACGGATTTCGCAATTAAAAGATGGACGAGTTGCGAAGATGGCTTCTTCATTGCACGGTTTCTGCTGCCATGGGAAGCGCATTGGGCGGGAACAATTCCGGCCAGCGTCGTCTGAACTCAATTCTCACAAGCTCTTCCACTTCATCCGCCGTCGCGGCCGCAAGGCATTTCAACGCAACTTCGCGTGCCTCCTCCGCTTTGATCTGGGAAAGAACATTCCTGACACGAGGAATCATCGCCGGAATCATGCTGAGATCGATCGCGCCGAACCCGGCAAGCAAAACCGCATAGGCCGGCGTAGACGCCATCTCACCGCAAACGATGACCGGGATCTGCGCCGTTCGGCCGGCCTCCAAAGTGCGGCTGATTCCATAAAGCACCGCCGGATGCAGGGTACGAAACCATTCGGAAACCTTGTCGTTACCACGATCCACCGCAAGGGTGTACTGGACGAGATCGTTTGTGCCCAGCTCGAAGAAGTCGACTTCGCCGGCAATTTTTTCCGCGGTCAGAACGGCGGAGGGGATCTCAATCATCGCTCCGATCCGCACTTCAGCGAATGTCGCTTTCTCACTGGCGAGGCGCTCCAGCTCTTCTTCGATCACACGCTTCGCGAGCCGAACGTCCCCGACGTCTCCAACCATCGGAATTACAAGGCTCAGTCGTCCCGCCGCCGCGGCGCGCAGGATCGCGCGAACCTGCGTGCGCATGACCTGCTTGTTTCGCAGGTTGAACCGGACTGCTCGCAGGCCCAGCGCAGGATTTCTCTCCCGGTCTTTCACGTCGGATCCAAACTCACCGCCAACATCAAACAGCCGCACGATTGCGCCATACTCTCCGGTAGCTATCGTCAGGGCCTTATACGCTTCATACTGTTCCGCCTCCGAGCTCATAAGCCCCGGACGCGACAACAGAAACTCGGACCGAAACAATCCGACTCCACACGCGCCAAAATCATTGACAGCCTGAAACTCAGTCGGAAGTTCGACATTGGCCCGCAAAGTGATCTGAACCCCATCGCTAGTCACAACTGGTCCACAATTGATCGCGTTCGCCTCAACAGCAGCCGGTGCCGGATCGTGAACCGTAAACTTGTATTGCTCGATAGTCTCCGGAGCCGGATGCAGAATCACTTCTCCGCGACTCGCATCGACGATGATCGAATCGCCTGTACGCGTGCGCTGGTAGAAATCACGCAGGCCAACGACGGTCGTGAGTCCCAGGCCTCTCGTGATGATCGCCATGTGAGAAGTCCAACCGCCGGCGTCGGTGGCGATCGCTTTCACATGTTTGAGATTGAGCTCGGCGATGGTCGAGGGCAGCAGGTCGGTCGAGACGATCACGGCGTCTTCCGACAGATTCGGATATTTAAGAACTTCGCCTGTCAGGTTCGCGAGCAGGCGCTGGATCACGTCTTCGATATCCGAACCTCGCTCGCGTAGATAATCGTCATTGATCTGGGTGTAAATCGAGAGCAGGCGGTCGCCGACGACCTTTGCTGCCCACTCGGCATTCGAGCGTTCTTTGACGATATAGTCTTCGACGTCGCGTGTCAGTTTCGCATCCTGAAGAAACAGCAGATGCGCGTCGAAGATGTAGGCGTGACCGCGCCCGAGTTCTTTTTCCGCCCGATCTTTGATGGCCTCGAGCTGGCGTCTGGAGAGCCTGACTGCGGCTCGAAAGCGCCGGCGCTCGCGTTCCAAATCTGCTTCCGCGATCTCGGCGCGATAAACGTTGTGCGTGCCCTCCTGTAGCCGCAGCACGCGTCCGATGACAACTCCGTCCGAAACACCGAGCCCTTTGCAGCGCAGCTCGCTGGTGGCATGAGTAAACTTTTCGCCGTCAACCTTCTCTGTTTCGTCGAAGTCGCGTGAGAAGAGACCGATGACGGCATCAAGTGCTTCCTCTTCGTCGACACCGTTCGCAACGATTTTCAAATCCGTGCCACGACTGGCTGCGAGGGTAAGAATACTGAGAATCGACTTCGCATCCGCTTCGGCGTTGCCGTCGAGCCGTTGCAGCGTAAGAGTGCTTTGGAACTGGCTTGCCACGCGTACGAGGTTGGCGGCGGCGCGTGCGTGAAGACCGAGGCGGCTGGTGACCTGAAGTCTGCGTTCAGCCACTGTCAATCGGCTCCGGATTTGGATGGCGGCGCGAGTAAAGCGCCGGCGAGATAAATTCCCTGCCGTCCCTGGTCGCAGATCTTGCGCGCGATCTCGGCGAGCGAGTCTTCGGCAGTGGCAGTAGCGAGCTTGATGACCATCGGCAGGTTTACGCCGGTGATCACTTCGACGGAGCCTTCTTCCAAAAACATCGACGCGATGTTCGTCGGTGTGCCGCCAAACATGTCCGTGAGCAACAACACGCCACCTCGCTTAGACACGCGCGTAATAGCTCGCTGAACTTCGTCGCGGGCAGCCTCCACGTCATCATGCCAGCCAATCGATACCGCGGCGATGTGAGAGACTGGTCCCACAATCATCTCAGCCGCGGAGAGCAGCTCGCCGGCTAGCTGGCCGTGACTCACGATGACGCCCGCAACTCTTTTAGTTTCTGTCATGTCATTTGGACAGGATTGACAGGATGTTTCGAGATGGACCGGATGCATGTTGTACATCCTGAAACATGTTGTAAATCCTGTTACCGTCTCACGGTAAACCTATACGCCGTCGTGGATTTATACGTGGCGCCCGTCTTTACTCGACGGCGATCGTGTCACTTTTCGCACGTCACGGTGCGATGCGTGCGCGTCAAAGCCTGCCTTCCGCAAAGCGCGAGCAAGCGCGTTGCCAATCATTACTGAACGATGCCGGCCGCCGGTACACCCAATACCCACCGTGACGTACGACTTGCCCTCTCGTTTGTAGAGCGGCAGCAGGTACGAAAGCAAATCAGTAAAACGCGTCAACGTCTCATTCACTTCGTCATGACCGCGAAGATACTTGACCACGCGGTTGTCATGACCCGACAGTCGCTTCAGCTCGGGCACGAAGTGTGGGTTTGGCAGATGCCTGACGTCAAACAATAACTCCAAATCTCCAGGGTTGCCATACTTGTGACCAAAGCTCATCACCTGCACGCGCATCGGCGCGCCCTCGCGGTCGAGACTGAATCGCTCGAGCAGAAAGCTGCGCAAGGTATGAACTGTATGTTCTGAAGTATCGATAATCTGATCGGCGTGGGCACGTATGCGAGACATCTCCTGGCGCTCGTCGCTGATGGCCGCCAGCAGTCCCTGACCTTTTTCAGCCGGATGAGGCCGCCGGGTTTCGCTGAAGCGATACTGCAAAACATCATCGGAAGCTTCAAAGAAGAGAACGCTTACTTTCAATCCCGAAGCTCGCAGGGCGGCGAGCTGTTTATCGAAGTCGGCCAGGAACTCGCCTTCGCGAATATCGATCACGAGTGCGGCACGGCTGATTCCTTTTTCCTCATCGTCAGTCACCAGCCGCCCGAAGGTGGACAGCATCGTTATCGGAAGATTATCGACGCAGAAATATCCGAGATCCTGAAACGCGTTTGTGGCCGAAGACATTCCGGAGCCGCTCAGGCCGGTGATGATTACGATGTCGGGGATATTTTGACCAGACATGAGTTTTAGCCGCGAATGGACGCGGATGAACGGGAAGCAGAGCATTTCAAATCAGCGTTCATCCGCGTAATCTGCGGCTTATGGTTCGATGAGGCCGAAGTTGCCGTCGTTCCGTTTATAGATGACTCCCAACCGGGACGTGTCGGCGTCGCGAAACACTAAAAACTGATCCGTTTCTCCCGATAGTCTAAGCGCGGCTTCTTCCGCCGTCATTGGCTTAACTGCGTAGCGACGCGCGGGAATGATCCGCGCCGGGCCGGGCGTTGCTTCCAATTGTCCGTCCGGCTGCGGCGCAACACGCGCGACGGACTGCCCGCTCTGCTTCCGGTCGATGATCTTCTTTTTGAGCTTGACTGCCTGCTTCTCGATCTTTGCCATGGCCCTGGTGAGTGCCATGTACATGTCCGCGTTTGTGTCTTTCGCCGTTAATGTATGGTCCCGCCAATTAACGACGATTTCTCCGATTTGCCGATTCTTCTCAACGTCGATGATTACATGAGTGCTTAAGGTGGAGTCGTTGAAAATATGATCGAGCTTCTTGAAATGCTCCTCCACATGCCGCCGGATTGCCGGCGAAACTTCTACGTGCCTGCCCGTGTATTCAAATTTCATCAGTCGTCTCCCTTCTGAAAAGATACGAATGCGCCAACCAGACTCGAACACAGGAGCAGGACCAGGAGACAGGAACAGGCTACCTGAATCCTCGTGAGCGGACCTGTTCCTGCTTATTGCTCCTGCTTCGCCATTTCGAGTCAGGCTAACGCAACAACACTTATTACTAAACTTGATTCGCGTCGTGCTCAGAGGGATTAAACGACGGCGCGACGCTCGCGCGACCCGGGGATCTGCATTTGATCGCGATACTTCGCGACAGTTCTACGCGATAATTTGATTCCGTCCTTAGCCAGGATTTTAACTACCTGATCGTCGGTAATGGGGTTATGAGAATCTTCTTCTTCAATTAGTTTCTTAATCTTCAACTTGATGATGCGCGTCGAAATCTCCTCGCCATCTTCATTCAGCATGCCTTCCGTGAAGAAGCGGCGCAGCTCGATGACTCCCTGGGGCGTGTGCGCGTACTTTCGATTTACCACTCGCGAAACCGTCGAAAGGTGCATGCCGATGTCCTCGGCAATGTCTTTCAACATCATCGGCTTGATGTGCTGCACGCCATGGTCCAGAAAGTCTCTCTGGCGCTGCACAATCGACTCGACCACTTTGTAAATCGTTTGTCGCCGGTGCTCGATATTGCGCAGCAGGTCGACGGCCGAACGCATCTTCTCGCGAATAAAACTCTTCGTCTCGTTGCTGACTCCCTGGCTCAGCATCTGTTGATACTGCTGGCTCACGCGTAATCGCGGACTGCCATCGTCGGCGAAGTAGATCACGTATTCGTCGTCGTTCTCGTCGAGCTTCTCGATGTAGATCTCCGGACTAATCAGGATCGGCTCGTCAGATGAATAACGACGGCCCGGATAAGGATCGAGCGTCCGGATGAATTGCAACTCCTCGAGCAATGTTTCGACGTCGACGCCGATCTGTTTCGAAAGATGCGGCAGCTTGTGCTGCTGGAGATCGGACAGGTGCTCGCTGATCAACCTGGCTGCGAGCCGATCGCTTTCGCCGAGCACTTCAAGTTGGACCAGCAAACACCCTTTCACGTCGCGCGCCCCGCAACCAACCGGATCGAGACGCATCACTGTTTGCCGCGCTCGTTCCACTACTTCTTCGGAAACCTTCTCCATCGCGGCAATCTCTTCGTTGGTGGCGTTGAGACGACCATCGGCATTCAGATTGCCGATGACACAGATCGCCACATCGCGAATTTCACTCTCGACGGAGCTCATGCTGAGCTGCCATTCGAGATGTTCCGCGAGTGATGGTGGGCGTGTCAGGAATTGTTCGAAGGTCGGAGCATCTTCCTTGTATTCGATCTCCTGGGTCTTGTAACCGGGATCGAGATATTCCTGGAATTCGCGGCCGAAGTCGATTTCCTCGAAAGCATCCCGTGGTGTTTCGTCAGTGATGCCTTCGTCAGAAACCGCTTCGTCATGATCGGCACTCGCTACAGCCTCGCCGGCACCGTCGAAATCACCGTCCGTGGCGGGTAAATTCGACAACACATCCGCATCGCCGGAACCATTCGTCGCCGGGCTGCCGACTTCCGGGGCGCTCTCTTCAAACGAGTTTGAATCGGAGCTCGCGAGATGATCGAGGACCTTCTCAGCGATCTCCTGCACCTCTTCCTGCGTCGCCACTTCTTCGAGTACAGGATTTTCCAACAACTGTTGCTGAATGAGATCGCTCAGCTCGAGCGAAGTCATTTGCAACATCTCAATGCGCTGCCGCAACTGTGGCGTCAGTACGAGTCGCTGGGAGAGGCTGGTGGTTAATTTAAGAGACATTCCTCAGATCAGATTGCCTTGTTCTAATTCGTCTTTTCTTATTGTCGCGGCTTTGACCGCACGGGGAGGATTATAACCGATCAGCGTTCCGTGTGGCAGATTCTCTGCCACAAACCAGGATAAGAAGACACAAAAGTGTTAACAATTACATGCGAAATTTTTCGCCGAGATAAAGCCGGCGAACTTCCGCGTCTTCCGTCAACTCGCGTGGGTGGCCCGAGCGGAAGATCTTACCCTCGGCCATTATATACGCGCGGTCCGTTACGCCAAGGGTTTCGCGCA
>Ga0126314_10001418_pt1 | contig 11542 bp, 14 predicted proteins | sample Plot105B_FD_92535 | JGI IMG/M metagenome (GOLD analysis project Ga0126314, IMG submission 92535) | Serpentine soil microbial communities from UC McLaughlin Reserve, CA, USA - Plot105B | ecosystem: Environmental > Terrestrial > Soil > Grasslands | place: USA: UC McLaughlin Reserve, Lake County...
CCGGACCCTGGATCCCTTCATCACGCTCGCTGCTGCAGCAGCTGCTACCGAACGCTTGCTGCTCGGCACGGGGGTAGTCTTGGTAGTCGAGCGCGATCCGATCATCACCGCCAAGGAAGTCGCGAGCCTCGACCTCGTGTCCGGGGGGCGAATGATCTTCGGCGTCGGGGTGGGCTGGAACCGCGAGGAGATGGAGAACCACGGCACCAACCCGCGACGCCGCGGTAAGCTGATGAATGAGCGCCTCCGGGCAATGATAGAGATCTGGACCAAAGACGAGCCAGAATTCCACGGCGAGTACGTGGACTTCGACCCTATCGGCATCTGGCCGAAACCGGTGCAGAAGCCGTACCCACCCATCTACGTCGGCGGCGGGAGTCGAGCATTCGAGAGGATCGTTCAGTTCGGTGACGCCTGGCTGGCAAACGGGCTTCCGCCGGGCAAGCTGGAGTCGATGCTGGGCGAGCTGCGAGAAGTGGCCGGAAGGGAGGTGCCGGTGAGCGTGTTTAACGCATCCAGCGAGCCAGAAGACCTGGAAGCATACAGGCTGCTAGGGGTGGAGCGTGTCTTGCTCGGCCTGCCGACTCTACCAGAAGGCGAGACCCTGGATCAGCTTGACAATCTGGCAGGGGTAGTCGCAGCTACTCGCTGAGGAGATTTGTCCGCAGGAAAGGGCGGCTGCTTCGGTCCCAGGCCCTCGCGATAGACATACTAGGAACATCCCTTCTTCGCCCTTAGTAGGTGCATTAGGACTTGAGCCTCAAGAGGCTCCCAACATCTCGAGTCTGCGCCGTGTGATCTGATAGAAGTCGATTCCCGGCACGTTGCCCAAGCGTAGCTCCCACGAAGAGGGCCGCGGTCGCCGCCGCAGCGACCGAGAGAATCATAGAGCGTCCCATATTAGCTCCTCGGCTCGCGAAGCATCGTCTAGCAGGACACCAAGCCCACCCGGGTATCATAACCGCGCCAGCAACCCGTGCGTTCACTCCCCAACGTTTATCTTCTCGAACTACATCGAGGACCTCTTCCAGCACCTCGGTGGATAAAGACAAGGGGAGAGGCCGGGGTCAAACGCGGTGGAGTAGAAGTAAGAGAAGGACCCCGACCCTTCCGGTTCGACCGACTACTTCTTGCTAATATCTGCTGGGCATCGGCCTAGGCTGGCCCCCCATCGGCTGCCCACCTCCTCCCCCGCCCATCGTGGGCGCGCCGCCGTCAACCGCAGGCGTGCCGACGCCGACGCTGCCCCTCATGGAGTGGTGAATAGCGCAGTAGTACCCGAGCGTCCCATGCCCTTTGAACTTGACCTTGTATGAATCTCCCGGCCTCAATACCCCGGAGTCGAACTGCCCGTCGAAGCTCGTCACGGTGTGCGGGTGTCGGCCCTGGTTGACCCAAGTGACCGTGGTGCCCGGTCGGACGGTTATTTTGGCCGGGGAGAAGTAGAAGTCCTTGATGTACACGGTAGTCGCCGTCTGCTGACCCGTCGCTTCTGCGCTCGGGGCGATGAGCACCACGAGCACGAGTGCGAGCGCGCCGAGGTAGGCCAGTCTCCTCATCGATCTCTTCCTCCTTGGCTTCGGAAATCCTCTCCACCATACCGGTTTGTACGCAACGGTGGATCGTACGGTTTGGTTCAATCTTCCCCGGCGAACTTCGGAGTACTACTCGTCCGAAACTGTGCGAAAAAGGGTTGGAGCGACGCTCTAAGAGTGAATTAGGCCAGTATAGGAAGGTCCGAATGGGAAGACAAGTATCCTTTGGGCGGCCCGTAGGGCTACGTTGAAGGCGCCTCCGCGACTTTTTGCACAGTTTCGTACGGTGAGTTCTCGGAGGTCGGTATCCCGAACGGTGAATAACGGGCGAAATTTCGCCCAATCGCGGCGATATAACCCCGCAACGGCGGCGGACTTATCCACACGCTGCAGCAGAGTTGAATCGTTATGCGGGTTTGTGAAATTTAGGAAGGGTTTTTAGTTTTCCTCACGTCCGGGCGGGGTCCTGCATACTTCCCCCCGTAGCCTGGCCTATAGCACCGAGGTTTAGGAGCCGCCGAAGCTGAGGCGCAAGAACCCGCGCAGCCCCTGCCGCGGCCTCTGGATCAGAGGGAGTTCTTGTGTATCCTGCCCGGCTCCATCCGAGGTTGATACGAGCTCTATCTGGTGGACGGGCCATGGTATGCCGAACGTACGGCGACCCTCCCTGACGGCCTCCCTATACTCCCCCTCATCGGCGATACGTACCACTACCCCTAGCCCTCCGTCGGTGTAGGGATGGGAGATCGCCCTGAAGTTTCCCCGCCAGCGTCGCCGCCCCGCGCGCAGCCGCACCCTCTGGCCGGGCTCGGGTATCAGCGGCGGCTTCCTACGGAAGAAAGAAGATGCCAATTCCCTACCCCCCAAACATCCCCCGCCACCAGCTCCAAGGAGCTTCGCTGTCGGAGCGATCTGAGCCCTTGCCCTGCTCCCCGGTGTCTTCGGTAGGGGTCTTCTTGGTAATACTAGGGCTCCCTAAAGAACCTGGGGCATCCTCGCGGCCTACCTCGGCGGGGGCAGTGAGCTGGCGCATGAGGATGGCGTTCTTACGGGCCAGCTCCTCCCGCAGAATCCGGTTCTGGTTCTGCAAACTCTCGACCAGTGCATCTCGGTACGTATCGCCCCTTGTATCTATACCCTGTACCTCGTCCTCAGGTTCCCCCGTCCTCCCCGCGGTGTCGGTACGTTTGCGAATCATACCTGCACGTTGTTAGTACGCCGTTCTTTAGCCAGGGAGTACTCACCCTTCGAAAGGCTTGTGAAGGTGCTTAGAAGCAATCCTCGCGACTGTGTTATGCGGAAGTACAGCGGTCCGCCCGCCAGCAGGCGAGGGCCGTGGCTATCACGAGGTCGCCTTGCTCCGGTTTGGTGCGGTGAAGATAGGAGATGTGGCCCGCATCCTATCCTGCTTTCTCAGCGCGGCGCAGGCCGTAGAGGGCCCAGACGGCGAAGACGAGGACGAGGGCGAGCCCTATGGTGTAGGCTAGGAAGGCGCTCGTCGGCTCGCCGGCGAGGAAGCCACGGGCAGCGTCGAGGATGGTAGTGAAGGGGTTCAGGCGGGCGATGGTCTCGATCCAGCCTCTGAGCAGGTTCAGCGGCACGAAGACCGGGGCGAGGAAGAGCACCATGAAGATGGGGGTCCGGATCACCGGCCCCGCTTGCTGGGTGCGCATCACCATCGCCACTCCAGCCCCAAAGAGCGTCGCCGCGACGTTCACGAGGACGGCGAGCCCGATCAGGCCGAAGAAGTCGAAGCCCCCGCTGACGGGCATGCCCGCTATGAGCGCAATCACCGTGACGAGCGCCCCCGTGGTAGTGACGCGCACGAGCGAGGCGATCGTGTAGCCGAGGATTATGCCCGAGCGATTCGAGGCGGCGAGCAGGAGCCTCCTGGCGAAACCGTTCTCGAAGTCCCCGGCAATTGAGAACCCGGTGAAGGCTCCGCCCATCGCGACCGCTTGCAGGAGGGCCCAGACGTACTGGAACGCGATGTAACCTCCCGAGTAGTCGAAGCCCGGCACGTCGCCCACGCGGGTGAGTCCCCCGGCGAAGGCGACGAAGAAGAAGATGGGAAAGAACGCCGGCGCGAGAAAAGCGGGGTTGGTGAAGTACTTGTAGATCTGGCGCCCCGCCACCGCCCCCGCAACCCAGAAGAATCCGCCCATAGCTACGCCACCCTCGTCTTCAGCGAGGCCGCCGCCCCGCCGAGGGCGAGTACGACGATTGCGGTGGCGCAGCCGAAGCCTAAAGTGAGAGCTTGCGCGTCCCAGCCTGTGATCACGAGGCTCCGGATGCCTTCGACCAGGTAGGAGATCGGGTTGATTGTCGCGATGAAGCGGAACCAATCGGCCTCGATCAGATCCCGTGGCAAATTGATGCTCGACATGAAGATGGCGACGAAGAAGAGCGGGAACGCGCTCTCGACCGCCTCGACCGAGCCGGTCCGTATCGCGAGAATAGCGCCGATCCCCCCGAACCCTAAAGCCACGAGCACCGTGAGCGCCACGATGACGACCATCCCGAAGAATCCGGACCGTACGTCTACGCCCATGAGAGTCCCGACCGCGAGGAAGACAACGCCCTGCAAAAGCCCGAGCGCCACGATCCCCGCGAGCATCCCGAGCAGCAACGATACCGGGCGCATCGGGGTCAGCGAGAGCCTGTCGAAGAAACCGCTCTCGATGTCGCGTGCGAGGTCGGCCCCCGCGGTGACCGCACCGAAGAGCGAGGCCTGGATGAGCGGGAAGGCGAACGCGAAGTCCAGGTACGAGTCGGCCGGGAAACCAGGGATGCGCGCGGCGGCGTCGAGCCCGTAGGCGTTTATGGCGAAAAACATCATCGGGAAGAGCAGCGCTGAGATCAGGACCGCTGGCTGACGCACCGTCCGCAGCACGGAGCGCTGCGCGATAGCCGTGACCTGCACGGGGAGTGTCGAGCCCATCCTAGGTCTGCGCCTCCTCTGCCCGGGTCTCCCCGGCGCCCTCGAGCGAGCGCCCTGTCTTCTCCAGGAAAACATCGTTCAGGGACGGCTCGTCGAGCCTCAGGTTTGAGACCTTGAGGTCTTCGGCGTCGAGGGCGCGCACCACATCGGCGAGTCCGCCCGCCCCTTGGTCGAGCCGCACAGCGACCGCGCCGTGCTGGGTGGGAATCTCCTCCCCGAAGCGTCCCAGGGTCCGTACCATGGCCTCGCGCTCCCCGGGGTTCATAGGCGTAGCCTCGACACTGGGGCGCCCAATCTCGGCCTTCAGCGCCTCCGGCGTGTCCTCGACGACGATGCGCCCCTTGTCGATGATCCCGACCCTGTCCGCCAGGACGTCGGCCTCCTCTAGATACTGCGTAGTAAGGAAGACAGTGACCCCGTCCTCGCGCGCGAGCTGGCTCACCTCGGCCCACAGCGCGCTGCGGCTTTGTGGATCTAGGCCTGTCGTCGGCTCGTCCAGAAACAGGATGCTCGGCTGGTGCACCAGGGCGAGCGCGAGGTCGAGCCTCCTCTTCATGCCGCCGGAGTAGCCACGCACCCTCCTGTCCGCAGCCTGGGAGAGCCCGACGCGCTCCAAGAGCTCGTCACACCTCTTGCGCCTGTTCGCCCGCGGCAGGCCGTGCAGCGCGCCCTGCAGCCGCAGGTGGTCGCGCCCGGTGAGGAACTGGTCGAGGGCTGCTTCTTGCAGCGCCGCCCCGATGGAGGCGCGCACCTGCGGTCCCTCCTTCACGATGTCGTAGCCGGCGACGCGCGCAGTGCCGCTGGTCGGCGGCAGTAGCGTGGTGAGCATCAGTACCGTCGTAGATTTGCCGGCCCCGTTCGGTCCGAGGAAGCCGTAGACCTCGCCCGGCTCTACCCGTAGGCTTATGCCATCAACGGCCCTCGGCCCCTTCCGGAACTCGCGGACCAGATCCTCTACCTCTATGCCGCCCTTGCGACCCATCAACTACCCTTCACTCACTACTAAGAACCGCCTCTTCGGAGCGTCCAAAACCCCCATATTCTACGACGCTACCTTGAGGTTTGTGAGCTCCTCGCTGACCTCCCACAACCTCTTCTGCGTCGTCTCGTCGTGGGGCTCCTCGAAGGAGGAGACGACCTTCCTGTCCATCAGATACCTCCCGGTCATCTCCTCGACTTCAGGCGAGGAGGCGAGGTAGATGATGGTGTCTGCTCCTCCTTCCGGAGACCGCATAAACGGCTTGAAAGCCCGAAAGATCAGGGTCCCCAAGCTGCGGTTGTTGTTGCCGAAGTTGGTGTTCACGGCCCCCGGGTGGAGACAGTTAGCCACGACCCCGGTCCCTTCTAGCCGCTCGGCGAGCTCGTAGGTGAAGAGGATGTTGGCCAGCTTCGTCATCCCGTAGACCTGGAAGGGGCGGTAACGCCGCATCGACTGGAGGTCTTCGAAGTTGATGCTGACCCCGCGACGCGCCTCGGAGGAGACGGTGACTATCCGGCTCGGGGCACTCTCTTTGAGCATGTCGAGCAGTTGGTTCGTCAGCAGGAACGGGGCGAGGTGGTTGACGGCGATCGTCAGCTCGAGGCCGTCGGGCGTCTGGGTGCGCTGGGATTGGATCAAGCCCGCGTTGTTGACGAGCACATCCAGGCGCGCGTGCCGCTCCCTGAACCCCTCTGCCAAAGCGCGCACCTCCGCCTGCGCTGCGAGGTCCGCGAGCATGAGCGAGACCCGCTCGTTACCAGACGTTTCCCGGATCCCCCCGACCGCCGCCTCCCCACGTTCCTTGCTGCGCCCGGTCACGACGACCTCAGCGCCCATCGCGGCGAGCGCCGCCGCCCTGCCAATGCCGGAGGTGCCGCCCGTGATCAGGGCTACCTTGCCCTCCATCCCACCTCTCGTGTTCTCCGAAGCCACCCCGCTCCTTCTCGCTAGTGGACGTCCAACGTCATGCGTTTATCACTGCTTGCACCTGGTCGCGGTGAAAGAACCAACAACGCAGTCCCGCTCATCCCACCACCCGCGGTCAGACCACGCCGCGCTCCTCGAGGTAGAAGGCGAGGTTCTCGGCACCATCCACATCCAGTCTTCCTCGCGCTCTGCATCTGCGAGGCTCACGCCGTGAGCCCACCGGATCCTGCCCATCTCCTCTCCCCTTCTCGTGGCTTCCACGGTCTACCCCGCAAGAAAAGTAACGGGGGGTAGAGGGTCCCGCCCCGTAGCTTCCCAGCTCCGCTCCCAGGGGCCGCCAGTAGCGTCGCCCCTCCTCGCGCACGGTGCGGCCGAGGCCGGATCCCGGGATGTGCCCTGCGGGCCACTTCTTGTGGCGTTCGCCGCGGGAGTTTGGAATACTGCCCCGGGCAAGTACCCGGAAAGAGAGGAGCGAGAGGGGCGATGGAGCCGCCGGGCTCGGAGAAGAGGCCCCTCGACGTGCTCGCTGTCGAAGAGACGCTCGTGGACTTCATCTCGCACGAGTTCCCGATTTCGCTTCGGACCGTCGGGAAGTTCATCCGCTACCTCTGCGGCCAGCCTGCCAACGTCGCCGTCTACGTCGCCAAACTTGGAGGACGCTCCGCCATGATCTCGAAGGTTGGCACGGACCATTTCGGGGAGTGCCTCGAAGAGCAGCTCGCCCGCCACGGCGTCTCGGCCGAGGGCCTCGAGGGCCTCAGCCGCACCGGTGACGCAGCGACCACCAACGTCTTCGTCACACAGATCGTCGGCGTCCCCGACTTCCAAGTCAACAGGGGGACGAACGTCCTCCTGAGCATCCGCGCGGTTACCGACGAGCTCGTCGAGCGCGCACGCATCGTACACGCCTCGGCACCTCGGCCTTCGCCCTCTCGCGTGACCCGGAGCGGCTGGCGACCCGGCAGGCCATGCGATTGGGGGTCAGGCTCGGCAAACTGGTCTCCCTCGACCCGAACTACGACCCGCTGGTCTGGCCGGATAGGGAAGTGGCGCGGGAGGTCATCGCAGAGATCCTCCTTTACGTCAGCGTCGTCAAGCCCTCGCTCGAGGACGCCAGGCGGCACTTCGACCCGAACCTGGACGACGCCATCGAGGGGGTTTGTCTCGACGCCTTCCACTACCTCGGAGCCGGCGTCGTCGTCATGACCCGCTCCGGCGGCCTCGTCACGGTCTCCGACGGCTCTTCGGTCGAGCGTGTCGGGCCGCTGCCCAGGGTCCGGGTGGAGAACGTTACCGGCGCCCGCGACGCCCGCGACGCCTTCGGGCCGGCGCTCCTGATCGCCCACCTCGACGGCAGGAGCCGGGAGGAGTGCGTGCGCTTCGCCCACGAGGTCGCCACGCTTAAGCTTGGACTCGAGGGGCACGTGGAGCGCATGATCGACCGCGAAGCCCTCTACGGGCGGCTGGATACCCCGGCCGAACAACAGGCATGAGCGGGGCGCCCGAACGGAAGATCACCGACCTCCCCGCCCTCATTGAGGCCCTCCAGCCCCAGGACCGCGCCACCGCGCACCGACTCTTCGACGTGGGCGCTACGACGGGGCGTCTCGATCCCCCACAGGCCATGCGCGCCTGGATCGAGAAGTCCTTCGGCTCTGTGAATGCTGTAACGGAGCAGCGGATAGTCAGGGTCACGAACCGCGTGACCCTGCAAGGAACCCTCTTCAACGGGCTGCGGGCCTCCCGCCCCCTCGACACCGGGGTGAGCGTGGACCTCGAGCGCGAGATAGAGGCTACGACTGGGGACCCTTTCTGCCGTCCAGAGGAGGGCACGCCGGCAGACGTCTTCGGGAGGGTGCGGGGCGAGCACGCCATAACCGCCTCCAACGTCGCAAAGTACGATGGCTTTCACGGCGTCGTCGTCTTCGACGACCACAACCCCCTCCGCCTCACGCCCGAGAAGGTCTCAGACTACGTTTCCGTCGGCCTCGAGTGGTGCCGCAAGGCCCTCGAAGCCGCCCCGCAAGCCAGATACCCCTTCCTCATGTGGAACTGCCTGTGGCGTGCCGGAGGCTCGATCATCCACGGCCACGCCCAGGTCACCGCCACGCGCGGCACCCACTACCCGAAGGTCGAGCATCTCCGCCGCGCTGCCGCATTCTACAAGGCCGAACACGGCTCGAACTACTTCGACGACCTGTGCCGCGTACACGGCTCGCTCGGTCTTGCTGTTCCGGCCGAAGAGGGGGTTCGAGCCTTCGCCAGCCTTTCGCCCGTCAAGGAGAAAGAACTCGTCGTTGTAGGCCGGAGCCCCGAGGACGAGCGCCTCCGCCGGACGGTTGGGGCTTTGTTACAGTATTATGTCCGGACTCTCGGCGTCAGTGCCTTCAACGTCGCGTTCTACATGCCCCCGCTCGCCCCTGTGGACGAGGACTGGTCGGGCTTCCCGACCGTCGTGCACCTGGTGGATCGGGGAAGCCCGGCCAGCCGCACCTCCGATATCGGGGCGATGGAACTCTATGCCGCCTCCGTGGTCGCCTCGGACCCTTTCCGGGTGGCGGACGTCTTGCGAGAAGCCACATCCGGACGACCTGGTTTCCCGGCCTCTCGCCACTCTCGCTAAACAGATGGAGCCGCTAGTCACTCATCAGGCAGCGCACGATTCCCACCATAACCTCTACGGCCTGTTCGTCGTTTAACCCCTGCTGGCGCACGAGCGAGTGCCAGGTCTGGAAGTCAAGGGTGTTGCCCAGGGCGGCCAGCAGCAAGTCGATGCGTTCATCCTCCACCCCCCAGCCCGTGGCCAGGACGTAGCGGATCCGCTCCCAGTGATGGACGTAGGGCTCGGCCATCTCACGCGTGAGGGGATGCACTTGCGCTCCGCGGGAGAGGTGGCGCTCGTGCCGGTCATGATGCCGCACGGCTTGCGCAACATGGGCGCCGAGAGGGTCCGGGTTGTGAGGTTCTTCTCGAGCAACGTTATCGTGAGCACCTTTGACCAGCCGATGATGCCCTTTAACCAATGAGTCGTAGGCACTCCGCTGTACTAGAGGACGAACAGGTCGCAACCGGGGATGCCGGCGTCTCTGAGCAGATGGTAAGGGCATAGCTCGTATTCCTACCGCAAACCTCGAGGAAGCTCGAGGGGCACGCAAACTATTGGTCTGGGTAAACAAGCGTCAGTATGGGGGGTCGTCCCCGGTATTTTCGAGGCACTAGCACAGGACCTCAACATCCTCATCCCCACTGGCTGGCTCTACAACTACCTACAGATGCGCAGGTTCTCTCCGCTGAGTCGACTTCAGCGCGAGATGCTCGCCAAAGTGGTCAACAGTCTCATAGGAGGCACTCCCTGACTGGGCCTTCACACGGCGGCAGTGCGTCGCCTAACAAAGGATGAGCACTTCCGAGTTCGCCACCACCTGGCCCCAGTACGATCTGGATCCAAAGACCCGGGCGCTGCTCTGCCACGCCAAGAAGCTGACACAGGAACCCGGTATGGTGGAGGACTCCAACGTTGAGGACCTGCGAGCAGCCGGTTGGGACGAGCAGGGGATCTACGAAGCGACGGCTCTCATCTCCTTGTTCAACTACTGTGGTCGGCTGGAAGCCGCTTCGGGGCTGCCGATGGACCGGGCCCCAGCAGGGGCGCGTTCTGCGGAGAGAACTCCCGACGGATGAAGGGCTTGTCGGCTTCGTTTGATCCTGGCTCCATTGTGCTCTCGCAGCGCACGGTAAACTCGAAGAGCCGGATAATTACACTGGCAACTCGGCCCTATCCCCCACCTTCACGCCGCGCTCCTTAAAGAAGCCTTGGTTGACCTCCAGCGCGTACTTGGCGGGCTCGGTGGAGACGTAGTTGGGCGGGTCGTCGTCCAGGGGTTTCATGTCTTGGAGGTCCACTATGCGGCCATCCGAGTCCATGTAGGCGATGGAGAGGGGGATGAGGGTGTTCTTCATCCAGAACGAACGTAGCTCCTCATCCGGAAAGACGAAGAGCATCCCTCGGTTCTCACCCAGCGTCGTGCGGCCCATCAGGCCTCTGGCCAGTTCGTCCGGGCTGTCCGCGATCTCGACCTGCACCTTGACCTCATCATCCCCGGACGAGTCGATGGTCACGGTGCGTAGCTCGGAGCCGGACGCGGCGCCGGAGCCTGTCGATTCTGCCTTGGCAGGCGCGGTCGTGCCGGTGTCGGACGATCCACAGCCGGCGAGGAACAGTGCGAGCAGGACGAGAGCTATCCCCCTGTGCTTCACTGCAGGACGAACTCTATCCGTTTGTTCTGGCGACCCTTGCTCTTGTGGCTGGTGATCTCCATCTGCCCGACCTCGCGGGTATTGGCGACGTGGGTGCCGCCGTCGGCCTGGGAGTCGAGACCCTCGATCTCGACGATCCGGATCACCCGCACCCGCTCGGGCACGAGGTTGACCTGGGTGCGGATGAGGTCGGGGTCCTTCAAGGCCTCCTCGCGCGGCAGCTCGTAGACCTTGACCGGACGCTCTTCCGCCAGCGCCTCGTTGGTGAGCAGCTCTATCTCACCCACGACATCGGCGGTCCATTCCTCGGGGAAGGAGAAGTCCATGCGGGCGCGGTCGGCGCGCATCTGGCCTCCCGTTACCTTCGCCCCGAAGTTCTTCCAGATCACGCCGGAGAGGACGTGCAGCGCGGTATGGTGGCGCATGTGGGCGAGGCGGCGCTCCCAGTCCAGCCCGCCCCTGAGCTTCCGCACCGTATCGGGAATTGGGTTGTCCAAGACGTGGACGATCTCGCTCCGGGCTCCGCCGGGCTTCCCCTCTCGCCGCGCGTCCACTACGCTCGCGCGCACCGGGCCGACGCCGAGAGTGCCTTTGTCCGGCGGCTGACCCCCGCCACCGGGGTAGAAGGCGGTCCGGTCCAGGATCACCTCACGCCCCGAGAGCTCGACAACCCCGGCCTCGAACTCGCGTACGTAGGAGTCCTTTAGAAACAGCTCTTCGGTCACAGCGGCAGGGTTCCGCGCTCGCCGCCGGAGAAGGTGACGACCTCCCGGTAGCCGACGTCGCGGACGAGCGGGATGCTCTGCTTGTAGCCAGCGCCGACCTCGCTCGGCGCGTGGGCGTCGGAGGAGAGGATTATGGGCACGCCGCGGCGGTGGAACATCTCGAGGAGCTTTCTCGACG
>Ga0126314_10001419_pt1 | contig 11541 bp, 12 predicted proteins | sample Plot105B_FD_92535 | JGI IMG/M metagenome (GOLD analysis project Ga0126314, IMG submission 92535) | Serpentine soil microbial communities from UC McLaughlin Reserve, CA, USA - Plot105B | ecosystem: Environmental > Terrestrial > Soil > Grasslands | place: USA: UC McLaughlin Reserve, Lake County...
ACGCGCAACCTCTACCCCATCCGCCGTAGTGTTGCCGACTGGAAACGCTTGGGACCCATGCCCGCGTTCGCCAGTAGCTTTGATGGGACCGTGGTGTGGGACGTAAGCAAGCCGATCCCGACCTGGAAGCGGCTCAAGGCGGCTCCCTCTCCCATGCGGCTGCTGCTAGATAACGAGGTGCAGCCGCCCTTGGGTTTCGAAAATGAAGTGTGGCCGGGCGACCCGCTTAAGGATCTGGAGAAGCTCTACAAGATGAAGAGGCTAAAGGAGGAGCGTAGTGGGCCGAAGCGCGCCGCCGAACTCGATCCTATCCCGGGTGTGGAGCCTGTTTCCCTAGGAGAGGCTGCAGAGGATATTTGGGACCCGCAAGGTATGGGGGTCGGCGTAGATACCTACGACCCCGAGGACGACCGTGGGGATCTCTCGAGGGAGAAAGAGGAGGAAGAATGATTTTTGCCGGTTTTGGGGGTGAGATGTTCCTTAATAGTGAGAGGGAAGGAGTGTTGTTAGCGCTCCTTCCCCAAGCGAGCAGCTTGCTTCGTCCCCAGCGCTCGACTCTGAAAATCTACACCACAAAAGGAGGTACTGAAGTGTAACGACTAGTGACGCCGTTTTGAACAGGACCGGGTGGACGGCGCACAAGCCACCGCCCGGTTTTCGTTTGTCAAATGAGCCCTGTAAACATGTCAGATCAGGAGAAACTCGTATGTCTACCACTACAACCACAAAAGAATGGTTGAGCGTTGCCGATCTCTGCAAATTGCTGGGGATCGGCAGGACGCTCGCCTACCAGCTGGTCGCGGAACACGCAATACCCGCGGTGCGAATCGGCCGCGCTATCAGAGTGCGCAGGGCCGATGTCGACCACTGGCTCGAAGAGAACCGCTACTAGAGAAGAAGGATGTACAGACCAAATGGATTATGAACCAAAAAGCTCCAGCGTACAGAAGAGAGACACTCACCTGGAGGCAGCACTTCAGTATGCCAATCTGGGGTTGCAGGTATTTCCGCTGAACGGCAAGTACCCTCTCACTTCTCACGGTCATAAGGACGCCACCAAGCATACGGAGACCATACGCTACTGGTGGGAGATATGGCCTGAGGCCAACATCGGGATCAGGCCTAACGGCTTCTTCGTATTGGACGAAGATCCACGCCATGGTGGAGATGAGACCCTCGCCACTTTCGAAGGTGAGCATGGCAAGTTGCCCAATACCCCTACGCAGAAGACGGGCGGTGGCGGGCGACACTACCTCTTCAAGATGGCTCCAGAACTCGAAGGTCTCGGCAGGTTCCCCAAGGAGGTCGGGCCGGGGCTCGACCTCAAGTTCTCCAACGGTTACATCGTCGTCGCCCCGAGTATCCACCCGGATACAGAGACCGCCTACGAGTGGATCGTCCCACTCGAGGTCGGTATCGCAGATCCTCCGCGTTGGTTGGTCGACCGCATCCTGAGTAAAGTGCGCAGCGGTCACAGGAGCAAGCACACCAGCGCCACGAGGATCATCCCCTCCGAAAGCATTCCGGACGGGCGTCGCAACGATGCACTGGTGTCCTTGGCGGGCACCATGAGGCGCAGGGGCATGTGCGAGGAGGCCATAGGGGCCGCCCTTCGGGCAGAAAACGCCTTGAAGTGCAACCCGCCGCTCCCCGAGGGCGAGGTCGCCGCCATAGCAAGGAGCGTCTGCCGCTACGAGCCCGAGCCCTCCCCCCAATCCTACCGACTACGGCAACTCCCAGAGGCTAGTAGCCCGCTTCGGCGAGGAGTTCCGCTTCGTCTCGGATTGGAACTGCTTCTTGGTGTGGGATGGCAAGCGCTGGGTGAAGGACCGCTCCGGTGCCGTCGAGAGGTTCGCCAAGGAGACGGTGAGGGCCATGTACGAGGAGGCCTCCGCGATCCCGGACGACGAAGCTCGCAAGGCAGCCGTCAGGTGGGCCATGCGCTCTGAGTCCAAGGAGAGGATCAAGGCCATGGTCGAACTCACAAAGAGCGAGCCTGGCATCCCGATCACCCCCGAGGATCTTGACTGCGACAGCTGGCTCCTTAACCTGGAGAACGGCACGCTGGACCTCAGAACCGGCGAACTAAGGGACCACAGCCGCAAGGACCTCATAACCAAACTCGCTCCGGTAACCTACTACACGGACGCCGAAGCTCCCACCTTCCGGAACTTCCTCGAGCGCATCCTCCCTTCGGAGGCTTTGAGGACCTTCGTCAAGAGGGCAGTTGGCTACTCTCTTACTGGAGATGCCAGCGAGAGGGCATTCCTTATCCTGCACGGCTCTGGCAAGAACGGCAAGTCCACATTGCTTGAGGCGATCCAGGTGATGCTAGGTGACTACGCTATGACCACCCCTGTTGAGACCCTGCTTCTCAAGCCCGCAGGCAGCATCCCCAACGACATAGCACGTCTTAAGGGTGCAAGGTTTGTCTCGGCCTCAGAGAACGAGAGGGGTCGCAAGCTGGCAGAGGCTCTGGTAAAAGCCATGACCGGCAAGGACACGATCTCCGCCAGGTTCATGCGTGGTGAGTTCTTCGACTTCAGGCTCACCCACAAACTCTGGCTGGCCACCAACCACAAGCCAGAGATAGCAGGAACTGATCTTGCCATCTGGGACCGCATCAAGCTCGTGCCCTTCAACGTGCGCATCCCCGAGGAGGAGCAGGATAAGCACCTCGACGAGAAACTCGAGGCCGAGCTCTCAGGTATCCTTGCCTGGGCAGTGGAGGGATGCCTCGACTGGCAGCGTGAGGGTTTACCTGAGCCAGATGAAGTGAGGGCCGCCACCGAAAGCTACAAGGAAGAGATGGATCCGCTTGCCAGGTTCATCGAAGAGTGCTGCGTGCTTAGCTCAGGCCTCAGAACCCCCACCAAGGATCTCACAGGTGCCTACCGCATCTGGGCACGGCAGACCGGCGAACAGGAGCTTCCGTGGAGGGAGGTGATCAGCAAGTTTAAGGCCCATGGCTGTGAGTCCTCGCGTACCAATACCGAGCGCGGCTGGATCGGCATTGGCCTCACCGAGGAGAGCAAGCAGATGGCCAGGAGAGCCACTTTGCTCATCTAGGCCGACTCACCATAAAAGCCGGATTAGGGTGACGGGTGACACCTAGTAACGGCACTTTCGGGTTTATTCTAGAGATTTCATTTTTCATGAGAGAAACCCGAAACTAGTGTCACCTACTGTCACCTGTCACCTAAACCACTAGTAGAAACGCACTGGCCAATCATTTACAGAATGTAGGATCAAAATGATGCATCACACCAATCGCAAGAGAAATCGTTCTTCAGATAAGGAGTACGCAATGACTATGCACCCGGAAGATCGCCCTGAGGCATACGAGAAGCTGGCCCCTGCAGAGCAGGCCGCCTTGCTCGAGTGGATAAGGCTGGCCATAAAGCCTGCTAAGACCGTTGCACCAAGCATCAGCTACGGCATCAAGCATGACTTCGAAGTGGTCGGCTTCTACATCAGCAACGGCCAGCTCAAGGGCGCCATGCTCACCGCAGGCTACACTCCAGTCGATCCGGAAGAACTCAACTGGGAGTTCAGGTTCCGCCCCACCGCCAAGCGCAGCAAGAGTAAGAACGGCGCCCTCTACCATGTGGAGCACCTGACTCCTGAAGAAAGGGAAGATCTGGAGTCCCTGGTGAGGATAGCCAAGAAGGTGCGGACGCGCCGCTACGAGGAGAACCATAGGGGCAACCCGCGTCCAGCTACTCTTAGCGCCTAAAGTTTGGCTTCCACGGTGGGCCGGAACACCTCCGTTTCGGCCCATCTACTTCCACCTTAGCGCAGCAACAGGATTCTCTGAAATCCTAATCGAACGAAAGGATATGCAAGATAATGAAAGAGTATGCGGATCTAGAACCAGGTCAAGAATGAGCAATCATCGCCCTCCTCTCGGAGCCCACGCTTAAGACCGCAGCAGCGAGCGCGGGCATCTCAGAGACAACCCTCTGGAGGTGGCTGCGAGATCCCTACTTTGGCCAAGCCTATAAGGAAGCTCGCAGGGAAGCAGTCGAACAAGCAACGGCCAAGCTCCAGGCCTTGGCCTCCGAAGCTGTAGAGACCTTAGGGCAGATCCTGCGGGATGATAAGGTCGCACCTCACGTCCGCGCCAACGCGGCCGCTAGAGTACTGGCTCTGGCCTATAAGTCCCGGGAACTGGATGATCTTGAGGCTCGACTGGAGGCGTTGGAGGCCACACTATGAGCCGCTTCGATGGGCGCCTAAAACGACTCGAGAACAAAAGGGGACTTACTCCGCAAGCGATAATCGATAGGGAGAACCCAGTGGGCTGGATCGCCGTCAACGGCCTCGGAGACGGTGAGTTTGACCAGACCAAGGCGTGGGTGTTCAACCGAGATATTACCCTGCTATCCGATGAGGAGGCACTCTGGCTAGTGCCCCCAGACGTGCTAGCCGATATCCGCAATAGAGTGGCCGAAGATCCCGGCACCCCGGCGTGGATGGCATGGCTGGAGAAGCGCCAAGTCGACGAGATAGCAGAACTGGAGGGTGTGATCTCCTCAGGAGACGCAGAGATCATGGAGCAAGCTCTGGCAGAGAGGTACCTTCATGCTCGTCTAGGCGCAGGGGGCACCGAACGCGCGCTGCAAGAGGAGATCGACAGACTCAAGAGGAGGATCGAGTCAGGCTACGAGAGCAACAAGGATCTCTTCGTCGAACGCATGAGAGAGCATGTGGCCATACAGAAAGCCCGCCACGGGATAGGAGAGAGGAGATGAGAATGAGCTAACAAAGCACATCACCACTGGGGAGGTCGGCCCGGCAAGACCTCGCACTCGATCTTTAGGATGTCCAGTACGGTCTCCCTCTCCGCCTCATCCTCCCACATGTCTCGCAGCAGGTCCTCACCCTCCGCCTCATCCTCCCACATGTCTCGCAGCAGGTCCTCACCCTCCGCGTCGTCCTCCCCTATCCGCTCGAGACATCCCTCGACGAAGCCCTCAATGTACTTCTCGTCGAGGGCGAGTCCCAGGTAGAACTTCTGGGCGTCGTAACCGTGGTCGTAGCCTATGGCTGCCCTGTCCTCAAACACCTTATTCCTCCTTGGAGTTTGAGTCGAGAGCGTTTTCCGCCTCAGCTAACAGTTGGGAAAGCGGTATTTCTAAAGCGTCGGCGATACGAAGTAGGTTACGCAAGCTCACGTTTCGTTTTCCACGCTCGATATCGCCCATATACGTCCTGTGTAAGCCAACGGCATGTGCGAAGGACTCTTGACTGTATCCACGCCTGCCACGGAGGTTTCGAATTGTGCGCCCCAAGCTTACCTGCAGCTTCTGGTAGTCCATGACAAAAGTAGAACCCTGTTGTAGACTATAAGTCCACAGTCTATAAGTGGTAAAGGAATGAATGAAGAACAAGGGTCTCCGATATATGACTCGATAGCGAAGCGCAAGTTTTCCATTCCGCTTCGACTAAGTTCAAAGGCCTATCTTGAAAAAGCTTTGCGAATGATCAAGGCGCCTAAAACGAAAAGCATCCGTCACAAGCCAGTAGAGCAGAAAGGAACATGAATATGAGCAAGAAACGCGGCAACAACGAAGGATCTGTCTACAAGCGCAAGGATGGGCCCGGTTGGCGTGGAGCTTACACCATCCAGACGATCAAAGGACCCAAGCGCCGGTACGTCTCCGGTAAGACTCGCGCCGAAGCAGCAGCGAAGCTTGCCAAGGCGATGAGCGATGGCGAAGACGGCCTAGTGTTTGACGCGGGCAAACTCACGTTGGGTGAGTATTTGGAGCGCTGGCCTACCGGCTCTGTCAAGAACAGCGTCAGGGAAGTCACGTTCGAGAGTTACGAGAGACTCGTGAGGAAGCACATAACCCCCGCCCTGGGAAGCAACAAACTGAAGGCCCTTACTGCTTTACACCTGAGGGACTTCTACCAGCAGAAGCTAGCGGAAGGACTTAGCAGCCGCACCGTGCGCTACCTCCACGCCGTCCTCCACAAGGCCCTCAAGCAGGCTGCAGATGATGGTCTCATACCGCGCAATGCCGCCGCCTCGGCGAAGCCCCCACAGCTAAGGCAAGTAGAGATGAGTCCCCTCTCCCCTACGCAGGCCAAGGCGTTCCTGGAGGCAGCACAGGGAGATAGGCTGGAAGCCCTCTACGTGCTGGCTATCACGGCGGGATTGAAACAAGGAGAGTTGCTAGGTCTGAAGTGGGAAGACGTCGAACTGGAGAGTGGTTCGTTGCAGGTGAGGCGCACGCTCTCCAACGGCACCTAAAACCGCGAAGAGCCGCAGGAGCGTTAAGCTGACTGCCAAAGCGCTCGAGACCCTCAAGAATCATCGCCAGAGCCAGCTTGAGGAACGGGAGCAGATGGCAAACCTCTGGCAGGATCACGGGTTGGTGTTCGTTACGGGGATTGGCACGCCCATCAACCGCCACAATCTGAATTGTCGTTCCTTCAAGCCCCTCCTCAGAGGCGCGAGCTTACCGGATATACGCTTCCATGACCTCAGGCACACTTGCGCGACGCTGCTGCTCTCCAAGGGAGTGCACGCCAAGTTCGTCCAGGAACTCCTTGGGCACGCAACGATCGCGGTTACCCTGTACATCTACTCCCACGTGCTGCCCGGCATGGGTAACCAGGCCGCCGATGCTATGGAGGACGCGCTTTCTTAGGTGGCCTATTAGTGGCACAGGCTAAGACTTCGTGCGCTGCGACAAGGCAGAGTCTACCGCTCGTCATACAGCAGCAATGAGGCTTCTATGGGCGTAGGGACTGCTCCGGAATCTACCTAGATGCGATTACAGCCTTCCCAACCCAGTGGGCCTTCTCCCCTGCCCTTCTTCGCTATAGGGCCAATGTTGGGGTGCCCTTACTTTGCCATCAGCCTAGACATCGCCTTCAGTCCGACCTCCATGCCCTTCCAGGGCACCCCGGCGTGGAACGGGTTGCCAAGGGCGAACCGGAACGGCAGGTAGTAACCAAGGGCCTTCTTACCTAGCCGCCACGCCGCATAGGACCCAACCTTGTAGGCGTCTATCGCGGCGGGATCCACCTCTATGGGCTTCTCTGGCACTCCGGTGAGCCTCAGGGGGACCTGGGCGAAGGTTGCCTTGTCGAACTGCTCCATCACGCGCATGCTCGTCGGCTCGAAGGCGATCTCGAGCTCCGTACCGAGGACACGGGCGGAGAGGTGCTCGGCGGCAGCATCGGCTTGCAGAAAAGCCAGGAAGGCCTGCTTGACCGGGAAATCCCCAGCGTCGCCAACGGCGTAGACGTCAGGGTGCCCCACGACCTGACGAGTCGCAAGATCAGTTCGGATAAAGTTCCTGTCGTCACCGGGCAGCGTAGGATAGATCACTTCTGCGACGTAAGGGGAGAAGGCGACGAGGAGATCGTAGGGCAGAACCTCGCCGCTCTCGTAGCGAACCTGGCCATCCTCCACCTGCTCGGCGACGTACCCGGTGTGGCCAGCTACCACCCTGCGCTCGAACTCACTGGTCACCACACCGTGCAACCGCGGTCCGAAGGCCTGGATATAGCTCTCCTCGTAGGTGCTCCAAGTGAGGTCCACGTTGGAGCGCACCTTCTTGCGCCTGAGCCAGGTGTCGAGCATGAAGACAAGTTCGTAAAGGGGACCGGCGCACTTGTTGTTAGGAGCGACGAGGAAGAGCACGCGCCTGTTGTGGCCTCCCCGCGCCGTCTCAAGCAGATCGTAGAGCGCGAGGCGCAGCTTGAGCATCTCCCTGAGTGTCCAGATGGTTTCGGCGTGCTCCTTGAGACCGGGTACCTCCTCAGGGCGCATGTCGGCACCGGTGGCGACCACCAAGAAGTCGTAGGAGAGCTCCCTGCCTTCGGTCGATACCTTCTTGGTGTCCGTGTCAACCTGCCGCACCCGATCGTTGACAAACGCGATCTTCTTGCGGCGGGTGGGGCGTTCGAGCCCGACCTTCAGCTTCTCGGGGTCGAGGCCGAAGGGGATGTAGATAGTGTTGGGCTTGAACAGGAAGTAATCCCTGTCGGAGACCAGGGTGATGTCGGCCCTGTCTTCCAGCTTCATGCGCAGATAGAAGGCCGCCTCAAGCCCACCGAAACCGCCGCCGAGGACAAGTATGTTGGGTCTATTTCCGTTCATCATTGCTTGATCTCCTTTTCTCGGCTTTGAGCTGGTTCCCTCATCGGGTCCCTCTGATCAGAGAGGTTACAGTTAGAGAGGTGTCCTGCCATGATCCAGGTTGATGGTTGTTATGATCAATCCTGCCTAAGTGCGGACAAGCCGGCAGTTCAAGGTTTCAAGCCGCGCCCGCATCCACGCCCACACAGGACCGCAACCCCAAACGAGCAGCCCGAGCGCGGCTGAGGGTCGAGGGACCAGCGTAGGGTGACGCCCTGAACGTCATCGGCAGCTTCGGCGACCCCAGTGGTCACTCCGAGAACATCATATCCCGCCCTCGCAGAAGGTGAACAGCCACCTTATCCCCCGTAGGAAACAACACGGGCCATACCACTCTCCATGTGGTAGACGATGTGGCAGTGGAAGAACCAATCTCCTGGGTTATCCGTTACGAAGTCAAACGTCGCCTCTCCCATGTGAGGTTCGACGAGCACCGTGTCCTTGAAAGGCCCCCTTCCCGTGTCATTTTGCAGCTGGAAGAAGTGACCGTGCAGGTGCATAGGGTGGGCCATCATGCTCCTGTTGATGAGGTGGAAGCGCACCCACTCTCCTTTACTTACCTCAAGTCGGTCCGCGTCGGGGTAGGCCTGTCCGTTAATGGTCCATATGTAGTTGCCCATGCCGCCCGAGAGGGTGAGATCCAGCGTGCGGTCGGGACCTCCGAAAAGACCATCCGCAGGAAAGGTCTCGTCTCTTGTGGTGCGCAGCTCGCTGTAGGAGAGGAGCCTGCCAGAGAGTTCCTGTGGCCGGGAGTTGGTCGGTGGTGGCGAGGTCTGGCTGCTCTCCGCATAGCGTAGGATAGCGCGGGCCAACCCGTTCTTGCCCTCGGGAGTCGCAGCGACCTGCCAGACGCCGGGGTTGTTGGCTTCGACGATCACATCGTAGCGCTCGCCCGGTCCTATCCTCACTGCGTCCACCTCGACTGGCTCAACAGGCTGGCCGTCTGAATGGGTGATACTCAACTTGTGCCCGCCAACGTCGAAGCGGAAGGTAGTTTCGCCGGAGGGGTTAATCAGGCGCAATCTTGCCTTCTCTCCACGTCGGACTTTCAGCGTATCGGGGTCGTTTAGTGCGCGGCCATTTATGAGGTATAGCGGATAGTCCACAGCGCCTGAGAGGCCGGGACCTCCCTGCCCTCGTCCTCCCATCATGCCTCCTCCCATACCGCCCATCATGCCGCCTCTGCTGGCTTGCATCTCTTCGAGCGCGTCCTCGGGCGTCCCTGAGACACCGTCTAGCCAGTCGTCGAGGAGCAGCACATACTCGCGGTCGTAGTCGAGCTCCTCCTCCTTAGCATCCACGATAAGCGGCCCGTACAGGCCCCGGTCAAGTTGGAGCCCCACATGAGAATGGTAGACGTAGGTCCCGGCGGTTGGCATGATGAACTCGTAGGTGAAGTCCTTCCCACTCTTTATGGGTGGCTGCGTGATGTGCGGCACACCGTCCATGGCGTTGGGCACGGGGAGGCCGTGCCAGTGGATGGTGGTGTCGGCCGGCAGGCGGTTTAGAACCTTCGCGCGCAGGGTGTCGCCCTCTGTGACCCTTATCTCTGGCCCGGGTACGCTCCCATCGTAGCCCCAGGTATGCACCTTGCGGCCACCCACATCGAACTCCAGTGGAGCGGCCTCAAGGTTATGCTTACGAACGCGGCCCGTCTCCCCGGTGCGCGGAGCTTTGGGCAGGGAACCCTGGTCGCCCACGAACGGAACGCCACAGCTACTCAGTGTCAACGCCCCCACGCCGGAGCTCACGAGTCTTAGAAACTCTCCACGGCTCAGCCTTGTAGGCTCTCTAGCTATCTTGGCCTCGTTCATTTCGGGCCGTCTGTGCACTGCGCCAGCCTTCGCAAAGCGTTCTCCGCTCATGCTCTACGCCTTGACCGTCCGCTCCTGGGTCTTCTCGTAGGCCTCGTAGCTTCCCTCCAATTCCACCACGTCTTTGAATCCCGCGGCCCGCAGCGCGCTCGCCACCACGGCGCTGCGAGTTCCTGTCTGGCAGTGCACGACGATCGTCCTGTCGCGCGGCAGCTCATCGAGGTGCCACATGACGCGCCCACCGTGCAGCTGGATGGCACCGGGGATGTGCCCGGCCTCGTATTCACCCTTCGCCCGTACGTCAAGGACGAAGGGGTCACCGAGCTCCTCGAGCCTCTCTGGTGAGACGGTGGACACACGCTCCATTTCGAGGCCTTCAAGGCTGATAACGTAACCAACGACATTGTCTATGCCCACATAAGCGAGCTTGTGGCGTAACCCGCTCGCGTCGGCCTCGTTCCTCGCCAGTAGCACGATAGGCCTCCCGTCTTTCTCCGAATCTATGACCCAGGAGGCCCAGGTGGCGAAGCTATCGCCCGCCGGTATGTTGAGCGATCCGCGAACCGCACCCTTCGCGAAGTCCTCGGACACGCGGGTATCCACTAACATGACCTCGTTTCGGGCGAGCGACGCGGCATCGTAGCGTTGTAGCGGTGACCTCTCCCCTAGCAGCGCCGGGCCAAGCTTGTTTTGACGCTTCATGCGGCCGAAGTAGACCGGGGCATCGGGCTGTCCCTCGAGCAGAGCCTCTACGAAGCCTTCCTCGTCGTTACCTTCCACGTAGCGGCCCCACCAGGAGAAGAGTCGCTCGTAGCCGACCGTCGAGCTGGGGACGGAGCCCAGGGCCTTGCCGCAGGCGCTCCCCGCCCCGTGCCCCGGCCAGACCTGCACGTAGTCGGGTAGCGCTAGGAACTTGTCTCGCACGCTAGCGAACATCAGCTTCGCGCCTACAAAGCGTGTGTCCTTCCCACCGGCGGCCTCGTCGAACAGGTCCGGTCGCCCGAGATCCCCCACGAACACGAAGTCTCCCGTGAGGATAAATCCGGGCTCATCCGTGGTCCCTCCGTCTGTTACCAGGAACGAGAGGTGCTCCGGGGTGTGGCCCGGGGTGTGGATCGCCCTCAGCGTCACGTTGCCCACCGAGATCTCGTCACCCTCGTAGAGCTTCTCGCCCTCGAAGGCGTACTTCCACTCTGCGTCACCCTCATCTGAGAGATAGAGCGTAGCTCCCGTGGCTGCCGCCAGCTCCCTGGAGCCCGAAAGGTAATCGGCGTGGATGTGAGTCTCGGTTACGGCCACGATCCTCATGGTGTGCTTTTCGGCCTCATCTAGGTAGACTTGGATGTCGCGCCGGGGATCAACCACCGCCGCCTCCCCGGTCGCCTGGCAACCTATGAAGTAGCTGGCTTGGGCTAGATCGTCATCGTAGATTCGCGTGAAAAGCATCTTCTGATCCTCTCTTTCGTTCTCTCGCCGTTCTCCGATCCTCAGGAGCTCACCGGAGGCTCCCCGTCTTTGAGAGCCTCGATCATCGCACCCACATCGCACCCCGCCTGGTTGTAGGGTAGC
>Ga0126314_10001420_pt1 | contig 11539 bp, 8 predicted proteins | sample Plot105B_FD_92535 | JGI IMG/M metagenome (GOLD analysis project Ga0126314, IMG submission 92535) | Serpentine soil microbial communities from UC McLaughlin Reserve, CA, USA - Plot105B | ecosystem: Environmental > Terrestrial > Soil > Grasslands | place: USA: UC McLaughlin Reserve, Lake County...
CCGGAGCAGATAGAAGGTGCCGTCGTGTCCGGCGCGGTGGACGAGGATGGCCTGCCCGTTGGGAAAGTACGGCAGCAGGCCCAGGGTGTTCTCGACAGGCGTCGAGGTATCCCAGTCACCGTGCACGAAGACGACGGGTATCGCGCTCTGGATGGGCATCCTCAGCTCATCACCCATGTCCCGGGTGGGCCACTCGGCCGCCGAGGCGATGTTCGCTTCGAAGTTCCAGGTCCCCAACAGCTCGATGGCGGGGTCGGTCCTCATCTGATGCTCCCGCGCGGCGGTGACGCCGAGGCTGCTGTCGATCAACGGGCCAATAAACTTCGTCGTTCCCGCCAGTCGCTGCTCGATGACCTCGCGCGCCCAGGCCTCGTAGTGCCCGTGGTAGAGCGAGAGGATGAAGGCCGGCCATTGCTCGCCCTCCTGGGTGTGTGAGTCCAGCGCGAGCTGAAGGTCCTCGAGGCCCAGCACCACTGTCCGGGCGGCCCCCGCTTCATCGCGGACCTGCACCCGCACCGGCTCCTTGGCGAAGCGGCGGTGCAGCGCGCGTACGGCCTCCATCATCCCGCCCGCTGGACGATAGGGCGCGAGGCCTGCGTCACGGTCCGCGTCGTAGGCGATGCGCTGGAGCGCCGCGAACACATGCGAAGGCATGTCGTAGGCGTTGTTCAAGGGCTCCACGCCCGACAGCACGGCGCGCGCGACGCTCCCGGGATGGAGCCGCATCACCGCGAGGCTCCACTGAGAACCGAAGCTGCCTCCGAACAGGCTCACCTTCTTGTAGCCGAGCGCGCTCCGCAGGGCCTCCACGTCGGCGGCGAGCTCGGAGATGTCGTACCCGGACAGGTCCTTTCCCGGGTGCTCGGCAACGGCCCTCCTGGCCTGCGAGCGCATCGCCTGGGCGTCCGCCTGGACGGAACCGGGGCGGTCCAGGGGCAAAGCTTCGTTCTTCGCTTCGAGCATCTCTCCGCGCCGGGTGAAGCCGCGCTGCTCCAGGACGACCAGGTCGCCCACGGCGCCGAACGTCAGCCAGGACCGCAGCCGACCCTTGGAGGCCGCGTCGTCGTCGGTGAACGCGCCGAGCACGCTCAGACCAGGGCCACCCGGCAGCCAGAACACCGGCGGCGCCCCCGTGGGCCGAGGCGCCTTGATACGAGCGAAGCCCACTTCGATGAGGCGGCTGTCCGGTTTCCGCCGGCTCTCGGGCACGTAGAGGGTGCCGATTTCGTAGGACACCCGGGTGCCCGGCTCGGGCTCCAGCGTGCCTCGCTCGATGACCACCTCCCCTGCCTTGCGCTGGGCCAGGGATCCTGACGGCAGGGCCAGCAGCACACACGGCAACACGTACCGCCACGACGAAGTCACTGAGAGCGAGCGCATGGGATGGACCGGACCTGGAGAAGGCTCATGGATTCACGTCACCGGCATCGGAAGAAGCCAGGGCCGAGAATATTCCGGGCATGCCACTGCTTTCAGCACCTCGCGCGGAAACTGGATGAGGAGAAGCTGGACGCGCTTCTCCATGTCGGCACCGTGCTGTCACGCTGACCGCGCACCGGCCCAAGCCATTCGCCGATGCCGCGACGGGCCACTCAAAGGCACTGCCATCGGAGGCCCTCGGGCAGCCTCTTACACCTGCAGGCGCCAATCTCACCCGTCGACTGCCAGATGCATTCCGAGACAACAATGCGACACGTGAGATTATGGACCTCTTCACATGCGGGAAGGTCGCTCTCGAGCGCCTTGGCGGTCGCCACTTCGGTGGAAGGCTCTACCTCGCCACCACATCCAGACAACAACCCCGTGAGCAGCAACCCGCGAATGATGAACGTCTTCATGGTACCCCCATATGTCGGTCGTCTCGAAGGCCCAATATGCTAGCGTGAATCCCCAAAGGAGACATTCATGCCTTTCAAGCAGTTGCGTGGTTTCGTTGCCTTCCTTGTCACCGCGGCATTGTGGAGCCCGGCGGCGTGGGCGGGCACCTGCGAAGAGGAGTACAGCCATTGCTATTATCTGGCCTCGCTTGAAATGGATGAGCGAGCGCGTGACGCAAAGCAGAACGACTGCGACTGGGAGTACTGGGTCTGCACCTCGCAGCCAACCGCGAGTGCCGTGGCGCCACTCGCCGAGGAAGAGCGCTCCATCAGTGCGCGGGCGTGCGGCGTCGGGTCTACCCGGCTGGAGGGTTGAGTCGTCTCGCGGGCATGGAACCCCGAAGCCTGCGCACCTTGGACGGGGGCGGCATCCTGGCCACAACGTCTCTGGAGGCCCGGAAACACGAAGGCCGGTAGTCCCGAGTTTCCTCAAGAACTACCGGCCTTTACGAGTGAGCGGCGGAAGGGATTCGAACCCTCGACCCCGAGCTTGGGAAGCTCGTGCTCTACCAACTGAGCTACCACCGCGAACCAGCGGGGCCGGATGTACCGCAGGCCCCAGCGAGCGTCAAGGACGTTGCCAGCGCCCTGCCCTCTGACGTGTCGCAGGCGACAACCCGCCCCGGCCAGGGCCGCAGGGCTCCCCGAGGCCCCATGGCGCGCCCTCCCGCCGTGCCGAGTTCCCGCACCCGCCGCATGACCTCACCGACGCCGCCCGGCGGCCTGGACGGCGAGGGGGCCACCTGGCGAATCCCTCCACGCAATTCAGAGACACCTGTCTTCACGCAACCCAGACAGCTTGCCCCCCCAGCCGAACCCAAGTCACAGCCCTGAACGCAGTACCGACGAGCTGAGAAGTTCGGCTCCGGCTGTTCATGCCAGACAGGGTCATCCCGCACCCTTGAAACTGACACAACGAGCCATGGCTTCGAGCCCGCCACGCGGTTGGTAGGAATCACCCAGGCACACCGGGCCGAAACAGCTCTCATCCAGACCCCGCTCTGCGAGGTCGTCCCGCACCCGTGCGTCAAATGCTGTGAGCCCCTACCACAACTACAATTAAACCGTATTTTTCATATATTTCGGATCATTTGCATTAAACCAGGATTACGTGTTTCCTCGCACGCCCAGTACCGCCCCTCACCGGGCGGCTGACCCGCAGCGCAGGAGCACGACATGTCCGTAGGTGCATACCGAAGGCGGCTGTTCCAGGCGGTGGTTTTCACGGCGACCCTCTCTGGGTCCACGGCGCTCGCAGTGGCGCCGGAGTCCAGCGGTGAGCGGAACTTCGACGCCCGCTCCTCCTACAACGCGCAGGCGCGCTTCGGCTTCTCGACGGTGCAGAAGGCGCACGTCGCGGCGCTGCGCCAGGCCATCCCTGACCTGCTGGTGGAAGTGGACGAGTCGAGCGGCATTGTCCGTTCGCTCACCAACCCCGTGGGCGCGCTCTCCGGTCCGAGCAGCGGTGACCCGATGGCCATCGCCCTGGACTTCGTCCAGAAGCATCATGAGGCGCTCGGCCTGGGACTCAATGACCTGGCGAACCTCGAAGTCACCGACCGCGTCTTCTCCGAGGTGAGCGGCGCGACGCACCTGTACCTGCGGCAGACCTTCAAGGGCCTGCCCGTGTACAACGCGCAGCTGCAGATCAACGTGGGCAAGGATGGCAGCATCCTGGGCGTCCACAGCGACTTCCTGCCCTCCATCGAGAACTCCATCTCCGGCGTGGAGCCGCGCCTGAGCGCTGGCGAGGCCGTCGCGGGCCTGGCCCGGCACCTGGGCGTGAGCCTGGCGAGCGCCCCGCGCTCGCTGAAGGCGGAGTCCGGCGTGAAGCGCCGCACGGGCGTGGAAGTGGACGGCCTGTCGCGCGAGCCCATCGTCGCGGAGCTGGCCGTGCTGCCCATGCGCCGGGGCGAGGCGCGGCTGGTGTGGCACTTCCAGGTCCACACCCTGGACTCGCAGCACGACTACGACGTGACGGTGGACGCCGGCTCGGGCGAGGTGTTGACGCGCTTTGACTGGGTGGCCGCGGATTCCTACAAGGTCTATCCCGTCCCCGTGGAGAGCCCCAATCACACCACGCCCCTGCCCCTGGCGGATGGCCGTGTGACGGTGACCAACCCCGCCAACACCACGGCGTCGCCCTACGGCTGGCACGACACCAACGGTGTCGCTGGCGCCGAGTACACGACGACGCGCGGCAACAACGTCCACGCCTACGAGGACCGGGACGCCAACAACGCCCCGCCCGCGACGCAGCCGGACTGCACCTCCGCGCTCAACTGCGTCTTCACGCTCAACCTCTCCGGCGCGCCGTCCACGTACATCTCCGCGGCCGTCACCAACCTGTTCTACTGGAACAACATCATCCACGACGTCCAGTACCAGTACGGCTTCAACGAAGTGGCCGGCAACTTCCAGCAGAACAACTACGGCCGCGGCGGCGCGGGCAACGACTACGTGCGGGCCGAGGCGCAGGACGGCGGCGGCACCAACAACGCCAACTTCTCCACGCCCGCGGACGGCAGCCCTCCGCGCATGCAGATGTACGTCTGGACGGCGCCGACGCCTGACAAGGACGGCGACCTGGACAGCGGCATCATCGTCCACGAGTTCGGCCATGGCATCTCCAACCGCCTGGTCGGTGGCCCCAGCAACGTGTCGTGCCTCAGCAACCGGCAGCAGCCGGGCGAGGGCATCAGCGACTTCCTCTCGCTGTTCTACACGGCGCGCGTCGGCGACACGGCCAACAAGATTCGCGGCGTGGGCACCTACGCGCTGAACCAGGCCACCACCGGCAACGGCATCCGCACGCAGCCGTACACGCTGGACTCGACGCGCAACACCTGGACCTACGCGAGCATCAACGGCATGGCCGTTCCGCACGGCGTGGGCTCCGTGTTCGCCCAGGCGATGTGGGAGGCCTACTGGGCCCTCGTGACGCAGTGGGGCTTTGACTCCAACCTCTACAACGCCAATGGCAACGCCGGTAACCAGCGCATGATGCTGTACTTCACCGAGGGTCTGAAGCGCACCGCTTGCAGCCCGACCTTCACCCAGGTGCGTGACGGCATCATCAGCGCGGCCACCACCCTGCACAACGGCGAGGACGTCTGCCGCCTGTGGAGGGCGTTCGCCGCCTTCGGCCTCGGCACCAACGCGGTCTCCAGCGGCTCGACCGGCACCACCCCGACCAACGGCTTCGCGCTGCCCACCACCTGCCCCGCGGCCTTTGACGGTGAGACGCGCCTGTAATTCCTGACATACCGAAGCACCGGACCGGGGGCCTCTCTCACGAGGGCCCCCGGTTTCTTTTTGAGGGAAACAGCCGGGTGACACTCTCGGAGGCCTCGGGTGTTTCGTGGGGAGTTCCACACCCCTGGAGATATCCCCATGGTTCCCACGCGCCTTGTCGCGTGTCTGGCCGGTGCGTTCGCACTGGGCGGACTGACTCAGTGCACCCCAGCTGCCCCGGAGCAGGACGCGGTCGACGTCGAGGAGCTCGCGGCTCCCGAGACGGCCGAGGCCCAGGCCGCCCTCCACCACGGAGACACGGGCAAGAAGCTGTTCACCCAGGCCTTCCCGAACACCAACGGGCGCTCCTGCGCCACGTGCCATGTGCTCGAGGACAGCACCGCCTTGCATCCCGCGCACGTGCTGGCCCTGATCGCCTCGAATCCAGCGGACCCGCTGTTCAGTCGCATCGACGCGGATGACCCGAGCGCGGCGGTGCCCACGTACAAGCACCTCGCGAAGGGGCTCGTCCGCGTCGTCATTCCCCTCCCCGACAACATGGACGTCATCGACGCCCAGGGACACGTCGTCACGCCGGGCGACCGGAGAATCGCCGTCTGGAGAGGCGTCCCGAGCATCCAGGACATCGCCCTCACCGGGCCGCACTTCCAGCTCGACGGGCGCGAGTCGAACCTGGAGGACCAGGCCCAGTCCGCCATCACCAGTCACAGCGAGGGGGGCACCGTGCCTCGCAACCAGCTCCGGCAGGTGGCGGACTTCCAGCGAGGGGAGTTCACGTCCGCCCGCGCACGGTTCGTCTCGGACTTGAGCAACGCGGGAGTGCCGCTCGAGCGGATTCCCCTCCCCGAGGACTTCATGTGGCTCAACCCCCAGGAGCGACGGGGCCGCGAGGTCTTCAAGCGCGGCTGCGAGCCCTGCCATGGCGGCCCGACGCTGAGCCGGATTTCAACCCCCGCCATGCGGGAGCTCGCCCTTCAGTTCCCGGTGACGAAGGCCGATGGCAATGTCCTGTTCACCCACGTCCCCGGCGTGGGTCCCGTGCCCGTGCAGGGGCAACGCTCGACGCCGAACATCGTGAACCTGGCGTTCGCGGGCTTCTCCTACCTGGGACAGATTGGCCAGTTCCCCACGCTGTTCAACGCGGACATCGAGCTGCCGCGCTACCGGTTCCGCTTCTACACGGACGGCACGCGTCAGCAGCAGGTGACCGACCTGCCGCCCAACCCCGTGACGGCGAGCGGAGAGCCGTATGACCCGAATCCCGCCCTGGACGAGAGCGGAGCGCCCATCGTCGGCCCCAATCTCTTTCCTCAGTGGTTCTCCACGGACCCTGGCCGCGCGCTCATCACCGGCAACCCCCTGGACTTCGAGGCCTTCGACATCCCCACGCTTCGCGGTGTCGCGCGGACGGCGCCCTACTACCACGACAACAGCGTCGAAAAGCTGGAGGACGTCGTGGACATCTACAGCCAGTTCATCCTGCCCTTCACCGTGCCCCTGAACCTGCCGCCCGTACATCCGCCAGAGACCCCGGGCGGACTTCCCGAGTCCCTCAATCCCACACAGAAGCAGGACCTACTCCGGTTCCTCCAGCGGCTCTGAGGTCCGGCCGCGAGCTTCTTGTCGGGCCCGCGATGATCGTGGGCCCGTACTTCGCGCCGACATCAGCCATCAGCTCGGGGCACATGAAGCAGGACTCCAGAGAGGCTACGCCCCCATACTGAGCCACCTGCGCCACCTCCATCGCCATCTCCAACGACGACGCCCTGAAAGTGATTGACGGCGACCTCTTGGGGTTCAAGGAGGCATGGTGCACCTCAAGCAGTTCTTCCTGGGCGGCACCGACTCTCGCCAGGAGCCGCACGCCAGTTTCTCCCTGAAGGGACTCCAAGCCCGGCACAACTTGAGGACGGAGATACCGTCTGGGCCGTCCTGACCTCTCCACGGAGTAATGCTCGCCAGAGAGCCAAATCACGAAACTCAGGCTTATCAAGTGCCAGCGGTACGGCCGTGCCAACTTTGACTTGCTGCGTCGTCGAGCGCTCCTCACCGTCTGAGCCGTCGGTCCACACGAAGGGCGGGATAGCCGCGAAACTGGCTCATGTTCGCCTTCCAGGTCGATTGGCGTGACTTGGCGCGGTAGCATCCCTGCGGCGGAGGGAGGCAATGCTTACGAGGACCCAGTTAACGCTCCTGCTTGGTATCGAGGTCACCCTGTGGGCGGCGCTGCTGCTGGTGCAGGGTGAGTCTCTCGGCTGGAGGCATCTGGCGCCCTTCTCCTCAGTGGTATCCGGTTCGATTGGGCTGCTCTACCTATTCGATAAGTGGGGGTGGAAGTTACAGGTGCTGCATTCGTGGCTGGTGCCTTTCCAGGACCTCAGCGGCACGTGGAAGGGGACTCTCCAGACCACCTGGATGAACCCCGAGAACCTCCAGCGGCCTGGCCCCATCCCGGTGTTCCTGGTCATCCGTCAGACGTATTCGACCGTGAGTGTGCGGGTCCTCACAGAGGAATCCGAGTCAGACCTGATGGTCGGAAAGGTCGTCTTCGTGGAGGACGACCTCGCGGACCTCGTGGGGGTGTATCGCAATACGCCCAAACAGGCGGTGCGCCACCGGAGCCCCATCCACCATGGTGCCTTCCGGCTGAGGATTGAAGGGGCGCCTTTGACTGCGCTCGCGGGCGAGTACTGGACGGACCGAAAGACGCAGGGGGAACTGCGTCTTGGCGAGCATGTGAAGGGCCTGGCGTACGGCTTCGAGCATGCGTGCTCCCTGTTTACGCCCGCTTCCGCGCCTGCTCCGGCGTCATCTTGAAGGACACGGCCAGCCCCAAGCACACTGAGCCGGCTGGCCGGTGCCTACGCCGTGAAGCCCACGTGCTGCCAAGCCCGGGTCAGGAACTCGTGGGCCACCGGCCTCGTCCAGGGCTGACCCGGCGCGAAGAGCAGCTTAATCCGGCTGACCTCGGTGAAACGGGCGCAGGACGCATCATCGCGAGTCGCACGCCACAGTTCGAGCATGACGGCCTTGACGTCCTCGTAGTAGCTGCCTTCCACGCGGTTGAAGCAGGCGTCGGTTGCGTTGAAAGTGAGGCATTCGAGCAGGAATGAGGACGCGGCTTCCGCCGCAGCCCGGGCCTCAACTGAACCTTTCTCCTTCATCTCGTCACGGAGCCGCTTGAGTATGCGCGTGATGCGCTTGAAGCGCCGCCGGGTGGCATTGTTGCGGGCAACACCCTGCTCGTAATGCTGCTGGTGCCAGTTGATGACCCTCCGAGAGGGCTCGTTGGTCGGGCGCATCTCGACACCGGTGTAGTAGAGCCACTGCCCGCTCTGACTCTTCTCGGTCGTATACCGCCGGTGTTCGAAGAAGGTGGCGACATCGGCATCCATCCGCTGGGTATTCTCGCGGATGTTGAAGGCCATGCGGCCCGAACTCAGATTGTCCGCACCGAAGTGCTGGCGGAGTGCATGGGCCACCTCTTCGCGGAACGCGCCGACGGTGTAGGTCCCCGTCTTGATGCCAAGATCCTGCGCGGTGGGCCCGCCTTGCGGAAACTCATAGAATGCGACCTCTCTGAGCACGACAGCTACGTCGATATCACCGCCAAGTCGGGTGTTGGTGTTGTTGCGGTAGGAGCCCGTGGCGTAGACGTCGATGTTGCGATTGGCAAGTGCGGTGCTGCTGCGGATGGCCTTGCGAATCATGTCCGCTGCGTGGCTACCCTTGGCCTCTTCTGTCTCGCTCGGCGGCTTTGCCCAGACCTTCAGTGTCTCGTGCCAGTCCTTGTTCATGAAATCTCCCATTGTGTTCCGCAGGCAGCGGCATCCTGAACGGAGGCTAGCCGAGGCGTCCGATGATTCTGCCCTGTTTATAAACAGAAATCGGGCCGTCCTCGGAAACCTTGATGGCGACGCCCCTGAAGCTCGCCCTCCAGGCCGCCTGTGCACGTGCCCCGGGCTCTCGTGAGACTTTGGAATCCTGCTCGGCGGCCTCAGGGGGGGGCGCAAACATGCATGCGATATCAATCACCTCACCCTGGCTGTCGAGGACGACACCGCCGTCCATGGCAGCAGCAGCGGTGATGACTTGGCGCTGCGTCCAATCACAGATGCTCTTTCCTTTGAGGCTGGAGCGAAGGTTCCTGTTGGCGCGTTTAGAGTCCTCATGGTCTGGCACGAGTTCACCGATTGAACCCTGCGAATCGAGTAGGCAGAAGAGGGCTCCCGTGCGCTCATAGGAGAGGTCCAGAATCGCGCGAAGGACGCTAATGACCACGTCCTCGCCGAGCCGCGTATGGGTCGAGAGAAGCGTGTGAAGTCCCTCGTATTCGAGGAGCTGCCATCGGCCTTGGGCTTTTTGGTACACGCTTCCCTGGCCGGTGAGGATGAAGATGTCGCCATGCGGCGAGGCGACCAAGGCAATATCACGCAAAGAAGTGGTCAGCACAGATTGAAGCGAGGCCAATCTCCAGTGCGGCGCGTAGCGATGCTCCGCGTTGTCGGGACTCAGCTCGGCCAGTGACAGGAAGGCCTCGATTTGGCCGGTGTTCCTGTCTGCGACGAGCGCGACCCGGCTTCCATCAACCACTGCGCGGATCCACTTCTCGGAGAGAAGTGCTTGTTCAAGAGGCAGTCCGGTCCGCATGGGAATCAACTTGAGTCCCGCCCGCTCGGTCAGCCGCTGGATGTTTCGTGAAAGCACGAGGCAGTGACGGACCATGCGGCCTTCGTAGGTCAGTGCCATGGAACTCTCCATGGCTTTGATCCAGGCGGACATCTTGGCAGTTTTTTCAGAATCTGAGCTGATGGCTTGCGCGATGGCACGTCGTGGACGGGTCTGCTCCAATGCGGCCCAGTACTCATCGGGAAGGTCTTCGGTGTACCGCAGATCCTGGTCGAAGATACCAGTGAGCGAACGAGCAAATCGTTCCTCACTTGGAAGAACCGGCCGCCCCAGGTCTACGCGGACTGCCCCCTGAGGCGTGGTTGGGCCGAGAAACACGAAGGCGACAATAGTCGTTTCGCCCTGGATGAAGGCCTGGATGGAAGACTTGGCGGGATTACCCAGAACCTTCCAGAGTGGAAGCGCCTCACTCCTGGAGAGTTCGGTTCGGCGGCTGCCCGGGAAGAAATCCGCGAAGTGAGACTTAAAGGCCGCCAGCGCGCCCGAAGCCCTTCTGTCTTCGTTCATGTCAATCCTGAGGTCGATTGTGACGAGTAACTCTACCGGAACGAGGGCCAGGAAAAAAAGGGTATGTCCGGCCAACGCTCGACCAAGCGCGCCTCCGGTGCCGCCAGGGAGAGCGGCAGGGCACGGGAATCACCGGCTCCAGCAGGCAGGGCACGGCAGTACTCAGGCACGTTGGGCCGCACCGATAACTGCCAGGTCGCCGTCAGCTTGCATCTGGCGGGTGAGAAGGGCAGCGGCTGTCTCGGAATGCAGCTGTACCTGCCGGCGGAATGGACTTCCGACACCCTGCGCATGCGTAAGGCGGGTGCGCCAGAGTACCTGGCATTCAAGACGAAGCACGACATCGCCCTGGAACTGATTGGGCGTGCGTTGGACTGGGGAGTGAAGCCGCGGTTGTTCCTCGCGGACTGCGGATATGGAAACGACGTCAAGTTCCGAGAGGAACTCACGCGACGGGGGCTGCCGTACATCGTCGGCATTCGAGGAGAATCGGTGGTCTGGCCTCCCGGATTCGAGCCTCCACCCATTCCCCCGAAGCCCGCAGGAATGAGCGGGCCTGTGCGCTCACGCTACCGTTATGGAGAAGCGAAGCCGGTGGCTGTCGAGAAACTTGCCGCAGGGCTGCCCAAAGCCTCCTGGATGCATGTCAACTGGCGCGAAGGCGCCAAGGGAATGCAGCGCTCCCGCTTCACAGCCCTGCACATCCGCATTGCCCATGGACACTCGGTGGGGCTGGCCTCGGGCGATGAGCAGTGGCTGATTAGTGAATAGCTCAGCCATGAGAAGAGCCCCACCAAGTTCCATCTCTCCACGTTGCCGGCCGCCACCCCTTTCAAGCAGTTGGTGCGCCTCACCAAGCTGCGCTGGCGCGTCGAGCGTGACTATCAGGAACTGAAGGGAGAAGTCGGCCTCGACCACCTCGAAAGGCGCACGTGGCGTGGCTTCCATCACCACGCCACTCTCTGTGCCGTGGCCCACGGCTTCCTCGCGCTCCGTCGGGCGCTCCCCCCCGGAGCCGAGTGCACTGGACGCTGCCAATGGTGCGGCGCGTGATTCAGCCTCTGCTGCTCCAGCAGATTGGCACCTGCCCGGTGAGCGTCAAGGTAGATGTCGCGTGAGAGGGTTCAGCCGATGGGATTCATCTCCTGCACGGCCGGGGTGAGGTTGGGCGAGGGGCCCAGGCGGACGGAGCCCGCGGGAGTCCAGTTGCG
>Ga0126314_10001421_pt1 | contig 11537 bp, 7 predicted proteins | sample Plot105B_FD_92535 | JGI IMG/M metagenome (GOLD analysis project Ga0126314, IMG submission 92535) | Serpentine soil microbial communities from UC McLaughlin Reserve, CA, USA - Plot105B | ecosystem: Environmental > Terrestrial > Soil > Grasslands | place: USA: UC McLaughlin Reserve, Lake County...
CTTTAGCGCAGCGCTTCTAGAGGATACGTGGACATTACTTTGAGGATGACCGAGAAAACCGAAGCTGTCAAGGGTTCATGAATACTCAATTAGTTGCGCTAAGCAGATAATTGCGCCACATTCAGACACGCGATCCTAATCATCTCCTCGATACGTTGCCGCTGCCCAGCAAACTCTCCACTACACAGCCAGGATCTTGAGTCTCGTCACTCCCAAAGTAGCACCGACGGCAGTTGGTGGGTGACACGCAGTAGTCCATAACCTATGCCCGCTGTCCCCTGAAAAAACCCGGGGTTGAAGAGCTGGTTTGACAGCCAGGGGCTGAGCCCGAACGACCCTACTTCCTCAGAGCGCTCAAGAACACAAGACGCAATTCTAGTGGCGTCTTGTACCAACTCTGGACGAGATAGCTGACGACCACCGACCAGAAATAACTCAGCCCTGCCTAAATTTCCGCAACAAAGCTGGTCCGCTGGCGCCAAGCCGAGTTGCTCAGTAACCTTGAAGGCAACTTCAACTTCCCTCTGCATTCTGGGGCTACTCTCGACACCCAGGACTCCCAACCGTGCTAAGCCTATACCGGGAACCCCTTGACACCAACTCGTCATTGATTCAACCTGATCATGACTTTTCAGATCTGGCCAGTGTCTGGCCTTAGGCGCGAAGACGCTGGCCTCATAAACCATAGCCTCCTTGGCAGCCTCCATAAAGCGTTCTAGGCCGGTGATTTGGTAAAGTCTTGCCAGCGAATAAGCGATGCCGGCTGCTCCATGGGACATCCCAGTTGGCGGTCTCCCTTCTAAGGTTGCCCAGACTCGGTGTCCAGCCTCGCTTCGAGTGCGCTTTTTGAGTAAGTGCTGACCGCACCACACCGCTCGCTCCAGAGAGAGCTCGTCGCCAGAGGCATCATGCAAAGCTAGTAGTCCCAGAATTGCGCCCGCCGCCCCGCCCGTAACGTCTAAAAGCTGGTCGGCTTCGATACGCTCAGCTGTGATTAGGGAAGCAGCTCGCCGAGCATCCGTGAGAAGCGGTTCATCTAGAAAGCTGTGTATCCGCACCATCGCATAGACAATCGAGCCCAAGCCGCTACAGCCACCAATACCAATCCTTGTAGCAAGGCGTTCCCCCGACATTCGCACTTGCTCGCGCAGCGAGCGTAGCGCATCCAAGGCTAACTCTCGATATCCGGCTCCACCGGTGACCTTTTCAACCGCCGCCAAAAACAGAGCGATACCTGTAATACCATCGTACAAGTTACAATCAGCCGGCCGAAGCTGATAGCGATCGCTACTGTACAGGTATTGCGGAACGATCCATGTCGTGCGGCGATCGCCGCCTCGGATTGCTCGCATTCGAACTTCCTCCGCAATACGGAGGGCGCCCGCGACAAGAGATTCGGCCGACGAAGACCCTCGCCAGCGGGGACCGGCTTCAGCATTCTCCTCCCTGTTCGATAGCCAAGCACTCGTGTGGCGGGCGCAGTAAGCATCGAGTGCATCGCGAATAAAGATACTCTGCTTTTGAAGGTCCTCGTCGTCTAGCGAGCTCAGCTTACGCACAACCGACTGAAAACCTGCTTCGCGGAAGCATCGATTAATCCGGTTGTCCGCAGCGAGCTCAAGCGAGTCGCTGTCGGTGGAAGCTGCAAAAAGCGGTATATCGCCTTGCTGAAGGGCCTGCATTTCGGCACGCAACATCGGCCAGAGAAGCGGTCTTTCCGATACTGACCTGCTTTGCGGTTCGCCGGACGCGATGAAGGCGCGAGCTAGTAGCTCGAGTTGAATGCTCCAGTCGGCACCGTCTCGTAAATACCTAGGGTCGAGCACGTGATGCAGGATCGCCTTGTAGATTCTAGTAGGGCGGTAAAGGAACCGGACACGTTGCTCCGCCAGTCGATTCAGAGGATTATCTTCATTATTAAGTGCCTCCCGGCATTCCAAGAGGAACCCATACATCTTCCGAAATCCCGCCACCAAGCTCTCCACGTAATCTGTTAGTCGAGCCGGTACGCCAGCGAGCGTTGGCTGGTTTGACCTCGCTAGATTGCTGGCGGGCATAGGGTCAGACACCAGGCCATCCGTATAGGGTAGCTTGAGTCTAGGCGCCTCGCCCGAGAGTTCCTCGTAGTAACCGCCTCCTAGGCCACTTATCTCGAAAGCGATTTGTCTATTTTCGCCATGCGCTTCCCAACTTGGTAGTATCCCCGTGCGGAGCACAGACTGCGAGAGCAGGTCATTGGCAAGTAAGTCGGAATCTATGGCCCCATTAAATTGCATAAGTCGCAACTGCGGATGACACAGCGTCTCCGCGTCGACGAGCACAGGGTGTTCCCCAAAGGCGACAATGTTTTCATAATGGCAATCTGTGCCCTCAAGAACGTATATAAGGCACAGCAGCATTCCTGCACGCTCGTAATAACGCCGAATTTCCTCCTTAGTTTTGCACGGTCGGTGTTCTATGAACTGCACCCACCCGTAGGCAGAACGCTCAAGGACTTTGACAACTCTAAGCGGTAGATCTAAGCCGTGGCTGTTCAACCAGCCTAGAACCTGATTGTATGCAGCCTCCATCCCTAAATCCTTCGGCTTATAAATGACCTTATGGCCAGACGCAAAGGTCAGGAGGCTCACCGTGCGTCTTCCATAGTGTGGGTCTGACAGGGACGACTGAAGTCCAGTTACGCGTCCCAGCATCCCTTTCGCGCCAAGAAACTCCTCAATGTCAGGCAGGTCTCTTGCCAGACGCTGCACCAATAGGGCAGTTGCATCCACCCACAACATAGTGACGGTCGCCAGGAAGCGTGCAAGAACCGGATACTGCTTCAATAACGTCACCAGCCCACCGCAGGCCATGAATCTAACGAACTGTTCAGACAGTTCTTCCTTGTTGGCTTCGCCGCTTAGGGCTTCCAAGCGTCTCCAGGAAGATCGCTCGCGTGCGCAGTGAATTGAAAATTCGAAATGGAGCGCACGGCCGGAAAGCACGGCTAGGTCGTGGAGCAAGGTTCGGAGTAGTTCGCTGTAAGTCTCCTTGGAGACTGTCTCGGCCACGTCGCCAAGCAGAGTCATAAGCCTATCCCATGCCGTCACAGCGAACGGTCCAAGGATTCTTTCGAAAGCAGGAAGTGCTTCCACTGCTAAGACGTCAGGTACATCCCTGACACCAACTCTCCCGATCTCGTGCAGAATAGCAGTCCACGGCGGCATGCGGCATCCCGTGCGCAGATGCACTGGCCCCAGGGCCCGACGCACCATTGGCCAGTCCACTCCGTCCCATATCAACCGCTGTCGGAGCCTATTCCAATCCCCATCTCCGATGACCTCGCACCAAGACTTGATCCTGTCGTTTACCAGTTGGCGGTGGTTGGCTGCTTCACGTGGAGCGAAATCCATTTCCAACCGCTCCAACACGGTGCTGGCCTGCTCGACGATTCCGGTCAATTCGCGATCGGACAACATAGCTGCCTCCCGAAAGGCATCAGTTCAGAGCGTCAACCGCCTTAGCATTGCGCGTCCACAATTACACATAATGCGCAAGCTTTTCACACTTAGGGCAGCCGTCAATTTGAACTACCAGACGGCGGCTGCCTTCGATGAAGAAAGTGGATTGTTCGTGAAACCGAGCCTTATTCTTAGGCATCGATCAGACGGTGGCTGCTGGCGGCACCCACTCGGGCGAGCATTTCGACGTTCGCTTCGGCACTTCCGCTGTTGGCGCCCTCCAAGCATGTACGAAGATCAAGTACGCCTTCGCGTAAACAAAGCCTGGGGGTTCCCACACCACCTTAACATGATTAAGCCCTCGGAAAAATAAACTGGGAAGAATGACGTCTCGAACGGTGTATCCAGGCCATCTAAGCAGAGCATCCCGCTCACTTGGAAGGCATAACCCAACTCTGACTAGCTGCTCTAGAAACACCTGCCACTTTGGATATACGTTCACCAGCCGGTATTCGCGACCCATATGGCATTCGATGCCAAGTCGGGGACCAACGCCGCCAACGCCGCTATCAAGATCAAAGGTTACCGCTAGGAGGTGGTGATAGGATACTGAATGTAAGATATCTTGTACATTTTTCGTTGAGCCTGGCCAGCCAACAGCTAGCAGATAGTCTAGCAGTTGATCTCGTGTGAGGCCTATAACGCACAGTCTGACAGGTGTGTTCTTCCTAGACAACATCACGCCGACTTGGAAGACGCGTGCATTCGTTGGCAAAGCGCTAAAACAGTGGGACAGCGCGTGTGCGAGGTGTGCAGGAAGAGAGCCTCCCCTCAGAAGATTCACCCCGGCTTCCGCAAGCCTCTGGCTATCTTTTGCCCGGTGCACACCAAAGAACACGCTCGGCCTCAATACCGGCACACTGTGGCGAGATCTATCAAACTCCAGCCAGACATTACTTGTCTGTCGAAGCAAGGCAGAATCACTCCAGCTCTCACAAAATGTTCGGAACCGCTGCCACGGGGGGGACGTGACAATCGTACTGTCCAGCTTTGCGGAAGCGTTTCTTCCTGCCAGCATATCCAGTGCTCCATCAACACATACGGAAAAGTCGGTCTCTACTGCTACTTCCCCGAGGGGACACTCAATACATGCACTCGCTAAGGGTGGGAGTTCACGCGCCATCCCTCGGATGTCCGAAAGTGCTGCTGAGGAAACTAGCACGGTCGGCAAATATTCCTCTATTGCCAATAGATAGTCTTCTAAGGACAGGATCATTAGTTTACTTGGTTCTTTCTCATACCGACCGTCCGAATTAATGGCTATTGACCATTACCATCCATCCGAACCTACACGCACGCGCTGGGCCAACCACCCGATCCCTGGGAAGCTGAAAATTTCTCCATGCCCCGTCGCCCAATGTAAGACAATCAGTATTTGACGCCAGTAAAAGCGATAGCGCGAATGGTTCCTGTAAACGGGGGCGCATTGCCGCACGCGGAAGGACCGAAAGTTAATTTTCACACACTATAACAGAGAAATGTACTGTGGTTATCACGTACAGATGTAAGGACTTGATCGAGTTCATCCCGTGATATAACAGCATGCTCTCGAGAAAGCCACGCTCGACCCATAGTATCCGTGTCTGGACGTACAGGCAGTACTAAGTACAACTTGTTAGGGGTTTCTTCTAGAACTTCTATTTCCAAGTCGTCTGGAAGGGCGTCTTGATTCATTTCGCTAGCCAGAGCAGCTTTTGGATTAGCGCGTAGTTCCTGTAGGAAGTCAGGATCCGCCCACGCTTTGCGGATTAGGTATAATTCAAAGTCGTCCCGGGTTATAGGCCGTCTCATGGTGACCTCCCTTTTGTAAGTCCTACGTGACCGTTTCTGCAAAGATCCTATCGACGGTATTTGACAGCAAACGTGCTCGCGCTGCTACACACGTTAGTACCTATTGGCTCGGTACTTGGGTACTTACTTGCTTAGCTAAGAGCCAAAACTCGGTAAGTCTGAGTGTGTGCTGGGCCCAAATTGGCACGACATCCCCCAGTAATGCAAAGCGGCTTCGACATGGTTTCGAACCCCCAGCTTCCTATATACAGACCTCAGAGTGTTTTTGACAGTTTGCTCCTCTACGTGGATCCATCGAGCGATACGCTTATTTTGCCAACCTCTGGCAACGTAGTGCAAAGCAAGCCGCTCGCGGTTGGTAAGCAGCGTCGGAGGCCCAGGTGTAAGACGATAGGGCTCGCCGTTAGATACTCGATCCATCACCTCACACAGCGCTTGGGCGAGGTTCTGGTTCTGAAGAATCTCCCCTGCCAGTAGCGCGCTAGGCTCTAGGTCCCAAAGATCCTCCACGTATTCCCGGGAGGAATTCCAAGTTACCACGATCAGTTGCAAACGGTCGTTCTTGAAAGTTTCTAGGACACTGTGTCCGTAAGAAAAAGGGAAATCGAGAACAAGCTTGGTTGAGGCAGCGTAATCGATGTGGAAGCCTAAGTTGGAAAGCTTGCTTTGAGTAAGGTCAATCAGGTGAGCTATTCCGCACAATACGGAGAGAGAGCGTATCGTCGCGTCGTTCCTAAGCAGAGTCTGGTGCCACACTATGTACTCCTTTCTCCCTCCAGAGCAAGATTTCTAATTCCTAGGTAGCTTGGCTACCTACCCCCATACCTATAGTTTTTGCATGTTGAGAGGTTTTAACAGACGTGCTCGCGAGTCTCTCTTCAGATGATGACGCTTTCCGCGATTTTGCCGCTGGAGATGCGTTTAATGACGGTCCCCTCACGCTTCTGCCTGCCTAATAGAAAAGTTTGAAGGTTGAAAGTCGATATATCTGATCGCCTCCTGCGCGCTTAATCCGGAAGTGAACCTGCATCTTGGATGGTTTCGGAAGCCGGGAAAGGTTCAAACCGGTCGAGGCCTGTGATATTGTTGTCGCCTCCTCTTTCAAAGCATTCTCTTGACATGTCTACAGCGATTTGCACTGTTATTGAGCTACCTCACCATTAATGGGCGATTGTCTACTTGACGCCGCAAAACCAAGATGAGATGCCACTAACCGTCCACACAGTGTTCTTACTCCTTCCTCCTAACCGAGGAACCCTTCCCATCTCACTCGTTTAATACAACTTACGAAGGTAGAATGGGCCAAAGAATGCACCTACGCATCGCCCAAAGGTAGTATCCAAATACTACCTTTGGCACTTTTTTCTGCTGAGGCACTCTTCGGCATCAAGCAAGGTGCCTGAATCATCCGCACATCTCGAAGCAAAATGTCTTGCCCTAGGAGTGATCATACACCGAGATTTGGGCTAACGGAAGACCTCAAACGAACTTTTCACATATAAACCCTATACTAGGCTAGGGTCGTGCGCTAACCTCTCCGTTCCTTCATACAATAGGCCATTACCTCATCGCCATCGCTTTGGCTCTGGCCGAAGCCCGCGAGGCGAAGAACTACGGTCCGCATTCTTCCAGATGGGAGCTAAGTAGCTCCGATCAGCAGCGCGTTGGGGTAGCCCGACCCCTCAGCCCGCTGTGTTACGTAGGTGACCTCAAGCGTGGTTCTCACGTACGGCGAGGATCTAGTTTATGGCCCCTTTCCTACTGCAGCAGCATCCGCTGGTAGGACGTTGTTATTTCGCCTTAAGGCGGTTAGCCTCGCGGTTGCAGATCACAGTAACCGTACCGGGCTAAGGCATTGAAAAAACGCGTTGGCAACGCTAGCTCGGTCCGAAATTATGTTTTTGTTCGATCTCACATGGGCGCATTAGCTAAGGCGCTTTCTTCGTCCGAGAAAACCCCCATGTAGTCGGCCAAGCGTGTGATACTGAAAATCTCCACATAATGCTCACTCAGGCCGTAAGCTAGCAGGCTGCGACTGGACTTGCGAGCCCGTCCCAGCAAGCCAACTATCAAGGCGATACCGGTGCTATTGATGTAGTCGACGCTGTCGAAATTGAGCAGGATCACCCTCGGGTCCGAGCCTTCGGCTTCGGCATAGGCAGCGTTCAGAGGTTTCTCCGCGAAAGCGTTGATCTCACCGTGCAGATCGATGATCGCAACTCCGGACTTTTGGCGCACTCCGACCTCAACGCGCTCCGGTGGCATGAGACTCCTTTTCCAAGTGTACGATTAGTTCGACTGTCTGGCGAGAATTTCCCGTGGTGGTATTCATCTTGTCCACCATGCTGTTTATTAGGTACAACCCCCAGCCACGGGTTGCCTGCTGGCTGGCCAGCTTGGCCTCGAGATCCGGCACCTTTGGATCCGGAACCAGTTGGCCTCCGCCTTGGTCGATAACACGTACGAGAAGGTCGGTCTCCGACTCCAGTACCTGGATGGTGACCGGCAACTCCGGCCGATAGTTGTTGCCATGTTCCATGGCGTTCATCACCGTCTCCGCCACGGCGGTCTTGAGTCGCTCTAGGCGCCGGTGGGATAGGTCGAGCCTTTGAGCAACTTCGGCAACCCGCTCCATCGCCTGGCGCTCATTGCCAGGTTCGCTGGGCACAGCAAACTCTGCCAGGGTTCGCCAAGCGCTGTTACCGGTTAAAGGCTCAGGACCGGCCATACGCCTCCAATCTCTGAAGCGTCAGCAAGGTGACATCGTCTTCCTGCTCCCACTCATCGCCGGTGAACCGCGCCAGCTCGGCCAGCAGGATATCCACCAGCGCTGCGTCAGTATCAGTGGGCTGCTCCGCTAGTAGTTCCCGAAGCCGCGGGAGACCAAACATCTCCCGTTGCGGATCGTGGGCTTCGACCAGGCCGTCGCTGAAGAAGAGGACGTTGTCCCCAGGCTCTAGCGCGGCCTCATTCTCCTCGTAGTTCATGGCGGGCATCAAGCCGAGGGGCATTCCGGTAGCCCAGAGTTCCGTAACACCATCGCCACGCTGGAGGTAGGGCACGTGGTGTCCGGCGTTGGCGTACCTCAGGTGACCGCTTTCGGGGTCGAGCACAGCATACAGGCATGTGACGAACATGTTTGGGGGGATGTCGGGGCACAGCAATTCGTTGACCAGTTCTAGCACCCGGCCTGGCGAGTCCGAGTGCGAGGCAGCACCACGCAGGATGCTACGGGTGGTGGCCATTAACAGAGCGGCCGGCACGCCCTTGTCGGTGACGTCCCCGACGACTAGCCCGAGGCGCCCTCCCGGTAGGGTAAGAAAGTCGTAAAAGTCGCCGCCGACCTCTCGGGCGGGTTGATAGTAGGCTCCCAACCGCCATCCGGACAGCTCGGGCACCGCTTTGGGCAAGAGTGTTTGTTGGATCAGCCGGGCAACGCGCAGTTCCTGCTCGATCCGCTCGCGCTCCTGGGCCTCCGCCTGCTGCTCGCGCACCAGCTGGGCCACCCTCACCGCCGGGGCCGCCTGGGAGGCGAGGTTGCTCAGGAGGGCGCGGTCGTCGGCGGAGTATTCCTGCTGGCTCAGGCGCGGTCCCAGGTTCAGCAAGCCGATAAGCTCGCCCTGGCTGACCAGCGGCACGGCAATCTTTGTCTCGGCCTGCCTCATGGCCCGCAGCGCGGGCGAGTCCAGGTCAAGTTCATCGACATCGGCGGGGGCGGGGCTGTTTTGGAAGTGTGCGACAAGCGGGTCCTCCGGCGAGATCTCCGGCGCCGGAGTCAGCGGGGAAGGAGCATCTGCCAGCTCTGGCGCCGTTGGCCGTGGCTTGCGCCTGCCTCCCCGCCGTCTGAAGATCCGCCAAAAGTTTTGTGCCTGCGTTGTCATTTCAGTCATTATAAACGCTGATCATCTCACAAACGTTACGAAAAGCGTTACGAGGAACCCGAAAACCACGAGATTAGGCACCTTGTGCCGATTACTGGGCCAGCGTGTCTTTCCCAGCCCAGAGAGGCTCTACGGGCGGCGAGGTGGAACTGGGCCATTCTTATCCTCGCGCCACTCTTCTCCGGTGTCCAATACTCTTGCCCGCCGCTTATTTAGTGGCCGCCACAGGCCGCTGCGGGAGAACCATAATCTGGGTACCGTTGCGATCCTGCGCCGCTGACGGCATACTGATCGGGCACGCATCGGAGGAGGTATGCCTGTGTCCCGGCCAGCACTGCTGTTGCTCGGCCCCCCACGCATCGAACGCGATGGCATGACGGTCGAGGTCGACACGCGCAAGGCCATCGCCCTAGTCGCCTACCTGGCGGTCGCCCACAGACGCCACACCCGCGAGGCCCTGGCGACGCTGCTCTGGCCGGAATACGACCAGACCCGGGCCCGAGCTGCCCTGCGCCGCACCCTTTCGGCGCTGGCAAAGGCCCGCACGGAGGGCTGGCTGGAGGTCGATAGGGAGAGCATCGGCGTGAATCGCGACGAGCTGTGGGTCGACGTGGACCGCTTCCACGACAGGCTCGCGGAGTGCCAGACGCACGGGCATGCGGAGACAGACGTGTGCCCTGACTGCCTGCCTCCGCTGGCCGAAGCGGTGACGCTGTACCGCGACGACTTCCTGGCTGGCTTTGGCCTGCGCGATAGCCTCAACTTCGACGACTGGCAGTTCTTTCAGGCTGAGAGCCTGCGCCGCGAGCTGGCCGGTGCGCTGGAGAGGCTCGTGCGCGGTCACGAGGCGCGGGGCGAGTGGGAGCTGGCCATCGCATACGCCCGGCGCTGGCTGGCGCTGGACCCGCTGGATGAACCGGCGCACCGGGCACTCATGCAGCTGTACGCCTGGGCCGACCAGCGCACTGCTGCCCTACGCCAGTACCGGGAGTGCGTGCGGGTACTCGAACGGGAATTGGGCGTCGAGCCGCTGGAGGAGACGACCCGTCTCTACCAGAGCATCAAGGAAAACCGGCCACCGTTGTCGCCAGCCCCTCAGCAGTCCAGACGCCCCATTTACCAGGTGAAGGAGAGACCGGCTCCTCCGCCCCGCGAAGGCTCCTTAGATACTCAGCTCCTTGAGCGCCCACTGGTCGGCCGATCGGAGGAGTGGGCGACGCTGATCCGGGGTTACGAGTTCGGTTCCGAAGGCCACGTCGTGGTCCTCGAGGGCGAGGCCGGCATCGGCAAGACCCGACTGGCCGAGGAGCTTCTGGACCACGCCCGGGCCCGGGGCGCAGTAACGGTTGCCGCGCGCTGTTACGCGGGGGAGGCGAACCTCACCTACGGCCCCTTTATCGAGGCGCTCTCGGCTGCGGTCACCCAGAGGGATCACGCCGACCGGCTCGAGGGTCTACCGGTCCACGCTTTGAGCGAGGCCACGCGCCTGCTGCCTGATCTTTCCAATTTCTCTCCCGAGGTACCGCCCCCTCCGCCGCTCGACACGCCGGGCGCCCAGAGCCGCTTCTTCGAAGGTGTCAGCCAGGTGCTGCTGGCAACCTTCCACGATGAGCAGCCCGGGGTCCTCTTCTTCGACGACCTGCACTGGGCAGATGCCGCCTCCCTCGATCTGCTAGCCTACCTCGTGCGACGGCTGCGTGGTAGGCCCGTGTGCGCGCTCTTTACCTGGCGCAGCGAGCAGGTGCCGGCCGGTCACCGCCTACATAGTCTGTTGGCCGAGGCTCGGCGGGCAGGGACGGCCACGGTCCTGAAGCTGCCGCGCCTGGGTCGATCCGCTGTGGAGGAACTCGCGCAGTCGGTCGCGAGCGGGGGCACCGATCTGCCCGAAGGGCTTGGCGAACGGCTGTACGACGAGACGGAGGGGCTCCCGCTCTTCGTCGAGGAATATCTTGCGGCCGTTATGGAGGGCACGCTCGCTGCTGGCAACGTCGACTGGTCGCTTCCGGGGGGCGCGCGCGACCTGCTGCGCGGGCGTCTCCAGGCGACGAGCGAGACCGCCTGGCAACTGCTTACCTCTGCCGCCGTTATCGGAAGATCTTTCGATTTCGACATCGCGCGCGAGATCAGTGGGCGCAGCGAAGAGGAGACTGTCGAAGCCCTGGAAGAGTTGATCACGCAGGGACTGGTCCGGGAGGTTGGCAGTGAGACAGGCGATCAGCACCCGGCCTACGACTTCACCCACGAGAAACTGCGTACCCTAGTGTACGAAGAGACCAGCCTGGCCAGGAGGCGGCTTCTGCACCGGCGCCTCGCCCGGGCGCTCGTCGAACGCACACGCGCTGGTCGGGAGATCGGGCCGCTAGCC
>Ga0126314_10001422_pt1 | contig 11534 bp, 12 predicted proteins | sample Plot105B_FD_92535 | JGI IMG/M metagenome (GOLD analysis project Ga0126314, IMG submission 92535) | Serpentine soil microbial communities from UC McLaughlin Reserve, CA, USA - Plot105B | ecosystem: Environmental > Terrestrial > Soil > Grasslands | place: USA: UC McLaughlin Reserve, Lake County...
CCGGCGGCGGCAGCGGCCTGAAGATCTCGATGCCGCGCAGGAGCGCCAGCTCGCGCGCCGGAATCGGCGCCTCGTCGAGCGCCGTCAGCCGGCGGCGGGCGAGGGCGGCGAGGATCGGCAAGAACGCGCCAGTGACGATCAGCGCGCCGCGGATGTCGAGCGCGGCGATCAGCAGCGGCGCGGCGATCGCGCCGACGCCGATCGCCCCTACCCAGAGGCCCTGCACCGCGCCGAACACGCGCGCCAGCACCTCGTCGGGCACGGCGCGCTGGAGCAGCGTGAACGCCGATACGTCGACGAGCGTGTTCCCGAGGCCGACGATCCCGAGGAAGAGGAGCGTGGGCAGCGGCTCCGGCACGAGCCCGATCAGTGCGATCGGGATGCCCCAGAGCAGGATGCCGAGCAGGAAGTTCGTCGTCAGCCGCCGGCCGATCAGCGCAGCGGACACGAGGGCGCCGACGACACCGCCGACGCCGATCGCCGAGTTGAGAAAGCCGACACCGCCCTCGCCGAGGTCGAGCAGCCGGAGTGCCGTCACGACGATCAGGACGTTGAGCGCGCCCGCGACGAGCGTCTGCGCCGAGAGCAGGAGCACGAGCACCCTCAGGCCGGGCTCGCGGGCGAGCGTCACGAAGCCCGCGGTGAACTCGCGGAAGACGCCGGTCGCCTGCTCGCGGCGCTCCGGCTGGTGCTCCACGCGGACGCGGCTGATCAGAAACGCGGAGAGGAGGAAGGCGAGCGCGGTTGCGCCGAAGACGGTTTCGATGCTCGTCGCCGCGAGCAGGATGCCGCCGATCGCCGGCCCGCCGAAGATCGCGAGGCTCTCGATCGTGCTCGAGACGACGTTCGCCGCGGTGAGCTCCCGTGGGCCGGTCGCCAGCGTCGGCAGCAGCGCGGACTCCGCAGGCCCCTCGGCGGAGTTGACGACCGCGGTCAGCGTCGAGAGCGCGACGACGAGCGCGAACGGACCGTCAACGACCAGCACCACCGTCGTCAAGGCGACGAGGCTCGCGCGCAGCAGCTCGGCGACGAGCAGGACGCGCTCGCGCCGATAGCGATCCGCGAGCATCGCGGAGAACGGCGAGGCGATCGCCGAGGGTATGAAGCGGAGGAGCCCGACGAGGCCGACCGCCGCCGCGCCGCCCTCCTGGTAGGCGAAGACGGCCAGCGCGATCCCGTAGGCCCAGTAGGAGATGATCGAGACCGCCCACGCGCCTTCGAGCCGCCTGATGTTCGGGTTCCGAAAGACGCGGCCGAACGAGCGCGCGGCGTCGCCGAATCGGTCGCGCAGCGCGCTCACGCGCGGAGCATCCCACGCCCGATTGAGTTTTTCCAAGCATGTGGGAAGATTCGTTGGCCCGGACCCGTCTAGTAGGTCGGAAGCAGTCAAAGGCACGAAAGGAGAAAGCACGTGTCTGAGGATTTCGAGAAGGACATGCCGGCCCCCGAGGCCGCAGCGCGCGAGGACGACGTCGAGGCTCACGGCCTCCATCCGAAGGCCGCCGAGGACAAGGTCGCGGCAACGGAGGAGGGCCCGGACGTCGAGGCCCACGGCCTCATTCCGAAGCACAAGCCGTAAACCAGGCAGGAACGCGTTCCTGAAGCCGGGGCTGTGCCCCGGCTTCAGTGTGTGATGAGGCCTTCGAGCGAGCGGAGCAGGTCGAGGCCGGCCTGCCGCCTCGGCCCCTCGAGCTGGTCGACCTCACCGGCGAGCCGCGCGAGGGCCTCGATGTCGACGCCACTCTCGTCGAGCACTCCTCGCGCGCGCCGGGCCTTCCGGAGCAGGTCGAGTGCGATCGCCGCCTGGTTCGCGAACAGGCCGAGCAGCTCCATCTCCTCGAGCGAGAACCGTGTCTGCTGCGGACGGTCGAGCACCTGCAGGACGCCGACGGAGTCCTCTTCGTGGATGAGCGGCACGGCCATCAGGCCCCTCGGCGTGTAGCCCGTCCGCTCCGCGATCTCCCGGCCGCCCCAGCGCGGATCCTCGCTCACGTCTTCGAGGACGAGCGGCTGCCGGGTTACGAGCACCCAGCCCGCGATCCCGGTGCTCGACGGGATCCGGTTCCCGATCAGCGCCTGCGCGCCGAGGCCGGAGACGGCCTCGAAGACGAGCTCGTCGGTCGCTTCGTCGTAGAGGAAGATCGTCGCGGCCTTCGCCGAGAAGATCCCGCGGGCGACCTCGACCGTCGCCTGGAGCAGCGAGCGGTGCGCGTCTTCGGAGGCCATGACGCCCGCCGCGACTGCTGCTCGCAGGTCGTCACTCATCGGCTTCGACGACGTTCGAGGCAGTCAGGTAGAGGGTGCTCTTGAGCTGGAAGGGCGTCAGCTCCGGATGCTTGCCGAGCACGAGCGCGCAAATCCCCGTCATGTGCGGCGTCGCGAAGCTGTTTCCGGTCGACCGGGCGCTCCCGCCGCCGAGCCACGCCACCTCGACGTCCACCCCGCGCGCGAAGAACTCGACCGGCGGCTTGGGGTTGTAGTAATAGGCGAGCGGATCGGTCTCCTCGTGGCTGCCGACGGAGATCACGGACGAGAACCGCCACGGGTAGCTCTCGACCGGCATGTTGTGCGCCGACGCGACGAGCACCGTCCGCCGGAAGTAGGCGGCGTCCGCGGCCTCGTGAAGCAGCCCGGCAAACTGGCTCTTCGTCGTCGAGAGGCTCATGTTGATCACGTGGAAGCCGTTCTCGACCGCCCAGCGAAGGCCGCCGAGGAGCGCGCTGCCGCTGCCCGTGAAGCCGGCGCCGAGGACGCGGACGCTGAAGACCTTGCAATCCGGCGCGATCGAGCGGACGATCCCGGCGCACGCGGTGCCGTGACCGCACAGGTCGCCCTCGGCGTCCTCCACGACGCGGATCTCGTCTCCGGGCCCGACTTCGACGGCTACGGCGCCCTCGATCTCTCCGACCATCGGGTGGCCGACCTCGATGCCGCTGTCGAGTATGCAGACCCTCACGTCCTTGCCCGTCGATTCGCCCCACGCCCACTCGCGCGTCACGCGCCCCGGCCACTCGGTCGGCAGCTCGAGCGACTCCGCGGCGCCGGCGGGAAGGCTCCACGCCGGCAGCTGTTCTGGGCTCGACATGGCTCGATCCTACGTCTGCGCCGACGCCAGAGCCTGGCGCGCGCACGTTGAAGCCGCTTCGGCGACGCTCCTCGCGCGCAGCGCCCGCGGGTCGTCCGGCGCGATCGTGAGATTGGCGGCGACGAGGTCAGCCGCGGCTCTGGCCGCGGCCTCGGCGAGGAGCGCGGCCGTGATGGCATCGCCGCGGCGCTCGGGCGTGCCGCGATCGGCCACGAGCGCCGCCAGTGCCGCCGCGTCGGCGCCAGCCTCGGCGATCACGAGCGGGATCTCAGCGGCCCGCGCGAGCACCTTCCCGAGCGCCATGTCGCGCACTTCCAGCTCGAGCTCGTCGGGGAGGTGGAGCGCGGCGAGCGCCTCCTCGTAGGCCTCGGCGTCACTCTGCGCCAGCGGTGCGGTTCGCTTGCGGAGCCGCTCCGCCTGCGCGACGGCCGCCCCGGCTTCGGGCCACTCCGGCGACGCCCGCGCGACCTTCGCGCAGAGCCCGGCTGCCATCGTCACCACGATCGCCGCCGCGGAACCGCCGCCGGGAGAGGGCTCCTCGCGCGCAAGACTCTCGAGAAATGCGTTCAGTGAGAGGCCGAGAAGATCCCCCGCCGCAACCACGGCGTGATTCTCGTACTTCTCGCAGCTACTTGTCGTCGAGGCGACGGCGAATGATCTCGACGTTCTGGGCGTGCGCGACCACTTCGGCCTGCTCGAGCGCCGTCTCCGGGTCGGCGACGACGTGGCGGCGGTAGCTCTCGTCCGCCTTCGCGCGCTCGACGATCTCCTCCAGGCGCTTGAGCGCGAGCGGCAGCTCCTTCGCTGCTTGCACCCACGCGTCCGGGGCAGGAGGAAGGACGCTCAAGAGCTCACCGAGCTGTTCTTCGTTGTAGCTGGTCACACCATCACCAGTACTCAAGACGCCGCAGCCTCGGGATTTCTTCCCTCCAGCTCGAGCCGAAGCTTCGCGAGGCAGCGGGAGATGCGGCTCGCGATCGTCCCAGACGGCAGCTCCAGCGCGTCGCCGATCGTGCGGTAGCTCTCGTCGCGGGCGAAGAAGCGGTCGAGGATGTCGCGGCAGCCGTCCGGGAGGATCGCCAGCGCATCGTGGACGGCCATCGACTCGTCGAGCGTCGCGATCGCGTCGTCGACGTCGGTCGGCTCGATCGAGTCCTCCGGCTGCTCGTGCGCGCTCGCGCGAAGCCTGTCGATGCACAGACGGCGAGTCAGCTGCGCGAGCCACGGGCGGATCGCGTCGTCGTCCCGCAGCTTGTGCAAATGCTCATACGCACGCGCGAACACCTCCTGGAACACGTCTTCCGCGTCGTGCTCGGGCAGCTTGAAGGCGTGGCTGGCGATCGCATAGACGTAGCGCGAGAAGCGCTCGACGAGCTCGCCCCACGCCTCCTGGTCGCCGGCGCGGCAGCGGGCTACGAGCTGGCCGTCGGTCAGCTGCACGCGCATCCCCATCGCCTCCACGGCGTCCACGCCGACAGTTTGACCCATTTGCGGCGGATTTCTAGCCGGCGAGCCTCGGCTGGAGGAAGAGTTGACGCCACGCCGTCCACCAATCCGCGGCCCGAGACACGAGCGACTCGATCCCCGTCACCTCGACACCCTGGCGCCCGCGGTACTTCTCGACCTCGCTCGGGTTGAGGAACTCGACGGCGATCTCCGACGGCTTCCCCGGGTCGTAGGGCTTCACCGCGTCGAGCTTCTTCAGGGCGTTCCTCGCGCCCTCCTCGATCAGCTCGCGGGCGCGCAGCGGCGCGACGTTCCGCGCCGAGGCCCGGCCTATGCCCCACTTCACGGTCACGGTCGTCACGCCCTCGCCGAGCAGTGTCTTCGCCTCGCGGCCGGTCGCCTCGTCGCCGGTGACGAGCAGCACCGGGCAGTCCCACGTCCCGCAGAGCGCGGCGTTGATGCCCGTCTCGCCGACGAGCACGCCGTTGAAGCGCAGGCTGCGCCACTCGCGGCCGCTGACGGTATGGCTGAGAACGCCGTCGGGCGTTCCGGCCATCGCGTGCATGCCGACCAGGAGGCAGGCATCGACCCCCTGCTCGAGGAACCCCGTGTACTCGGTCCAGCTCGACTGGACGACGTACTCGCAGGCGGGGTCGAGCAGGTCGGGCACCAGCGAGTTGAAGCTGTAGGCCTTGCCGGCGCCGTGGTGGTCCATGACGACGATCTCCTTCGCCCCCGCCTTCTTCGCGCCGCGGACGGCGGCGTTGATCTCCTCGGTGTAGAGCTTGCGCCCCTCCTCGTAGAGCGGCTCGCCGGCCGCGGTCTGCTCGCCGCGGACGATGCCGGACACACCTTCCATGTCACTGATGATGTGAACTCTCATGCGAGTAGTTTACCCATGTGGACACGGGTCTGCGGGAAAAACGTGTGCTCGTCACGGGTGCCTCGGGCGGAATCGGGTCGGCGTGCGTGCGCGCCTTCCAGGAAGAGGGAGCCGAAGTCGTCGCCCACTACCACCAGGGTCGCGAGCGCGCCGAGGCGCTCGGCGACGTGCGGCTCGTCCAGGGCGACCTGACGAGTGAAGAGGACGCCGAACGCATCTTCGACGAGGCGGGCGAGCTCGACGTCTGCGCCGCGGTCGCCGGGGTCTGGCCTCGCGAGGACGTGCCTGTTTGGGCGCTGCCGCTCGACCGGTGGGAGCGCACGCTGCGCGAGAACCTGACGGCGACGTTCCTGACGGCGCGCGGCTTCCTGCGCGCCGTCGCGCGCCGCGGGCACGGGAACCTCGTCCTCACCGGCTCGACGGCCGGCATCGTGGGCGAGGCCGGCCATGCCGATTACGCTGCCGCGAAGTCCGCGATCGTCCATGGCCTGCTGCTCAGCCTCAAGAACGAGGTCGTCCGGATCGCGCCGCGGGCGCGCGTCAACGCGGTGTGCCCCGGCTGGACGTCGTCGCCGATGACGCGCGAGGAGCTCGAGGATCCGACGCTCGTCGAGCGCCTGACGCGCACGATGCCGCTGCGCAAGGTCGCGACGCCCGAGGACGTCGCCCGCCAGGTCGTGGTCCTGGCCTCGGATGAGATCTCCGGCCACGTCACCGGCGAGGTCGTGGTCGTCGCGGGCGGCATGGAAGGACGTGTGCTGTGGACCTCCTGAACCTGCTCTGGGTCTTCCTGATCCTGATCACGCTGCAGCCCGCCCTCGCGCGGTGGCTGCTCGCGAGGGCGAGGCGGCGAGCGCTGGAGCGGCTCTCGGCAGCGCGAGACGCGACGGTCATCACCCTGATCCACCGCCAGGAGACGGTGTCGTTCCTCGGGATCCCGCTGATGCGCCACATCGACATCGACGACGCCGAGAGCGTGCTGCAGGCGATTCGCGAGACGCCGAGCGGCCGTGCGATCGAGGTCGTCCTCCACACCCCGGGCGGGCTCGTGCTCGCCTCTCGCCAGATCGCCTCCGCGCTCGCCGATCACGACGGCAAGATCGCCGCCGTCGTACCGCACTACGCGATGAGCGGCGGCACGATGATCGCCCTCGCCGCCGACGAGATCCTGGTCGACGCGCATGGCGCGCTCGGGCCGATCGATCCCCAGATCACGCAGTACCCCGCCGCGAGCGTCGTCGCGGTCGCCGAGCGCCCGGGGACGCACACGGACGAGACCCTGATCCTCGCGGACATCTCGCGGAAGGCGCTCCACCAGGTGCAGGTCTTCGCGGAGGAGCTGCTTCGGAAGCACATGGAGCCGGCGCAGGCGCGCGAGGTCGCGCGGATTCTCTCCTCGGGCCTCTGGACGCACGACCATCCGCTGATGCCGCGCGACCTCGAGGGCCTCCGCCTCCCGGTCAAGGTCGGCGTGCCGGAGGAGGAGCGCCAGCTGCTCCGGCTCTACCCGCAGCCGCGCGGGCGTCACGCCGGCGTGGAGTACTTCCCGGGACGACCGGCGCCGCCGGGGCTCCCACCCGGCCGCGAGGTGCCGCGGCCGAGGCGGACCGCCCCGGCGCGGTCGAAGTGAGAGAGGCGGAGCGCGCCTGGGTCCACTAACCAGGCGGGGCCGCCGCCCGGCCCCGCCTGATCTCTCGAGTAGAGAGCCGTGTCGGTCACGAGTGACCTCGCCGCAAGAGAGAGGCCGCTCTGTCACCGTGTGGGCTCGCCGCATCGAGCCCCCGGTCTTGCGATCCAGGCCCCGCCGCATCGGGCCCTAATCGCTTGCAAGCCCACTATGCGTGGCGCCGGTTGCTTGATCCATCACCCGATGGGAGTTGACTGAGTCACTTCACCGACCGGCGTGCGCAGCCCGCCGTCGCGCCGCTGCCGAGCCTAGAGTTCGCGGCATGGCGAACCGCTTCGAAGAACGCCTCCGGACGGGGCCGATCATCGTCGGCGACGGCGGCATGGGAGTGCTCGTCTCGGGCGCCGTCCCACGCGTCCGCTGCCCGGAGGAGGCGAATCTCCGCGCCCCCGAAGCCGTGGTCTCGCTCCACGTCAGCTTCATCAACGCCGGCGCCGACCTGATCGAGACCAACACCTTCGGGGCGAACCGCCGCAAGCTCGCAAGCCATTTCCTCGAGGACGAGGTCGAGCAGATCAACAGCACGGCCGTCAAGCTCGCGCGCGAGGCGAGGGAGATCTCGGGGCGGGACGTCTTCATCGCCGGCTCGATCGGGCCGCTCGGCGAGCACACCGGCGACCTATCGGGCGAGTACCGCAGCCGGATCTTCCGGGAGCAGGCCGCTGCGCTGACCGCGCGCGGCGTCGACCTCTTCGTCGTCGAGACGTTCTTCGAGTTGGACGAGCTCCGGGTCGCGATCGAGGCGGTCCGGGAAGTCTCGTCCCTGCCGGTCGTCGCGATGCTGACCTTCGACGAGCAGGGGGAGACCCTCGGGGGCGTCTCCGCCAAGGAGGCCACGGAAGCGCTCGCCGACAGCGGCCTCGCGGCGATCGGCGCGAATCACGGCGCCGGGATCCACGCCGCACTGACGGCCCTGAACGAGATGCACGCAACGGACGGCGAACTTGCGCTCGCCGCGATGCCGAACATCGGCCTCGCCAGCCTCGCCGGAAACCGGCTCGTCTTCCCCCACGCGACACCCGAGTACTTCGCGGACTTCGCCGCGCATGCCCGCGACCTCGGAGCGCGGATCATCGGCGGCTGCTGCGGCACGACGCCCGTCGAGATCCGCGCGATCGCCGACGCGGTGGCCGACGAACGAGCGGCGAGCTCGCCGCTCGTCGTCCACGAGCGAGAGGTCTTCCTCTCCGTCGTCGGGACCACCGAGGAGACTCGCCTGAGCCAGATGCTCGACGACGGCGAGTGGGTCGTCTCCGTCCAGCTCGACCCGCCGCTCGGCGGGAACCACCGCGGGATGCTCGAGGTGGCGAAGGGCCTCGAGGACGGGGGCGCGGCCCTCGTGGACATCAACGACAACGCGACCGCGCGCGCCGGCATGAGCGCGCTGATGCTCTCGGTTGCGATCCAGCGCACCAGCGGGCTCGAGACGATTCCGCACCTGACGACGCGCGACGCCAGCGTGCTCGGGCTCGAGTCGCAGCTCCTCGGCGCGCACGCGGAGGGAATCCGCAACGTGCTGGCAGTAACCGGCGACCCGCCCGAGGTCGGCGATTACCCCGGCTCGCGCGGGGTCTACGAGGTCGACTCGATCGGCCTCGTGCAGCTGATGACCCACCTGAACCGAGGAGAGGACTACAACGGCAGGGCGATCGACGCGGCGACCTCGTTCCACATCGGCGTCGCGGTCAACCCGTCGGCCGACGACCTCGACCTGGAGTTGGAGCGCTATCAGCGGAAGATCGAGGAGGGCGCGCACTACGCCATGACGCAGATCCTCTTCGACCTGGAGTACCTGGACCGCTTCCTCGACCGCCTCGGCGGCGAGTCGCCGATCCCGATCCTCGTCGGGATCTTTCCCGTCTGGAGCCACGCGCTCGCTCTGCGGCTGCACAACGAGGTGCCGGGGATCACGGTGCCGACGGACGTGCAGGAGGCGCTCCGCGAGGCGGGGCCGGACGGGCCTCAGGTCGGCATGGAGATGGCCCGTGAGCTGATCGAGGCGTCTCGCGATCGGGCGGCGGGCGTCTACCTCGTCGCGCCGTTCAGGCGCCCGCTCGGCGTCCTCGAGCTTTTAGCCCACGCAGTCGCCGGTTGACACCGCGTGCCCGTCGCGCGCGTCGGCGACCGCGTCGTCGACGGCGTCCGGCGGCACCGCGTAGCCGGCGGAGCCTTCGATCCGCGCTGCGAAGATCGTCCCGACGACGCGGCCCGAGGAGCTGATGAGCGGCCCGCCCGAGTTTCCCGGTCGGACGTCGCCGCGCAGGCTCGTGATCCGCCGCGGCACCGGCCCCCGGCCGTACGCGTCGACGCTCAGCACGACCGTCGTCCGCCCCACCCTCGCCGGCTTCGCCGTCAGCGGTCCGTTCTCCGGGTAGCCGATGACCGCAGCGGGGGCCCCCGCCTGCGGCTCGGCCTGCTCGAGCGCCGGCGCCCTCAGGCCGGGGACGCGGAGCACGGCGACGTCGTTCCCTCGGTCGAACGCGACCGCGGTGGCGGGGAGCGCGCCGAGCCCCGTCCCGTCGACGGTCGTGTCGTCCTCGCCCGCGACGACGTGCGCATTCGTGACCACGAGCCCGTTGGCCGCGACCCAACCCGAGCCGGAGACGCCGAGGCCGCACGCGGTTCCGAGGACGCGGACGACGCTGCGCGCGGCCGCTCGCACTGCCGGCTCGCCCAGAACCGATCGATCAGGGCGCCCGACGGGTGGCGCCGGCCCCGCGATCGACGGGAAGGGGTCGACACGCGCGAGCGCGCGCAGCGCGCGGCGCGGCGGCACGAGGTCGTTGAGCTCCTGCAGGACCTCCGAGCTCTGCACCTCGCGCCGGAGCTCCCGCTGTCCCGGCAGCTGGAGCGCGACGGCAGCCGCGATCCAGACGAGGGCAAGCCCGGCGACGGCGCCGAACGCGAGGCCGCCGACGGAGTCGGCAGTGCGCAGCGGCCCCGTGGGGAGGCGACCGCGGATCGCGACGCCGACCGACGACCCGACGATCTCGAACAGCACGGCGAAGGCCGCGGCGCCCGCGAGCGCAATGAGCGGCGTGTACGGCGACTCCGAGCCGTCGGGCAGCAGGTGCGGCGCCACGCGGGCGCCGATCACACCGCCGAGGATCACGCCTGCCGCCGAGAGCGCGCTGATCACGAGGCCCTGCCAGAGCCCGAGGGCCGCCGTGACGCCGACGACGCCGAGAACGATCCAGTCGAGTCGCGTCACGAGCCTTCGGTACGGTACTGCGCGCGATGAACGGGGCCGAACTGCAGGAGTTCGTCGATCGGTACAACGCGGCGTGGAACGACCACGACATCGACGCGATCCTCGACATGCACGGCGAGCAGTCCGTCTTCGAGAACCACACGACAGGCGACGTCAACGTCGGCAAGGACGCAATCGCGAGTGCGATCCGCGGGATCTTCACCGTCTTTCCGGACCTGACCTTCGAGACCCGGCGGCAGTACATCCGCGACGGTCTCGTCGTCCAGGAGTGGACGGCGCGCGGCACGCACCTCGGGAAGATGTCCCGGGCAGGGCTGGAGGTCGAGCCGACCGGGCGGACCGTCGAGTACCGCGGCATGGATGTGATCCCGCTCGAGGACGGCAAGGTCGCGCGGAAGGACGTCTACTCCGACGGCGTCACGCTCCTCCGCCAGCTCGGACTGACGTCGATCTAGACACCGCTACACTGGGCGCCTGCGCCAGGGGGCGTAGTTCAGTTGGTTAGAACGCCGGCCTGTCACGCCGGAGGTCGCGGGTTCGAGTCCCGTCGCTCCCGTAAACGCCCTGCAAATGGCGAATGTTGTCTCGTAAGACAGGCCGGCCGGTGCTCGGGCAGCAAACGCCGAGGCATGGTCGAAGGACTCGCCATTGTGTTGCTGGGTTCGCCCAGCGAGGTAACGCGCTTCATCGAGCTAACGGGCGGCCCCTACTCATACCAACTTCCGTTCGTCAAGCGCCAGCGGCGACGGGCGACGCCTTTTGCGCTCGCCCCTGGGCGCGCCAGCCGAGCGCGAGCTCGTCGTACGCGGCCTCGGCATCTCCTGCCAAGCCTGGCGGCGCCCTCCTCCGCTCTCACGATCTGAGAGCAACAGGGCTAAGATCGCACAGAAGAGGAGAGGAGGCACGATGGCGAAGAGCGTTCGCGACGCGATGACCGAGAATCCCCGCTCGATCGGCGCATCGGCGTCGGTGGTCGAGGCTGCGCGACTGATGCGAGAGGAGCACATCGGCTCGCTCCCGATAACCGACGACGAGAAGCTTGTCGGCATGATCACCGACCGAGACATCACGACGAGAGTGGTTGCCGAGGCCGCGGACCCGACGATGGCGTCGGTTGCGGACGTCTACTCTCGGGACCTCATCAGTGTTGAGCCCGACAAAGATCTCGAAGAGGCGCTCCGACTCATGGCCCGCCACCAAGTTCGGCGGCTGCCCGTTGTCG
>Ga0126314_10001423_pt1 | contig 11531 bp, 13 predicted proteins | sample Plot105B_FD_92535 | JGI IMG/M metagenome (GOLD analysis project Ga0126314, IMG submission 92535) | Serpentine soil microbial communities from UC McLaughlin Reserve, CA, USA - Plot105B | ecosystem: Environmental > Terrestrial > Soil > Grasslands | place: USA: UC McLaughlin Reserve, Lake County...
CTGCTCCGCCCGGAGCCCGAGGCGCATCGCGACCACGTGCGCTTCTCGCAGACGGTCGGCGGCCGCATCGGCCTTCCCGTGCCACGCCCTGTTGCCGGCAAGCCGTACTTCCACGTTGGCTCGGCCACGGCGTGGACGACGCTCGAGCTCGTGCTCGGCGTCGACGGCTCGGCAGAGGGCAGGCTCGTCGGCGCGAGCCCGTTCCCGCGCCACTCGCTCTACGGCCCGGACGGCGCTCTCGTAGCAGAGCACGGAAGCTCCCACTACCTCGCGCTGCACGGCGAAGCTCCGGACGCCTTTCCTTGGGTGGGCGACGATCCACTCGACGCCGAGCTCGACGCGATTTCGCTCCGCAGCGGGGCGCGGCTCAGCCGGCGCCGCCTGCGGCCGGGCGAGACGCTCGTCGAGCAGGGAGACCTCGGCTGCGACATGCTCCTGCTCGTTGACGGCGTCCTCGACGTCGACGTCAATGGGCAGACCGTGGCCCAGGTCGGTGCCGGCGCGCTGCTGGGCGAGCTCGCCGTGCTCGGCGATGGGCATCGCACGGCCACGCTGCGCGCTGCCCGCCCGTCGCGCGTCGCGGTGCTCACCGCAGCGAGCATCTCGGGCTCGAAGCTGCCCGAGCTGGCCGCCGCATCTAGATTGGAGCCATGAACGACGTCTTGCCGTCGGCCGCCACGGTGGTCGACGGCGAGTTGACGATCGGCGGGATGGCGGCGTCGGCGCTCGCCGACGAGTTCGGCACGCCGCTCGTCGTCTACTGCGAGCAGACGATTCTCGACCAGGCGCGCGCCTACCGCGAGGCGGCCTCTGACGCGCTCGTCCTCTACAGCCTGAAGGCGTTTCCGAACCTCGCCCTCCTGCGCCTCGTAGCGGCCGAAGGGCTCGGCGCCGACGTCTCCACGCTCGGGGAGCTGACGTTCGCCCTCCGCGCAGGAATTCCGGGCGGACGCATCGTCGTCCACGGCAACAACAAGAGCGACGAGGAGCTGCGCGCCGCCGCCGAAGCCGGCGCCGGCCTTGTCGTGCTCGACGCGCTGGAGGAAGTCGGGCGCGCCGCCGCGGCGGGCGTCGCGCGTGTGCTGATCCGGACTACTCCCGGCATCGACGCGGAGACGCACGACGCGATCAAGACCGCGCACCACGGCTCGAAGTTCGGCCTGCCGCCGGAGCAGACGCTGGAGGCTCTGGAGAGGGCCCGCGACGCGGGACTCGACGTTGCCGGCCTCCACACCCACATCGGCTCGCAGCTGCTCGAACTGGGCGCCGCGAAGATGACCGTGGAGTGGCTCGCCGGCTTCGCCGCGGAGTGCCGCGAGCGACTCGAATGGACGCCGGCGGTGGTCGACCTCGGCGGTGGGCTCGGGATCCAGTACGTCGACGGCGAGCCCGCGCCGCCCGTCGAGCACTTCGTCGACGCGCTCCTCGAGCGTCTAGCCGCGGCCTGGCGGCGGCACGACCTCCCTCTCCCGCGCCTCGTGCTCGAGCCCGGGCGTTCGCTGGTCGGCCGCGCCGGCGTGACCCTCTACCGCGTCGGCACCGTGAAGCGGGCGAGCGAGACGACGACGTACGTGGCGATCGACGGCGGCATGTCCGACAACCCGCGGCCGCAGCTCTACGGCGCGCGGTACAGCGCGCTGCTCGCAAACCGAGCCGACGACCCGCCCGCGCAGGTGTACTGCGTCTGCGGGAAGCACTGCGAGTCGGGGGACGTGCTCATCGATCGCGTTGCACTGCCCGAACCGCGCCGCGGGGACGTCCTCGCGGTCCCGGCCACCGGCGCGTACACGCTCGGGATGGGCTCGAACTACAACAGCGTCGCCCGCCCGGCGGCGGTGCTCGTGGCCGACGGCGAGGCGCGCGTGATCCGCCGCCGCGAGACGATCGACGACCTGTTGGCGTTCGAGACCGCATGAAGCCGCTCGTCGTCGTGGGGCTGCTCGCAGCTCTCTGCTCGGGTGCGGCACCCGCGGCGAAGCGCGAGACGGCCGGCCGCGATCGCCGGGAGGTGATCGTTCCGCGACAGCCCGAGGCAGGCGTGATCGCCGCGAAGACGCGGCGCGTGCTCGCGGTGGAGACGTCCGTCGGGCCCGTCGCCCTGTGGGCTGCGCCGACGCGGGCAGGCGGCGAATGTTGGCTGCTCGACATCGACAGCGGCGCCGCGTGCAGCCCTGCTCCCGCCGTCGCCGACTACGTGATCCGACCATGGCAGAGCGAGACGAACGTCGGCGGCCGGACCCTTCGGCTGCTGAGCGCGCGCGTCACGCCCGAGGTCGCCTCCGTCGGAATCCGCTTCGCAGACGGCACCACGGATGACGTGCGGCCGACCGGCGGCTTCTTCATTCGGGAGCTGAGAGGCGACGAGGAGCCGCAGCTCGTGATCGCGCGTGGCGAGCAGGGCCGTGAGCTCCGGCGGCGCCCCATGCCCGGCCCGAGGTCGTTCCGCCGGGAGCTGCCGTTCCCGACCGGCGACTACCGCAACGTGATCGCCCTGAAGGGGATGACCCTCGCCGTCGCGCCGGGCACGAACGGCACGGTGTGCCGGCTGACGGTCTACCGCGGCAGCCGGTCGTGGGGCTGCGGCTCGGGCCCGAATCGCCTCGCGCCGGACGAGCTCGACGTCGAGGTCCGGAACCGCCTCGTCGTCGGCTCGGTCGGCCGCGCGATCTCGAGGCTCGAGACGTGGTACGCGGGCGGCGGCGGCTCGCGCGTCCCGATCGCCCGGCAGTACGTTCTCTTCGAGGTTCCGCGCGGTAGAGTGCCGCGCGTCCTCGTCGGCTTCGACGCCGGCGGCTCGCTGATCGCGCGGCGGCGGCTGGACTAGGTCGAGGCCGGCCTCGGGGAGCCGCGGATCTAGGCGGTAGGACGGATCGAGGCTTCGGTCTCGGGATCGAAGAAGTGCAGCCGCCTCGAGTCGATCGAGACGTCGATCTGGTCGCCGGTGCGGACGGCGCTCCGCGGCTCGAATGCGGCGGCGAACCACGCGCCCTCGTGCCCGATCAGCGGCACCTCGTCTAGCCCATGCTCCCCGGTCGCGGCGGCGATGCCTTCCGTCCTGGCGGGTGGCGCGTTGACTGCGAAATGGACGAGGAGACTCGCGCCGAGCGCCTCGATGCGGTCGACGGTCGCGCCCAACGCCGCGCTGGCCTCGCCGTCACGCCGCTGACGGAGGTCTTCGGGCCGGATGCCAACGATGACCGTCCGGTCACGCCACCGCTCGAGCCCCTGCTGCCGAGCGACCTCCTCGGGGATCGACAGCGTCGCGTCACCGAGCCTGACTGCGAACCCGCCGTCGCGCGCACCAATCGTCGCCTGGGCGAGGTTCATCTGCGGCGACCCGATGAAGCCGGCGACGAACAGGTTCGCCGGGTCGTCGTAGACGTCGGTGGGGTGGCCGACCTGCTGGAGGACCCCGTCGCGCAGGACCGCGATCTGGTCGCCCATCGTCATCGCCTCTACCTGGTCGTGCGTGACGTAGACCGTAGTCACGCCGAGCCGCTTCTGCAGCGCCTCGATCTCGCCCCGCATCTGCACGCGAAGCTGCGCGTCGAGGTTCGACAGCGGCTCGTCCATCAGGAAGGCCTGCGGCTGGCGGATGATCGCGCGCCCCATCGCAACTCGCTGCCGCTGCCCGCCAGACAGCTGCTTCGGCCGCCTGTCGAGCAGCTCCTCCAGCCCCAGCAGCTCGGCCGTCTCCCGGACGCGCTGACGGACCTCCTTCCTCGGGCGGCGGCTCAGCTTGAGGCTGAAGCCGATGTTCTGCGCGACGGTCATGTGCGGGTACAGCGCGTAGTTCTGGAAGACCATGGCGATGTCGCGGTCGCGCTCGAGCACGTCGTTCACGCGCTTGCCGCCGATGTAGAGGTCGCCGGACGAGATCTCTTCCAGTCCCGCGATCATTCGCAGCGCGGTCGTCTTGCCGCAGCCCGACGGGCCGACGAGCACGAGCAGCTTCTCGTCGGGGACCTCAAGTGTGAGGTCTTTCACGGCCTCCACCCCGTTCGGGTACCGCTTCGTCAGGTGCTCGAGGACGATGTCGGCCATCTAGTACTAGCCCTTCAGCGCCCCGGCGAGGAGCCCGCGCACGAAGTACCGCCCGAGCAGTATGTAGACGACGAGCGTGGGCAGCGACGCCAGCAGCGCGGCGGACATCTGCAGGTTGTACGGCGTCACGAGCGAGCCGGTGGTGTTGTTCACGGCGACGGTGACCGGCCACTTGCTCGGGTCGGTGATGATGAACACGGCGAAGAGGAAGTCATTCCAGATCGAGGTGAACTGCCAGATCGCGGTCACCACGAACGCCGGCGCCGAGAGAGGCAGCACGACGGAGAAGTAGGTCCGCAGCATGCCGGCGCGATCCATGCGCGCGGCCTCCATCAGCTCGTCAGGGATGGTCGCGTAGTAGCTCCGGAAGATCAGCGTGGTGATCGGAATGCCGTAGACGATGTGCGCGAACGCGAGCCGCGGAATCCCGTCCGGGAAGTTGATGTCCGCGAGCAGGGTCGTCAGCGGGATCATCACCGCCTGATAGGGGATGAACAGCCCGAACAGGAAGAGTGTGAAGACGAGGTCCGCTCCGGGGAACCGCCATTTCGAGAGCACGAAGCCGTTCAGGGATCCGAGGACGGTCGAGATGACCGTGGCGGGGATGACGAGCTTGAAGGAGTTCGTCAGGCTCGGCGAGAGCTGGTTCCACGCGTCGCGCCAGGCGTCGAACGTCCAGACGCTCGGCAGCGCCCAGGCGTTCTCGGGACCGGTCTCGGCCGCATCCTTGAAGCTCGTCACGATCACGACGTAGAGCGGGGTCAGGACGAGGACCGCGAAGAAAACGATCGCGGCGAACTTCAACACGTTCGCCGTCGTCCGTCCTGCGCGCCGCCGCCTCAGGCGCATCGGGGCGGGGATCGGGGGCGCCGGCGTGGTCGCGGTGCTCACGCGCGTCTCTCCGCTCGCACCGAATACACGAGGTAGGGAATGACGAGGATCGAGATCCCGATCAGGAGCAGCGTCGCGATCGCAGCCCCTTCCGCGTAGTCCCGAGCGTCATAGATGAGGATCCACATGTAGACGGCAGGCGTTTGCGTGATCAACTGCTTGCCGCCGATGGCGACGATCAGGTCGAACACCTTGATCGAGATGTGGCCGAGGATGATCAGCGCCGACAGCGTGATCGGCCGAAGGAAGGGAAAGACCACGTGCCGATAGACGCGCCACTCCGAGGCCCCGTCCATGCGCGCCGCCTCACGGAGTTCCTCCGGCACGCCTCGAAACCCGGCCAGGTACAGGGCCATGATGTAGCCGGAGAGCGCCCAGATCGCGGGCATCGCCATCGCGGCCATGCCCCAGTCCAGGCTTAAGTACCAGTCGTTGGCCAAGAAGCCGAGGCCGAGCTTCTCGAACGCGACGTTGAGTCCGCTCGCGCGGTCGCCGGGCGCCGGGTTCATCAGCCAGCGCCAGACGACCCCCGCCGCGATGAACGAGACCGCCAGCGGGAAGATGTACACGGAGCGGAAGAAGCCCTCCCCGCGCACGCCCTTCTCGAGCAGGAACGCGAGCAGCAGGCCGAAGAAGAGCGTCCCCACGATGAACGTCCCCGTGAAGACGAGGATGTGGTGAACGCTCTCGTCCCAGGCCGGGTCGCTGTTCAGGTCGCGGTAGGCGTCTAGGCCCGCCCAGCCGCTCGTCTTCTCCGCCGTGCGCCAGTCGCTCAGCGAGACCTTGACGTTCCAGCCGATCAGGCCGTAGACGAAGACGGCGATGAGCACGATCGACGGGGAGACCAGGAGCAGCCCCGGTCCCCACCGTCGAACCCTTCTCAAGTCCCGCCTCCGCGCACGGCCGGCGTGACTATTGCGTTGCTCTCGCCGTTACGTCGCCCTCTTCTTCGCGGCGTTCACGAGGGCGGTCTGGAACCTCTCCACGTCCCGGTTGTTGAGGAACAGGCCGAGCGCAGTGTCGATGTCGGCGGCCCACGCGTTCGGCGCGACGACGCCGTGAGCGAGCGATCCAGCCAGCTTGTTCGTCTTCCACTGCCGGAGCGCCCACTTGAGGTACGGGCCATACAACCGTGGATTGGCGTCCGTCCTCGCGGGAATCGAGCCCTTCACCGGGTTGAACTGGTCCTGCGCCTTCTTGCTGCCGAGGAAGCCGAGCCACTTCTTCGCGGCCGTGGAGTGCGGAGCGCCCTTCGGCAGCGTGAAGCTGTCGGACAGCCAGTCGTAGACGCCGCTCGTGCCCGGGACCGGCGCCCAGTTGTAGTCGACCTTCGGCTTCAGCGCGAGGTTGTCGCCGGCCTTCGAGCCGCTGAAGTACCCGTCCTGCCAGTCGCCCATGATGTTGAAGGCGGCCTTGCCGTCGACTACGAGCTTCCCGGCGTCCTGCCACGTGAGCGACGCCGCGTCGCGGTTCGTGTACGTCAGCAGCGTCTTGTACCGGTTGAGCGCAGTCGTGACCCCGGAGCTGGACCAGTTGCCGCCCTTCTTCCATAGAGCCGCCCAGCGTGTGGGGCCGATCGTCGCGATCATCACCGTTTCGAGCAGATGCTTCGCCGTCCACTGCTCGGCCATCGACAGTGGGATGACGTTCGCCTTCTTCGCCTTCTCGAGGGCGGCGATGAACTGGCTCCACGTCTTCGGAACGGCGGTAATGCCGGCCTTCTTGAGGACCTTCGGGTTGTACCAGAGGACATTCGCCCGATGGATGTTCACCGGGACCGAGTAGATGTGCCCCTTGTACGTGATCTGGTTCAGCAACTGCTTCGACATCGCCTTCCTGAAGCCGTATTGCCTGTAGATCGAGTCGATCGGAAGCACCTGCTTCGCCTTGATGTAGTCGCGGAGCTCGGCTCCGGCGTGGCCCTGGAACGAGTCCGGGGGCTTCCCGGCTGCCAGACGTTGCGCGAGGACGGCCTTGGCGTTCGTGCCGGCGCCGCCGGCCACCGTCTCGTTCTTGAACGGGCAGCTCGGGTTGTTCCTGTTCCAGGTCTTGATCAGCTTCGTGAGCCCGGCTGCTTCACCGCCGCCGGTCCACCATGAAAAGACCTGAAGCTTGCAGCTACTCGCCTGCGGCCCGGCAGTTCCGGCGGCCGGGACGAACAGCAGCGCGATCGCACAGAGCAGCGCAAGTCGTGCGGCGGTCACGCGCAACTCGCGCCCGCGCCGCCGGGGAAATCGAACTCGGGGCATCGTGCCCTCCCTTTGCTGTTGAAATCGAACCGCGATGAAGTCAATACCGAGCGCACGACCCGGTCAAGCCGTTACGTGACTTCCCCGGCTCCGTCGGCCGCCCGGCAGACATACGCCGCGCCAGACCTGCCGTAGTCGCCGAGCACCGCCTCGGGGAACGCCCCCGACCGCGCGGCGTCCACCAATGCGACAATCGAGCCGCCGAAACCCCCGCCGGTCATGCGCGCCGCAACCGCGCCGTGCGCATACGCAAGGTCGACGAGGCGATCGAGCTCGGGGATCGTGACCTCGAGGTCGAGCCGTAGGCTCTCGTGCCCCTCGCGAAAGAGGTCGCCCAGATCATCGAATCGGCGCGCGCGGAGAGCATCCACGACGCTCCGCACCCGTCGGTTCTCCGTATCGATGTGCCGCAGACGGCGGGACAGTGTCTGGTCGAGATCGCCGGCCGTGTTCAACGCCTGCTCGAGCTCGCGCTGCCGGGTGGCATAGGCGGAGCTCTCGAGGCTTCGCCGGACACCCGAGTCGAAGACGACGAGCGCGAGCTCCGGAGGCAGCTCCACGAGCTCGTGCTCGAGCGACCCCGTGTCGAGCAGGATCGCGTTGCCGGCTCGCCCGAGCAACGACGCGGCCTGGTCCATCACGCCGCAGGGGACGCCGACCGCGCGGAACTCCGCCCTCCTCGCGGCCTGCGCCAACGTCATCGGGTCGAGCGGGAAGTCGGCCACGGCGCACAGGGCGACCGCGACGGCGACCTCGAGGGCCGCCGACGACGAGAGGCCCGCGCCCACGGGCAGGGTCGAGCTGATCGTGCCCTCGACGCCGACCGCCGGCCGCCCGAGCAGGGCGAGCTCCACCGCGACGGCGGCGACGTACCGTCCCCAGCCGCTCTCATTCTCCAAGCCGCTTCCGTCCGGGGCAACGGCAGCGGAGCCGTCGTACCCGTCCGACCGTAGGCTGATGCGCGCTGCTGGAGCCGCGTCCATCCGTACACCGAGGTCGAGTGCCACCGGCAACACCAGGCCGCCGCTCAGGTCCGTGTACTCGCCAATCAGGTTGACCCGGCCCGGCGCCCAGAAACTACGGATGGCCGTGCCTGCTCACCGGTTGTGGTTCACGACCTCGACGTTGTTGCCGTCGGGGTCGAGGACGTAGGCCCCGTAGTAGCCCTCGTGGTAGATCGGCCGCTCGCGCGGGAGCCCGTTGTCCTGATAGCCGGCGTCGATCGCCGCGCGGTGGAATGCCTGCACGGTCTCGTCGTCGGGCCCCGGGAACGCCATGTGCACGTGCTCCGTGGGCGTGCCCGCGACGACCGAGAACGTGCCGCTGGAGCCGGCGAACTGCGCGCGCTCCGGCGTGTCGCGCCTGAGCCGGAAGCCCGCGTACGGCCCGATCGCCTCGTAGAACGCCTTCGAGGCGGCGACATCGCGGACTCGGATCCAGAGGTGGTCGATCGCGCCGCCCTCGCGGAGATTGCTGTGGTGGACGGCCTCGACGCTGTTCCCGTCGGCGTCGAGCAGAAAGGCGCCGTAGTAGTCGCCGCCGTACTGCGGGCGCGGTCCGGGCGCGCCGTCATCGCGGAGACCCGCCTCTGTGCCGACGCGCCAGAACTCGTCCACGTGCTCCCGCGAGGGCGCGACGAATGCGACGTGCAACCGGCGCGTGACGGGATCGTCGTCGTCGGCCTGCGTGAGGGAGAAATCGTCCCACTCCGCGAAGTGGACGCCGCTCGACGTCCGCTCGATCCCGAGCGTGCCGAGCAGTAGGTCGTAGAACTCCTCCGAGGCCCGGCGTTCGGAGACGCGCATCGTCACGTGGTCGAACACGGCGCGCTACGCGGCGACGAGGTCCGCGTACTCGGGATGCCGCTCGATGTAGGCGGCGGCGAAGGGACAGAGCGCCGTCACGCGCAGTCCTCGCTCGCGGATGTCCTGCAGCGTGCCGGCGACGAGCTGGCCGCCGACGCCGTGCCCCTCGAACTCCTCGGCGATCTCGGTGTGGAGCAGGACGAGGCGGTCCGGGCGCGCCTGGTAGAAGACATAGCCGGCGACCTCGCCGTCGACGCGGGCCTCGTAGCGGTGCTGGCCGGGGTTGTCGGCGACCTCGACCGGGCCGGGGTCGCTCATCCGTGGAATCCGATCTCGCGATGGGTGCCGTCGCAAAACGGCTTGTTCCGCGACTGCCCGCAGCGGCAGAACGCCGCGCGGGTGAGCTCCTCCGCGCTGCCGTCCGGGAGCGTCACGCGTAGCCGGCCGCGCACGAGCAGCGGGCCGTTCGGCGCCGGCCTCACCTCGAGCTTCGCCGGCGCCGGCCGGGCTGCGCCGCGCAGCCTCCTCAGCCGCAGTGCCGACGACGGGCAGCTCTCGACGGCCTCCTCGATCTCGTCCGCCGTCGCCGCGTCGACGTCGATCCAGGGCCGGCGCGAGGAGTCGAAGACCGCAGGCAGGGCCTTGACGCAGTTCTGCGAGTGGAAGCAGAGGGCGGGGTGCCACTCGACGACGATCTCCTCGGTGGCGTACTCGCGCGGACCAGCTCGACGGGGCGTGTTCATGACCATGACGGTACCCCCTTGACGGCGCCTCGGAGGTGTGGGATGGTCGTCCAGTCAAGTCCTGTGGGCCCTCGGGTTCGCGGGGCTTGACGTTTTTTGCGCCCGTGGCCGACTACACGCTCGTCAATCTCCGCGAGGTCGAGGATTCGGCGCCGAAGTTCGGGCTGCCCGAGGGCATGGAGGCCCGGTTCCCGAAGACGGCGCTCGGGAGCTCGATCGGGGCGTTCAGCCTCCAGCGGCTCGGCCCCGGCGTCCGCTCCCCGTTCGGACACCGCCACGCCCGCCAGGAGGAGCACTACGTGATCCTCGCGGGCAGCGGCCGGATCAAGCTCGACGACGAGGAGATCGAGGTGCGGCAGTGGGACGCAATCCGCGTCTCCTTCGAAACGATGCGCGCGTTCGAGGCGGGCGACCAGGGCCTCGAGCTGCTCGCATTCGGCGCCCCGATCGCCGACGAGCCGGACGTCGAGATGACGCCCGGCTGGTGGAGCGAATAGGCAGGACCTAGCCGGTCCGCGAGGTGTCGAACGCGTCCATCGGGCCCCACGGGCCCATGTGCGGGTCGACCGCCTCGAGCTCGTCGAGCATCGCCGTCCCGAAGAGGCGGTCGACGAGGCTCCGCCTCGTCGGCGTGACGACGATCAGCACTGCGGAGAGGCAGCCGACGGCAAAAAGGACGTACGACGCGTCGACGATCAGCTGCGACGTGTGGTCGAGCTCCTCGTCGTGGCGGAGGCTCGTCTCCTGCATCGAGACCACGTAGGCCGCGAACGCGAAGGCGGTCGCGACGACGGCGCGCAACGTCGCGCGGAGGTACGAGATCCCACGACCGCTGCGCCTCGCGACAGAGCGGATGTCGGCGGCGCGCATGCCGAGCGTCTGGCTCGTCGGCAGCAGCAGGATCCAGTAGCCCAGCACTGGCACGACCGTCAGGAGCTCGGCGGCGACGAAGAGGATGTGGCCCGGGCGCCCGCCGAAGTCCCCCGCCTCCCAGGAGACACGCCCCAGCGACTGCACGATCCCGAGCGGGATCGAGACGATCAGGAACGTGATGTACACGACCCCCCAGTCGATCGTCGCGGCCACGGCGCGCCGCCGGAGCGGCGCGAAGGTCGCGACGTAGCGGTGCCGCGGGTCCGAGTACCGGGCCCGGATCCCCGCGCGGATGAGCTCGCCTCTCACTTCACCCTCGCCCCAATGATGACAATCCCGACGACGTGTTCCGCTGGATCGACCACACCGCCGAGCTCGAGCTGGAGATCGAGGCGCCGACGGAGGCGGCGGTCTTCGCCGACGCGCTCGCGGCCTTCGCAGAGCTGGCCGACGGCGGGGGCGGCGTGCCTCTCGACGAGGAGATCCGTGTGCAGGCACCCGACCCGGAGATGCGCCTCGTTGCCTGGCTCGAGGAGCTGATCTACCTCGGCGAGACGGCCGGGTTCGTGCCCGAGCGCGTCGAGTCGCTCGACCTCGAGGGCGACTCGCTGCACGCGCGGATCTCCGGCCATACAGGCTCGCCGTCGCCGCTCGTCAAGGCGGTGACCTTGCACCGCCTCGAGCTCGGCCCCGACGAGAGCGGGACGTGGTGGGGCAGGGTGGTGCTCGATGTCTGAGCTCCGGCAGCTCAGCGAGGTGCTCTGGGAGCTCCCGGCGACAGGCGCGATGCGCGTGCCCGCCCGAGTCTTCGCCGACCGCGAGCTGCTCGCGGCGATGGAGGGCGACAGGTCGCTGGAGCAGATCCAGAACGTCGCCACGCTCCCCGGCGTCACCGTCGCCGCCCTCGCGATGCCGGACGTGCACCA
>Ga0126314_10001424_pt1 | contig 11528 bp, 11 predicted proteins | sample Plot105B_FD_92535 | JGI IMG/M metagenome (GOLD analysis project Ga0126314, IMG submission 92535) | Serpentine soil microbial communities from UC McLaughlin Reserve, CA, USA - Plot105B | ecosystem: Environmental > Terrestrial > Soil > Grasslands | place: USA: UC McLaughlin Reserve, Lake County...
TGGGCGCGAGGACTCCGTCGACGTCCAGCAGCACGGCGGCGCGCTGCGGGTCCTCCGCGAAACGGCGGAGCAGGCCTTCCACCCGGCCAGGATATGGCGTCCCCTTTCCGGGAGTCGTATGCTCCGCAAAATGACGCGTCGGCTCGAGGAAGTCTGGATACCGCTGGTCGACGAGCCGATCGGAAGCATCGTCGCCCGCATCCAGGAGGACCACCCGGATATCGACCGGCTGGTGTCGACCCCGCAGCGGCTGCTCGCCTTCCGGACGTTCGCGTATATCCGCGTGGGACTCCTGCTCGGCCAGCTCCTCGTCGACGACGACCTCGATCCCTACGACGGCTCGGAGACGTGGGTCGAGGCGATCCTGCGCGATCCCCGGCATCGCGCCGAGGTCGAGCGCGAGGTGCGCGCCGTCGCCGAGGAGGTCGCAGCCGATCCGGCGTACGTAGACGAGGACGACGGAGTCGGCCCGGATGACAACGTTCGCGAGCGCTTCCGCGAGTTCGCGCGGCGGCGCCTCGACGCGTAGTCGACCGCGACCGGAATCTCTTCGATTTTCAGAGGAGGACCGGCGAGTGCCGCGTACGATGGACGCATAATGCGGCCCTTGGCCCAGCGTCTTCTGCTGCTCGCTGCGGGAGCGGCGATCCTGCTTGCCTCCGGGTCGAGCGGAGCGTCCGCGCGTGGTGCGGCGACACCGCCACCTGCCTCGAACGGGCTTGGCATCCGCGTGACGGTGCCCGGCGGCCCCGGCGCGGCGGCTGCGTCCGCGAACGCGCCGAGGGACAGCGTGGCCACCGCGGGCGCGTTCGCGTACCCCGGTGACGGCTCCGTCGCGCGCGCTTCGTCCGTCACGGCGGGCGCCTTCGTGGTGACAAGCCCGGCGGCGCCTTCGGCGAGCGCCACGAGCGAGGCACAGGGAGTCGTGCTCTTCAACGGCGAGATCACGGCCTCGACGGTCACGGCGAAGGCCAAGGTGCAGGCGGGGCCCACCAGCGCGAGCGGCGACAGCAGCGGCTCGCAGGTCGTGGGCCTGACGATCTCCGGAGCGGGGGTGTCGGCCGGCCCCGGAGGGCGATTCAACCTCGGTGACTGGGGCTCTCTCATCACGCTCGCCCAGACCGGGTCGCCGACCTCGAAGGCGGGTGGCAAGGGCTACATCGTCTCCGAGGCCGCGCTGCTCGTGCACTTGAACCTCGATCACGGCGGCTTGCCGGCCGGCAGCGAGATCCTCGTCGGCTACGCGGACGCGTTCGCCGAGGCCACTCCTCCGCCGCCTCCGGCAAAGCCGCGCCCGGTGAAGCCGGCCAAGAAGCCGGCGCCGCCGGACGACCGTATCCGGCCGAAGAAAGACGCGCACGCCCCAGACGCCGAACGCCTGCAGCCCGGGAAGCTTCCGCCGCTCCTGCCGGTCCCGCAGGGGCTGGACGTCCGGATGACGAGCGGGCGCTACGTCTTCCCGGTCTACGGGTCGGCGTCGTTCTCGGACACGTTCGGCGCGGGCCGCGCGGACACCGGCTGGCACCACGGGGAGGACATCTTCGCGCCGCTCGGCGCGCCGATCCTCGCGGTCACCGACGGCACGGTCTTCCAGGTGGGCTGGAACGACATCGGCGGGCTCCGCGTGTGGCTCCGTGACCGCTACGGGAACGAGTTCTACTACGCGCACCTGTCCGCCTTCTCGCAGCTCGCGGTCAACGGCAACCAGGTGTCGGCCGGCGACGTCCTCGGTTTCATGGGCAACACGGGCGACGCCGAGCACACTCCCTACCACCTGCACTTCGAGATCCATCCCGCGTCCCTGCTGGACAGGGGGTACGACGGCGTCGTCTCTCCCTATCGCTATCTCGTCGCGTGGCAGAAGCTCTCGGACGTCGCGATCGCGGGAGTCGCCGGCTGGGCGGCGCCGATCGCGCCGGGAGCACGCGCACCCCGGCCGGGCGCGATCCTGCTCCAGGTCTCCGATATCTCGCGCGCGAGCGGCCTCGACCCGGGATCGCTGAGACGAGCGATGCGCGAGGCCGCCGTCGGTCAGGACGGCAGCCTCATCGGAGCGCGGAGCCGGTTCGCGGCGCTGCTGCGCCGGCTGACCGGCCGCTAGCGGTTAGGTCGTCGGCCCCGCCGCGGTCGGATTGTTGTTCGTATTCGCCGCGGTGTCGCCGAACTCGTCTTTGCCGAGCACGAGATCGGAGACCCAGCGGCGCGTCGACGGCCCCGTGACCGGGTTGAACAGCAGCCCGAGCGCGATGCCCGTCACGAGCAGCGTGGCGTTCCGACCGGTGTGCGTGTCCTTGCCCTGGACGCGGTCGGCCGCCCTACGCAGGTCGTCGATCGCCGAGCGAAGGCTGTCCTGGAGATCCTTGTCGGTCGCCATGCGGGTAGCGGCATACGTGACGCCGCGGGCGCCGATCAGCTCGTCGTAGATGTTCCGCGCGGCCGCGAGGGCGCTCTTGACGTTCTCGCGCACCTCCTCGTCCTTAACCGCGCGCTCGACGTACGGCCGAACGTTCTCGGCGGTGTCGGTGATGCGGTCGCGTGTCTTGGCCATTGTCTCGGCCCGTCCTTTCGTCGCGTTTTCAGGCTGCTACCCGGCGTTCCGAGCGTTGAAACTGAGAGCCTACGCTGCGTGCGCCGCCTTGCGCCCAGGTAGCGGCGAGGCGCGTCGCGAGCGGTCGGGCAGCGAGCCGTCGAAGGCGACTGCGAGCACCTCGTCGATCGAGTCGGCCAGGATGAACGAGAGCTCCTTGCGGGCCTCGTCCGGCAGCTCGGTCAGATCAGGCTCGTTCTCCTTCGGCAGCACGACGGTCTTGACGCCGGCGCGCTGGGCGGCGAGCGCCTTGTCGCGCACACCTCCGATCCGGAGGACCTGGCCTGTGAGCGTGATCTCGCCCGTCATCGCGACGTCGGCCGAGACCGTGCGCTCGGCGGCGATGGAGACGATGGCCGTCGCGATCGCGATCCCCGCCGAGGGCCCGTCCTTCGGCTGCGCGCCGGCGGGGACGTGGACGTGCACGTCGTGGCTCGCGAACCACTCCGGGTCGAGCCCCAGCCGCTCGGCCCGCGACCACGCCCACGAGTGCGCCGCCTGGGCGGACTCCTGCATCACCTCGCCGAGCTGGCCCGTGACCTTCAGTTGCCCCTTGCCGGGGTAGGCCGTCGCCTCGATGAAGAGGACGTCGCCGCCGACCGGGGTGACCGCGAGCCCTGTCGCCACGCCCGGCTCAGCGGTGCGTTTTCGCACCTCCGCGGCGAAACGTCGCGGCCCGAGCCATACGCGGACCCGCTTGTCTCCGACGGCGAGGCGCTTCGCGCGTCCCTCGGCGATCTCGCGCGCGGCCTTGCGGAAGAGCGCTGCGAGCTGCCGCTCGAGGTTGCGGACGCCGGCCTCCCGCGTGTACTCGCGGATGACGACGCGGATCGCCGTGTCGCTGATCGTCACCCGCGACTTCGCGAGCCCGTGCGCCTCGAGCTGCTTCGGCACGAGGTACCGCCGCGCGATCGCGAACTTCTCCTCCTCGGTGTAGCCGGACAGGTTCAGCACGTCCATCCGGTCGAGCAGCGGCGGCGGAATCGTGTCGAGGAGGTTGGCCGTACAGATGAACAGGACCTTGGAGAGGTCGAACGGCAGGTCGAGGTAGTGGTCGCGGAAGCTCGAGTGCTGCTCGGGGTCGAGCACCTCGAGCATCGCGCTGGCCGGGTCGCCGCGGTAATCGGACCCGAGCTTGTCGATCTCGTCGATGAGGAAGACGGGGTTCATCGTCTCCGCGTCCCGAACCGCGCGGATGATCGTGCCGGGCATCGCGCCGATGTACGTGCGCCGGTGGCCGCGGATCTCCGCCTCGTCGCGCACCCCGCCGACCGAGATGCGCACGAACTTGCGCCCGAGCGCCCGCGCGATCGACTGTCCGAGCGAGGTCTTTCCGACACCCGGCGGCCCGACGAAGCAGAGGATCGGCCCCGAGAGGTCGTTCTTCAGCTTCGAGACCGCGAGGTACTCGACGATCCGCTCCTTGACCTTCTCGAGGTCGAAGTGGTCCTCGTCGAGGATCTCGCCCGCGTGGTGGAGGTCGAGGTTGTCCTTGGTTGTCTTGCCCCAGGGCAGGGTCAGGATCCAGTCGAGGTACGTGCGGATGACGCCGTACTCGGCGGCCGCCGGCGGCAGCTTCTCGAGCCGTGAGAGCTCGCGGCGGGCGGCTCGGTCGGTCTCCTCCGGGAGGTCCAGCTCGTCGAGCAGCGACCGCAGCTCGTTGATCTCCGCCTGCTGGTCGTCTGCCTCGCCGAGCTCGTCCTGGATCGCCTTCAGCTGCTGCCGGAGGAAGTACTCGCGCTGGCCTTTCTCCATCTCGGACTGCACCTGCGACTGGATCCGCGAGCCCAGCTCGAAGACCTCGAGCTCGCGGCTCAGGATGGCCGCGGTCTCGCGCAGCCGCTCCTCGACGTTCGCCAGCTCGAGCAGGTGCTGCTTCTCCTCGGTCTTGATGCGCAGCGTGGACGCGACCAGGTGGCACAGCGCGCTCGGGTCGTCGACGTTCGCCGCGGCCAGCTGCAGCTCTTCCGGGAGGTACGGGACGAGGCCGATGATCCGCGCGAACAGCCCTTGGACGTTGCGCGTGAGCGCCTCGACCTCGGGCGTCTCGGGGACGACGTCCGGCACGTCCTCGAACTCGCCGACGAGGTACGGGTCGCTGCTCTTCCGCTCCACGAGGCGGATGCGGCGGATTCCCTGGAGGAGCACGCGCAGCGTTCCGTCGGGCACGCGGATCAGCTTGTGGACGCCGGCCGCGGTCCCGACGTCGTACAGGTCGTCCCAGCCGGCCTCCTCGGCCTCGGCGTTGCGGACCGTCACGAGCCCGAGCTCCCGATCGGCCCCGACGACGTCGTCGATCAGGCGGATCGAGCGCTCCTGGCCGATCGCGAGCGGCGTCATCGAGTCCGGGAACACGACGGTTTCCTTGAGCGGGAGCAGCGGAAGCTCGCTCATTGCGTCAGCACCCGGATGCGCACCTTGCCCGAGCGGGGTCGCGCGTCGGCCAGCGGAAACACGATCGACAGCACGCCGCGCTCGTAGCGCGCCTGCCCACCCGAGACGTCGACGTCCGGGGCGAGCGGGATCCGGCGCTCGAAGGGGCCGTCGTCGATCTCCATCAGTTGATAGACGCGGCCGTGCTCGCGGTCGCGCCGCCGCATGCCCGCGATCAGGAGCTCGCGGCCCTCGACGGCCACAGTGAGCTCGGCCGGATCGACACCGGCAAGCTCGGCCAGCACGACGAACTTTGAGTGCTTCGCGCTCCGATAGCAGTCGACGGGCGGCCGGAACCCCGCCCGCGCGCTCATGAAGTGCGGTAGGTGCCAGAGGTCGGCGAAGAGCTCCTCGACCTCGCTCTGGAGGCGCTCGATATCGCGGCGCCGAGCCACGGGAAGACCCTACCCGCGCACTCTTGACACCCGACGCTAGTGGTCACTAACCTGGCGCGCGCTAGCTTTCGGGAGGTCGGGGTGGCCGCGTTCGCGCGCAACATGATTCGGTTTCGCTGGGCGGTGCTCGCGGTCTGGCTCGTGCTGTTCGCGGCCGCCGGCTTCGCGTCGATGGGGCTGTCCGACCTGCTGACGAACCGCTTCGTGTTGCCGGGCGCCGAGAGCGAGAAGACGGGCGACGTGCTCGAGGCGCACTTCGGCCAGAAGCCTGAGGGTGCGTTCACGATCGTCGTCCAGGGCGCGCCGGGGTCGGCGGAGAAGCTGGTCGCGGCGACCGACGCCGCCGCGAGGCGAGCCGCCGCCGCGCTCCCCACGGGCAAGGCGGTCGGGGCCGAGCGCGCCTCGGACAGCGTCGTGACGGCGCGGATCGTCTCCGGGCTCCAGCCGGCGGACGCGAAGAACCACGCGGATGCGATGCGCGACGCGGCGGGCTCGATTCCGGGCGCCCGGTTGTACGTGACCGGCCAGTCGGCGATCGAGCACGACCTCGAGCCGGTCCAGAATCACGACCTCAAGGTCGGCGAGCTCTACATCGCGATCCCGATCGCGCTCGTGATCCTCGTGTTCGTGTTCGGGTCGCTCGCCTTCCTGCTCCCGTTCATGCTCGCCGCGCTCTCGATCCCGGTCACGCTCGGTCTCGTCTGGATCTTCGCCAACTTCATGACCCTGTCGACCTACCTGACGAACATGGTCGCGTTGATCGGCCTCGGGATCGCGATCGACTACTCGCTGCTGATCGTCTACCGATACCGCGAGGAGCGGAAGGCCGGGCGGGCCCGCGAGAACGCGGTGGAGGCGACGATGGAGACCGCCGGCCGCGCCGTCGTCTTCAGCGGCACCGCGGTCGCGATCGGGCTCGCGGTCATGCTCTTCATGCCGCTGCCGTTCATGCGCGGCTTCGGGCTTGCGGGCCTGCTCATCCCGCTCGTGTCGGTGCTTGCGGCCGTGACGATCCTGCCCGTTCTGCTCTACTGGCTCGAGGATCGGCTCGATCGCGTGCGCCTCGTCCCGAGGCGGATCACCGACCGGCGAGACGACCCCGAGAACGGCTTCTGGCCGCGCCTCGCGCGCGCGATCATGCGGCGGCCGGCCGTGTTCGCGGCGGCGACCACCGTCGGCCTCCTGCTGGCCGCGGCGCCGGTCCTGGCGCTGCAGCTCGGGCCGGGGTCGAACCAGGGCATCCCGCAGGACCTGGAGGCGGTCCAGGGACTCGCCATCCTCAGCGACGCCGTCGGCGAAGGCGCACTGTCGCCGAGCGAGGTCGTCGTCGACACCGGAAGAGCCGGAGGCAGCGCCGAACCGCGGGTGCAGGCAGCCGTCAGCCGCCTGATCGCCGGCCTCGAGGCGGATCCCGAGATCGCGGGCGTCGCGTACGGGAACGGGCCGCAGTTCCGCGACGCGACCGGCCGCTACCTCCACCTGCAGGCAACCGGACGGCACGAATACGGCCTGCCGGAATCGCAGGACTTCGTCGGCCGGCTGCGCGATGACATCGTCCCGGCCGCCGCCTTCCCGGACGGCGTCGAGGTGCTGACCGGCGGCGGGCCTGCCTTCGGCGTCGACTTCCTCGACATGACCTACGGGGCCTTCCCGTGGCTCGTGCTCGCGGTGCTCGTCCTGACGTATGTCCTGCTCGTGCGCGCCTTCCGCTCGCTCGTGCTGCCCCTGAAGGCGATCGTGCTCAACCTGCTCTCGATCGGCGCCGCCTACGGCCTGCTCGTGGCTGCCTTCAAGCTCGGCCTCGGCGAGCCGCTCGGGCTGACCCAGTTCGACCAGATCGAGGGCTGGATCCCCGTCTTCCTGTTCGCGATGCTCTTCGGCCTCTCGATGGACTACGAGGTCTTCCTCGTCGCGCGCATGCGCGAGGAGTGGGACCGCCGAGGCGACAACGTCGCCGCCGTGACCACGGGCCTCGCCAAGACCGGCCGGCTGGTCACGGCCGCCGGCCTGATCATGTTCGCGGCGTTCATGGGGTTCGTCGCCGGCTCCATCGTCGGCCTACAGCAGTTCGGCTTCGGCCTCGCGGTCGCGATCCTGATCGACGTCACGATCATCCGGGCGCTCCTCGTTCCAAGCGCGATGAAGCTGTTCGGGCGTTGGAACTGGTGGCTGCCGCCGAGAGCCGCGCGCGTGTTCCGCGTCGAGCCGTCGCCGCTCGCGCCGCGGCGGGCCCCGGCCCTCCGCCCGACGGGCCGCTAGTTGGCCACTGCGTAGATGACGATCGCCGCGACGACGATGCCGATCACGATCCAGGCGAGACGCAGCACGGTGAAGGCCCGCTGGTCGCCGGGCCGCGGGCCCGGCTCGGGCGTGTACGGATCCTCGGCCGGCGGCTGGCCGCCGAGGAGCTCGTCCTCGGCGTCGAAGAACTCGTCGCGCTCGTTCTCGTCGGTGTCGCTCACTGCGCGGAGACCCTAACCCGGCGAAGTACCATCCCGCGACCATGAAGGGCGTGATCCTGGCCGGCGGAACCGGCACCCGGCTGCATCCGCTCACGCGGATCACGAACAAGCACCTGCTGCCGATCTTCGACCGGCCGATGGTCACGTACGCGATCGAGGCGCTCGTGAAGGCCGCGATCACCGAGATCATGCTCGTGACCGGCGGCACGCACGCGGGCGAGTTTCTCCGTCTGCTCGGGAACGGTCACGAGTGGGGCATCGACCGCCTCTCCTACGCCTACCAGGAGCGCGCGGGCGGGATCGCGGAGGCGCTCGGCCTGGCAGAGCGCTTCGCCGCCGGCGAGCGGATCTGCGTGATGCTCGCGGACAACGTGCTCGAGGACTCGCTCGCGCCGGCCGCGCAGAACTTCCGCGACCAGGAGCGGGGAGCGCGGATCCTGCTCGCCCGCGAGGACGATCCCGAGCATCTCCGTCACCTCGGCGTACCGGAGCTCGACGACGGCCGCGTCGTCCGGATCGTCGAGAAGCCCGAGAACCCGCCCTCGCAGTTCGCCGTGACCGGCATCTACTTCTACGACGCCGACGTCTTCGAGGTGATCCCGACCCTGGCGCCGTCCGGCCGCGGCGAGCTCGAGATCACCGACGTCAACAACCACTACGTCGGCCAGGGGACGATGGAGTACGACGTCCTCGACGGCTTCTGGGGGGACGCCGGCGAGTCGATCGAGGCGTACTACGAGGTCAACGACTTCGTCCGCGCGAACGGCGTCAACCACGTGGCGTGACCGTGGTGTGATGGACGGTCTTGTCCGGATCCCGCTTCGCCGCTTCGAGGATGACCGCGGCTGGTTCATGGAGCTTCGCCGCGAGAGCGCGCTGCCGAAGCCGACTGTCCAGACGAACGTCTCCTTCTCGCGGGCCGGGACGATCCGCGGCCTCCACTACCACGAGCGCGGCCAGGACGACCTCTTCGTATGCCTACAGGGCGGGGCGCGCGTGGTGGTCCTCGACCGCGACAGCGGCGAGGTCTTCACCGAGGACATCGGCGACGGCAACCCGGTGGCGATCTACATCCCCGGCCGGCACGCGCACGGCTTCGAGGCGCTCACCGACCTGCTCTTCTGTTACCACGTGACCGAGGAGTACGACCCGGCCGACCCCGACGAGGACGCCGTCGCGTGGGACGACCCGCGCGTTCGGCACGTGTGGAGCACGACATCGCCGATCCTGTCGGAACGGGACCTGAGCGCCGCGTCGTCGTAACCGGCGCCGGCGGCCAGCTCGGGCACGCGCTCGCCGAGGTCTTCCCGGAGGCGACGACGCTCTCGCGGGCCGAGTGGGACGTCCGTGAGGCGTACCCGCTCGCCGAGCCGCCCTCGCTCGTGTTGCACGCAGCGGCGTGGACCGACGTCGACGGCGCGGAGGGCGACCCGGACGGGGCGTACGCGGTCAACGTGACGGGGACCCGAAACGTCGTGGAGCTGGGGGCTCCGGTCGTCTACTACTCGACCGACTACGTCTTCGACGGCTCGAAGCGAGAGCCGTACGTCGAGAGCGACTCGACCGCCCCGCTCGGCGAGTACGGCCGCACGAAGCTCGAGGGCGAGCGGCAGGTCCGAGACGGGTGGGTCGTACGCTCCGCCTGGCTGTTCGGGGCGACCGGGCACAACTTCGTGCGGACGATGCTCCGGCTCGGGGTCGAGCGCGACGAGGTCGCCGTCGTCGACGACCAGCGTGGCTCGCCGACCTACGTCGGGCACCTGGCCGCGGCCACCGGGGAGCTGCTCGCACGACCGGGCGGGGTCTGGCATCTCGCCGCAGAAGGGGACTGCACGTGGGCCGACTTCGCCGAGGCGATCTTCGAGGAGGCCGGGGTCGTCTGCCGCGTGCGGCGGATCACCACCGCCGAGTTTCCGCGACCGGCAAGACGGCCGGCGTATTCCGTTCTCCGGAGCGAGCGCGAGGGTGCACCTCGGCTCCCGCACTGGCGCGACGGGCTGGGCGCGTGCCTGGCGCGCCTTTTATAGAACTCGCTTCAGAATGACGCCTGAGTCGCCGGGCCGCACTGCGCGGCGCGATGCGGCGTCCTCAGTCGCGCCCGTATCCCTTCGGATACGAACGCTCCCTGCGTCCTTGCCTCGCACCACCCAGCGCACCCCGACAACGAGGCGCCATCCTGAAACGAGTTCTGCCCAGCTAGGGTTCGCTGCCGTGCGTGTGCTGGTCACAGGCGGCGCGGGCTTCATCGGCTCGCACTTCGTCCGGCTCCTCGCCGACAAGGGCGCCGAGGTCGTCGTTCTCGACAAGCTGACCTATTCCGGCAACGCGGCCAACCTCGAGGGCGTGGAGCACCGCTTCCTCCAGGGCGACATCGCGGACTCCGAGGCGGTCGCCGAAGCAGCTGCGGGCAGCGACGCGATCGTCAACTTCGCAGCGGAATCGCACGTCGACCGCTCGATCCTGGAGTCCTTCGACTTCGTCCACACGCAGGTCCACGGCACGCAGACGCTGCTCGAGCACGTCCGCGCGACGGGCGTCCGGTTCGTCCAGGTCTCCACCGACGAGGTCTACGGCGACCTCGAGGGTGGCGGCAGCTCGACCGAGGACGACCCGCTCCGCCCGTCGAGCCCGTACAGCGCGACGAAGGCCGGCGGCGACCTGCTCGTCCTCGGCTATGTCCGGACGCACGGCGTCGACGCGTCGGTCACGCGCGGCGCCAACACCTACGGGCCGAACCAGTACCCCGAGAAGTTCCTGCCGCTCTTCATCACCAACGCGCTCGAGGGCGAGCCTTTGCCCGTCTACGGCGACGGCCGCCAGCGTCGCGAGTGGCTCCACGTCGACGACCACTGCGCGGCGATCGAGCTCGCGCTCACCGAGGGCCGCCCGGGCGAGGTCTACAACGTCGGCGGCGACGAGCGGGAGAACCTGGAGATGGTCCGGCGGATCCTCGACCTCGCCGGCGCCGACGAGTCGCTCGTCCGCCACGTGACCGACCGGCCGGGACACGACCGCCGCTACTCGATCGACGACACGAAGCTCCGCGGTCTCGGCTGGAAGCCGCAGGTCGCGCTCGCCGACGGTCTGACCGAGACGTTCGCCTGGTACCGCGAGAACCGCGCCTGGTGGGAGCCGATCAAGTCCGGCGAGTACCGCGCGTACTACGAGCAGCAGTACGCGGAGCGCCTTTCGGCCGGCTGACGGCCGGAGTACGCTGACGCCATGGCAGTGCCGGCGGAGCAGAGCCTTCCGCTGATCCTGGCGCGCGAGTTCGCCTCGAACATTGCGACGCCGCTGGCCCTGATCGACGCGACCGGCCGACTCCTCTACTTCAACGAGCCGGCCGAGCGGATCATCGGGTCGACCCCTGCGGAGCTCGGCGAGCTGACCGAGGACGAGTGGCGAGCCCGCTTCAGCGCCGAGCGCCTGGACGGCACGCCCGCGCCCATCGACGAAATGGCGAGCGTGATCGCCCGCCGCAAACGGCGGCCGGCGCACGGGCGGCTCGTGATCACGACCCTCGACGGCCTGCGGCGCACGCTCGCCGTAACGGCGATTCCGCTCCTCCAGGGCGAGCGCGAGGAGCCGGTCGGTTGCGTCGTCCTCTTCTGGGAGGAGTGAGCGTCAGCACTTGGCGCGGGCCTCGCGGAA
>Ga0126314_10001425_pt1 | contig 11516 bp, 14 predicted proteins | sample Plot105B_FD_92535 | JGI IMG/M metagenome (GOLD analysis project Ga0126314, IMG submission 92535) | Serpentine soil microbial communities from UC McLaughlin Reserve, CA, USA - Plot105B | ecosystem: Environmental > Terrestrial > Soil > Grasslands | place: USA: UC McLaughlin Reserve, Lake County...
AAGGCGGGGGGCGATCACGCCTCCCACCGTCGAGAAGCTAACCGCTACCACGGTGTTTACGAGCCAAAAGTCGTAGACGGGAGCGCCCGCGTAGACGGGGTCACCTACGGGGGACCGGCTCACGATCAGGAACAGGAGGCCGAGCACGGTCAGCATCAGGGAGACCGCGCACATGTACCAGGCAAGCCAGGCGTCCTCGTGCTGATTCATCCGGTTCGTCCTCTCCGGCGGTCTTTACCGACTCCGGCAGGAGGACGTAACCACACAGAGACATGTGCTGGCTGCATCGTCTCCCTTACCACCCCAACCAGGTCTTCGTTCAGCGCGTCGAAGTCGGTATCGTTACGCAGCTTGGCGGAGAAGGCTTCTAGGGTCTTTGCTGCATCGTACTTGCTGCGGTAGAAGCGCCTGTCGATGAAGGACTGGATGCGCCGACGTAGTGGGTTGAACAAGGCGGCAATCACGAGGGTGGAGACCACGACGGCCAATTGGGGCTGCTCTTGTTGGCCAGTGAGTGCTCGGAAGATTGCCTGGGTGGTGGCCACGCCCCCGAGGTAGACAACCACAAGCATCGCGGTCAGAGCACCGTAGACGAGAGTGCGGTTGATAATGATGTCTATCTCGTAGAGGCGGTAAGTGAGGATGGCTATCCCTATACAGACAGGAATGGCTGCTCCCCCGGCTGTGTAAAGTGCGAACCCCACCCACTCAAACCACAGGGGTGTGTCTACCTCTTCGAGGAGAGTGATGAATCCAGGGATGAGGCCGCTAACCAGTACCGCAGCAGGGTAAGCAAACCATTTGATCTGCTGGCGCTCTACTCCTGTAGCACGCCGCAGTCGCATAAACACTGATAAGGTCGCTAGGGCGAACAGGAGAGGAAAAATGATCGACCGAATCACCTCGTGGACGGAGGAGAAGCCTTCTATTCCGAGTGGATTTCGGATCGGGCCAAGAGCATCTACCGGACCAGTAGAGAAGGCAGAGGAGATCATTTCCACTAAGACCACAGCAACGGTTATCCGCGCCAGCCACCTCCAGCGCCTACTCGGCAATTCTCCAGTCGGGAACAGCAGCAGAAAGAGTACGAAAAAGCCAACGAACAGTACCCAGACCCAAGAAGAGATCCAGGCCAATGCTTCGCCTGCCGGCAGTGAGTCGGGTTGCGCAAGCAGGGTGTAAATGGCGTACTCCGCGCTAAAGTGCCTCATGGCGACGGCGAGACCGAACAGGCACAAGAGCCAGCCCACGGGATTCTCAGGTCGGCGGGAGGCTACGATAGCGCCTACAACCGGGAAGAGCATGCCATTCAGCGTATTATCGAGCCAGAAGTCGTAGATGTGAGTGTTTGGGTGGGAGAGGTTCAGGTCCAAGAGAAGGAGACTTAGCGCCGTCAGCGCCAAGGAGAGTGTGCACAGGGACCAAGCGAGCCAGGCGGCGGTGCGGCGGTTCATCGGGCTGATTCCTCGTCCCTGTTCCTTTTTCCCCCCTTCTGCCACAACCTCACTCTACAGCACCACCGTCTTCTAAGCGTTACGGAAAGCGTTACGAGAGTCACCTATAGGCTGAAGCTGAACCAAACGTCGGAGGAAACCTCTCTTATGAGTTCCGGTGTATAAAGTCTCGCTACGGTGGAGCCTGGGTCAAGCCAATTCCTCCTCTGACCGTGGACGATCTACAAGTTAGGGATCCTGGCGGCCAAGAGGCTACACCGCCGGGACACGATGGGTGTCAGCCATGCGAGCGTGGAGCCACGGGTTCGATCGCGCTGCGCCTCAGATGCTGTATGAATTCGCTGCCGCTGGGATCTCCCCCTCAGCCGCCCTCGGGCTGATTGTGTGGGGTTGCGCCTCTGTGTGAGCGGGGGCAATAGGCGATGTTGGATACCTTGGACTGCCGCCTTTTTTCGTTCTTGATCAAGGTTGGCCAGCAGAATGCTCAATCTGTGTCATGGCAGCAGCTCCCTAGGGAGGCACAATCTAGTTGCATTACAGAGACCTTTGAGAGAGGAGGTCAAGATGACTGCTCAACACGCTCCCCACACCAATGTGGAGAAAGGTTCTCTCGCTGCCCAAGACTCGCCTCGGGTGGTGGGCAGTAGGGCTATCAGCCACGTTCGTGGTCGTGTTCATTATCAACCAAGCCCTGTTCATGTCGGGCGCGTTGAGGTGGGAGGGAATGATACTACCCTTGCTCTACGCCATTGCGCCGCTAGGGTGTGGACTGGCCGGTGGGGTTGTGGGTCTGATCGCGGTGATACGGCAGCATGAGCGCTCGTGGCTCGTATGGCTTACCATGCTGCCCCTGCTGTTTGTCCTCTTCCTCGTGATCGGCGAGTTCCTCATACCACCCTTCGACTAGAGCCGAGTCCTTGGGCACAGCTTTTTAGATGAGTGGCTCCTTACCACTGAGCCTAGATGCCGAAATCACACCTCTCGCAGCATCTGCATGCCCCGGAGCGTGATGGTGTAGAGTGGGCTTCCCTCTAGCTCGCGGGATTCCTCCGCCAACTCCAGTACGTCCTCGTCCTGCAGATATTCCATAGCCACTCTGTAAGAGGAAGAATCGGGGTCCAGGCCAGCTTCCAGCGCTGCCGTGTAGGGATTTACCCATGCCCCCGCGTAGATGTCGGGGTGGTGCTCCCTGATGGCGTGCAGCAGCTCTAGGGCGTTTTGCTCGATATGGTCTTGCATGATCCTTTTGCCCTCCGAACATCCTCCACCACGAGGGCCTCTCAGCGCCCTCCTGAGACTACATTATACGTTTCCGGCGCCGGACCTCTGTAGGCTATTCTCGCGCCTCTGGCGGGCTCACACGCGGACTTCGAGCCCGACCTCGCGGTCGGGGCTCAGGCGAGCGCGGAAGCCGATCATTCTGTTTGTCGGATGTTGCCTATATCGTGATGAAAGCGACGCGCACGAGCAGCCGTCAGGTCAGCGTGTCTTCGCGGGCGGCGTATGCGTCGGGGGACTCCCAGATACGCACCGTAAGCGAGTCGAGCCCCTGGCCGCGGAGGGGTCCTGCCAGCTTATCCCAACAGTAGGAGGCCACGGCCTCGGCCGTCGTGTTGACTTCCTCCAGGCCTGGGACCTCGTTCAGCTCCCTGTAGTGCATGGAGCTGACCAGCCCCTCTACGGCCTGGCCCAGTTTGCCGATGTCGTAGAGCGTGCCGTCGTCTCCTAGATGCTGGCCACGCAGGATCACCTCCATCCTGTAGGTGTGTCCGTGCGTCCTGGCCGCAGGCCCGAAGTCACCGACGAGCCTGTGGGCAGCCTCGAACCTCGCGGCGACGTAGATCTCATACATCCTGGCCTCCTCGGATTCCCTCGTAGGTAAAGATCACCTGAAGAGCCTCTCCTGGTCTCTCGTCGAGGAGTGTGTAAGCCTCAGGGGCTTCTTCGAACGGGAAGCGGTGGGAGATGAGCTGCCTCAACTCCAGCCGGCCCAGCAGGCTAAGAACCATGTCCATACGCCGGTCCCGGTCCCAGCGTGGCGCTAGCTCCGGATTCGTCCGGCCGACCTGCGAAGACCGGAGTCTCACCCTCCCTCTATGGAAATGTCCGCCAAGCGCGAGCGTGACGGGCTTGGTGCCGTACCACGAAGCCACAACGACCGTTCCCTCGGTCGCCACGGAATCTATCGCACTCTGCAAAGCAGCCCCAGACCCGCTGGTCTCGACTGCCACGTCAACCCCCCGCCCGCTCGTGATCTCTGTGACACGTTCTTTCAAACTCTCTGGCCCGAACGCGCCGTCCGCGCCAGCGGCGAGCGCTAGTCTGCGGCGCTCCTCTAGAGGGTCGACCACGAGTAGCGGTCCCGCACCGGCGAGCCTCAGGAGCAGGGCCACGAGGAAACCGACGACGCCCTGGCCGAAGACCAGGGCCGTCTCACCGAGTCGCACGGGCGTGTCGTGGATGACGTTCAGGGCAGTCTCGAGGTTGGCGCTGAATACGCCAAGCACGGGGTCGAGGTCGTCGGGGAGTCGCACGGGCATCCGCGCGGGGACGACGAAGGCCTCCTGGTGAGGATGATGGACGAAGACAGGGTCTCCCGGAGAGAGGTGTTCGACGCTAGGACCCGTGTCGAGGACACGCCCTGCGGCAGCGTAGCCGTATTTGATCGGGAATGCGTAGCTCCCTGCGAGGGTGGGCAGGTCCAGTCGGAGATCCTGCGGTACCTCGCCGCGGCAGACCAGCATCTCTGTGCCCGCGCTCACGGCCGAGGCGATCGTCTCGACGCGTACCTCCCCGGGTCCTGGAGGCGGTACGGTCTCCGTGCAGAGCGTAGCGGTGCGTGGGGCGGTAAACCAGAGGGCCCTGGCCTTCAGTTCATCCCCGATCTTAGGTGTCATCAGGATATTCGACGCGTCCGCTCAGGATAAGATCCACTCCGTAAGGTTCCACCGCAGCGTCGGCGAGTGTGAGAGACCGGGACAGGTCGCGGATACCAAGGTCGCCGATGGCTTCTATGCCGTTACCCAGGATCTTGGGCGCGACGCACACGGCGAGACGGTCGACCAACCCGGCCCTGAAGAAGCCCGTGATCAGGGTGGCCCCTCCTTCGACCATCACCGACCCGATGCCCAACGCCACCAGCTCTTCGAGCAGGGATGCGAGGTCCACACGACCGTCAGCATCGGAAGGCAGGTTCAGGACAGTGGCGCCCAAAGAGAGGGCTCTCTCGCAGTGTCTTGCCGGCGCGCGGTTCGTAACGGCGAGCACCGTTCCCGATGCCGCGCCGTCTGCGAGCACGGCGGCCTCGAGGGGTGTACGCAAGGTGCTGTCAACGACCACGCGCAAGGGGCTCGTGCCGGGGACGTGGCGAACCGTCAGACGCGGATCATCATTGCAGACCGTGCCGGCGCCGATAAGAACGGCGTCGTGGACGGCGCGCATCTCGTGGGCGAAGCGCAGGGAATCGGGGCAGCTGATCCACTTGGATTCCCCCGTCGCGGTCGCCACGCGCCCGTCGAGCGTCTGCGCGTAGCTTACGGTGACCGAAGGCCGCGTCCTGGCCCCACTACCGACCGAAGGATGCTGCTCCTCTCCTATCATGATGCCCCGTTCGCCGGGCCACCGGCTGGCCGTTCGTCAGGCATTCCTCCTGCCAAAACGGAGGCAGGGAAGAGGTGTCCCATCTTCTCCTTCTTCGTCCGTAGGTACCGGAGGTTGAACGGGTTGGGTTCGACCTGGACCGGCAGGCGCTCGACGACCGCGATGCCGTGGCGTCTGAGGCCTTCGATCTTGGCCGGGTTGTTCGTCAGCACGGCCGCACGGTGCACGCCGAGGTCGTGGAGCATCTCGGCGGCAATGCGATAGTCGCGCGCGTCCTCGGGCAGGCCGAGGGCCAAGTTCGCCTGGACGGTGTCGAGACCCTCCTCCTGGAGCGCGTAGGCGGAGATCTTGTTCGCGAGCCCGATGCCGCGTCCCTCCTGTCTCAGGTAAAGGAGAATGCCACGCCCCTGCTCGCACAGGAGCCTCATGCTCTCTTCGAGCTGCTCGCCACAATCGCAGCGCCGCGAGCCGAAGACATCTCCGGTCAGGCACTCAGAGTGCAGTCGAACCAGGATCGCCTCGTGCTCGCAGACGGTTCCAGGCTCGAAACCGGTGGTGAGCGCCACATGCTCCTTCCGGTCTGCCGCCTCGTAGACGAACATCCCGAAGCCCCCATGAGAGGTTGGTAGCCCGGCTCGTGCAACGCGTTGGATCAAGGGCATGGTTTTTGTGTCCGATCTAAGTCGTGGTTGAGTAGCCCGGATTCTACTATAGCCGACTTGTCTCACTAACCGTATCCGTGGCATACCGGTACTTACGTTCTGGCATACTGTTTCGGATGGAAGGGAGCGAAAAGAGGCGATGAGCGAGGATCGCATACTTCTCACGGACATGGTCTTCCACGGGCGCCACGGAACACTGCAGGCCGAGCACGAGCTTGGCCAGCCCTTCGTCGTGAGCATCGAGCTGCACCTCGACCTGCGACCGGCGGGAACCTCCGACGACCTGACGAAGACCGTGGACTACAGTGAGGTTCACCGCATGGCACGCGACATCGTCGAGGGACAGCCCGTGCAACTTACCGAGACCCTGGCAGAGAGGATCGCCGCAGGCACGCTCGACGAACATCCCGCGATTGAAGCCGTAAAGGTAAGGGTTGCGAAGCCTCACGTCAGGCTCGACGACACCGTACTCGCCGGCTCGGCCGTGGAAGTCTTGCGCCGCCGCGAAGCAGGAGCGGGAAGCTAGACGGGCAAACCACAGGGTATCCTCAAGGCGATACCCAAACCGCACCTGCGGCCCGTGCGTACTAACAGGTGACGTAGAAGCGCCCCGACAATTGTCAGGAGCAACGAAAGGCTGGCACAAGTGGTGGCCAAAAGACTTGCGGACATTGCCTTATCCGGCGTCGACGGTGCACACAAGGAGCACTATGGATAGCGTAACCAGGCTGCCGGTCGCTACCGCGGATCTCCGCGCTCCTTCGGGGAGCGAGGACCACCTCGAACGTCTCACGCAGGTATGCGTAGACGACCTTATCTCCGCCTTCGGCTTGGGCAGAGTAAGCTTCGGGCGCGCGCTAATGGAGTCAATCTCGCGTATACTGGCCCGTCGTCTGGCGCGCCAGATCCTGACCTACGACAGAATAGTCGGCGCGTCAGGCCTCGGGACGGGAGGCGCTTGGGCGCTGAAAAGGCTGTCCCGCAATAACACAATCGAGAGCCAGGAGAACGTACCGCGCAACGGTCCGCTTCTCCTCGTCTCCAATCACCCCGGCCTCGCGGACGCCGTCGCCCTCTTTGCGGCGACGCCGAGGGACGACCTGCGTGTTATCGCCGCAGACCGCCCCTTCCTCGAAGCCCTCCCGAACACTTCGCGTCACCTTCTGACCGTCGCGGAGACGTCTGCGGGGCGCTCGGGGGTCGCGCGGGCGGCAACCAGGCACCTGCGGGACGGCGGCGCCGTACTCACGTTCCCGGGGGGCAGGATCGAGCCCGATCCGGCGGTCTTACCCGGTGCCCTCAGGGCACTGGATCGCTGGTCCTCGAGCGCCGACCTCTTCGCGCGCCTCACCCCAGGGCTCGTGATCGTTCCCGTCGTGGTCAGCGGCGTGCTCTCACCTTCCGCCCTGCGCAACCCTCTGATCCACCTGCGCCGCCGCAGGCGCGAGCGGGAGTGGCTTGCTGCCACGCTCCAGATGCTCGTACCGGCCCTGCGAAACGTGGATGCCCGGGTCCATTTCGGACGCCCCATCCATGCCGAACCGGGAGCCGCCGTAGGCGTAGCGGTGATCGAGGAGACGCAGCGGCTGATCGAGAGCAGGATGACGGGTTAGGTTCCGCACCCAGCTTACCGGAGGAGCCTTGGAAGTGAGGTAGGTGCTGATCTCGGTGTCATCAAGGGCTACTGTCCCGCACCAGCTAGGCGTATTCTTCCTCACGCATCTTTATCCGTGGTACCAGATGTTGTGGTTATCCGATTACCGCGCGAGGATGCCGTGGTACTGTCCTCGCGCTAGGTGAGGCGTGTCATCCTCCCTTCTGCATACGGGTCTCTGAGAAGCCCCTTCTGCGCACTCGCGTGGATAGGACCGCGCAAGTCTAGTTTCACCCGGCGGGCCACTTTAATGACGCAACCACCGCAGGCGAGCGGTCGATTGAGGAGGCAACGCGGAGAGTTGGGCATGCACCGGTACCGCTGCAGCGCGGGCCGCGCGAAAAATCGAAGGCCGCTCCGGAAGGGGCCGCTTGAGGTTCCCGCCATCAAAATACGGGTCGTGGTCTGCGAGGACCACGATCTGTTCCGCCGCGGCGTGGCCGAGATGCTCTCCTTTGCCGGGGATGTGGAGGTCGTCGCCGAGGCCGCGGCCCACAAGGAGGCCGTCGCGGTGGTCTCCGAGCTGAGGCCCGAGGTCGTGCTTGTGGACCTAGAGATGCCGGGCACCCCTCGAGAGGCGGCATCCCTAGAATGTCCCCTCCGAGAACGATGCACTACATGTTAGCGGGTCTCGTGTCCTGGTTTGCCGGCATACCCGAACTTCCTAGAAGCCCGTAGAGGCTAAGTTCGCAGAAGCGCGGTAAGGCGAAGTTCGACGCAGGCCCCTTCTACATCGTTGCGCAGATAACGTCGTGCGACCTTGATAATGCTCGGGACCGAATTCCTCGTCCTGCCCGAAGCTACCTACACCCTGGCGTACTCGATATCGTAAGCGCGGCTAAGAACGATCCTCCTGACCCGCTCTTCACCGAGGGGCGCGGCAGGATGATTGTCTCTCAGATGCTCAAGGGCCACCTCGACGAGCCCCTCGTCGCCATCGGCCCTGAGGGTGTGTCGGCAGTTGCACAGGGAGGCGCACAGCACCGCACGCATCGTGGCCCCTCCTTTCTGCACAGCCCGCATAGCCATCGCCTCCTTCACCAGAGCGGATACCCCGCTCCTTGTCAGGTTACAGAAGTAACTTACCCTCTTGTAATGAGGAGCGCATCACTCAAATGAGTGATATTTGGAACATCTTTCAGGCGAACACACTTTCCACGTTGTAGTCTGTGAATGTCGGTTAATCCTGAGTCTTGTCCAACGCGGGCAGGGTCGGGCTGAAGTACGAAAGAAGCCCGACCGCCAGGTAGCAGGCGGAGATGCCTGCAAGGGTCAGGCGCAGGCCGGCGATCTCTAGCGCATACCCGCACAGCACCATCCCTATCGGTACGGCCACCATCGAAAGCGACACTCCGGCGCCGAGCACCCGGCCGAGCATCCGCGGCGGGGTGCGCTCCTGTAGAACGCTGTATATCAGCGGGTTCGGCGGACCTAGGGCGAAACCCGCGGCGAAGAGAGTCCCCATGGCGACCCCGAGCGAGGGCGTCGCGATCAGGATCCTGAACGGTAGACCCACGAGGACGACGGCCGACACGAGTGTCGCCCGGCGCGGCAGGAGATGGCCGATGGCTCCGTAGAACACGGTACCAGCCAGCGCGCCGCCGCCGAATCCCCCGAGCATCAGCCCGAGGTTCACCGCGCTGCCGTAGGTTTGCTTGGCGTAGACGGGCAAGACCACAGCGAAGAGTGGCAGGATGAGGAAGTTGGCGACGACCCCGATGCCGAACATCCAGAAGACGAGCCGGTCTTGGCGGATGAACGTTATGCCCTCCCTGACTTCGGCGAGATACCTGCCAACACTTCGGAGCTCAGAGGCGGCCGTGCCGGGTCGCGGGGCGACCGAAGGAACCAGCGCGGTGACTAGAGCCGCCGAGACGACGAACGTCGCCGCGTCTATCCACAACACGTGGCCCGGCGTGAAAACGGCTATCAGGACCCCCGCAAGCGGCGGGCCTACCAGGAATGAGGCGTGCTGGATACCCTGAAAGGCTGCGTTAGCCCGTTCGATGCGCATCCCGGCCCTCCTGGCGAGGTCGGGAATGAGGCTCTGGCGGGCCGTGTGCCCTGGTGCGTCGAGAAAACCACCGAGAAAGACGAGGACTAGGAGCTGCCAGAAGGCCAGATCGATCGTGTAATGGAGCAAAGGTATCAGCGCCACCGTCACCGCACCTGCGAGATCGGCGACGATGCTCGCCCGCTTGAAGCCCAGGCGGTCCACGACCGGCCCGCCGACGACACCGGCCACGACGGCCGCAAGCAAGAAGGCACCCCCGGTGAGGCCCGTCTTGGCGGCGCTTCCCGTAGTCTGCAAGACGAACCACGGAATCGCCACGAACGCCAGGACGTTCCCGGTCTCTGAGACCGCGTTGGCTCCGAGCACGGCCAGGATAGGAGTGTGCCACGTCGGCCCAGTAGTGCGAGGAACATCGTTCACTGCTCTTCACCGTATCATCCTGTCGGGACCGTGGGGGGCCAAACACGCATAGAACGCACTTCCAGGTTTTCCTCGCGCTAACAGGCCCTCTGTTTGCGCGTAAGGTTGACGGCACGTAGATTGAGAAGCTCCAGAAGGATAGTAGAGGAGATCCTGCCATGGAGCGAGGACTACGTTTCGGCGTCGTGACCCTTCAGAATTCTCCCTGGACCACGCTGGTGGAGCGCTGGCAGTACCTCAACGAGTTCGGTTTTGATAGCGCCTGGGTCGCCGATCACTTCTCTAACCCCTTCTTCCCGAGCGAACCTTGGCTGGAAGGATGGACGCTTCTGTCGGCGCGACAAGCTGAAATGCTGACTTGCTGCTCTAATATCGAAGATTCGGGCCACGGCTTATGGCCCACCAGGCGCCCCCAAAGCAGATCGCGGCGATGAGGCAGACCATGCCAAGGGTCGGGTAGGGGTTCAGGTCGTAGACGCCCAGCGTCGCGTAGCGGGCCGCGTCGATCATATAGAAAATCGGGTTGAAGAACGTCACCACCTTGAGCACGCTTGGCAACATCCCGACGGAGTAGAACACCCCGCCCAGGAACGCCAGCGGCTGGATAATGACACTCGTGATGAGAGAGATGTGCTCTACCCTCGTTGCAAGGGCGCCGACCATCGTGCCCAAAGAGGAGAACGCGAAGGAGGCGAGAAGGCCGATCACCACGAGCATCAGCGGGTTGTTGACGTTTACGCCGACGAAAGGCATCCCGACGACGAAGACCCCGGCCCCCATCACCAGGCCGCGAAGCATACCGCCTAAAGAGTAGGCGAGCGTGATCTGCAGGTCGCTCATCGGGCTGATAAGCACCTCGTCTATGTAGCGCTCGCGCTTGGCGTCGAAGACCGACCAGGATGAGTTCATCTGCGAGTTGGTTATCAGGCTCATCAGGGCTATGCCGGGCAGAATGTAGTCGAGGTAAGGGATGCCCTCGATCTGCTTTATGCGGCCGCCGAGCGCGATCCCGAAGACCACCAGGTACAGGAGCGAGGTCAAGAGCTGCGGAACTATCGTCTGCATCCAGACCCGCGTGAAGCGTAGTATCTCGCGCGAGAGGAGGGTCTGGAAAGTCCTATCCGTGAAGATCATAGCCTATCACTTTCATGTAGACTTCCTCGACATTCCTGGCTTCGTAGCGCTCCTTGAGGTCTTCGCTGCTTCCCTGAGCGGCGATAGTGCCCCCGTTTATCAGCGCGATCTCCTCACACAGCGCCTCGGCTTCCTCCAGATAGTGCGTCGTTAGCAGGATGGTCATCCCCCCACGGTTCAGCTCCCTGATGTAGCCCCACAGCTTGTAGCGCAGCTCCACGTCCACGCCCGCCGTCGGCTCGTCCAGAAACAGCACCTTCGGGTCATGCATGAGTGCCCTAGCAAACAGCACGCGCCGCTTCATCCCCCCCGAGAGAGTGTTTGTCCGCTGCCCACGCCTCTCCGTGAGCTCGAACCGCTCCAGAAGCTCCTCGGCTCTCTTGCGGGCCTTCTTCTTAGGGACGCCGTAGTAGCCTGCGTGGAATAGCAACGTCTCCTCGACCGTCAGGAACTTGTCCAGGTTCACCTCCTGGGGGGAGACCCCGATCATACGCCGTGCCTCCCGAAACTCCCGAAAGGCATCTTTCCCGAAGACCTTGACCGTGCCTGAATCGGGCCTGGCCAGGCTGACCACGCCG
>Ga0126314_10001427_pt1 | contig 11515 bp, 14 predicted proteins | sample Plot105B_FD_92535 | JGI IMG/M metagenome (GOLD analysis project Ga0126314, IMG submission 92535) | Serpentine soil microbial communities from UC McLaughlin Reserve, CA, USA - Plot105B | ecosystem: Environmental > Terrestrial > Soil > Grasslands | place: USA: UC McLaughlin Reserve, Lake County...
AGCCACAGCCACAGCCACAGCCACAGCTACAGCTACAGCTACGGCCTCTCCCTGATCATCGATCGAAACCTTGGGGTCCTTTCCTCTCTTTATCAACCGAATGCGTGTAAGCGATTTTCTACGAAGTTGGGCTCTCTACTCCTCCTCCTGGGAGTGTGCGGACTGTTCTTCCTCCACTATCTTCAGGCCCTCGATCATCTCGAATGTGAAGCGTACTATGCCGCTCTCCTTGCCCTTGTGCTCGAAGTAGATTGCCTCCTCATCGTAGTAGACGAGTATCTCCGACATGAGCCCGCTGTTGTAGTAGAGTCCCTCGGCCCACTCTGGGATGGCCTTGTTCTCCACCCTGTGAGCTTGCTCGCTCATCGGCGCTTGCTCCTTCCCTCGACGATATTTTTCTATCCCGAAGAGGATCCATGTACCCGACAGAAGGGGGTTCTCGAGCCCATATTCACCGAAGTTCCTGCTAATCCATAGAGGTGTCAGAGACGGCTGGAGGGGCCACGTCGTCGTAGATGCGCCCTCCGGCCAGACGACCGCTCTTTCCGCGCTCGTAGACTGCGACGCCCGCCTGGGCCGGGATCTCCGTCACCCCCCAGAGTACGGAGTTGAACTCGATGGCGCAGCGCACCCCGTCGTCGGTGACGGTGCAGTGCTCCAGCGGGATCCCGCCCCCGTTGGCGAACTGGGCAGAGTAGATCTCGCGTAGCTGCTCCTTGCCCCGGTAGACGTACTCTCCCCCGCTGGGCTCGCGGACGTAGGCGCCCTCCTCGTAGGTGGCAAGCACACCCTCCAGGTCCCCGGCGGCCAGGGCCCGCTGGTAATCGCCCACCACGTCGGGCACCACCACACTCGGGTCTTTAGGCAGCAGCGCAGGGCGAACGCGGTGGCCACCGGTGAGCGGCCACATGCTGTGGTAGACGCGGACCGCCTTCAAGGTGCGGTTGGGGTTGCGGTCGCTTACGACGGCGACGGGAAGTTCGACCCTTTCCCCTTTATCCGAGAGCATGCGCAGCACCACCTCCTCGACCGTGCGGGTGAGGGTGCGCGTGAGGGCCACGTTCTCCACCACGGCATCCCGCCCACGCAGCCATGCCAATTGGTCGGCGACGAAGGAGGCGAACGCCCCGGTCCCCTCCACGTGCCCCGAGCGGGGGTCGTCGAGGACGGGCTGCTGCCTGGCGAAGGAGCGCACGAGCGCGTCGGGTTCTTCGGCCATGATCCCCTCGTAGTAGGGTACGGCGTCGTTGGCCCTCGGAGCATCTTGTTCGCGTCGAGCTTCGGCTATCGGAGCGGTGAAGACCTCGGGCATCCAGGGCATCTAGGAACCTCCTGCGTAGGATCATGTGCCACCCAATAAGCCTACGCCATTCACCCAACGACGTAGAAGGTTGATTCTCCGAAGTTCAGGGAAGTACTCTATCGTCGCTGTGCCTTTCGGCTCCATGCGCTTGCCCGCCTAGTCTCACACCCGGCTGGCGGGAGCTGATTTGATAATAGGAACCTTCCTCAGTACAGTCCCTGCTCCCGTCAATACCCCCTCGCGTCGAGCCCTCCTCGAGTGGATATGGCACAGGACAGCCAGCCACGTAGATCGGGTCCCCCATTGCTGTGAGGGTGTTGCTATCTGAAGCAAGCGAATCGCTGCCAACATGCCACATCCCCCACCACCCGGATGCCATGACCACCATCAAGACCGAGCCTTGAGCCAACAACCTGAAGACGATTGGGAGCCGCTGCTGTTTGTTGCGGCTTGCTTGGAAGCTGGCGTTGTGAACTCGTGTAGCGCTCATGCCTAGAACGGGTACACAAAGCGATGAGTTGGCGATGAATCTTCGGATGAGTCGCTTGAGTAAGGCCTCATTAGCCAAGTGCTTGGAAGGAGAAGCCACGATACGCGGTCGTCTTGCTCTCTTGGGGCTTATCGTCCAGCCAGGCCCCTTACCTCCTCGACAATGGTCGTGGGTGGGGCTACCTTGTGGAGCAACGCATCGGCTCCTGTCTTCAGGACCTCCTCGAGGTTTTCAGGCGCTATGGTCGCGCTCAACACCACAACAGAGATCCCTGCATTCGTCCGGCGCAGCTCGTCGATCAGATTCGTCCCGTCCCCGTCGGGCAGACCTAGGTCTACCACCGCCACGTCCAGGGGAGTGTCGAGCATCTGTCGGGCTTGGGCTAGAGAACCAGCCTGGGCGACCACCTCGAGGTCTGGCTCCCGCATCAGCAAGAAGGCGAGGGCTTGGCGAGAGGCGATGTGGTCCTCTACCAGCATTACCCTCATGGTTCTGGTTTCGCTCATATCAGGCTTCAGTGAAGCACGCTCCGATGAAAGCACGATGATTTTCTTCAGTCCTTCTCCGACCTCGTGCGTAGAACTTCGCATTGACGCAGTTCTCCGAAGTACAGCGCAAACCCGGTCCAATACTTATGGGCGTCCTGCCGTTGGACCGGGACAATGCGGCTATTCAGCCAAGGTCGTTAGCTCCGCATACGTTGCGTTCGGAAGCGTGGGTGCGGAGGGTGGCGCTTGCTTTCGCCAGGTGCAAGTATAGGTCCTGCCGCCGCACGACGGTCCCACAGTGAGCGCGCCGGTCGCGATCTCCGACGAGGGCCTCGAGGAACGCGACGCTGTCGAAGCCAAGGCGGTCATCCTCGAGCAACTCGCGCGCACCCTGGAGCTCATCCGTCGGTACGACCCGGCGCGGATCCTCACCCTCGGAGGCGAGTGCTCCGTGAGCGTGGCGCCGTCTCCGAGCTCGCCCACCGTTACGGCGAGGACCTGGCGATCGTCTGGATCGACGCGCACCCGGACGTCGGCACACCGCACAGCGAGTACCCGGGTTACCACGCGATGGCCGTCGCCACGCTAACCGGTCACGGTGACCCCGACGTGCAGGAGTTGCTCCCGGCGACCTTCTCCCCAGACCGGGTGGCTCTCGTGGGGCTGCGCTCGTGGGCCGAGGACGACTTCCCGAACATCGCCGAATGGGGCATCCGGTCGTTCAGCCCCGACGAGCTTCGCCAATCTAGCCGACCACTGCTCGAGTGGATCGCGCTCACCGGCTGCTCGCGTGTCGTCATCCACTTCGACGTCTACGCGGTCGACCGCGTCGACGGCAACGAGATCGTACTCGGTCTCGGCATGGAACCGAACGGGCTCACGAGCACCGAGGTGCGGCGCATCGTCGCCGACGTCGACAGGGCTGTAGACGTCGTTGGGTTCACGATAGCTGAGTTCATCCCTCGCCAGGTGATGCATCTGCGGCAGCACATGAACAGCTTCCCGCTGGTCTCCGGAAAGACAGCGGACTGAGGCCAGGCTCCCGTCCCCGGTGTAGGCGCTGCCCGGCATGGCCGGGCTAGAGAAGGTCCTGGTCGCTAGATCGCGTCCAGGTAACGCTTGGCGGCCTGGCGTTCGAGGCGGCCCTGGCGTGGCTAGGCGTTGCCCTCCTCACGGAGCGGCTCAGCCTCTACGCAGCCCTCTCGCGTGGGCTGAACTTCGGAGAACGCCGTCATGACGAAGTTCGCCAGCGTATGTAGGTTTAGACTTCGTGCCAAGGGGTACTAAGCGTGTCGTCGGCAAGAACCTTCTAGTAGGAGGTAGGGACCGAGGGACAGGGTAGCTTGACATAGAGAGCAACCTGTTTCTGATCGACCACGGCTTCCTAGTCGTGGCATGGCTCGGCGTAGCGCAGGAGTTAGCGCTTCGCTGGCCTTCGTCTTTCGCGCGGGAACCCTGTCACAGCGAAGTTCGCATAATTCACCTTCCAGGCACGTAGCTGAATAGGCCTGTCCATACTTTGCCACCTACTCCTCACAGCTAGTAGCTACAAAAATGTGTCGTTTGGGGGATGCGCTGGATACTTGTGGCTGCTACCTTTTCAAGGCTCGGGAGAGGGTTGCCACCTTTTCAGGGCTCGGGAAAGAAAGGATGAGAATTTTGAGACAATCGCCGAGCCCCGAAAGGGCACACTATGGAGGGCGATTCTGAGAACGCTCTGAGATAGTCGATGGGGCATCGTGTGTACTTCTAAGAGCCTGATAGGCGAACTCCCTAGAACTCCGTTAAGGCGAAGTTCGCAGAATTTCCCATCTACGAGGTTTGGTAAATACTGGGCTAGGGGCCTGCTAGAGCCAGCCGCGGTGCTTGAAGACCATGTACAGCGTGGTCGATACAAGTACCATGAGTACCAACGCGAACGGGTAGCCTAGAGCCCAGTGCAACTCCGGCATGTAGTCGAAGTTCATCCCGTAAACGGTGCCTATGAGCGTAGGGGCGAACAGGATCGCCGCCCAGGCACTGATCTTCTTCACCTCGTCGTTCTGCTGGATGCTAGCTTCAGAGAGGACCTTGACCTCCTCGTTTTGCTGCAACCCCACGAGCGTAAGGTTCACGCTCAGGATATTCTGGAGGAGGTCCTTGAAGCCCGCGACCCTCTCTGTGACCTCTATGGCGTGGTCCTGGACATCTCTTAGGTAGCGCTGCAGCTCGGGGTTCACCTCGTACTTCTCGAAGCCAGCGATCAGGCTGGCAAGCATCCCGCTTAAGGGCTTTACGGCCCGCTGGAACTCGATCACCTCACGCGAGAGTTCGTAGGTGCGCTTGCTGACGCCGGGGTTCCCCGAGAACACCTCGACCTCTATCTCGTCTATGTCGTTCTCCAGCCCCCTGACCACGGGCGCGTAGCCGTCTACAACCCGGTCCATGATCGCGTAGAGGATCGCCTCCGGACCCTGCACCAAGAGCTCGGGATCCGCCTCGAGCCGCCTCCTGACCTCACTGAGGGCCGGGGCTTCGCCGTGGCGGACCGTTATCACGAAGTCCTCCCCCACGAAGACGTGGATCTCTCCGAACTCGACCTCCTCTGGGGCGTCAAGGTATCGGGCTGGTCTCAAGACGACGAATAGAGTCTGTCCGTAGCGCTCGAGCTTTGGCCTCTGGTGGGCCTCCAGTGCGTCCTCGACAGCCAGCTCGTGGAGCTCGAACTCCTCAGCTACGGAGGCGAACTCCTCCTCTGTAGGCCTGTAGAGGCCAATCCATGCCACCCCGCGCTCTTTGCGCAGGGCCTCGTAAGTCTCCCGTAGCGAGCGCGGCTCGCTGGCCCTATGGCCGTCCACGTATATGGCGTTGTCCACTATCATCATCCCTACACCTCGCTTCACCCTCTCTGCGAATAAGACGGACCACTCGAAAGAAGCGGTCGTGGCCGCCCGTCCATGGGCTCTAGGTGAGGGATGTTAGATCGAGAGCGCCAGAAGGAGGCGAAGTCCCGTTCACCGAACGCCCTGGGCGAGCGGCCTGCTACTACTGTGCTCTATGCCATCGTTAGTCACGAACCACTCACCTCCTTCTGCGATCGGGGAACTCGTCGAGGGAAGTGTAGTCCTTGATACTTTCGATGACAAGCCGCGGCCTGGCGCTTGCAGCGAGGCGAAGTACTTAGAACTCCGACATTGCGAAGTCCGCGCGATTTCCCTTCCACGCACTCCGGTGGATAGCCTCGCGGGCGGAACACGAGCGGTATGATTGGTGGCTAGGCGTCGCAGGCCATCCCACGGGAGTCCCTATGTCAGTTCGCTTCGCATCTTGTAGTTGCGGACAGCTTCGGGCGGAGGTACGCGGAGAACCGATCGGTGTCTCCGTCTGCCACTGCTATGCTTGCCAACGCAGAACCGGCAGCGTCTTCAGCATGCAGGCGAGCTTTCCCCGCGAGTCCGTGACTATAAAGGGCGACGGCACGGAGTTTGTCCGAGTCGGAGACCAAGGCGGAAGGTTCAGGTTCACCTTCTGCCCCGAGTGCGGGTCGACGCTCTTCTATGTCGAGGAAGGTAACGAACAAGAGATCGCCATCCCCGTCGGGGCCTTCGCGGACTCACGCTTCCCGGCCCCGAGGGTCTCGGTCTACGACAAGCGCAGGCATCCATGGGTCTCCCTTCCCAACGATGTCGAGCGCTGGCGTAAGGATCCGCTATAGTCGCACACCATCGGTCCAATGCAACTACGCGAAGGCGCCTGCGGGCCAATACGGCCTGAAGTAGGCAGAGGATGGCCCGAGGCCTTAGGACATCGGCTCGACGTACCAACTTCTTAGAACTCCCCTTCTACGAGGTTGGGTGAATAGCGCCTACTACGAGGCACTTCCACTCCGCTATCTGGCAAGATGAGCGGACACACGCCTAGGCGTGGCTAAACAGGCGACCGTAATCGCTAACTGAGCCCGGATCTGCATCGGTAATCCGCAGCGCGGCCCAAAGCAGCGCTTGGTTCGGTGTCACCACCGCACGCCCCAGATCCTCCTCGAGCGCGGCAATAGCGCCTACGGTTCGGAATCCGTTCCCGCCGAAGACAATAGCCTCGGCATCGGTAGTCGACACTCGTTGACTAACCCACGCGTGCAGGTCAGCAGGTGTGATCTTCTTCTGGTCGCTCTCCAGCCCGCACGGCGAGGAGAAGACTACCTCAAAGCCTGCCAACTCGTAATAGCGCCTTCCCAACCCATTGAGCTCAGTGTCAAACCAAGGGGGGTCGATGAGCGCCATACGCCTTGCATCGAGAACACGCACCCCCTCCACCACGGCCGTGCACGTTGCCACCACGGGGATGCCCCGAGTGCGTTGCTCGAGCCGGGCGATCATCTCGGCCTCGCCTTCCTCACCGATCACATAAGCCGAGCTCGTGAAGCCGTATACGATCGCATCGAGCGGTGCGGCCGCGAGCAGCTCGGCGGCGTCATCCAAGTGAGGCGGCTCGGCAAAGGCCCTCACCGGCGCCAAGGGGATAGTCGGGTCCATCACGCCCCCAGCCGTCATCGCACCAAACGGTACACGCGTGGCGTTGATCGCCACGCCCGGGGGCGCCATCGCCTTCAGTTCAGACTCCGGACCGACATCGGCGTGTGGGGTCAGGACACCGATGCGCACGGACGCCTCCCAGCCATCGCGCTTCCAGCGCGTCTCCTGAGCGCTCACCTGTTGTCCTCCTTTCCGACCTACTTGTCTGGCAGGTCATCCCTTTCCACAGCAGACATGATGCCACTAAGCTGAGCCCGGCATGAACTTCGGAGAATTTCCCTTCCACGCACTAGGGTGAATAGGAGGGTCGAGAATGTTGACAATCGCACGCGCGAGGCGTATACCGCCGGGTAACAATACGATGCCAACAAGACGCCGAACCCCCGGGTGGCACCAGGGGGTGGGGGACCCACTAAGGACCTACTAGGTCCTCGGGGTGAATCGCTGGCTAGGCTTCCTTGACTGGTGTAGGGCTTGACTCTTTCGGCCCGAACCCGACAGCTAACCCCGCAGGCGCCACAGAAGGAGGTAAGTAGGGTGCCCGAACGGGGAGCTTGGCCGACGGGTTCCCGGCGCTGCCTGTGGGTTTCGGGGGGGGCGTAGTGTCGAAGTCCGAAACCTCGCCGACAAAGGCCCCGACCAGCCGACTCAGGCGCTGGTTGCTCGCAGAGATCGTCGAGGATGTGCCTGGACCGGAGGCCAAGGAGGGCCGAAGCGAGCAGCACTCCTGGTGGCAGGTGGTATGCCTGACAGGGGTAGACTACTTCTCTACCCTAGGCTACATCCCAGGCATCGCGGCGCTGGCCGCAGGTGCCCTCTCGCCCATCGCCACCCTCTTCATAGTGCTCTTGACCCTCTTCGGAGCCCTGCCGATGTACAGGCGAGTTGCCCAGGAGAGCCCCCACGGGCAGGGTTCGATCTCGATGCTCGAGAGGTTGCTCTCATTCTGGAGGGGCAAGGTGCTGGTGCTCTGCCTCTTGGGGTTCGTGGCCACCGGCTGGTTGGTGACGATCACCCTCTCGGCGGCTGACGCTGCCGTCCACGTCGCCGAGAACCCTCTGGTGTCCTCTTTCTTGCACGACCGGGAGGTCCTCATCACGTTGGTGCTCTTGGCGCTTCTTGGTGCGATCTTCCTTAAGGGCTTCAAGGAGGCTATCGGCATCGCGATCTTCATCGTCGGGGCCTACCTCACCTTGAACCTCCTCGTCGTGGGCGTCGGCTTCTACGAGATAGCAACGCACCCGCAGAACGTAGTCCGCTGGCAGGATGCGCTGTTCACGAACTACGGCAACCCTCTCTTGATGGTAGGGGCCTCGCTACTCGTGTTCCCGCAGCTAGCCCTAGGGCTCTCGGGATTCGAGACCGGTGTGGGCATGATGCCGCTCGTTCGCGGCGATGCGGGGGACGCTCAGGATCGTCCCGAGGGGCGCATCCGCAACACACGCAGGATGCTTACGGTCGCGGCCCTGATCATGAGCTTCTACCTGATCACTACCAGCTTTGTGACGACGCTGCTGATCCCTGCCCACGAGTTGGAACCGGGCGGCAGCGCCAACGGCCGTGCGCTCGCCTACGTGGCTCACAACTACCTCGGTGACGCCTTGGGGACGCTCTACGACCTGAGCACGATCCTCATCCTGGCGTTCGCCGGCGCCTCTGCGATGGCCGGGCTACTCAACATCGTGCCCCGCTATCTGCCGCGCTATGGGATGGCTCCCGAGTGGGCGCGGGCAATACGGCCCCTCGTGCTCGTCTACACGGCCGTGGCAGTCGTGGTCACGATCATCTTCTCTGCCGACGTGGACGCCCAGGCAGGCGCCTACGCCACGGGTGTGCTGGCGATGATGTCCTCGGCCGCCTTCGCAGTTACGCTCTCGGTTTGGCGCAGAGGCTCCAGAATATCGGCGATCGCCTTCGGGCTGGTCACGGCCGTGTTCATCTACGCGCTCGTGGCCAACGAGATAAAGCGCCCCGACGGTATAGTGATCTCCCTGTTTTTCATCGGGGCGATCATCGCCACCTCGCTTATCTCGCGGGTGTACCGCTCGCTGGAGCTCAGGCAGGAGCGCATAGAACTCGACGAGAGGGCGCTGAGGTTCGTTGAGGAGGCGAGCCACAGGGGCGAGATCCACATCGTCGCCAACCGGCGCCAGGCGGGCGACAAGGCAGAATACGACTACAAGGAGAGAGAGCAACGCGAGGACAACCACATCCCTAGGGACGTACCCATCATATTCCTTGAAGTGGACGTGGAGGATGCCTCGGAGTTCGAGGACGTTATGGAGGTTAAGGGGGTGGAGGTCGGTGACCATAAGGTCATGCGGGCGGTGAGCTCAGTCGTGCCCAACGCTATCGCGGCCCTCTTGCTCCACCTACGGGATGCCACCGGCAAGACACCGCACTGCTACTTCGGGTGGACGGAGGGCAACCCTATCGTGTACCTGTTCCGCTTCCTGCTCTTTGGAGAGGGGGATACCGCTCCCGTTACCCACGAGGTCTTGCGCGAAGCCGAACCGGACGGCACGAGGCGCCCGGCGGTTCACGTCGGCGGAAGATGATTCGAACTTCTTGAGAACTCCCTAAAGGCGAAGTTCTAAGAATTCCCCTTCCACACTCCGGTGAATGTCTCCGGCGGGGGCTATCATCCCTCCAGCAGCACCAGCGCTCGCCTGGTGAAGAAGTAGGAGGCGTATCCGTGAGGGTGTAGGGCTCCAACATCGTCGCCGAAGGCTAGGTATGCCTCTCCCGGCAACGCCCCCTGCTCGATGAGGTAAGCCAGCGCATCTTCGTAACGCACAGAGCACAGATCCAGACCCGCTTCGTGCGCAGCCCTGCTGGGGTCCGCCCTGGCCCTTGTTGCACGTGTGCTTGAGTGTCGTTGATTGCCTTAAGCAGCCGCAATCCGTCGCTCCTCCTACCCCTGCTTCCTGGGCGTGGTCCATTCCTCATCGCCCGAGAGAGCGCGGACGATGAAGAAAGCCTGTGCTTCATCGTCCACTAGGCGTATTCATCCCTGGCAACAGTCAGTAGCTCACCCAATGCCCGAGCGATAGCCTCCGTTGCCGAGTCCCCGAGACCTAGAGCGAGTGTCTCCCAGCTGTCAGCATCAACACAGCGGCAGTAGAAGCTATCATCAGCCTCTCCAAGTTCGTAGAGAAACCAATGCTCTCCCCACGCAACGTCCCAGATGGCATAGACGATCTCACTCACTTTAAGAGCGCCTCCAACTCTTCATCCATCGTAGAAGGGAGGGCCTTTACGCAACCCGCCCCCTCCTAAAAACTCACGTTGGGTCGCGCGCCGATCGAAGCCTATGGTCGCACGCCATAAGCCGTACGCAATACACACTTCGGGCCATTTCCACGGCCCTATGCGCCATGAGCCGCTGTGGGTTAGCAGAATTCACCTTCCACGCACTCCGGTGAAATAGCCCTTTGGAAAGTTGTGCCGCGCCTATCAGATCCGCTCAGAAGTGTCTGGTACGGGAGAAGCGAACGTGGGCGACAGGCCAAAGGCAGGGCACGACACCTTCGATGAGTTTATGGAGACCGAGCGGGCACGTCTCCAAGAGCATGCCTCGGGCAAGATGGCCCGCGCCCTGGGCCATGCCCTGCCGGGTGAGTCCCAGGAGGAGCTAGAGCGCATAGCTTTAGAAGATCAACGCCTGGCACAGGAGGGGATGGTAAAGCTCAAGATAGATGAGACTATCTCCTATAAGCACATAGACGAGCTAACCCGCGAGGACCGTCAGGCCAGGATAGCGGCCGAGCGCGAGGAGATCGAGTGGCTAATGAATCGCTTACGGCTGCGTAAAGAACGAGGTCGATAGGAGGTCCACAAGGAACGTCAGTACGCTCTTCGGAGAGCGTAGTGGCGCAGATGGGGTGGCTCCCAGTCCCGCGAACTTCTGAGAAACGGCGAAGTTTGCAGAATCTCCCTTCTGGGCAATTCTTACGTGAATAGAGGCGCTGTCTCAGTATGATACGATAGTCGCTAGTATAGGTGGATACCTTACTAGGGCCGAAGCCGCCCTTACGAGGACGCGCTTCTCCTCTCGCCCCGAGAGCCCTCAGGGTCTCGCTCCGTTAGCTGGCGAGGTAGCCAGAGAACCAACATGGAGGAGCGTGACCTCTGATGCGCCGAGAAGCAGCCGCCGGCAATAGCCCCCTCTCCCAACCTCGCTGCGAAATAGAGAAAACTCCTTTGGAAGGAGAATGCCAGAGGCCTGGCGAGGTGCGCTACAAGGGGATACTCCTGTTGTGCGGGCCTCACGCAGCGCTGCTGCAGTTGGAGGACCGGGCAGAAGCAGTGCTTGGGAGTGTCTTCCAGATGGACGAGTGGCTGGAAGAGAACGGGAGCTCGGGGGCGGACGAGGAATACCTTGGGCGCATACGGCACGAGCGAGAGGAGGCCCTAGCCGCCCTTCGGCTCATCCGTGGGCAGATCCGAAGCGCCCGCAAGGAGGTGCTGCAGTAGGAAGGCAGCAGCAAATCCGGTCCGAGCCAACATGAAACCCTGACCGTCTGAGGAGCAATCTGTATCGTCCTCTGCTCCACTGTTCTTCTGGGACGAGCCCAAGCTGCTGCAGGACGCTCAGATTATCGTAGCGCTCCCAATCCTCCACTATCTTGCCGTCCTCAAAGCGGTGCATGCTGATGCCTTCGAGCTCGAATTGCCTTCCAGTAGGAGGGCCAAACTCCTCCGTCTCTCCTTGGTGAGTGCC
>Ga0126314_10001428_pt1 | contig 11513 bp, 9 predicted proteins | sample Plot105B_FD_92535 | JGI IMG/M metagenome (GOLD analysis project Ga0126314, IMG submission 92535) | Serpentine soil microbial communities from UC McLaughlin Reserve, CA, USA - Plot105B | ecosystem: Environmental > Terrestrial > Soil > Grasslands | place: USA: UC McLaughlin Reserve, Lake County...
CAAAAACGTGACCGCGGTGGCTTGTTTTACCACTCAGGGGCAAACCGCCTGGCTGATGTCCAAAATTCGACCGCGCGTACCGATCATGGCGTTCACACCGGATGGTATGACCTATAGTCGTTTAGCCTTTATGTGGGGAGTGCGGCCGCACCTGGTTCCGTTTGTCAACTCACTCGAAGAAATGCTCGATCATGTCGATACCGCCCTGATGCGTTCACAGGTTGTTCAATTGGGAGACCAGGTTGTGTTGGTCTGCGGCTTCCCGGTCGGCGCGGTACGTCCACCTAATATGGCGTTATTGCATACAGTGGGCGAATAGCGTTACTTATTTTAACCACAGGTATTGATAAGGCAGTACCTCTAGCTCAAGATAATTTTGGTCAGGAACATATTTTTCTTGAGTAAGAAGGTCAGCCATGGATTTGACTGACTTTTTTGTTTCATACTTAATCTTGTGTTTGTGATCGCTTAAGTTGTGGATGGCAAGAATTATTTCGTCATTATAGGTTCGTTGAAATGCGGCTATATTTTCGCTCCCTACATCGATCCATTCAAAATCTCCCCGCCCAAAAGCTGGATGTTGTTTTCTGATAGCGATCATTAATCGAATCGCATGGAGTAAAGAATTCGGGTTCGTTCGTTGCGCCTCAACGTTCACGCGCCCGGGGGAGTAAAGATCGCTACTGATCACCGGCGCGTAGAGGGATTCGGGCTCTGCTTCTGAGAAGCCCGCGGTTTCGTCAGGTTCCCATTGCATAGGCGTTCTGACACCATTCCGATCCTCCAGCCAGATGTTATCTCCCATCCCGATTTCGTCACCATAATAAAGAATGGGTGACCCCGGCAGGGTGAATAGCAGGGAATAAGCCAGTCGGATCTTGCGTTCATCGTTATCCAGTAGAGGCGCCAGTCGGCGACGGATTCCCAGGTTCAGGCGCATTCGTGGTTCGGGCGCGTATTGCTCCCACATCCATTGCCGTTCTTCTTCTGTGACCATTTCCAGGGTGAGTTCATCGTGATTACGCAGAAAAATGCACCATTGACAAGTCTCAGGGATGGCAGGCGTACGTTGAAGAATTTCCCTCATGTCTTCTGCAGTACCTTTTTTGAGGCCCATATACAGGCGCGGCATAATTGGAAAATGAAATCCCATCTGGAATTCATCTCCATCCCCAAAGTAAGGACGGACATCTTCTGGCCATTGGTTGGCTTCGCACAATAAAATTCGACCCGGATAATGTTGATCGATGAATGCCCGCAGTTTCTTCAGATAGGTGTGTGTTTCCGGCAGGTTCTCGCAATTGGTGCCTTCACGCTCGAAGAGATACGGGACCGCGTCCGCCCGGAATCCATCGATGCCTAGCTCTAACCAGAACTGCGCGACCTTGTTCATCTCCTCCTGCACATTGGGATTGTCATAGTTGAGATCGGGCTGGCTGGCATAAAAGCGGTGCCAGTAATACTGACCAGCTTTTTCATCCCAGGTCCAGTTGGAGGGCTCTGTATCCACAAAAATAATTCGTGCTTCTTTGTATTTCTGGTCGGAATCACTCCACACATAGTAATCGCGATAGGCAGAGTTCCGGTCTGCGCGCGAGGCCTGAAACCAGGGGTGCTGATCAGAAGTATGATTCAGCACGAGGTCCATAATAATTCGGATATCCCGCTGATGTGCTGCCGCAAGCAGAGCTTTAAAACCATCCAGGGTGCCGAACGTCTCAGCAATATTGTAGTAGTCCGCAATATCGTAGCCATCATCCTTCAAGGGCGAAGGGTAAAGCGGCATGAGCCAAATACAGTCGACGCCAAGATCCTGCAGATAATCCAGCTTTCGCGTTAACCCTTTAATATCTCCATGACCATCGCCGTTGCCGTCGCGAAAAGCACGCACATAAATTTGGTAAAAGATTGCATCTTTGTACCAGAGAGATTGATTCATAGTTGACTATTCTCATTCATTTTTCGATCCTGGATCGAACAGGGGCATGTTAACAGAACAGCTATTGAAAGCTGTAATTTTTAAAAACGACAATGGAAACAGTATCAGCGATGAAGTGTTCGCTTAGCCTTTGACTGCACCGGCTAACATGCCGCGCACGAAATAGCGTTGCAAAGAGAAGAACACGATCATGGGCAGCAGCATGGAAAGGAAAGCGGCCGCCGTTAGCACCTGCCAACCAGATCCCAAGGATGTGACCATGTTGCTGATTTGGTATGTCATGACCGGTGTGGTGCCGCCCAGGAAAACCAGGGACACGAGCAAGTCATTCCACACCCATAGGAACTGAAAGATGCCCAGCGATGCGATCGCTGGCAGGGCAAGCGGGATGACCAATTGACGAAACGCTGTCCAATGGGAGGCGCCATCCAGATAAGCCGACTCAAACAGATCCTTTGGCAATGTTCCCAGAAAATTGCGCATCAGATAAATGGCGTAAGGCATACCGAAGCCAGTATGGAAAAGCCACACACCTAGAAAAGTACCGTTCAATCCAACCTGTGCATAGAACCGTGAAATCGGAACCAGAGTCATTTGCAGGGGTACAACCTGCAAGCCGACTAGAAGCGCAAACAGCAGGAATCGCCCTTTGAAATCCAGCCAAGCAAAGGCATAACCGGCAAAGGCCGCGAACAGGATAGGCAGCAAGGTTGCAGGAATCGTGACCAGCAGGCTATTGATGAACGCCCGGCCCATGCCACGTGAGTTTAAGATATCGCTCATATTGCAATGGAGATCTGGTGGTTGGGTCCCAGCGGCACAGTCAGCCTGATAGGTGTTCTCACCCCGATAACCCACCAGCGCATCAACATAGTTATTAAGCGAGAACTGCGAGCTTGATTGCTCGCCCTGCTTGAGGTAGGCTGCAATTTCGGCCGCCTCCTGAGCGCTTGGGAGAGGGTGATTGCCCATGTGCGGCTGACCATTGATGTTCTTGCGGAGGAGTGCCAGCAGTTGCAGGGAACGTGGATATTTAGCGACCACCTCCGGGTTTGAGAGATCGGCTTGTGGGATCGCCTTTCCATCTGCACCATGACACTCTGCACAATACTGCGCATAGGGCCCACTGGCATTTTTAGGGCTGAAGACGGTCCACCAGCCCGTGTTCCGGACTGCCTCCGGAGGCCGAAGAGAAGTGACCAATAATCCCACAGTTGGGATAATCCAAATAATCATGGTCAGGATGATGATCACATGGGTTGGTATCCTGTTCAGCAATTTGTTAATCTGATCCTTTTTCATCGCGTTGCCTCCTGCTCCATGAACCGCCTGACGTTAAAGTAGATGAATGGGATGATCGCCAGGACGAGGACCACTGCGATGGCAGTACCACGCCCTACGTTGAAATTCTTGTACATTTCGGTGTACATGCGGTTGGCGATCACATCCGTCTGGAAGTTTCCGCCGGTCATCACGTACACCAGATCGAACAGTTTCAGGACGTTGATAACCATCGTGGTCACGACGACTGTAATGGTCGGCAGGATGATGGGTACCATGATCCTCCAGAACACTGTCCATTCGGTAGCGCCATCCACCCGCGCCGCCTCTAGAATTTCATCGGGAACGGATTTAAGCGCCGCAGCCAGAATTGTCATGCAAAACCCGGACCAGATCCAGATGCCCACGAGAATGATCATGTAGGTATTGATGGGGGTAGTGGAAAGCCAGGCAACCGGATGGCCGCCCAGCGAAGTAATAATGGAGTTCAACAGACCGATTTGTTTTTGCCCCGTGCCGTAGTCATAGACGAACTTCCAGATGACCCCAGCACCTACAAAGGAGATGGCCATGGGCATGAAAAGAATGGCTTTTGCCAGCGCCTCATATTTCACCCGGTCTGCCAGCACAGCAAACCCCAGCCCAACAGAAACCGTACCAACTACCATCACGAATATCCATTTGATAGTATTCCCATACGAGGAACTCCAGAAGGAATTCCAAAACGCCCCTGGTGAACTGGTGTTGAACTCGGCTGTCAAAGCATAGCGGTAGTTCTCAAAGACCCCCCAGCATGGTTGTTCTGCCCGGCAGGTTGTGGCCGCTGATGCAGTCCCGTTCTTATTGAGGAAACTCAAGCCGATGGTATTGATCATCGGATAGACGATGAAAAATGACATCACCAATAAGGCAGGTAATAGATACAACCAGGGAGCCAGCCCGCCCTGCTTCATAATCTCGGGAACCGGGGGGGCCGAGGATGCTCTTAGCGGTCTTCTTCGTATAGCGACTTCGGGCGTTGTAGCAGGTTTAGAGATATCTTGTGGTGTGGCCATCTCATTCTCCTTCGTCATAAGTATAAAGAGAGCCAATAAATGACATCACTATCAAGATAGGCATCGGACGCAGCCAAGGGTTAACTTTCTCGGACTCCTGAGCTCTGGAACGTCCTGCGATGTCATGAAATTTCAGTGAAAAAAGGGACGTCTCTAGAGACGTCCCCAATTACGAAATGACTTACTTTTTCAATCCTTCAGCTTGTTTCGCAGCCAGGTCTTTCAAAACAGTATCAAGATCACCGCCATTGACAAACTCTGTAAGACCCTGGAATTCAGCCGATCCAAAGCCGCCTGGAATGGTGTCACCAATGTCGGTTGTAAAGCCTTTGGTATTGGCAACAGCCTCACCAAGCTTCTGGAGCGCCGGGTCGGTATAGTTGCCATCCGCGCCCTTGTTTGGAGAAAGACCAAAGGTTGCGCCAGCCCAGTTCGCGCCTCCCTGCGCAGAGGAAAGATAAGCGACCAGCGCCTTAACAGCTGGCTTATCGCTAAAAGCCATCAATGGCTCTACGGAGCCCTGCAAACCTTGAATGCCGGGCACGACAAAGAAATCATAATCAGTGCCTTGCTTAAGGTCAGGGAACTGCTTCGCGATTTCGCCACCTGCAAAGCCCGACTGTTTGACCATCATGGCTTCCGGGGGATCGGCGAATGGTTTGTAAATGGCCTCAAGGAAGGCGGTTGAAAGTGTACCCTGAGCGCCACCCACGGTATATTTCTCATCCATTGCCCATTTGCCATAGGTCTCATACGCCTGCTTAACACCCGGATCATCGTATGAAACGCTGCCATCCATGATTCCTTGCACGAACTCTGGACCCTGTTGCACCAGCATAATATCTTGAACGAAGTCGGTGCCTGTCCAGCCGGTTGCATCGCCGGATTCAAATCCCATGCTCCACGGCACATTTCCATCAGCCACCATCTTTTCCACTAGGGCATCGAGCTCTTCCCAGGTGGTTGGCACGGTATAACCCAACGCCTCAAAGTTGGCGGGACTGTACCAGATGATCGACTTAACGTCAGCCTTGATCGGCAGACCCAACCACTTTCCGTCAATGGTCATGGGGGTGACAAAGAAATCGCTATAGCTCGCCGCATTTGCACCCAGACTGTCCATGGTCTTCAACTTATCCTGATATTGAACCAGTTGAGCCACCTGCCAGAAGGCAACATCCGGGGGAGTGCCAGCTTGCACACGTGTATCCAACAGGGCCTGATCGCGCGTAGACTCTGGTTTGAGCACAAGGCCGCACGCATCCACGAGAGGCTGGAGCACCTGGTTGAGTGCCTGTTCTTCCACACCTGACCACTGGTAAAGCATACTGATTTCATCGCCCTGTTGAGCACCCATGCAGTCAATTTCACCAGCTGCTGGCGCTTGAGTGGCAGCCTCGGTTGCGGCCTCAGTGGCGACTTCCGTCGGCGCTTCTGTGGCAGCCTCGGTTGGCGCTTCGGTCGCCACTTCAGTAGCCTGAGTAGCAGGTGCCTGCGTTTGCTGTCCACCGCCGCATGCCGTCAGCAGCAACGTGAACATTACAAGCAGGCCGAGAATCTTGCTGAATTTAGACATTTCCTTCTTCTCCTAATTTTGGTTTGATAGGTTGAACTGATATCTAACAGATTCTGTTCTCAGTTTGTGATCGGCATCACCTCCTTTGTTAACATGTATTGACCGATTCGAAAACATAGATGTTGTTTACGTTGATTTGTTGAACTTCCGCGCTACGGGCTTGAGTGCCGGGTAATTAGCTTCGATTCAAGCAGCAAGGAAGTGTCGTTCAAGCCTTCACCTTGAATGATACGAATCAAACGTTCTCCACCTGCCCAGCCTAGCCCAAAGGCAGGTAAATGAATTGTCGTAAGAGGTGGATCATAATATTCTGCAAGAGGAATGTCGTCAAAGCCTACCACGGCAATATCTTTGGGAATGCGTAGTTTGGCTTGCTTGATGGCAAGCATTGCGCCCATCGCCACCACATCACTGGCGACAAAAACTGCGGTCGGACGGGGTGTTAACAAAAGTAATGATTTCATTGCTTCAAAGCCGCTGGCCGGCGTGTAATTACCCTCCAGGATCAGCGCCTTGTCAATGGGAAGCTTTGCTTTTTTGAGGGCATGGAGGTAGCCATCCCGCCTTTGTTTTGCCGACGTGTACGACAATGGCGCATTGGTGATCATCCCAATCCGTTGGTGGCCGCGCTCGATTAAATGAGTAACTGCCAGTTCAGCACCGGCAGTTGCATTAACGTCTACAAAAGGAATGCTTGTGTCAGGCAATTGACCCATCAGCAAGATAGGGACGCGCTGCTCGTGCAGGTGCATTAATGCAGTGTCGTCCTGGCGCGGACCTGATAACAAAATACCATCGACATGATTTTCTGTGATCAAGCGTGCATAGCCTCCGGTGTCATTCGGGTCAACAGGCTTCAAGAGTACGTGAAAACCCTGCTGCATCGCTGCCTGCTCCACGCCCAGGATTACCTGAGGGAGGAAAGCATCGGTGAAAATCTGCTCAGGAGATTGACAAAGCACAAGACCGATCGTATACGATTTTCCACTGACAAGTTTTTTGCCAGCTACGTTGGGGGAGTAGTTGAGTTTTTTTGCGGCGTCCAGTACTCGCTTGCGGGTTTCTGCACTGATGCTCACACCAGAGACATTGTTCAAAATAAATGAGACGGTTGTCCGCGAAACATGTGCTAGTTTGGCTACATCCCGGCTGGTCGTTCGTTTTGCTGGTCTCATAGGCGTTTTAACTAACACGTGTTACTAATTCAGTATAAGAAATTTGTGCGTGTTTGTCAAGTAGTTAATTTTCTCGACTGGAAATGATGAGCCCCACCCCTATTAAAAGCCCACCCACTAAAAAGAGGGATGTGACCCTCTCTCCCAGGAAAAGCCACCCGAGGAAGGTCCCAACAACAGGTTGTGCAAAGAAGGTAAGAGAGGCCAGACCGGCATCCACATAGGTGAACGCGGTATTCCATAGAACCATGGCCAATGCTGTGGAAATAATTCCCAGAAAAAGAACACCTCCAACGACCCCCAGACCGATCTTTCCAACCCCAACTGTAGAGAGCTCCCATGCGCCCGCAGACACAGGGACCGGCAAACCCCCGAGAAACGCAATCAGACTGAAGAGCAACACGTCTGTATTGCGGGTCACCTTGCGGACCAGCACGGAGTAGAGCGCCCACGTCACGGCCGCCCCGATGAGCATGATGTTCCCTACAAATAGTTCCGGATTCAACTGTGCGGAACGCGGATCGATCACGGCGAGCACGCCCAGCGTCGCGAGAAATAAAGAAAGCAACTGGCGAGCTGTAATTTTTTCTCCAAGCAACGGCCAGGCGAAGAGCAACACGAAGGCAGGGGTAGCCGAAGTGACCAGCGATCCATTCGCCGCTGTGGAACGTTTGGCGCCAAGAAATTGAAGACTTAATGAACTCCCGTAACCAATAAAACCAACGCCTAAGCCTTGCGCGATTTGCCTGCGCGAAATAGTTGGAAATCCACGCAGAAACAAGACAATCGCAAGAGTGATCAGGCCCAAAACGAGACGAAGCGTGACCAATGAAAAGGGTGGAATAATTTCCAATACAACCTTGCTGACCACATACATTCCGCCCCAGATACTCGCTGCACCGAGTCCGCAAAGTAGACCAATGATGGTTTTGTTCATAAGACGGGGATTATATCAATGAGACCCAACGACTCCAGTCGTTGGAATTTGAAAGTCTGCAGTCTTTGAACCCCTACATATTCTTTTACCAATCTTTGCTTTGTCTCAGCTTCTTGATTTCCCCTTTTCTTTTCTTCTCTTTCAACCGCTCTTCCTTAGAAGAGGCGGTCGGTTTTGTCTTCCTGCGAGGTTTCGGTTTTACAAGCGATTTTCGTACCAGTTCAACAAACCGTTGGATGGCATCTTCCCGGTTCTGTTCCTGGGTCCGGAAGCGTTTCGCTTCGATCAGCAATACACCTTCGCCCGTAATCCGCTTGCCCGCCAAATGCATCAAGCGCTCTTTAACTTCCTCTGCAAGAGAAGATGTGCGTACATCAAAACGCAGCTGCACCGCTGTCGCCACCTTGTTGACATTTTGTCCCCCGGGGCCAGACGCGCGAACAAACTCGATTTGTAAATCGCGTTCATCAATTTGGAGGGAAGGTGTGATTTCAAGCATAATAAACACCCCTCTCCATTAGGAGAGGGGCAGGGGTGATGTCAGGAGCAGGGGTCAAAACATCAAGGCGTTGACCTTGTCGATCATCGCTGGAGCGGGCCGCAAATCCGCTTCTTCGAGGCGGTTGAGCGGGGTTTCCACCAGATTGTAAATCTCGGTCAGGGATGGTTTGCTAGTCTCGATGTAGATCAATCCCGTGGCAAGCCAGTTGTTTTGCTGCGCCTCTGCCAGGACGCGCAGCGCTTCAAATCGATCCGTTGGGTTATAGTCTTTATCCAGATTTTTCAAGACCACAACCGAACCATCGTGCAGGCTGACCTCACGGATCTCGCCTTCTTTCATTTCTTCTTCGAGGATAATCTCGTTACGCGGCGCGATGTAGGAAATTTCGTGCAGTGGCTCTTCATGATCCTTGCCCCAGGCATAGGAATGATAAGCGTTCTCCTGATTGTTGAACGTAACGCACGGGCTGATAATATCCAGCACCGCCAACCCATTATGCGACATAGCCGCCTTGATCAATTCCTTCACTTGCTTGGCATTGCCGGCAAACGAGCGCGCCACAAACGTTGCGTTGGATACCAGCGCTTCCATGCAGATATCGACAGGCATATATTGATTGGCTCCCTGTTTCTTAAGAGAGAGGCCTCTTTCAGCCGTCGCAGAGAATTGACCTTTTGTGAGACCATAGACGCCGTTGTTCTCAATAATATAAACCATGTTGACATTGCGTCGGACCACATGCTTGAACTGCCCCATGCCAATACTGGCAGTATCGCCATCCCCAGAGACCGCCAGCCCTTTAAGAGTATGGTCGCCAAAGAGCGAACCGGTGGCAATGGATGGCATACGTCCGTGCAGGCTGTTGAAGCCGAAGGACCGGTTGAGGAAGTAGGTAGGGCTTTTGCTGGAACAGCCTATGCCACTGAACTTAATAATGTTTTCAGGCACAACGTTCATTTCATACATGGCACTGACGATCTGGTTCGAGTTCGAATTGTGCCCGCAACCCTGGCAGAGGGTGCTCGGGTTTCCACGGTAATCATTTTTTGCAAGGCCAGCCAGGTTTACGTTTGCAGCCGCGCCAGCCATGGGAAGAGGTTGAGTCATGGGTAAATTATTCCTTTCGCTTTATCTCTGCTCGGCAGGTTGTTTGTATTTTGCTAAGATGCCCTCGCGGACCCACTTTGCGGAGGCAGGCATGCCATCCCCAAAGGCCACAGACTTAAGGTTTGCAGCCTGATCGGGATATTCAACAGTCAATAGTTGTTTCAATTGACCATCCCGGTTCTGTTCCACAACCAGGATCTGATCGTATTGCTGGATGAAATCCGCGACTTCCTGCGGGAAGGGCAAGGCACGGATGCGCATAAAATCTGCCTTGATCCCATGCTCTGTGTCAAGCTGATGGATCGCTTCAAGAATCGCCGCTTCTGTAGAGCCGTAACCAACGATGCCAACGGTCGCGCCAAGCTTTGTGTATGACACCGGCGCCGGCACGTACGTGCGGGCCGTTTCATATTTCTTCCTGAGCCGATCCATATTCCTGAGCCAGACTGAGGAATCTTCCGTGTAGCGGGCGTTCTCATCATGGCCGGTGCCGCGCGTAAAATAAGAACTCATCGGATGCTTGTTGCCGGGTACGGTCCGATAAGGAATGCCATCGCCATCTTTATCGAGATAGCGTCCCCAATTGCCTTTAAGTTCTTCGATGTCTTTATCCCAAAGGACTTTACCGCGCTGCATGGATGTATCTGGATATTGGAATGGCTTGCTCATCCATTGGTTCATGCCCATATCAAGATCACTCAACACAAAAACAGGCGCCTGTAGTTGCTCAGCAACGTCAAACGCGCGCCAGCCAAATTCAAAACATTCTTCTACACTCCCCGGCAACAAGATCACAGACTGGGTATCGCCATGTCCCATCGAGTTGACGAAGGTCAGGTCTGCCTGTGAAGTGCGCGTAGGCAATCCGGTGCTGGGTCCAATGCGTTGCACATCCCAGACCACGACCGGGATTTCCGCGTAATAAGCTAGGCCGGCAAATTCGGTCATCAGGCTCAAGCCCGGTCCCGAGGTAGAGGTCATCGAGCGGAGGCCGCTCCAGCCAGCACCGATCGCCATACCAATCGCGGCGAGTTCATCTTCCGCCTGCAAAACCGCGTAGGTATGTTTACCATCTTCGCGCTTACGGAGAAGAGGGAAATAATCATTCAATGATTCAGCCAGAGACGAGGCAGGTGTGATCGGATACCACGCGGCAAACTGCACGCCTCCGAAAATGGAACCAACGGCGGCAGCCGTATTGCCATCGGCCATGATCAACCCATCCGTCTTATCCATTGGCTCAAGAAAGAAGGGATCCTTTTTTGGAAGATTTACCTTTGCCCATTCCGCACTGGCCTTGACCGTGTTGAAGTTCATGTCAATCGGCTTCTGTTTGCCCTTGAAGTGGAAATTCAGAGCGGCATAAATCTTTTCAAGATCCAGCCCAACTGTTTGAGCCAGAATACCGACATAGACCATGTTGCCAACCAGATCCCGGAAATCACTTGGGATACCTGGGTCACCACGTACGATTTGTTTGACAGGCATGGGATAGATGGCAACGTCGGCGCGGGTGATGGGCTGCTTGATATCATCAGCATAGAAAAAGGCCCCGCCGGGCGCCACCGAGGCCAGGTCCCGCGCGAACGAGTCAGGGTTCATCGCGATCACAATCTCATTCTCTTCCCGTCGGGCCGTGAAACCATCCTTGTTGGCACGGATCGTGTACCAGGTCGGCAAGCCCTGAATATTCGAGGGGAAGAGGTTTTTCCCCGAAACAGGGATACCCATCTTGAAAATGGCACGCAAGAGGGTGTTGTTGGCGGTGGAACTGCCTGAGCCGTTCTTGGTGCCAACAATAATCGAAAAATCGTTAACTACTTTATCCATGATACTCCTCGTTGTTGTATGTCATCACGAGCAGCGTTGTCTGCGATATGACATATTATTTACGGTCTGTGATACAAAAGGTCAGTATGCCTGACGAGCGCCTGATAGCCG
>Ga0126314_10001429_pt1 | contig 11512 bp, 11 predicted proteins | sample Plot105B_FD_92535 | JGI IMG/M metagenome (GOLD analysis project Ga0126314, IMG submission 92535) | Serpentine soil microbial communities from UC McLaughlin Reserve, CA, USA - Plot105B | ecosystem: Environmental > Terrestrial > Soil > Grasslands | place: USA: UC McLaughlin Reserve, Lake County...
CCTATATGGTCTCCCTGCGGCGGCTCAGCTGTCCGTAGGGGTGTCCCGTGTGGAGGCGTTCCATCGAGCTTATGGCGGCGATGCGTTCCAGCGCCAGGGTGTCTGCGGCGATGTTGGTAGGAACGCCGTCGCGTTTGGAGATGGCGATGATGCGGCGTATCCGGTCTTCTATACGCATGACGCGCTGGGTCGCGCGGCGCTCGTTATAGCCTTCCAGTTCGTCTGCGACGTTGATGAGGCCGCCGGCGTTTATGACGTAGTCAGGGGCGTAGAGTATGCTGCGTTCGGAGACCGCCTCGCCGTGGCCCGAGTCGGCGAGCACGTTGTTCGCGCTCCCGGCGACGATGCGGCACCGCAACTCAGGTATGGTCGTGTCGTTGAGAACGGCGCCCAGGGCGCAAGGGGCGAAGACGTCGCAGGGGACGGTCAGGATCTCATCTGGCTCGACCGCCTTGGCGCCGAACTCCTCGACCACGCGCTCTAGGGCAGCCTCGTGTATGTCGGTGACGATCAGGTTCGCACCCTCTTGGTGCAGCAGGCGGCACAGATAGTAGCCGACGTGCCCGACGCCCTGCACGGCGACGACCTTGCCTTCCAGGGAGGTCGTGCCGAAGACCTCCTCGACGCAGGCGCGCATCCCCTGCAAGACCCCGAGTGCGGTGAGTGGTGAGGGGTCGCCGGAGCCGCCGCGGGTGACATCGACCCCGACGACGTGTGAGGTCTCGACCCTGATGAAGTTCGCGTCCTCCGTCGAGGTGCCTACGTCCTCGGCCACGATGTAGCGCCCGCCAAGGGTCTCGGTGTAGCGCCCGAACGAACGGAAGAGCGCCTCGGATTTGTCTGTGTGCGGGTCCCCGATAATTACGGACTTCCCACCCCCGAGGTTGAGGCCGCTCGCGGCGGCCTTGTAGGTCATCCCCCTAGCCAGGCGTAGCACGTCCACTACGGCTTCGTCCTCGCTGGCGTAGGGATACATCCTGCAACCGCCTAGTGCTGGGCCGAGCGTCGTGTCGTGGATGGCGACGATAGCCCGCAGTCCCGTCGACTTGTCGTGGCAGAACACGAGCTGTTCGTAGCGGTACTCCGCAAGCTTCTCGAATACTCGCAAGCTCTATCTCTCCTTTCCCGATAAAGAGATTCCTCGGTGATGTCATTCTACTACCCCTCGGGTTCTAGAGCGGTTTGCTTGTGGGGGTGGTTCGCGAACCAAAGAGGGGCGGTTCGCGAACCGCCCCTACATATGAACCGCGGCTTCAGGATTCTGTTGCGGCGGGTCTCGAACCCCGGTTACGCCGCCTCCACCACAGGAGGCCACCGACGAGCGCGGGTGCGAGCCACCAGCCGAAGACGATGGCCGAGATGAAGGCCGTCGCAATGGCCCGGAGGACGCCGAGCGAGGCGCTCCATGCCCGCTCTGCGACGCTTCCAGGGTCCCAGGAAGGCTCGGGTGGTGGCGGGCTCGTGACGGGTTGGATGTCGAGGGTTATCTGGGAGTAGGCGGTGTGCTGATCCAGGTACTTTATCCTGCCCTCCACCAGCTCGATCTCCCCCCGAACACCCGTCAACTCGCGCTGGATCGAAAGCGCCTCCTCGACGTTCTCCGCCCTGTCATAGAGCCTCAGTAGGCTCTCTTCGGCAGCCTGGAGGTTGCGCTCGCGGGACTTGAGATCTACGTACTCCTCGGTCACATCCTGGCCGCTGATGGAGTCGGTCGTGACCTTCTCGCCCAGTCTCCTGAACTCGTCGAGCACCCTCTCGAACTCCTCGGAAGGGACCGAGAGCACGAGCTGGGCCGTGACGGAGTCTTCGCTCCTGTAGACCTGCGAACTGAGGACGCTGCCGCCGGCATCCGCGGCAGCCTGCTGCGCCCGTGCGGCGCTCTCGCGCACCTTCTTGGAGCGGATGCCGAGATTGGCGGTCTTGACGACCTTGAAGCCGAAGTCTCCAAGCGTGGCGGGATCGTCGGTCATGCCAACCGCTCCCTTGGTTGACTCGGCGAGATCCGACCCGGCAGGCGAGCCCGCAACGGCCGTCTCCCGCCCTGCTGATACCCCACCCTCATCCGGTTTCGTCTCTCTGTCCCCGCATGCCGCGAGGGCCAGAACGAGGAGTAAGAGCGCGCTCGCCCCAAGCGACTTCGCCACTAATGCAGAACGTAGAGCTTCCATACCATCCACCTCTCTCGGACGTGTACCTCCCGCGGAGCACCCTCCGCCCCGACGGACCATCTTCTGCCCAACCTACCCTCTGTACACTCCCAGGGCGGGATCGGTTCCCTAAGCGGGTTTTGGAAGGGAGACCCTTCCAAAACCCGCGCTGGTCAGCTTTTTCTCCTGCTGACCAGCTATTAGCGTACCGATTCGGCGATGCGGACCGCTTGCTCATTCTGCAGGTTGGCCTCCAGGTGCAGCGCCACGCCTCCTTGCTTCCAGAGCAGGATGCTACCGGGGAGGTGCCGGCCCATCTCGGAGGGCAGGCTCCCGGCGGGAATCCAGTATCCTGGATGTCCGTCTACCGTCACCCTTTCGAGCTCCGACTCGACTGCGCCCTTTCCTGTGAGGTAAGCCGGCTCGACTTCGCCTGGCACTTCGGTCAGGATGAGGCTGAGTCCGGTGTCGGCGAGGGGTGGCAGCCCCTCCCTGTAGACGAGCACGACGCCGCCCTTCCTGGATGCTCGGAGGGTATAGATCTCGTCGGGCTTCCCGAGCTTCGGCGTTCGGGGCAGGAGGAGCGCGCCTTCCATTCTGGTCCGCGCCTCCGGGAGCGTGATCCGCGTACCCGCGAAACTTGGAGCCCGCGCCGGGAATGTCACCGCCTCGTCACCCTTGGAGACGTCAGAGGCGGGTGCGTTTGCCTTCGACTCTCTCTCGGATGAGCCAGCATCGACGGCGGGCTCACCGGCTGACTGGGCGCCTCCCGCCACGAACCAGTCGCCAATGGTGGTACGCAGGCCGGGGGAGAGGGTAAGGACGGCGACGACGATCACGAACGCCGCGGCTACCGCGGCCCACCGCAGCGTCGGGAAGGATCTTCGGGGCCGGTCTGCTTCTTCGTCGAGAAGGCTGCGTGCGGCGTGCGCGACGTCCGGCGTCGGTGGGTAATCGATCATGGCCCCGAGCTCCCTGAGCTCCCTCTCGAGTCCTCTATCCGGCATCTCCCTCCTTCGCAATCTCTGTGCGCAGGCTCCTTAGCGCCCGCGAGAGCCGCGATTTGACGGTCCCTCGCGGGCAACCCAGGATCGCGGCCGTCTCCTCTTCGGAGAGCCCCAGGAAGTAGCGGCAGGCGATGGCCAACCTCGCCTCCTCGCGCAGGCCACCCAGGGCCTCGAGCAGCTCTTCTCTTCGCTCCGCCGCCAGTACCGCCGTTTCGGGGGAGGACGGGCTGTTCTCCGGCGCGCCTTCCTGCGCCGCCTTTAGGAAAAGACCGGCGCGACGCGCTGCCGACCTGCGCTGGTTTCTGGCCTCGTTGGCGACGATCGCGAGCAGCCACGGCCTGAAAGGGGCGCCGGACCGAAAGCGCCCAAGGGCGCGGTACGCCTTCACGAAGGCCTCCTGTGTCGCTTCCTCGGCCTCCGAGGCTTCGCCCGTGATGAGGTAGGCGGTGCGGAAGGCCACCTCCTGGTAGCCGCGCACCAGCCTCTCATACGCCGCAGTGTCTCCACCCTTCGCCCGCTCTGCGAGCCTCGCGTCATCCGAGGTGCCGGCCCTCCTCCTCGACGTCGCTCTCTACCTCCATCTACAACGCCGGGCGCGAAGAGGTTCCCCGGCACGACGGCTAATAATGACGCCTCAGGCGGGCCTCTGCGAGCGCCCACCCGGAGAAACCCCCATTTTCTTGCGTGCTAGAATGCCTGCGCCATGCAGGACGAACAACTCGGAGAAGATACGACAGCGGGGAAGATAGAGGGGCTCAGGCACCTCCGCGAGGCGGCGGCCCATCCGGCCCCCGAGCAGGCCGTCGAGCGGCAGCGCGAACGCGGCAAGCTGACGGCCAGAGAGCGCATCGAGCTCCTGCTTGACCCTGGCACCTTCGTCGAGCTGGACCGCTACAGGGTGCACCGCTCTTACAACTTCGGGCTCGAGGAGAACAGGCCCCTGGGGGATGGGGTCATCACGGGCTACGGCGAGGTCTCGGGGCGCAAGGTCTGCGTCTTTAGCCAGGACTTTACCGTCTTCGGCGGCTCGCTCGGGGAGGTGTACGCGCAGAAGATCTGCAAGGTCATGGACCTCGCCATCTCCACAGGGTGTCCCATCATCGGGATCAACGATTCGGGGGGCGCCCGCATCCAGGAGGGCGTCGTCTCTCTGGCCGGCTACGCCGAGATCTTCCACCGCAACGTGCTCGCCTCTGGGGTGGTGCCCCAGATCTCCGTCGTCGTCGGGCCGTGCGCGGGCGGTGCCGTGTACTCGCCAGCGATCACGGACTTCGTCTTCATGGTCGAGGAGACGAGCCACATGTTCATCACGGGCCCCGACGTCATAAAGAGCGTCACGGGCGAGGACGTCTCTTTCGAGGACTTAGGCGGCGCGGCCACCCACAACACGAGGTCGGGCGTCGCCCACTTCTCGGCCCCCGACGAGGAGACCTGCTTCGACGACGTGCGCTACCTGCTCTCCTTCCTACCCGAAAACAACCTCGAGAGCGCCCCTTACTTCCGGCCTACCGACGACCCGGACAGGGTGAACGAGGACCTGGCGCGCCTGATCCCCGACTCCCCCCAGCGCCCCTACGACATCCGTGGCGCGATCGGAGGCGTGATGGACGACGGGGAGTTCTTCGAGGTTCAGGAGGGCTGGGCCCAGAACCTCGTCGTCGGCTTCGCCAGGCTCGACGGGCGCGCGGTCGGCGTCGTCGGGAACCAGCCCTCCGTGCTCGCAGGGACGCTCGACATAAACGCGAGCGTGAAGGGCGCGCGGTTCGTCCGCTTCTGCGACGCCTTCAACATCCCACTCGTTACGTTCGTCGACGTGCCTGGCTTCCTGCCGGGCACGGACCAGGAGTGGGGGGGCATAATCCGTCACGGGGCGAAGCTGCTCTATGCGTTCTCGGAGGCGACGGTACCCAAGATGACGGTCATCACTAGGAAGGCCTACGGCGGGGCCTACGACGTCATGTGCTCCAAGCACATCGGGGCCGACGTGAACGTCTCGTGGCCGACGGGTGAGATCGCGGTCATGGGCGCCGCCGCCGCCGTGGGCGTCATCTTCAGGCGCCAGATCTCGGAGGCCGAAGACCCCGATGCGAGACGCGAGGAGCTCATCGAGGACTACGAAGAGCAGTTCAACAACCCGATGATCGCCGCCGGGATGGGCTTTATAGACGACATCATAGACCCGCGGGAGACGCGTCCCTACCTGATAAGAGCCCTGCAGATGATCCATACCAAGCGCCCCGACCGGCCACCCCGCAAGCACGGAAACATCCCACTTTGATAGCAGTCAGCCCTCAGCAGTCAGCTTTCAGCGAAGATCTTTTGGACCGCTGGCCGGTGGAGAATGCCTGATAACAGGAGGGCGGAAAGGTTTCCGCTACCCGTAAAGATTCAACCCGAGCCGAACCCGGAGGAGGCCGCGGCGATCGCGGCCGCGCTGGAGATGCTCTCTGAAGGAGAGCGAGCAGACGCGGCCTCCTTGAAGCGTAGCCGGTGGCGGATCGCCGGCCTTCTCGGGCACGCGGTAGAGCCTGGAAGGAAGGTGGATGGCTCCCTTTGGTCCTACTCGAGGTGGGAGGGCACGGCCTAGGTGTTCGGGAAGGTGCTGATCGCCAACCGCGGTGAGATCTCCGTCCGCATCGTTCGCGCGCTGCGCGAGATGGAGATAACGAGCGTCGCCGTCTACTCAGACCCCGATAGGGAAGCACTTCATGCCACCATCGCGGACGAGGCCTACCACGTCGGCCCGGCGCCGGCGACGGAGAGCTACCTCGACGTGGAGAGGTTGATCGGGGTCGCACGAAAGAGCAAGGCCGATGCCGTGCACCCGGGGTACGGCTTCCTTGCCGAGAGCGCCCCTTTCGCGAGGGCGGTCGAGGAGGCCGGGCTCGTCTGGATTGGCCCCCACCCTGGGGCGATAGAAGCGATGGGTAGCAAGGTGGAGAGCCGCAGGATCATGGCCAAGGCCGGTGTCCCGATGGTGCCAGGCACGGAAGACTCCGTCGGCTCCGCGAAGCAGGTCCGCCTCTTCGGGGAAGAACACGGCTTCCCCGTGGCCGTGAAGGCCTCTGCGGGGGGCGGCGGCAAGGGCTTCGCCGTGGCCAGGGACACCTCCGAAGCTGAGAGTGCGTTCGAGCGGGCGAGCAGGGAGGGTGAGGCGTACTTCGGGGACGGTTCGGTCTACGTCGAGAAGTACCTTACGGCTCCCCGTCATGTAGAGATACAGGTCGTGCGGGACAGGCGTGGGAACGCGATCCACCTCGGTGAGAGGGATTGCTCGGTCCAACGCCGCCACCAGAAGCTCATCGAAGAATGCCCTTCTCCGGCCATCGACCCGACGATGCGCCAAGCGATGGGCGAGACCGCCCTCGCAGCCGCCGAGGCCGTCGCCTACGATAACGTAGGCACCGTCGAGTTCCTGGTGCAAAGGGGCGGTGATGAGTTCTACTTCCTCGAGATGAATACCCGCGTCCAGGTCGAGCACCCCGTAACCGAAGAGGTGACGGGGATTGACATCGTCAAGACGGGGATCAGGATCGCCGCCGGCGAACCGATCCCTTTTTCTCAACGGGAGGTCTCCTGGCACGGCCACTCCATCGAGGTGCGCCTGAACGCCGAGGATGCTACGCGCGACTTCGCCCCCAGCCCTGGCGTCATTACGGCCTACGAGGAGCCGGGCGGTCCAGGGGTAAGGGTAGACTCCTCGCTGCGCGGTCCTGGTGTCGTGGCTGAGTCCTATGACCCTCTGTTCGCCAAGCTCATCGTCCGCGGCGCCGACAGAGAGGAGGCCTTAGCAAGGCTCAGGCGGGCGCTCGGGGAGTTCAGGGTGGAGGGGATCTCTACGACGTTGCCCTTCTTCCGCGCGGTCCTAGACGACGAGGTCTTCGTCTCAGGCGACTACACGACGGGCTTTCTAGCCGAGCGGATGCAGAGCCTAAAGATACAGCCTACTATCATCGGCGAAACGGGAGAGGCCCGTGAGAAGAGCGCACGTGAGGTCGAGGTCGAGGTAAACGGAAAGCTCTTCAGGGTAAAGGTGTTCGAGGACGAGGACATGCCCGTCGGGCCTCCGCGGCGCAGGCGGGGCGAGACGCGCAGGGCTTCGACGAGCGAGGGTAAGATCCAAGCTCCGATGCAGGGCACCATCGTCAAGGTGCTCGTTGAGGAGGGGCAGGAGGTCGCCGCCGACGAGCCCGTGTGCATCCTCGAGGCGATGAAGATGGAGAGCGAGGTCCGCTCCCAGAAAGCCGGCACCGTCTCCGAGGTCCGCGTCGAGGCCGGGCAGACGGTGAGGTCGGGGGACACCCTGATCTCCGTAGAGTAAGGCATCCTTTGGCCGAGCACGCTGCGGACTACGAGTGGCGCGGCGAGGGCGATGAGGCTGAGGTCGTACTCTACGCCCCGGACGACTCGGCCTTCGAGCGCGCCATACCCGCAACCAGGCTTCCCGGCGTCGAGAGCCCCGTCTACGCCGCTGCCTCGCACAGAGGTTTCGGGTGGGCGGCAGCCTCGACCACACACGTAGCCCCCGACCTCCTCTCTGCTCCACGCCGTGGCATGCTGCTTGTCGCCGGTACACGGTCCGAGATCCTTGGCATACCGCCACTGGAGCTCAGAGACAGGATCATGCGAGAACTCCCCGGGGCCGGCTCACGCCTGGCTTCCCTTAACGAATCGGGGGTGGGCAGGCTCTGCGACTCGGGGGCGCGGGCTGCGGCGGAGGATGGCCTTCTCGAAGAAGAAGACCTGCCGCTTCTGGGCATGAGACCGGGGGACGCCGACGCCATAGGCAGCCGGGCCCTCGCCGCCGGTCCGCACGAATGGGAGGGTGGGGTGGAACCGGATCTCAGGTTGGTGACGGAGATCTTCGACACCGAGGGCGCGGAGAGCCTGGGGCTGGAGGAGGGAGCCCTCGCCCTCGTCCTTATGGTCGACGCGGGAGACCTCGGCCGGTTCGCGCTCGCGGCCCACAGGGAGCGCATCCTGAGCCGGGCCAGGTCGGGGGACTTCGGTGCGGACCCCGATCCCCCGGCCGCTTCCGCCGGCAGCGGTGAGGCCGAGGACCTGATCGCGGCGCTCCACGCTGCTGCCAACTTCGCCGACGCCCGCGTCGCCAGGGCTCTTTGGATGCTAAGGCGGGTGCTTGGTGGTGCGGTAGGACGGCTGGAGATCCGTGCCGCCTGGAGGATGGGTGGGATCGAGGAGCACAAAGGGCGGCTTGTGCACCGAAGAGGTCTCGCTTCGGCCGAGGAGGGGCATGTGCTCGTCTGCGGCAGTTACGCGGCGGCCGGAACGGGTAATATGTGGGCGAGTGCGCCGCCGTTCGGGGTCCCGGAGGAGGAAGGCCCGTGGCCGTGGGAAGAAGCTGGGCTGTTGGAGCGTCTGGCGACGTTGGATCCCCCGGAGGGCTGAATTTGGACCTGTTGATGGTGAGGGACCGGAGTACGGGCCGGTTCGTCTATACCGAGCGGCTGGAGCGCAGATCCGGCGAGACGTCCTGGGAGTACGTCCGGCGTAGCGTCAGGAGGGAGGCCCGGATCAGGACGCGATTCGACGGGGACGCGACGGAGGTCATCGTCGGGTGGGACGTCGACTCGGTCGAGGGATTCCTGCGCGCTCACCCCGAGTACCGCCAGGACGAAGCCTCTGACGGGGCCTCAGAGGCACGGGAGAACAAAGAGCGACCGGAAGGAGATGCCGTTGACCAGTGAGGTTCTGGACAAATTCGCCGAACTGATAACGACCGCCCTCGGGCTCGTGGCCGCTCTGGCCTGGAACACGGCCATCCAGAACCTGTTCGACAAGGTCTTCGGCGAGGCCGGTGGCAAGCTCGCCGGACAGTTCCTCTACGCCACACTCATAACAATCGTCGTCATCTTCGCGACCCTATCCGTAAGCCGTGCCGCAGAAAGGGCAAAAAGTGCCGAGGAGGAACGCCACGGTGGAGAACCGGGATAGGACCGTCAGGCGGTAGGGGCGGGTTTGAAACCCGTCCCTACTTGAAATCCTCGGGGGAGACCTGGTTCATCCAGTCCTTGAACTTGTCCACGACCTCGTCTTCCGGGGTGTCTTCCATCGCCTCCTCGAAGACGACGCCGGCCTCCTCTATCACCTCGTCGGAGGCGAAGATATCGGCGCCCGAGCGTATGGCCAGGGCTATGGCGTCTGACGGCCTGGAATCGACCTCCACCGACTTGCCCTCTATCTCTAGACTTATGGTGGCGAAGAAGGTCGAGTCCCTGAGCTCGGTCACCGTGATCCTCTCCATCGAGCCGCCGAGCTCGTTGACGAGGCTTAGGGCGAGATCGTGCGTCAGAGGCCTGACGAACTCCTGGTTCTGAAGCTTGAACAAGATAGAGCGGGCCTCCGCCTGGCCGATCCAGATCGGCAGATAGCGGTTCTCGTCTTCGACCTTGAGGATGACTATTGGGCTTGAGGAAAAGAGGTCCATGTTCATCCCGTAGATGGACATCTTGGTGAAGCCGTTGGCGCTCACTGGCTATATGCTCCTCTCACTCCGCGAGCTCGCGGGGTTCTATTTACTGGCCGATTTTACTGCCAGCCTCTCCGGTGTTCAATCGGGTTGTCAGTAGCCTGCCCGTGTTGTACATTATTCCGGCGGCGCCCGTCCGTTGCGCCGATCACTTAGGGCCTGTAGCTCAGCCGGTTAGAGCGCTTCTCTGATAAGGAAGAGGTCCCTGGTTCGAGTCCAGGCAGGCCCACCGATAAAAAGTACTATTTTTGCAGGTAAAACGTAGAGCCAAAATGAGGCCCCCGAAGTGTATCTGGGGCCTCGGTGCAGCAACGGTGCAGCAACGCGTTTCTTGCTCTAGGAGAGCGCTGCCTCCATTGCCTTCACAGTCTGTTCTCCCATGCTGGGCAGGAAGTGTGAGTAGGTGTCCAGAGTCATCGCTATCGTGGCGTGTCCTAGAAGCTCCTGGACGAACTTCGGGTGGGTGCCTTGCGGGAGCAGTAGTGTGGCACAGGTGTGACGGAGGTCGTGGAAGCAGATGTGGGGTCCGGCCTTGCCGAAAGCACGCCTGAGCAGAGGCTTGAAGGAGCGGTTGCGGAGGTTGGAAGGGTTGATGAGGGTGCCGCTCTCCGTGGCGAAGACGAGGCCTCCAGGCTGGTAGAGGGAACCCATCCGCTCCATATCGGCTAGTTGCCGCTCAAGGTGGCCTCTGAGGGCGTCTGTGGCGACGCCGGTGAGTCGGACGCTCCGGCGGCTCTTGGGTGTTTTGAGGTCTCCCAGAACCGCTTTGCCGCCCTCTCGTATGAGGGCATGTCTCAAGCGGAGCATGCCGCGCTGAAGATCCACGTCCTCCCACTTGAGGCCCAGGAGTTCGCCTTCCCTCATGCCGGTGTGGACGGCCAGCACATAGAGGGCTTCGAGCCGATCCCCGCTCGTCGCTTCGAGCAGGATCTTTGCCTGCTGCCGATCGAGGGGCGTAATCTCTTTGCGCTCGATCTTCGGAGGCTTGACGGCTTCGCAGACATTGCGGGGGATCAGACCGTCAAGTACCGCTTGCTTTAGAGCCTTGCGCAGTATGCTGTGCATCTTGCGCACCGTAGCCGGGGAGAGGCCGGAGTCCAGCTTCTCGCGGTAAAAACCGCGCACGTGGACGGGGTTGAGATCCCTGAGCTTGATGCGACCGAGAGCCGGGATTATGTGGGGTTCGATCATGTGCCGGTGAACCTCGTACGTGCTGACGCGCACCGTACCCCTCGGTAGCCTATTTCCCCACTCGTTGTTGAGTACATTGCGTTATCCGTTGCTCAACGCCCTTGTCGGCTTAGTCCTCGTTGGGGTCGTATTGATCTTGCAGGGCTACCGTTACACACGAGTGTCGGACGCTAGCCAACGCCAGCAGACCAAGTGGGTAGTCTTGGGCATGGCGGTGGCCCTGGGAGGTTTCCTCGTATTCCCCCTGGTTGATGCCCTCCTTCCGGATGCGTTGCTCGCTAGCCTCTTGGCCAACACCGCTTTCTTCGTGTTCCCGATCTTCATCCCTATATCCATCGCCATAGCCATCTTACGCTACCGCCTCTACGACATAGACATCATCATAAACCGCACCATCGTATACGGATCTCTTACCGTCACACTGGTCGCACTCTGCTTCGGTGTCGTCGTCGTGTTGCAGCGTATCTTCGTCCTACTCACTGGCCAGCAGTCTACCCTCGCTGTAGTGGCCTCTACGCTGGCCATCGCCGCCTTATTCAGCCCTCTGCGCCGTCGTATCCAGGGTTTAGTTGATCGGCGCTTCTACAGGAGAAAGTACGACGCTGGAAAGACGCTGGAGGCCTTCTCCGCGCAGTTGAGAAACGAGACGGATCTCGACGCGCTGAGCGGAGATCTCA
>Ga0126314_10001431_pt1 | contig 11511 bp, 11 predicted proteins | sample Plot105B_FD_92535 | JGI IMG/M metagenome (GOLD analysis project Ga0126314, IMG submission 92535) | Serpentine soil microbial communities from UC McLaughlin Reserve, CA, USA - Plot105B | ecosystem: Environmental > Terrestrial > Soil > Grasslands | place: USA: UC McLaughlin Reserve, Lake County...
CCCTGGCCGAGGTTGCACCAGTCGGGGCTGGCGGGCTGGAAGCCGCGACGCTGCGCCTCGGTGGTGACGAAGATGACGCCGGTGCGGGGGACGGTCCGGAAGCCGACGACGTGCGGCGGCGTGCGCTGGGTCATGAGCTTGCCGCGGAGCGTAGCAGACGGCCGCCGTTTGCGGCATCCTGGGGGACGTGCCGCGGGTCATCCTGCATGTCGACATGGACGCGTTCTTCGTCGCCGTCGAGCTACGGCGGCGACCGGAGCTGCGCGGGCTGCCGGTCGTCGTCGGCGGCACCGGACGGCGCGGGGTCGTGGCGGCAGCGTCCTACGAGGCCCGCCGCTACGGCGTGCACTCGGCGATGCCGAGCGCCACGGCGCGACGGCTGTGCCCGGCGGCGGTCTTCCTCCCCGGCGACCACGCCACCTACTCGGCGGTCAGCGCCGAGGTCCACGCCCACTTCCAGGCCGTCACCCCGCTCGTCGAGCCGCTCGCCCTCGACGAGGCGTTCCTCGACGTCACGGGCGCCCGCGCCCTGCTCGGTGACGGGGTGACGATCGCCAAGCGGCTGCGGGCGGCAATCCGCGACGACCTCGACCTGTCCTGCTCGGTCGGCGTGGCCACCAACAAGTTCATCGCCAAGCTGGCGTCGGTCGATGCCAAGCCGCGGGCGACGCCGGCCGGGATCCGTCCCGGGCGTGGGGTGTTCGACGTCCCGCCGGGCGGCGAGCTCGACTACCTCCACGCGCTCACGGTGCGGCGCTTGTGGGGGGTGGGCCCGGCGACGCTGACCCGCCTGGAGCGGATGGGGGTCGCGACGGTCGGTGATCTCGCCGCCCTCGACCCGCAGGCCGTCATCGGCGCCCTCGGCCGGGCCCACGGCCACGACCTCGTCGACCTTGCCAACGGCCGTGATGACCGTGCCGTCGAACCGGAGCGGGAGGTCAAGTCGATCGGCCATGAGGAGACGTTCGCCCATGACCTCCACGACCTCGACGACATCCGTCGGGAGATCACCCGGCTCGCCGACGCCGTGGCCAGCCGGCTGCGCGCCCACGGCATCGGTGCCCGCACGCTCACGTTGAAGGTCCGCGACGGCGGCTTCGTCACGATCACACGGGCGACCACACTGGCCGGGGCGGTCGACACCGGCGAGGCCATCCGGCGCGCCGTCGAGCCGCTGCTCGAGCACGTCGACCTCGCCGCCGGCGTCCGCCTGCTCGGCGTTTCGGCATCCAAGTTCGGGTCGCCGGCCGAGCAGTTGCAGTTCGACGACGGCTCGTCCACCGACCCCGTCCGTTGGCACCACGCCAGCCGGGCGATCGACAGGGTGAGGGAGCGCTTCGGGGCCGCCGCCATCGGCCCGGCGAGCAGCGTCGCGGTCGGCGCCGACGGCCGCCGGCGGGTGCGCATCGTGCGATCCGGGGCCCAGCAGTGGGGTCCGGATCACGACGGGACGCCGACAGATCCACACGCGCGTTGAGGAATCCCCCGAAACATGGGATGATGTGGCCTGATGCCGCTCTCCGAGCACGAACAGCGCATCCTGCGCCAGATCGAGCAGCAGCTCGAGCAGGACCCGACCTTCGCGACGCGCGGCTACCGGGTGTCACGAACCCGTCTGGTGCTCCTCGTGCTCGGCCTGGTCGGGTCGATCGTCGTGACGATCCTCGGGCTCTCGGTCAGCTTCTGGCTGTCGTTCGCGGTGTTCCTCGTCGTCCTCGCCATCGCCGTGGCGCTCGAGCGCGAGGTGCGGCTCTTGGCCCGCGAGCGGCTGGGCACGCTGCCGATCAGCGCCTGGCTCGGTGGCGGGCGTCGAGGCCCGTCGAACAGCAACGAGAACGTCGATTAGCAGCGGGCCTCGCTCGCCGGGGTCACCCAGCGGGGGATCACGGGTTTCGGGCGGGGGACAACACGGGGTTTCCCGGTACTACGTCTTCTCGCGTTCGTCCACACTCGTCCTCGGTCACCGATCGTGACCCCAACCGCCCGACGAGGACACGAGATGAGCTCGACCGCCCCCTACGCCCCCCTGGATCTACTGGAACTTGACGTGATCGACGCCGAATTCACCGAGGACACCGATGTCCACGACGCCACACAGTCGACGCTGACGGCGATCGACCTCAGCGCCGAGTACGGACGGGCGCGTGACGGCATCCCGAACGATCCGTTCGCCGACGGAGGTGCCGGCGCCCGCTCCCGCGCCGCCGAGGCCTGCATCGCCCGCTTCGCCGCCGCCGAGGCCGACGTGTCCTCGGACGATCTCGTTGGGCTTGGTCGCGTGTCCGGCGTGCGGTTCCCGCGCCTCGGCGGCGTCCTGTTCGGCCGCGTCGACCCGGGCTCGATCGAGGCGGAGGTGCTGCGGTCGGCGATCGAGCGGACGATCCGCGCCGGCTACCACACGGCGCTCGCCATGCCGCAGGTCCGCAAGGTCGCGGTGGTCCACGACGATGCCGACGAGCTGTGGGACGCATTCGTGCCCACCAGCTACCGCATCCCCCGCCGCGTCGCCGCGACGACGTGGGAGGTCTGCCGGTTCGACGACCTCTGGGTCGGCGTGCTCGAGCAGCTCGGCCTGGACGGCGACGCCGCACGCTTCGCCAACGGGCGCGTCTCCACGCTCAGCCGCTCGATCCGCGGCCTCAGCACGGTCGGCATGATGCTCGCCCTGGCCGAGCGCGGCGGGCGCCATGACCGCCTGCAGACCGGTCGCCTGCGGCCCCGCACGTACCGTTCGGTGCGCCGCGAGATGCCGGCGGCGCCCCGCGCCCTCGCCGGCTGACGTCACCCTCGACGCCAGCACCCCACCCGCGTGCGTTCGCGCACCTCGCGTGGCCCCCCGACGCGAGGTGCGCGAACCCGCGTTCCCGTCAACTTTTCGCGCTCGCGCCAACATGCGTGGCGCCAGCGCGAAAAGTTGACGGATCCGCCAAACCGACCCCTCCTCCGGGCTCAGGTCGCGTCGGTACCGGTGATGTCGGCCATCGCGGTGGCGACCGCGGCCGAGCGGGCGTCGCGAGCGGCGAGCCCGGCGACGACCCCGGCGACGTCCTGCGCGGTGCGGTTCTGGCTCAGCTTGCGCTTGGCCTCGACGCGGCTCACCTCGAGCTCGAGGCCGACGATCGCCCGCAGCATCCGCTCGACGTAGTCGGCCGGGGCGTCGTCGACCGCCCATGGCGCCGGCATCGTCGCCTCGTTGCGGATCGTCAGCTCGCGCACCAGCGCCTCCAGCCACACCGGATCCGGCCGAGCCTGGAGCGTGCCGTGCACGTGCACCAGCTCGTAGTTCCACGTCGGCACGACGCGCGGCTCGACGGCCTTGGACGGGTAGAAGCCCGGTGAGACGTAGGCGTCGTCGGGGCAGACGATCAACATCGCGGGACAGGGGGCGGCGCGCCAGATGGGGTTGGCCCGAGCGACATGGGCGCGCACCCGGAGCCCGGCACCATCAGCGCCGCCGCCATCGGCCGGGACGTCGATGACGACCGGCACCGGCACGGCGTCGAGGCCGTCGGGCCCGGCGACGACGAGGTGCCCGAAGCCATGGTCGTGGACGATGCGCACGGCGACCGCGAGATCGTCGACGCGGTTGGGAGGCGGGCGGTACACGCCGGGAGGCTAGGCCCAGACGGTGAAGTACCGCCGCAGCTTCCCGCCGGTCGTCATCGAGTCGGCGGCGATGCGCTCGACCTGTCGGCACCACCGCCGCGGCCCGGGCTCGCCGGCTGCCTGGGCGTCGCCGATGTGGCGGACCTCGTCGTCGGTCGCGTACGTCGCGGCGGTGGCCGCCTCGGCGAGCGACTTCAGCGGGCGCGCCGCCACGGGGAGGCGCGGCGAGATGGCGCGAGCCTGCTCGAGCGGGGTCAACGTCGGATCGACCCGGCATCCCGTCGCTTCCACTGCGCCGAGCGCCCGCCACCAGAGCGTCGTCATCTGGCGGGCGGGGTCCGCCGGCGGGTGGGCGCGGCGCCACCGGCGCACGACAGCCGGCAGCAGGAGGACCAGGACGAGGACGGCGGTGACGATGGCGACGGCGAGCCAGTTGATCCCGTGGTCGGGAACCGTCGTCGAGAACCCGGCGGGGTCGAGCCCGGTCGGCAGCACGTTCTGATCGGGCTGCGGGAGCTGGTCGAGCGGGATGACCGGGGCCGTGGGCGGCGGCACGTCGGGGATCGCCGCGACGTCGCCTCCCTCGCCGCCGGTGGCGGGACCGGGTCCCGACTCGTCCTGGGCCGGCGCGACGCCCGTGTACGCCTCGGCGCCCGGCTCGCCGCGGCCGGGTGTCGGCTCGAACGGCACCCAGCCGAGGCCGTCGAACCAGATCTCGGGCCAGGCGTGCGAGTTCTTGCCGAGCACCTGCCGGCTCCCGTCGGCCTGCTCCAGCCCCGGCGTGTAGCCGACCGCCACGCGCGCCGGGATCCCCAGCGACCGGGCCATCGCCGCGAACGTGCCGGCGAACTGCTCGCAGTAGCCGACGCGCTGGCGCAGGAACGCCTCGATGGCGCTCGTGCTGTGCCCTTGGGGCACGTCGAGGCTGTAGCGGAAGTCGGACCGGAACCAGTTCTGCAGGGCGATCATCTGGTCGTACGTCGTCGGCTGACCGGCTGTCACGGCGACGGCCGTGGCGCTGACCGACTGCGGGAAGTCGCCGGGCAACGCGAGGTAGATGGGGTCGGGCGGGTTGTCCGACGGCGTGGTGCGCAGGACGTCGGGGCTGAAGCTCGGCTCGGCCGACACCACGGCGATCTCGTCGCCGGTCGCCAGATCGCCGCCGGACCGCAGCAGCGTCGACGTCTCGGCGTTCCACTGCAGGCCGGGCCCGTCGGCCTGGACCGGCTCGGCCGCCGCCGGCACCAGGTTGCCGCGCAAGGCAGCGATCGTGATCTGCTGGCGGTTCTCGGTCGAGCCGGGCGCCGGATCCGACAGCTGGCCCTCGACGTCGGCGACCGAGCGGCTCGGCAGGCCCCAGGTGTTGCCGTCGAACTCCGGGAGCCCGATCACCCGCCAGTACGCCGGCCGTGTGGCGATGACGTCGAACAGGAGGGTGTCGGCGCGGTTCACGAGCCGGGCGCGGATGTCGACGAGCGGACTGAGGACCTCGGTGACCCCACCGGCATCGTTGTGCGTGTCGAACAGCGGATCGGCCTCGGCCCCCGGCAGCCGGGGGCCGATGATCCACGTCCCGAGCACCACGGCGGCACCGCCGAGGACGGCGGCCGGCAGCATCAAGGCGAGCGGGTGGCGGGGCCGTCCGAGCGACGTGCGTGGCGGCTGGGCGAACCGCGTCCGCAGCATCGCGGCGGCGAGGAAGCCGGCCGCGATGAGGGCGAGCGTCAGCACCACCCTGTGCTGGTCGGCACCCAGCGCGGCGACGAACACGAACAGCACCCCGCCGGGCACCAGGGCTTCGCCGCGGGCCCGAGCGTGGAAGGCGAACGTGTCGGCGGTGAACACGGCGAACGCGGTGCCGATGGCGGCCAGCAGCGTCCAGCCGCCGACGTACTCCACTGGCGCGACGGCGTGCGGGAACTGGTCGCGGACGAGGCCGAGGTCGGCGAACGCGATGTCCCACGTCTCGCGCGTCGGGAAGATGGCGGCGAACGTCTCGGGGTAGGCGACCCACGCCACCGCCCACACCAGCGCCGCCGCGCTGATGGCGATCGAGAGCAGGGCGTTGACGTGGAGCCGGCGCATCAGCAGCGACGACCCGTGGCCGACGAGCACGATGACGATCACATCGGGAACGAACTGCCAGTCCGTGAAGACGCGGGCGAACCCGAGGCCGGCCACGAACGAGTAGGCGGCGAGGGCGATGGTGGCGAGGACATCGAGCCCGTCGCGGTGGTCGCGTGCGTCGGCTCGCGCATCCGGTCCGGCGTCGCGCAGGCGGGCGGTCGCCGTCACGGCGCGACCTCCGACAGGATCGGGTCCGGTGCCCGCGGATCGCGTCGCGCTCCGGCGGCGCGCGTGGCGCCGGCCAGCGCGGCCCACGAGCGCAGGAAGGCGCCCTCGAATCGGGCGTCGACGGCGAGGAGCGGGATGCGGTGGCGGATGTCGGAGGTGAAGACGCCGATCGGCGTCAGCGCCGGGTCGGCGATGCGGTCGAACGCGGCCCACGAGGTGACCCACGGGTCGGTGCCGATCGACACGACCAGCCCGAGGCCCTCGCTGGGATCGCGCGCGATGGGCACCGCGGGCGCGGTGCTGGTCTCGATGCGCGCCAACAGGTGCAAGGTCTGGGCGGCGACGTCGGGCCCCCGGAGGTCGGCTCCTTCGGTCGTCACGAACCGCGTCGTCAGCCCGGCCCGGTCGGCGCTGTGCACCACGCTGGCGGCGGCGGTGACCGCCCGCTCGAACGCGTCGGCGGCGTGCGGACCGGCCGGCACGTGTTGGTCGAGCAGGACGACGCAGCGCTGGAGGCCCTCGACGCTGTGCTGGCGGACCTTCAGCGTCTCCGAGCGCGCCGACGCCCGCCAGTGGATCGTGCGCGGCTCGTCGCCGTCGATGTAGTCGCGCAGGCTGTGGAAGTCCCCGGGACCGAGCCGCTGGGCCAGCGCCAGCAGGTGACGCCCGAGGACGCCCTGGCCGAGCAGCGGCATGTCGAGCGAGTAGGCGCGCGGCGAGACGAGCACCTCTTCGACGCCGGCGACCTCGATCGTCGACCGGGCCAGCCCGAGGACGTCCTGGCGGACGGCCACGAGCGGGCCGATCGTCAGCACGCCGCGTCGCTCCGTCGGGACGCGGTAACCGGCGCTGACGTCCGTGTTGGCCTCGAGCGGCGCGACCGCCATGCGCGCCGTGCGGGTCGACCCGACCGGCTCGACCAGCTCGAACGGTGGCGACGTGGACCGGCCGACCGACTCGACGAGCACCTCGACCCGCCCGACGTCACCGGCCGTCAGCACCGACGGCCGGATCCACCGCTCGACCTCGATCTGCGGCCGACGACCGGCGACGACGACGACGGCGAAGGCGGTCGACAGCAGCAGGGCGGCGCCGATCAGGAACAGCTCGAGGACGCCGAACATCCGCCCGATGATGATCGCCAGGATGCCGGCGGCCAGCAGCATGATGCCCTGGCGGGTCGGGCGGGCGCGCACGGCGACGACCTCAGCGCGCGGTCGGCACCGGCACGTCGGCGAGGATCTCGCTGATCGCGTCCTTCGGATCGAGGCGGCCCCCCCGATCGGTGCGCAGCAGGAGCCGATGGCTGAGGGCGGGGATGGCCATCGCCTTGACGTCGTCGGGCGTGGCGTAGCGGCGGCCGCGGGCGGCGGCGTGGGCCCGGGCGGCCGCGGCCAGCTGCAGCGTCGCCCGGGGGGACAGGCCGAGCTCGATCGCCGGGTGCCGACGACTCGTCTCGGCGATGTCGACGAGGTACGCCTTGAGGGCGTCGGCGAGGAACACCGAGCGCACGCCCTCGATCATCGACATCACCTCGGCCGCCGACACGACGGGGCTGAGCTTGGGCAGCGAGTCGACCGCGCCCCGGCCGTCGAGGATCGACATCTCGGCCGCTCGCCCCGGATAGCCGAGCTCGATGCGCAGCAGGAACCGGTCGAGCTGGCTCTCGGGCAGGCGGTACGTGCCCTCCTGGTCGACGGGGTTCTGCGTGGCGATCACCATGAACGGCGGGGGCAGGGCGCGGGTCTCGCCGTCGACGGTGATCTGGCGCTCCTCCATTGCCTCGAGCAGTGCCGACTGCGTCTTCGGCGAGGCCCGGTTGATCTCGTCGGCGAGCACGATGTTGGCGAACAACGGGCCCTGTTGGAACCGGAAGCGCTCCGTCGAGCGCTCGTAGATGCTCACGCCGACGAGGTCGGCGGGCAGGAGGTCAGGTGTGAACTGGACCCGTTTCCATGTGCAATCGATCGAGGCCGCAAGCGACTTGGCGAGGCTCGTCTTGCCGACGCCGGGCACGTCCTCGATGAGCAGGTGGCCCTCGGCGAGGAGGCACATCAGCGCCATCTCGATCGGTTCCATCTTCCCCTGGACGACCTGGGCCATGTTGGCGGTCACGGCGTCGAAGAGGGCGGCGAACCGTGAGCCGGCGCCCTCGGTCGTCGGGAGTTCGCCGCCCGCTTGGCGACTCGGAAGGAGCGTCACCCGTCGCAGCGTAGACGTTGCCGGCGCAAGTGCGGTCTCGAGGTCACGGTGGCGTTACGGTCGCACGGGTGGCGTCGTACCTGGCGATCGACGTCGGCACGGACCGGCTGGCGGCCGGCGTGGTGGACGCAGCCGGCGACGTGGTGGTGCGCGATCGCGTCGCCACGCCGCCGCGCGACGTGTGGCCGGCGCTGCATCGGCTCGTTCGGCGCGTCGTCGCCGCCCGCCCCGACGACGCCGGCGCCCTCGAGCACTGCGGTGTCTCGTGCGAAGGACCCATCGACGCCGTCAAGGGCACGGTCTCGCCGTTGCACCTCCCCGTGTGGCAGTCCTTCGAGCTGCGCGAGCGGGTCGGCGAGCTGACCGGGCTGCCCACGGTGCTCGGACCGACGGCCCAGGGTCGGGTGCTGGCCGAGTGCTGGAAGGGCGCCGGCCGCGAGATCACGGACGTGATGGTGCTGCTGCTGTCGGACGCCGTCGAGGCCGGCGTGATCTGCAATGGCCGGCTGCTCCAGGGTCGGCTCGGCAACGCCGGGCAGCTCGGCCACGTCGTCGTCGAACCCGACGGGCTGCCGTGCATCTGTGGCGGCACCGGCTGCCTGACCGCCTATGCCTCGATGTCGGCGATCGAGGAAGAGACTAACCGGCCGCTGCGGCGGGCGCCGGCATCGGTCGTCGAGCGCACCGGGATGATGGTCGGGCGGGCCGTCGCCTCGGCTGTGGCCGTGTTCGACCTCAGCCTCGTCGTGCTCACCGGGGCGGTCCCGGGAGCGTTCGGCCAGACGCTCCTCGACGCCGCCCGCCGCGAGCTCGACCAGCGCAGCCGGCTGGCCCACGTCCGGGCCGGTCCCGACCGCAGCGAGCACCGCGTCCGGATGGAGCTCACGGCCCTCGGGCGCGAGGCGCCGCTCGTCGGCGCCGCCGCCCTCGCCCGGTGGAACGCCCCGGTGGCGGCTGCCTAGGACGCCGATCGCGCTGGGCGAGCGATCAGTCGCAACATCGACCTGATCGCTCACGCAGAGCGCACTGGGTCCGAGCGGCGGTGGGACCGTGCGGCCTTCAGTACGATCGAGTGTCGTGAACCCGACGTACGGCCCCGAGGCCGAGGCATATCGCGACAAGGTCCAGGCGTTCCTCGCCGAGAAGCTGCCGACCAACTGGCGGGGCATCGGCCAGCTGCCGCACGACGAGGTCCGCGCCTTCGTGTCGTCGTGGCGCACGACGCTCTACGAGGCCGGCTACCTCGCGCCCGGCTGGCCGGTGGAGTACGGCGGCGCCGGGCTCACGGCGCTCGAGCAGGTGATCCTCGCCGAGGAGTTCGCCAAGGCCGGCGTGCCGATGGGCGGGCCCAACGACGGGTTCGGCATCCAGATGCTGGGCAACACGCTGCTGGTGTGGGGCACCGAGGAGCAGAAGCAGCACTACCTGCCGCGCATCCTGTCCGGCGAGGACACGTGGTGCCAGGGCTACTCCGAGCCCAACGCCGGATCCGACCTCGGCAGCCTCGCCCTCAAGGCGCAGCTCGACGGCGACCAATGGATCCTCAACGGGCAGAAGATCTGGACATCGGCCGGGCACCTCGCCGACCACATCTTCACGCTCGCCCGCACCGACCCCGAGGCGCCCAAGCACAAGGGCATCTCGTTCCTGCTCGTCGACATGCGCCAGCCCGGCATCGAGGTCCGCCCGATCAAGATGATCTCCGGCGAGAGCGAGTTCAACGAGGTCTTCTACACCGACGCCACCTGCCCCAAGCACGAGGTCGTCGGCGGCGTCAACAACGGCTGGGCGGTGGCGATGAGCCTGCTCGGCTACGAGCGTGGCGCCGCCGCGGCGACCAACCCGATCCACTACCAGGCCGAGCTCGACCGCCTCTTCCTCCTGGCCAAGGAGCGCGGGCTCACCGACGACCCGATCATCCGCCAGCGCCTGGCCTGGTGCTACAGCAAGGTGGCGATGATGCGCTACCTCGGGATGCGCGTGCTGACCCAGTTCCTGAACGGCCACCAGCCGGGGCCCGACGCGGCCATCACCAAGCTGTACTGGAGCGAGTACCACCAGGTGGCGACGGAGCTGGCCCTCGACATCATCGGTGTCGAGGCCACCGTGCCGTCGGGTCGCAAGCCGACCGGCGCCTTCGGCACCGATGACGCCGGGGCAGCGAACTCGACGGCGTCGTGGGTCGACGTCTTCTTGAACACCCGGGCGGCCACCATCTACGCCGGCTCGAGCCAGATCCAGCGCAACATCCTCGGCGAGATGGTCCTCGGCCTGCCCAAGGAACCCAAGCCGGCGTGACCCCGCTGCCCGGCCCATCCACTCGGATGGCGCTGACGTGATCCCGATCGTGGTCGCGGTGGCGCGGCGGCCGCGGTTGTGGCCGGTCGCGCTGCGGCAGTGGCGGCGCACGACGCCGTCGGGGTGGTGGCGACGGTGGCCGTTCCTGCCGCTGCCGTCGCGGGAGTACGTCCGCTTCCGATTGCTCACCCAGTACGGGGATTCGGAGACCCACGCATCGGGCGTCGATGTGGTGAACTACCTCGCGTGGTGCCGGACGCAGCCGTGAGACGGAGACCGTAGGGGGAGCCATGCGGAGCGCGCTCGTCCTCAACGCCACCTACGAGCCGCTCAGCGTCGTGTCAGCGCGCCGTGCCGCCTGCCTCGTCCTCGCCGACAAGGCGGACATCATCGAGGAGGACGGCACGACCATCCACTCCCCGTCGCTCACGCTCCCGAGCCCGCTCGTGATCCGTCTGCGGTACATGGTGAAGGTGCCGTTCCACCGCCGCACGGCCCTGTCGCGGCGGGCCGTGTTCGCCCGCGACGACTACCGCTGCCAGTACTGCGGCCGCACCGCCGATTCGATCGACCACGTGATGCCGCGCTCCCGCGGCGGTGAGCACATCTGGGAGAACGTCGCGGCCGCCTGCCGGCCATGCAACCTCGCCAAGCGCGACCGCACACCGGACGAGGCCGGCATGCGCCTGGCCCGCCCGTGCCGCGCCCCGCGGGCGACGGCGTGGGTGGTGGTCAGCGTGACGCGAGTGCCCGAAGCGTGGAAGCCGTACCTGGCGATCGCGTCCTGACGTTGCGTCGGCGACCCGCGGCATCCTGGACGTCATGACGACGTACGCCGTCGAGACGTCCGCCGGCTCGGCAACCGAGTTCCATCGACGCGACATCGGGCCCGAGCCGGCGCCGGCGGTGTGGGTTTTCGACGTGGCCGCCCCGGCGCTGGTCCTCGGCTCGAAGCAACGCGACGCCGCCATCGCCGACGAGCCGGCATGCGCAGCGGCCGGCGTCGAGGTCGTGCGGCGACGCAGCGGCGGCGGCGTCGTGCTGCTCGAGCCCGGTGCGGTCGTCTGGTTCGACGTCGTCGTCCCGACCGCCGCGCTGCACGCCGACGGC
>Ga0126314_10001432_pt1 | contig 11507 bp, 10 predicted proteins | sample Plot105B_FD_92535 | JGI IMG/M metagenome (GOLD analysis project Ga0126314, IMG submission 92535) | Serpentine soil microbial communities from UC McLaughlin Reserve, CA, USA - Plot105B | ecosystem: Environmental > Terrestrial > Soil > Grasslands | place: USA: UC McLaughlin Reserve, Lake County...
CCTGGCGGCGCTGCTGGAGGCCGGGCTGGTGCGCGAGGTGGGCCGCTCCAGCGGGCGCCGCGGCCCCAGCGCCGTGCTCTACGAGCTGAACCCCGCCGCCGGCTGGGTCGCCGGCATCGACGTGGGCCGCCGCCGGGTGCGCGCGGCGCTGGCCGACATCACCGGCCAGATCGTGGCCCGCCGCGACGAGCGCGCCAGGGCCTCCGGCGCCCGCGCGCTGACCAGCCAGATGGGCGCGATCGCCCGCGGCCTGGCCGACGACGCGGGCATCGGCTGGGACCAGGTCATCCACACCACTGTCGGCACCCCCGGCGTGTACGAGCCTACCCGCGGCGCGGTCATCCTCGCCCCGAACCTGCCGGGCTGGAGCCGCCAGGGTCTGGTCGAGAAGCTGCTCGATGAGCTCGGCGGGCGCGTCGGCGTGGAGAACGACGTCAACCTGGCCGCGGTCGGCGAGCGTTGGCAGGGCCTTGGCCGCGGTGTGCGCGACTTCGGCTTCCTGTCGGTCGGCACCGGCGTCGGCATGGGCCTGGTGCTCGGCGGCGAGCTGTACCGCGGCAGCCGCGGCGCCGCCGGCGAGGTCGGCTACCTGCCGCTCGCCCTGGACCCGCACGATCCCCAGGTGCGGCGGCGCGGCGCCTTCGAGGAGGTCGCCAACGCCGCCGGCGTGGTGCGGACCGCGCGCGAAGCCGGCATGACCAAAGCGCTCACCCCCCAGAAGATCTTCGACGCCGCACGCCGCGGCGACCGGGCCGCGCGCGAGGTGGTCGACACCGAGGCGCGCCGCCTGGCCCTCGGCCTGGCCGCGGTCCTGGCCGTGGTCGACCTGGAGCTGGTGATCCTCGGCGGCGGCGTCGGCTGCAACGCCGACCTGCTGCTGGAACCGGTCGAGCGGGAGCTGCGCGTGCTGTCGCCGCTGCGGCCGCGGCTGGCGACCTCGGCGCTCGGCGAGAACGCCGTGCTCCAGGGGGCGGTCGCCACCGCGCTGGCCGCCGCCCGCGACCACCTCTTCGACCCTGCCCGCATGCTGGACCGGAAGGAGCTCGTGGTCTGAACGCTGACCAAGCGGGAGGCTCTTGCCAAAGGGAGCCTTGGCCTGGATCGCCCAGTATCAAGGGAACTCAGCTCAGATCCGCCAGTGAGGGATACCGGTCCTCGGATGGCCGGGCGACCACCGCGGTGGCGACACGGATAGCGAAGGCGAGCGCCTCGGACCACGAGGCGCCCAGTGACAGTGCATAGACCACGCCGGCATTGAAGGAGTCACCTGCTCCGGTGGTGTCACGGACCTCCACTGGCCGAGCCGGTACCGTGATCATCCTGCCGTCAGGAGCGATCGCCGCCACGCCCTCCGCCCCGCGCTTGACGACAACCCAACCGCCGCACCGCCGCTGCAGCGCACGCCCCGCCTCGACCGGGTCACTCAGCCCGGTCAGGCCGCGGGCCTCGTGCTCGTTCGGGAGGAAGCCGTCCACCAGGGGCAGCAGGTCCTCGATCTCACGACGAGCAGAGGGTGACCAACCTTCCGCGTCCACGTCGGGGTCGAGCAGCACCGTTGCTCCCTGGTGCCGCGCCCGCTGAAGCAGCGTCAGCGCCGGCCCGCCACGGAGGGAGCTCTGCGTAAAGTAGCCGCAGAGCAGCAGGAACGAGCATGCCAGGGCGTCGGCGGGGACCATTGATGCGTCGAACCGGTCGAGGGCGCCGCGCATGCTGATGAACGCTCGGTCCTTCCCCGGCGCCTCCACGCAGATGCTCACTCCGGTGGACACCTCAGGCAGGACGCGGACGTCGCCGGCCAGCCCGATGTCCCGGAGCGAGTCCAGGACGAAGCGGCCCAGGTAGTCATCGCCTACGGCCCCAATGACCCTGGGAGCCAGGCCCAGGCGGGCCAGTGCCATCCCCGCGTTGGCCGCGGCGCCGCCTACGCGGACCTCGATGGTGTCCACCAACAGGTCCCCGCCGGGCGGGGGGAGCTCAAGCAGCGGCCGGGCCACGATGTCCGCATTGACGTTCCCAACGACCGTTACCAGGGTCATCACGGCTTGACCTTCGTGTCGTCTTGGTGATGGCGGAAGACCCCGGGCGCGAGCCCACGTGCCCGGGCCAGATGGTCCGCCAGGAGTTGCAGGGGAATGGCTTCTAGGATCGGCCGGAGTGGGGCTGGCACGTCGGGAAGCCTGATCACGTCGACCCCGTCCGGGACGCGGACGTCGGTGTCGGGGATAAGCAGCACGGTCACTCCGGCTGAGGCGAGGTACCCAGCCAAACCGACCTCCCGCTCCGCACCGAGCAGCACGGCGCCCATCCCAGCCTCGGCGACCTTAAGCGGTCCGTGCAGGTACTGGTGGGTGTCGAAGCCGGATGCGGGAATCCTGGCCGCCTCACGAATCAGCAGTGCCCCGTACCCGGCCGACGCCGCTGAAAATCCCCGCCCGACGACGTCCACCGCCCGGACGTCCTGGAGCCGACTGCTCACCCGCTCGGCGACGGCATCGGCCGGTTCCAACAGCGCCGCAACCGCCTCCGCCAGCGCCCCGGCATTGGCGTGGAACTCACCGGTCAGGAGGACAGCGGCCAGAGCCGCACCGGCCAGCAGGGTGGCGGTGTAGGTAAGAACGGAGACTCCGGCGTCGGGGATCGACCCGATGGGCAGAATGAGGTCGGCCACGTCCGCCAACGGACTGGTCATCATGTTCGCCAGCGCCAACCGTGGCCGGTCCACGGCCTGGAGGGCAGCGACCGTCTCAGCGCTCCGGCCGGACTGGGAGACCGCCACAAAGGCCGCGCCCACTCGCTCGCCGCCCGGGTCCACCACCTCGGTTGCCGGCATCGCAAGGGCCAACCGTCCTCCTGCCCGCAAGGTCTGGGCGGCGGGGACGCCGGCGAGCAGGCTAGCGCCCATTCCCGTGAAGACCACCGGATCCGCCTGGAAACGACGTAGCTCCGCGCGGCCGAGCGCCGCAAGGAAGGTGGCCGCGGCCCGTTCCAGGTTCGCGGGCTGGGCGAGGATGTCGGCGCGGAACGTGCGGCTTCGGGACTGCTCGGTGGTCTCCCCGGCCGGGCCCGTCGCGTGGGGGTTGCTCGCCGCAGTCATTTGATCGCCCCAGCCGACAGTCCGCCAACGATGTAGCGCTGGAACACGAAGGCGATGAACAGAGGCGGGATCGATGCCAGCACCCCGCCGGTGGCGATCATGCCGAAGTCGACAGCAAACCGGCCAGTGAACTCGGCGATGGCCACCGGGATGGTCTTTGCCTGGGTCGAGGAAGTGAAGATGAGGGCGTAGAGGAACTCATCCCAGGCCAGGAGGAACCCGAACAGTGCCGTGGCGAGGATTCCAGGCCATGCCAATGGGAGCGTCACACGGACGAGTGCGCCCAGTCGCGAGCACCCGTCCACACGGGCGGCGTCCTCCAGCTCCCGTGGGATGCTGCGGAAGTATCCGCTCATGATCCACAGCGTGAATGGGGTGATAAACGAGCAGTACACAACGATAAGGCCTATGCGGGTATCTAGGAGGTGGAGCTGGACCATGATCAGGTACAGGGGGACGATGATCGCGATCGGCGGGAGCATGTAGGTGGACAGCATGAGCACCAGCCCAACTCGTCGACCGGGGAAGCGCAGGCGCGCGGTGGCATAGGCGCCGAGGATGCCGACAGTCAGGGAGATGAGCACCGAGCTGCCGGCAATGATCGCGCTGTTGACCAATGCCGCGCGGAAGGTGTCAGCCGTGTCGCTCATTCCCCCCACGAAGATGCTGCTGTAGCGGGCGAACGAGACGTGCTCGGGAATCCATCGCAGGGGCCGCGCGAGTAAGTCGCGTGGATCGGCCACGCTGGAGATCAGCAGCCACACGAATGGGGCGAGGACGACCGATGCCACTGCTGTCGCGGCCGCATAGATGAAGCCCCAGTAAAGTGCGCGTCTGCGCCGGGCCCGGCCCCCCCGCTGCCGTCGCGCAGCGAGCGACCGTTGCGCTCGAAAAGGCGACAGGGCAACCCTCATCAGAACTCGACTTCCTGCCGGAGCAGCCGGATGTAGACAAGGGCAATTCCGAGGATGAAGAGCGCCATCATATATGCCAGGGCGGCTGCGTAGCCAAACAGCGGGTTCGAAAATGCCTGCAGATAGGCATAGTAGGCGACGGTCTGTGTCCCGTTGGCGGGACCACCCCTGGTCATGACGTAGATGATGTCGAAGACCTTGAATGCCTCGATGGTACGTACCACCAGGATGATCAGGATGGTGGAGCTCAGCAGTGGCAGCGTGATCCTGAAAAAGGTCCGGATCGGGCCGGCTCCGTCGACCCGAGCAGCCTCGAACAACTCCTTGGGGATGGTCTGGAGCCCCGCCAGGACAAGAAACGCGGCAAGGGGTGTGTTCTTCCACACGTCGGCAAGGACGACCATGTTGAGCGCGAGCGATGGCGATCCGAGCCATGAGCGGTAGTGGGACAGGATGTGCATCTGGGTGAGCAGGGCGTTCAGGGCCCCATAGTCGGGATTGAAGATCCAGCGCCACATGGTCCCGTTGACGATGGTGGGCAACGCCCACGGCAGCACCATGATGGACCGCAGCAGCCAGCGCCCCCGGAACTGGACGTTCATCAGCAAGCCCAGCAGGATCCCGAGGCCGAGCTCCAGCAACGTCGACACGATCGTGAAGTAGGCGGTTCGTCGAACTGCCGCCCAGAAGTCTGGGTTGGTGAGCGTGCGGCGGTAGTTTCCCAGGCCGACGAACGGATAGGAGCCCGGGAATGGGCTGTTCACGTCGAACAGCGAGGTCCACAGCGTCCGCAGCAGCGGATACAGGATGATGCCGAATACCACGGCCAGGCTGGGCAGGATTAGCAGCAGCGCCGTCCGACGTTCCCGCCGCAGATTGCTCCCGGCCCGTCCCTGGAGGAGGCGCAACCCGGACACACCGCCCTGGCTAGGGCGCGGCTATGCGCGATGCGGCGTCGTCCAGTGCCTGCTTGGAGCTGGCCCGTCCGGTGAGGGCCTTTTGAATGGAGACCTGAAGGATCTGGGACGCGCTGTTGTACGAAGGGATCTGAGGTCGCAGGATCATGTCGTTTAGCTGCGTCTTGGCCACGGCGACCACCTCGGGCAGGGTCTTCACCACCTGCGGGTCGTCATAGGAGCTCTTCCAGATGGGCAACGACAGCTTGGCGTACTGGTTCTGGACCTTCTGGCTGGTCAAGAACTCGATGTACTTCCAGGCCGCGTCCGGGTTCTTGGATCCCGAAGCGATGCACAGGGCCATGGAGCCGTTGCAACCAGGCGCTGCAGCGGGGCCCGACGGGGTGTGCGCGACGGCGATCTGTCCGGCCACCCGGCTCTCCTTGGGGTCGTTCCCCAGTGCGAACATGTAGGTCCAATTCAGTGCCATTGCGGCCTGGCCTTGGGAAATGGTCTTGCGGACATCTTCCTCCAGCGCCTCGGTGGAGGATGGGTTGGTAATTCCCTCATCGAGGGTCCGCTTCATGAACTCGAGGGCCTGGAGTCCGCCGCCCGTGTTGAACACCGGCTTGCCGGCGTCGTCTAGAAACTTTCCGCCGAACGCGCCAAGCAGCTGGGCGTAATCGCAGATGACCGCCTCGGCCTGCGACCAGCTCCAGACCAGCGGGTACTGGACCACCTTCTTGGACTTCAGGGTCTTGGCTGCGGTCACCACCTCGTCCCAGGTGGTCGGTACCGCGACGTCGGCCTTCTTGAGCATGTTCTTGTTGTAGAAGAAATACTTGGTGTCCAGGATCCAGGGGACGCCGTAGAACCGGGCCTGGTACTCGGCGGTCTGCAACGCCCCTGGGAAGATGGTGGTCTTCCAGCCGGACGGGATTCGGTCGGTGACGTCGATGACCTCGTGCTTGCTGCCGAACTCCGCCGGCCAGATCACGTCCATGAGGACGACGTCGTAGGTCCCCGCGGGCGCCGCCGCCACGATCTTGTCGTGGAGGGCCTCGTAGGCCACGAACGTGGGGGTGACCTTGATGCCGGGGTTGGCCTGCTGGAATGCCTTCGTCATCCCCTGAATGTCGGCTGTGCTGTATGCCGCCTGCTGCATGAACAGGGCGTTGATGGTGCCGGAGGCGGCACCGCCCTTGCTGGGACTCTCTTCGTTGGAGCAGGCGGCCAGGGCGGCAACCCCGGCGGCAGCTCCACTCACCTTCAGGAACGCCCGTCGAGTCAGCGGGCTGGACCGGCCTACTCCGTTTGTGGTCATACCGACCCTGTCTCCTTCCGTGAGGGTGTGCCGTGCGCACGTTGGCGGCAGAGGGCCGTTCGTGGGATTGGAACGCCGGGAGCGAGAGCAAGAGCCATGCGAAGGCATGGAACTTATGTTCACTGCCCTCGGTTCTTCGGAATGAGTTAGGCAGGCATCCTTACTTATTGTGGCGGAGCATAGTACGCCAAGAACGGCAGCGCAATGGGGACGCCGCCAGCCGGACGCGGCCGACCCCTCACCAACCCTTCCAATGCGTCATCGGACTCGGAATGCAGCAGGTGGACCAGTGCGTAAGCCCGGACAGCGGCGCGGCATGCGCGGCGGCGGGTGGCGATCTTGTCGTGGGGTCGACGGATCGCTTCCTCAGAGGCCTCACCGTCCATGGAGCCCTGCTATCGGGCGGTCCAGCCGCCGTCGATCAGGATGGTGTCGCCGGTGATGAGTGACGCGGCCGGCGAGGCCAGGAACACCACTGCACCAGCGACCTCCATCGGCTCGCCGATCCGGTGCAACCCGGCAATACGGTCCACCACCTCGGTTCGGAACCCCGGATCCGCGAGAGCGTCCTCGGTGCCCGGCGTGGCGATGAACGTCGGAGCGACGGCGTTCACGGTGACGTTGTACCCTCCCCACTCGACCGCCAGGCACTTCGTCAGGTGCGACACGGCGGCCTTCGTCATGCAGTAAACGGACTCCCCGGGCAGCGCCACCAGGCCAGCCTGGGAGCTCAGATTGATGATGCGTCCGAAGTTCTGAGGGATCATGACCCGTCCGGCCGCCTGGCTGGCGAAGAACGTCCCTTTGAGGTTCACCGCCACGGTCAGGTCGAAGTCCTCCTCCCGAACGTCCTCGGCGGGATTCTCCGGACCCAGGCCGGCGTTGTTCACCAGGATGTCCAGCCGGCCGAACCGAGCCACCACCTGCTCCACGGCTGCGGTGATCTGCTCGAGGCTGGTCACGTCCATCTGCACCGCCAGCCCGACGCGGCCCATCCCCTGGATCTCGGCCGCCAGGTCCTCGCCGGTGCTGGCGTCTCGCAGGCCGAGCGCGACGTCAGCTCCGGCGTCGGCCAGCGCCAGCGCGATGGCACGACCCAGCCCACGGGCCGCCCCGGTGACCAATGCCACCCGGCCGTCCAACCCGAATCGGGGAAATCCGTTCACGACGACTCCTTCTGAGATCAACGCGGCTGGAATGCTAGCCGCCACTCCAGCAGGCGAGTTCGAGTTAGGCGTCTGGATGCGCGCAGTTCGGCCTCAGGGCCGCTCACTTGGGCCTGCTCCCTGGGAGGGAACCTGACCGGCCCTCGGGGAGCAGGGCGCGGGCGACCTGGAGCCGGGCGGTATGCCGAGCGGCCGGACCAGCCCCGATCGCTTCCAGGCCGAGCAGGGCCGCGCCAGTGATCGGCGGGAGGCGCAGGGGGAGGACGCGGGCGCGGGGGGCAACGGCCAGGATCCCAGCTCGCACTCGGTCGACCAGGCGGGTGTCGCCGGCCTGCAGCAGGCCGCCGCCCAGCACTACGTCGACATCCCGGCGGACCAGGCGCAGCCGGCGGATCACCCCGGCGGTCATGGCGACCAGCTCGTCGGCCAGCCGGTCGACGATCGCACCAGCCACCTGGTCGCCAGCCGCGGCGGCGGCGAATACCAGCGGCGGGAGCTGGGTCAGGTGGCGCTCGGGGAGGCGGCCGAAGTGGATCGCCTCGACAACGGCGCTTGGCCGGGGGAGACCAAAGTGGGTGGGGACGAGGCGCTCGAGTGTGGTCCGCGGGCCGCGTCCATCCCGACCCCGGATGGCGGCGGCTAGCGCGGCGAAGCCCACGTCGAGGCCGCCGCCCCAGTCGCCGGAGATGGCGCCGAGGGCCGGGTAGCGGGCGGTGCGGCCGCCCGGAGCGACCCCGGCGCAATTGATCCCGGCGCCGCAGACCGTCGCCACCCCCCAACTTCGGGCCGTACCGGCCCGCAGGACCGCGAAGATGTCGTTCGCGACGACGGTCTCGGCGCTCCAGTGGCGGATCTGCATGGCTGTCGTCAGGTGCCGCTCCTCGACTGGTAGGTCGACCCCGGCGAGGTAGAAAGCACCCAGGTCGGCCACCTGGGCGGCGCCGTCGAGCCCGGCCGCGTGGGTCGCCCGCTCGACCAACTCGCCGAGCACTGCCAGGCAGCCGTCGACCCCGACGATGTCCGGGTTCGACCCCGGCCCGCGGGCGGCGCCCAGCACCCGGCCGTCCTCGCCAAGCAGGGCCAGGTCAGTCTTGGAATTGCCGCCATCCGCGACCAGCAATCGCCGCTCGCCCATGTCAGCTCACTGCACCGGCCGGCTTGGCGAAGAAGCGAGGCAGGTACGGCCGGTTGGCTGCGAGCAGGGCATCGAGCAGCGGGACGGCCACCTCATAGTCGGCCACCAGCGGATTAGCTAGCAACGCCGCCAGCGCGACCCGCCGGTCGCCGGAGCGGGCGGCGGCCACCGCGAGCTGCTCGTAGGCGGCCACCTGCTGGACTAAACCGAGCAGCTCAGGGGCCAGCGGCGTCTGCGGCAGCGGATGGGCGCCGTCGCGGTCGACTCGGGCGGGTAGCTCGATGACCGCCTCGGGCGGTAGCCCAGCGACCGCGCCGCCGTTGCGGACGTCCACCACCTGGACCTCGCCGGTGTCCCCAGCCAGGGCGGCGATGAGCTGGGCGGCAGCCTCGCTGTAGAAGGCACCCCCGCGGCCTTCGAGCAGGGCCGGCTTTTCGGCCAGGGCGGGGTCACGGTAGAGGGCGAGTAGCTCGGCCTCAATCGCCGCGACCTCGCTGGCCCGAGGCCGACTCTGGCGCTGTTCGGCCAGCACACGACCGCGCAGGTAGTAGTAGCGGAGATAATAGGAGGGGATCGCACCCAGGGTGCGCAGCAGCCGGAGCGGCAGGCCGACCTCGGCGGCCAGTTCCTCGCCGTGCTGCTCAAGGAGCTCGGGCAGCCGGTCGGCATCGTCGATCCGTACCGAGCGGATCCAAGAGAGGTGGTTGAGCCCGACGTGGCCGAGCTGGACGCGCTCTGGCGGGACGCCCAGCAGGCGGGCGAAGCGGCGCTGGAAGCCAATGGCAACGTTGCAGAGACCGATCGCCCGGTGCCCGGCGTCCAGCAGGGCCCGGGTGACGATGCCGACCGGGTTGGTGAAGTCGACGATCCAGGCGTCCGGTGCGGCCCGGGCGGCCAGGTCGAGCACGACTGGCACGGTCCGGAGGGCCTTCGCAAACCCGCCGGGGCCGGTCGTCTCCTGGCCGATGCAGCCGAATTCGAGCGGCAGGGTTTCATCGACGAGGCGGGCCTGCTGGCCGCCGACCCGAAGCTGCACGACCACCACGTCGGCGCCGTCAAGGGCGGCGTCCGGGTCGGTGGTGCGGCCGAGCCGACCCGGCCAGCCCCCTTTCGCCAGGATGCGCGCGGCCAGGCCGCCAACGACCTCGAGCCGCTCGGGGTCGATGTCGTGCAGGGCCAGCTCGTCGACGGTCAGCTCGTCCTGGCGGCGGGCGAACCCGTCGACCAGCTCGGGCGTGTAGGTGCTGCCCGCGCCGACCACGGCGACCTTCACGGGCTCACCCCTTCACACCGGTGAGCGTGACGCCCTCGATGAAGGCGCGCTGGGCAAAGAAGAACAGCAGGATGACCGGAAGCATGAACAGCACGGTCGCGGCCATGGTCAAGTTCCACTGGACGGTGTAGAGGGTTTTGAACTGCGACAGACCCACCGCAATCGTCCAGTTGTGCTGGTTCTCGGCGGTGTACAGCAGGGGGCCGAAGAAGTCGTTCCAGGCGTACAGGAAGTTGAACAGCCCGACGGCGGCGATGGCCGGCTTGGCCATCGGCACCACCACCCGTCGCAGCACTTGGAGCTCCCCGGCACCATCGACCCTCGCCGAGTCTAGGTACTCCTCAGGCAGGGTGAGGAAGAACTGGCGCAGCAGGAAGATGGAGAACGCGTCGCCGAAGAAGGCCGGCACGATCAGCGGCAGCAGGGTCCCGACCCAGTGGATGCGCACGAAGATGACATACAGCGACACGGCGGTTACCTGGAACGGCAGCATCATGGTGGCCAGCACCAGCACGAAGCAGACCCCGCGCAGCCGCCAGCGCAGCTTGGCCAAGGCGTAGGCGACCGGGATGCTGGACAGCAACACGCCGGCGGTGGCCAGACCGGCGTACAGCAGCGTATTGGCGGTGTAGCGCAGCAGCGGCACCTGGATGAACACATCGATGTAGTTGTGCCAGCGGAACGGCTGCGGCCACAGCCGCTGCGAGAGCGCCTGGTGATCGGTCATCACGGACGTCAGCACGATGAAGCCGAACGGGGCCAAGAAGGCGATCGAGCAGGCAATCAGCCCGCTGCGGGTGGCCACCGCAACCAGGAAGCGGTGGCGGCGGACCTCGGCGGGGACCGGCGGGCGCAGGACTGCGTTGGCGGCTATCGGACACCTCCCTGGTAGTGGACCCAGCGGGTCGAGCCCCGCAGCAGCACCAGGGTGAATGCCAGGGTGACCAGAAACAGCACCCACGCCAACGCTGAGGCGTAGCCCATGTGGAAGTAACCGAAGCCCTGCTGGTACAGCCACACCGAATAGAACAGGGTCGAGTTTTGAGGGAAGCCAAGGCCGAGCGAGTGGCCGGCACCAAAGGCCTGCCCACCGGCGGCCACCGCGGCCACATAACCCTGGGTGAAGTACTGTAACCCGTCGATTACTCCGATGATCACCGCGAACAGGATCACCGGCGAGATCATCGGCAGGGTCACGTGGCGTACCTTCTGCCAGGCGTTGGCGCCCTCGATGTCGGCCGCCTCGTACAGGTGCACGGGCACGTCCAGCAGGCTGGCCAGGAAGATGATCATCAGGTCGCCGATGCCCCACAGGGCCAGCAGCACCAGGGCCGGCTTGGCGAAGCGGGGGTCGTTGAACCACAGTGGTGCCGGCAGGTGCAGCTTGCGCAGCAGCTGATCGACTGGGCCGGTGGCGGGGTTAAGCAGGTAGACGAAGCCAAGCGTGGCGGCCACCGGCGGCGCCAGGGAGGGCAGGAAGAAGATCGTGCGGAACAGGCCCCCACCGCGCCTGACCTTGGTGAGCAGCATGCCGGTGGCGATCGCGAACACCACCCGGGCCGGGACCCCCACCGCGATGATCCAGACCGTGTTGCGGACTGCGGTCCAGAACAGCGGGTCCTTGGTGGCCATGAAGCGGTAGTTGGCCAGGCCGATCCAGTGTGGCTGCGACAGCAGGTCGTAGTGGGTGAAGGAAAAGTACAGG
>Ga0126314_10001434_pt1 | contig 11494 bp, 10 predicted proteins | sample Plot105B_FD_92535 | JGI IMG/M metagenome (GOLD analysis project Ga0126314, IMG submission 92535) | Serpentine soil microbial communities from UC McLaughlin Reserve, CA, USA - Plot105B | ecosystem: Environmental > Terrestrial > Soil > Grasslands | place: USA: UC McLaughlin Reserve, Lake County...
CCTATTCCTCGGCATAGAGATGCCTCCTCATATTCGCTGCCGCGCGGCCGCCCTCACGAACGGAGGCACTCACGATACCCGAGAAGGAATATTGCGCCAAACCAATCATGTCAGGACACTAGGCTCGTTCTATCGACGGCGGGCTCAAGAGCGTTTCGGCACAGCGCTACTCGATTCCGAGCTACTCCTGTGTATAGCTGGCTACCTGGGAGATCCACCATCACCTCATCCTGAACCATCGCATCCGGACGCGACTTACTTGCCCGATCCTACCTACCGGAAGCTTCCGGGCATGCGATACGTGCTGGCCAGTGAGTTCCTCCGCAACTTACGCTGGGAAGGCTTCAAACCCGACCGTCACATCCAGCGTCTCTTCGATAGGTGGTGTCCACAGGGGGCGGCCCAGGTAAAACCAGAGGTAGAAAGGCTGCAAAGGCTCATCGGACGAAAGACCAAAGACCTCGGCTCGTACCTCACATACTCACTCGTCGGGATCTCGCTCTCACCTGCAGACGCAACGCTCTCCAAGGTAGACAATCTCGTCTGGCTGTTAGGAGCCTACGTGGAGAAAAAGGGAATGGAGTCAGATCTTACCTATCTTGTTGCGGCAAACTAATAGGAGAGGGGAATCTTCAAATGCCCCCGTGATACTACCGCACTGGGAGCTAATGCCACCTCTGTCCACGCATCCCCTTAGTACTGCTACTTTGTTGCCTCTGGTACACGCCTACATTAGATCTCTGAATTGCTAGGATGTCTGGCTGATGAGTGAGCAAGAACAGCCGGTGCGGATTCCAAAAGAGGTGCTTGAGGGTTTGGAGGCCATACGCCGCCACGCCCGGACCGACGTGCTCGACATCCCTACTGTTCGGTTCTTAGCTGAGGAGCGGGGACAGCCTGCCCTTGCAGTGTGGATCGATAAGAACCCGCAGGAGTATGGTCGGGGGCTACTTTACGGCTTCTGGGCTGACTAACCATGATCTCGGGAGGTGAAGCCACCCCGCCCTTCTGCCAGGGTGCTGCGCGAGAACCTGGCCCGAGGCGTTGGAAGGGGGTAATGATGCCTCGGTTCGGGTCTCTCTTGATATCGCATTTTGGAGATCCGTCTCGGGCTTCAGGGGTTCTCCCCATCCGCTGCTAGGCCTTCTTTGTCCTTGAGCCATTCCTCGTACGTCTGGCCGTTGGGCAGGGTCTCTCGTCGTTTACGAGTTTGTTGTTCCGGCAGGCCAGCTGCTAGCTCTTCTAGCTCGCGCTCCCTCTGCACCAGTTGGTGTTCCGGTTGTTCCCTTAGCGCAGCTTCCATCTCTGGCGAGACTGGAAAGGGACGGGTTCCGTCTGGAATCATGGCTCCTTGGAGGACGCCATGAGCACCTAACCGCCGTATCTCTTCATAGGTGATGCTAGCGCCAAGAAGGCTGGCCCACTGAAGAATTGCATAGTCGAGGGTTGCGCCGCTCAGATCTGCGAGCATTAGGTTTGCTCCTACCAAGAGTGAGCCACTCAGGTCGGCATCCGTTAGGTCGGCGCCCGTTAGGTCGGCGAAGTTCAAGACAACGTGACTCAGATCGGTGCCACTTAGGTCGGCCCCCTGTAAATCGACCTTCTCTAGCTTGACACCGCCGAGTGTGAGTGCGTACTCGCCTAGCGCCTCGGCTGCCATGGTGGGGTCGCCACGTTTCTCGTCGAGACGATCGCTCCCGGATGCCTTGCCTCGTGTCCCGCCGAGCGTAATGATAGGGTCGGCTCTATTGATCATGCCCGCTTCGGACAAGAAGCGTAAGACGCTACCTTGGCGGTGGCCGTCTAATCTGGACAACACCGTCAACGTCCGTGCCCGCACTAGCCTGCGAACCGCATCCCCTTCTTTGGATTGGCGCAACGGCCGGACTTCATCGAGCAGCAGTTGGCCCATCTGATCGAGGTAAGTATGTAATGCCACATCTTGCGCACGGTGGTTCTCTACTTCTAGTGCGTGCTCTACTTGCGCCGCTTGGGCCTTATCTTCACGCGCCTGGCGCTTGTCTTCGGCTTGTTGTTCGCGTACAGCCTGCCTCCTGTTAAGCCAGTACACCCCGAGCGCGAGGACCCCAGGCACGACGAGAAGTTCTAGGTAGTCCCAGAACTTCTTGCCAGAGACACCGACCCACCCCGGTGTTGCTAGGTAGCCGTAGACGATGACACCTACCACTCCCGCCAGAAAAACAGCGAGGGTGACCATGATCCACCTCGGAACCTTGATCGCCTGTTCCTCGTGGTCTTCTGGAGGGGGTTCTGTCGCTGTCACCATGTGCATTCCTTCTCCCTCATGTGCTGGCCACCATCATAGCCAACCCGCGATGAATCCACGATGGAACAAGAACCCCGGAGGCGCTTCTCTTTGAGAAATTCTCGGAAAGTTAGGAGGCAGGTCAACCGCCCTCCCACTAAGGATCCAAGCGTCTTAGAGAACTGATTCGCGTTGTCACTCTCTCGCTCGTTGAACTTGAACAGGTGAACACAGATTTCTTTCTCGCGATGCTATCAATTGCTATCATCTACTATCATCTCCAGTCTTGTACTCAAGCCACTCCTTCCACGCTAGGTGCAGGACCCAGAGTTTGCCCCGAAGTCCTCCAGATACCTTTCGCAGGCTCCAGGTTGGAACGCCTCTCGGACCAACTCACGCTGACGTTGGCATTGTGGAGATGAGTCAGCGGTTGAAGCGTTGCGATACTGTCTTGACGCTATTTACAGCCGCCCGTCTCGTATTCAAACGTCGGCCGCAGCAGACTCCCAGCAATGTAAGTATTTGTCAGGTGCAGAATGCAAATAGCTAGTCGGCGGCACTCTAGTCAAGCGGTGCGATTCCCCCGCAGCTGACCCGTGGCGCTCGTTCGCTAGTCGCTCCCACGGTCGCTACATTGAGGGTTCACGGGTGCAATTAGTGGAATTAGATTTGCAGCCTTTTAGGGATACCGATTGGTCCCTCTTCCCTCTCACGCCTCTATTTCTTCTTTTCAGTACGAGACAATGGAACCCTATTTTGTTGTCAAAATGATGCCACTAATTGCACCGTGAGAGCCTTTGGCTTAGATAGAGGCAATAGAGGTGGAATTAGAATCGCCGCTAATGCCACCCGTGATGCCACCTCACTGAGAGCTAATGCCACCTTTCTACGTTTGCCCTCTTCGTACAGCTTGTCCCGTTCGTGGACATTGGATTCTCTTCTGCGCCGCTTTGGGGCCAAGCGGGGTCAAGAGGCAGCCTTGGGAGACACGTAGCCGCCCGTCGGCGTTCTCCTCACCCTCCCGCCCGGTCTCCGTAAGCTAAGGACCGTCGTTCTCTCCATCCCCCCCGCCACTCTTGAGCCAGTCCTCGTACTTCTGACCGTTGGGCATGATGGTGCCTTTGAGGGTCTTGACTTGTTGCTCTAACTCCTCGTTGAGGACGCCTTTGGCGCCGCTTAAGGTTGTTCTGCTCAGGTCAACATTGCTCAGGTAGGCATCGCTGAAGTTGGCCCCGCTCAGGTGAGTCCGTGACAGGTTGGCCCCTTCCAGGTTGGCCCCTTCCAGGTTGGCCCCTTCCAGGTTGGCTCCTTCCAGGTTGGCCCCTTTCAGATCTACCGCGAACAGGTTGGCCCCTTCCAGGTTGGCCATACTTAGGTTGGCTCCTTCCAGAATAGCCTCGCCTAGAGCGGTTCTTGTCAGCTGAGCCTTGCTAAGATTGGCCGTAGCCAAGATGGCCCCTCTCAGATCAACCTCATTTAAGCAAGCCTCTCTCAAGTCAACCCAATGTAAGTCAGCAGACCGTAGATCGGCTCCGTAGAGGTCAATAATTGGCCGAGGAGCGCGGACTAAATGTGACTCTTGCAAGAATCTGACAACACTTCGCTTATTTTCGGGCCCTACCCGCTCTAGTAGAGTTAATGTACGCGCGCGTGCCGGGCGTGCTAGGTTAATGCTCTCCTTCTTATACGGGTGCGGCTCATCCAAGAGTAGGCGTTCCATGTAGTCGAGATATGATTGTACGATAATCTCTTGTGCGCCTTGTTCCTCTATCGTTAGTGCTCCATCTGCATCTACTGGAGAAGAAAAGTACCTGTTCCATGCAACGTAAACCAATACCGCGTAAAAGGTAGTCGGGTAGAACCAATATATACTTGTAAGTGAAATCAGAACAATCAACCCGCCGCCCAGAAGGGCCATAGTGCAGAATATGAAGACTTCGGTGGTTCGCTTGGACGCGATTATGTTCACGAGCGGTCCCTCATGTCGTACGCTCATCCCAGCCCTGATTAGGCTGCTGGGGAGTACTGAGAGCACGAGGTGGTGGGGCGCTCCCCATATACATCTGTTGCGCGCCTGCGGAAACTCGGGACTGATATGCGCCAGCTGTAACTCCCGGTTGCTGGTTTTCCTTCGCCGCGTCGTTTGCCATTTTCGCAGCTGCTGTAGATGCACCTGCACCCGCTGTGATGAGAACGGTTGTTTCTGCTCCTACGGTATGAGTTACTACCTCCATCCCGCCAAGGCCAGCCAATGCAACACCGAGAATGAATAGGCCTGTCAGCATAGCGTTTCTTAAACCATAAGGCCCTAATCTAGAACGCATCATTACGTTACTAACTCCCCTTATCCTTCGCCTTCGCGAGGCCTTAACAAACACTATAAAGCATGGAACGATTCTCTGTAAGAGAGGTAGCACGGAGATGGCATCGCCAGCGCAGGTGTCTCACAACTTATCGAGCGAAAGCGGTTCTGATAGGCTGATTCTGAGACAGCATACTTAAGGGAATGACATAGGAGATTGCTGCGCCCTGCGTATAATTGCTACCGTGGTCACTAACGGGTCACACCTCGGTCGGTTCCTTCCACATTCTCCTCGCCTTCTGTTTATGTTAGCGCCCACTGTCAAATAGCCGGGTCGTAGACCACTTCTGTGCGCCTCCGGTTTACTGCTGACACAATGCTATCCATACCGTCCGAGCTGATGCGCTTGCTAACCTCATGCCATGGCGTTGTTTCCTGCTCAATGGAGATATGCACATTAACCTCACCTCTTGCTGCTATTCCCCATGCTCTGAGACCAATGCCGGGCGTTCGTTGAGGCTTGATTTGTAGTATCCGTATGGCCTTTCGGGCTGAGATTACGTTGAAGGGGGTGTCACGGGCTACACTCTTCAGCTCATCCCAATTCCTCCTCACTGTAGCGAAGATAAAGCGATCCTCCGCGTCTCTCAGCCGTGCGCCTTCGTGCTCGTTGAGCAGCTTCCACACAACGGTCTCCTCGGAGGTGAGCAGTGTTGGAAGCACCTTGTCTAGGCTACTTACCAGATCGTAGTCCACAGAGACTAGGTACAGTAAGTTCGGAGTCACCTCCAGCGCACCATGAGCCTTATATGCGGGGATAGGAATACAGTCGTTCGGGTCTAGACCAACAAGCTGTTTCGCCCTCTCGAAACGAGTGCCTGCGTTCTTGATGTTGATAGGTAGTTCAAGCTCGCCTTCGCGCAAAGTGAAGTCCCTGAAGCTGTGACCAGACTCCCGATCATCCGAGTAGTCTAAGCTTGGCCGCGCGTCACGAAGCTCCTCCAGCAGCTCCAAGAATCGCTGCTCCGTTATGGTCGCTGGGAACAGCTTCGTGATCGGGTTCTCCGCGGAACCTCTCCTCTGCCTCGGCAGTAGCAGCTCTAGAAACCCTCTAACCTTCAGCTCCGCAACAAGCTCTCTGCTGCGCCTCAAGGTCTGCGGCCCGTGCTCAAAGATAGCCCTAGCTGCCTCCTCATCGCTCGCCCCACCAAGAAGCCCCAGGTACCCATGAGCAAGAGCCACAGCCTCCCATCTGCTGTCGCCGATCACCTTGGTCAATGCCTCAGCAGCAGTGTCGTCGTGTGAGGCTGCGGTCATTGCAGGTTCTCCCCCCATAGGCTTGCTCGAGTCCTATGCTCTTCTCTGAAGGAGCAATAGTAGACTGCATTGGAACCTCATGTCTAGGATCCGAGCCGCAGCGAATTGTCGCCCCATAGATGGCTTTGAGCCGCTACAGCGCCTAGTGCTGCCATTCGCGGTATACACTACTGAGCAAATGGACGAAAGAAGCTCGCGCCGGCACTTGCAAGCAAAAGCCACTAAGGTAGCTCAGAGGCTTGATTCCACCTACGGCACCCCAGACCTAGGCAATAAGGTCGACCCATTGGATGAGCTGGTCTACATAGCCCTTACACGTCAGACCCACGAGATGAATGCTCAACGCACCTGGAACTCGCTGGTAGCTGCGTATCCGAGGTGGGAGATGCTTCTGGATGCGCCAGAGGAAGAGGTCGCGAGCGTTATAGCAGACGGAGGCTTCTCCAAACAGAAGGCTCGGTGGATCCAACAGTCCCTCAGAATCATTAAGGAGTCCTTTGGTAACTTGTCTCTAGCGCCTTTAGAGAGGTTGGACGATGCACAGGCCGAGCGGTTCCTCTGTGCCTTGCCTGGCATCAAGACAAAGAGCGCCAAGTGTATCCTCATGTACTCGCTAGGACGGCAAGTTCTGCCAGTAGATACTCACGTGAGACGTGTCTCAGAGCGACTCGGCCTTGTTGAGCCGGGCCTAAGCTCCAAACGCATACACCAAGAGCTGGAGGACGCGGTCCCACGCGGATGGCACTACTCCTACCATGTGAACGCTGTCGTGCACGGGCGCAAGGTCTGCATCGTAGCGGCGCCGCGATGCGGCCAGTGTGCACTTCGTCAGTGGTGTAGCTACTATCATACGAACATAGTTGCAGCTCCAAGGGAGGAGGAGCATGGAGGGCTTCAGCGAGCGAAGGTTCACGAGGACCAGTCCAGCCCTTAGGGTCACGGAGATTGGTGAGCATGTCCACTTCCGCTCCTGCGAGCGGAGGTTCAAGCTGGGCTTCAACAACCGTGCTCTCGCCAAGAGCCTTCCCTTCGCGGAGCGGCTATTCAACACCCTAGACCCCGTGCTGCAGGAGGCCGGTAGGAGAAGGGAGGACGAGTGGGAGACCTCTCTCCGTGATGCAGGCCTCGAGCGGATGTCACCTAGTGCCGGCAGCTCGGAGGGGCACGACGCACGCTGGGATGCGTTCCGAGACAGGGTAGCTAGCTTACCTGTAGGCCAAAGTGCTTACGGCCGAGAGGTTACAGTAGCTGCAGACCTGGGCGCGTTCCATGTCGAGGGGCGTATAGACTTCCTCCTTGTCATGTGGCGTGATGGCGTGCCCCAGCTACGTATCGTTGAGTGCAAGGCAAGTCGAAAGGACCGTACCTATCAGCGGGTTCAGGTAGCTCTGTATGGCATGATAGTGCGTCAGCTCCTAGCCAAAGTGCCGTTAAGCGTAGGCGAAGCGGAAATTGCCGCCGAGGACGTGGAGTGTGTGGTGGCCCGTATAGATGAGAGCACCAATAACAGCTACTCAATACTGGACATTGAGTCCCTTGACCTTTCTATGGAGGAGGCTGACCTAGAGCGCTTGCTCGCTCCAGAGGGCTCACTCCTTCGTATCGTGCAGGCTAACCTCGACGACCTGAGCTACCAGCTTGACCCGAAGTGTGATAGCTGCATCTTTAATGTGCACTGTTTTCCGGAGAGCGCCCGCCAGCGTCGTGTGGAGCTAGTTGGTCTTGAGCCCTCCCTATCACGCGTGCTGAGGTCGGCAAACATCTCAACCATAGATGACCTAGCGACCCTCAGCATAAGCGGTCCTGAGGCGGCCTTAGTTCGCGAGGCTCCCGGCTTCACAGAGCGGCTCGAGGTGCTGCAGCGGAAGGCGAGTGCCCGGAGAAGCACTCTGCCTGGAGGTGAGGCGGACCCCGACTCCTATGAGGTTCAGCACCTACCCCACGCCGGGCAGGGACAGCTTCCTGAGCATGAGGTTGACGGCCAGAGGTTGGTTCGCATCTACCTCTCAGTGGACTATGACTACACCGAGAACAGGATAGGCGCCCTGTCGGCGCACGTGACCACGAGCGACCTACCGCTTCACACTGGTTTTAGGAGGGTAAACGGTCGCTGGCAACCAGACCCTGAGGTAGGCGAGAGATGGGAGGTGGGGCGCGACCATCGCGGTCGGCCTATCTATGAGACACGTCAGCTCCAAGGCAGAGAGGTTATTGCCTTTAAGGCCTCAGAGTGGACGGGAGATCAGGCGCAGGACACAGGTGCGGAGCGGGAGCTAATCCAGAGGTTCCTGCTTGATCTAATCGATGCAATTGCGGAGGAGGCCAGGGCAGATTGGGCCCCAATCCACCTCTACGTGTGGTCACGCTCAGAGGTAGCACAGCTCGTCGAGGGGTGCTCCCGCGCCGGCTCCGGCCTTCTCAGTCACCTCCGCGAGCTGCTAGGGTGCCGCGAGAGCCTGGAGCAGCTCATATACTCGTGCTTACAGGATGAGATAGATCAGCGGTACGGGCTCGGTTGGACGGGGCGGGGCCTAGCTGTCGTCTCCTCGCTCCGCTGGTACGGCCGCCGCTACCATTGGAGACGCCAAGTGGGCAGCAACGAGGTAGACCTAGACCGCCTCTTTGCCCAAGACATCTTTGACTTCAAGACGACCCTAGCACTAGAGGCCGACCACAAGTGGGCCGACCCCGAGAGTGAGCCTGCGTCACAGCACCAGTTTGAGATACGCAGCCGGTTCCATGATTCCCTAACCGCGCCCTACTGGCGTGCGTACTGGCACACTCTCTCTGCCTGAGGAGGTCTCCGACCCACGCCTCCGGGGCTCAATCCGTAGCTACAACGAGGCGGCGCGACCTCCTCGACACCTTAAGGAGTACCTTCGCGCGAGGGTACACGCGCTGCGATGGGTGGAGGAGGGCGTCCGCTTTAAGAACCCGGAGATCACTAAGCCTGCCCTTAACATACGGAGGCTCCGCGACTTCTCTCTCGGAGTGGAGAGCACAGCTCAAGCGGCAATTGACTTCCTTCGCCTAGATCAGCACGTGACGGTAACAGACTGGGTCTCTGCCCACCTGGACCCTCCTGTGAACCGAGTGCCTCGGGGGCGCACCATACCTGTCAAGAACGTTGTGTCGGACGATCGCAACCGCCTCACAGCGACCATCAGTCTCGAGGGCTACGACATCGACCGTGAGGCGCTAGCCACAAGGTGCACGGTTGGGGAGGGCTCCTTCGCAAGGCTGAGCCCATGCAGTGAGGACCCACAGCGTGGACAGACCTTTCGGCAGCTCATGTGGGGCGGCAGGACATGCGTCGTAGATAGCGTCGACTGGGACGCTGGGCAGGTCGAGCTGAGCGTGATCCCATCTCGTGGCGAGACCAGGTACATCCTGTACAGTGGAGCGGTCAACGAGGCAGGTCAACTATTCGACCATGCAACGCTCGATGAGAGCGTGTCAGACTTCGTTGCAGGAAGGGTTGAGGACAAGCTGCAGGATGGTCGCGGCGCTTACGTCTACCGGTGGTTTGACCCGGAGAGTCCTAGCTTGCCAGAGCAGGGCTCGCTGCCCGAGGCTGCCAGGGCTCGCTGCGCCAGCGTGCTCAGCGGGCCGGTACTGCCTGGTGGCCGAGAGCTAGCACCCGACCAACGCCGTGCCATCGTGGAGGGGCTTGACGCGAAGATCCAGCTTCTTCAGGGACCGCCTGGCACTGGAAAGACCATGACTACGGCGGCCGCGGTTCTGCTTCGCATTCTCGCACGTAGAGAGGTTGGCGACATAGTCCTCGTTGCCGCCAACACCCACACTGCCATAGATAACCTGCTTCATCGCATAGCCGGCGGGCTCGATGCGTTCTACCGGGAAGCTCACCGGCAGGGGATCACCGCACCGCGTATTAAGGTGGCGAAGGTACACTCGCAACGGAATGAGGACCCGCTGGGGGGAGTTCTCAACCTCCAAGCGAGGCCCTCCATAAACGACGTCAGGCGGGAGAGCCGCGATGCCGTGCTGATTCTCGGGGGCACGGTTAGCGCGCTCCTGAAGATGGCAGGGGAGCTATCCGGGAGCACAGCGCTCAGCGGCCGGGCTCATGGGTTTCAGGTGCCCATGCTGGTAGTCGACGAGGCGAGCATGATGGTGTTCCCGCACTTCCTTGCCCTAGCCACTCTCGTGAGAGCTGACGGTGAGATCATGCTTGCCGGCGATCATAGACAGCTCGCGCCCATCGTGGCCCACGATTGGGAGAGAGAGGATCGTCCGCCGGCTGTCCTGTATCAGCCCTTCGCGAGCGCCTATCAAGCGGTTCAGGGCATCGCGGATAACCCCATCGTGCCCCGCTCTGCAGCTTGTCGGTCAGCGCTCAGCCGAACCTTCCGGCTACCCCCTCTAATCTGCGACCTGATCTCTCGCATTTACCGGCTCGACGACATTCAGCTCGAGGGTCTGCCCAGGGATGGCAGCGAGCAGACGATCGATAGGGGGGCTCTTGGGAGAGTGTCTGGAGAGGTGCGACCGGGCTCTATCTCGTACTCCATACGGAGCGCCAGTCAAAGCAAAGCAACGAGGTTGAGGCTCAGATCATTGGGAATCTGCTCGATGCCGCAGGGGAGCAGCCGGAGGGGTCCGTGGCTATCGTGACCCCTCACCGAGCCCAGCGCACTCTGCTAAGGGCATGTGTATCAACTTACGGTGGCCCAGTGGACGTCATCGACACCGTGGAGCGGCTGCAAGGTGACGAGCGCCCGACGATCATCGTCTCTGCTACCGCCAGCGACCCAACTGCGATTGGTACTAACGTCGAGTTCATCCTCAACCTCAACCGCTCTAACGTAGCGTTCTCCCGAGCCCAGCAGAGGTTGATAGTCGTGTGCTCCGAGTCCCTTATAGGCTACATCGCCCCGGAGGTGGAGCACTACGAGTCTGCGATGCTCTGGAAGTCTCTCAGATCAGTGTGCTCTGAGCTTGTTGCCACGGAGCCCGTGGAAGATCATAAGGTGCGCGTGTTCACCCCTCCAGTGGAGCCCAGCATGGACGGCACCGCTTCTGGTTGATGGTGGCACCATGACAGAGCAGCTTCATCAGCTTCTGTCCCGGCTCCCCGAGCGCCATCGCTTTGCTCTCAGGTGGTTCGTTGAGCGAGCAGGCAGCGAACAGCCGTGGCCACAACCTCTACCCGACGGAACGCTCCTGGCGACTACAGCGTCTTGCATAAGCATTGAACCGTAGGACATTACGACTTTACAGCGGGTTTCAGTGAACATGGCCCATCTCGCATGATGCACAATCGCGGTCTCGACGAGGGGTTTGTCTGATTGGCCGAAGTAACGTCGCCCTGCGGGCAGGCCAGTATCGATGCAACCCGCTGTTATGAAAGCTTTCCGACAGACAAATCGGAGCCGTGCAACGAACGGTGAAGAGGGCCAGGCCGCCTACCTGTTCGGGGTAAGCTTCTCCTCCGTCAAACGCGCTACGCTAGGGAATGGTCCCTTCCAGCCTCAACTCAGGGCAAGCACAACCGACGTGTAGAGATGATGGTTGTTGTGCTCCTCTACCGGGCCAATCTCCCCCGCACAGTAATAACCCGCCCATGGCACGTCCGGGTCAACGGA
>Ga0126314_10001436_pt1 | contig 11489 bp, 9 predicted proteins | sample Plot105B_FD_92535 | JGI IMG/M metagenome (GOLD analysis project Ga0126314, IMG submission 92535) | Serpentine soil microbial communities from UC McLaughlin Reserve, CA, USA - Plot105B | ecosystem: Environmental > Terrestrial > Soil > Grasslands | place: USA: UC McLaughlin Reserve, Lake County...
CCGGCAAGATTCAGCAGACCAACATCCGCTTCCGCGATAATCAGCAGCTGCTCAACATTGCTCAGCGCATCGTGAGCCAGATCGGTCGCCGGGTTGACGAAGCTTCCCCGATTTGCGACGCGCGCCTGCCGGACGGTTCGCGCGTCAACGCGATCGTGCCGCCGCTCGCGATCGACGGGCCCTCGCTTACCATCCGCAAGTTCAAGAAAGACAAGCTGACCCTCGACCAGCTGGTCAAATTCGGCTCGATTTCGCCGGAAGGCGCCGAAGTCCTGAAGGTCATCGGCCATTGCCGTGCCAACGTGCTGGTCTCCGGCGGCACCGGCTCGGGCAAGACCACGCTGCTCAACTGCCTGACCAGCTTCATCGAGGAAGACGAGCGCATCATCACGTGCGAGGACGCAGCCGAACTGCAGCTGCAACAGCCGCACGTGGTGCGCCTGGAGACTCGCCCGCCCAACCTCGAAGGCGAGGGTCAGGTGTCGATGCGCGATCTGGTCAAGAACTGCCTGCGCATGCGCCCGGAACGCATCATTGTCGGCGAGGTGCGCGGACCCGAGGCGTTCGACCTGCTGCAGGCAATGAACACCGGCCACGACGGCTCGATGGGCACGCTGCACGCCAACACGCCGCGGGAAGCACTCTCGCGGCTCGAATCCATGATCACCATGGGCGGCTATACGCTGCCGTCCAAGACCATCCGGGAAATGATCTGCGCATCGGTTGACGTGGTGATTCAGGCCGCGCGGCTGCGCGACGGCTCGCGCCGCATCACCCACGTCACCGAAGTCATGGGGATGGAAGGTGACGTCATCATCACGCAGGACGTCTTTATCTACGAGATGCTTGGCGAGGATGCGAGCGGCAAGCTGATTGGACGGCATCGCTCAACCGGCATCGGCCGGCCGCGCTTCTGGGAACGCGCGCGCTACTACGGTGATGACCAGCGCCTCGGCGCCGCCCTCGATGCCGCGGAAGTCGCCGGCGAACCGTATAAGGGCTGAGGCTGCCGCCATGCCGATGCAGACGCTTGCGTTGTTCACCCTGGTCGCGCTCGCGGCGGGCGGGTTGATCTGGGTTTTCGTCTATCCAATCCTGTCGGGAGAGCGGAAAGCCGAGAAGCGTCAGGAAAGTATCGTGCGCAGCGACGTTGCGGCGCGCGTCACGACCGGCCGGGCCGTCCCCAAGGTGCGCCGAGACATTGAGGAAACGCTCAAGGAGCTGGAGGTCCGGCAGCAGAAACAAAAAAATCTGCCGCTCGCCATGCGCATCGCACAGGCCGGTCTAAGCTGGAGCAAGCGCCAGTTCATCATTATCAGCGTAGGCGTCGGGCTTGCCTTGTTCGTCCTGATATTCGTCGTCGGCGGTGGTCTCCTGGCCGCTGCGGGAGCCGGTTTCGCCGGCGGCTTCGGCGCGCCGCGCTGGCTACTCGCCTTCCTCAAGAAGCGGCGCGAGAACCAGTTCCTGCATAATTTTCCCGACGCCGTCGATGTGATCGTGCGTGGCGTGAAGGCCGGCCTGCCACTCGGCGATTGTCTGCGCATTATCGCGACGGAATCACCCGAGCCGGTGCGGAGCGAGTTCAAGACGATCGTCGAGGCGCAGACCATCGGCATTTCGATGGGCGATGCTTGCGCCAAGCTGTTCGAGCGCATGCCGCTGCCGGAAGCAAACTTCTTCGGCATCGTGGTCTCGATCCAACAGCGCGCCGGCGGCAACTTGTCCGAGGCGCTGGGCAACCTGTCGCGCGTGCTGCGTGACCGCAAGAAGATGAAGGCCAAGATCCAGGCCATGTCGATGGAAGCGAAAGCCTCCGCCGTCATCATCGCCGCGCTGCCATTCGCCGTGATGATCCTGGTCTACATCTCTAGCCCGAACTATATCGAGCTGCTGTGGACGCATCCCACCGGCCGCCTGATGATGGCGTGCTCCGCGGCTTGGATGTCGTGCGGCGTGTTCGTGATGAAGAAGATGATCAATTTCGACTTCTAGACGGCGTGATCGCGAAGACAGAAAAGACGAAGCGCAAATATCAAGGACGCGTACTGTGCTCGAACTGCTGATCGAAAAGATGCACGAGCCGAAGTTCATGGCGAGCTTCTTTGCCGCCATTGCGGCGATGGCCACCGTCATCACACTGGCGATGCCGCTGCTCGCACGCAACGATCTCAGTCGCCGCATGAACGCAGTGTCAGTCGAGCGCGAGAAGATACGCCAGCGCGAGCGCGAGCGGCTCGCGCGCGGCGACAAGGTGACGCTGCGCGTCACTCCGAAACAATACATGAAGCGCATCGTCGACCAGTTCAATCTGGGCAAATGGGTTGGACAGGAACAAGCGCGCGGGAAGCTACTCCAGGCCGGCTACCGGGGTAATGCACCTTATGTGACGTACCTGTTCTTCCGCATGGTGTCGCCGATCGTCGCGTTCCTGGCGACGACGTTCTACGTTTTCGTTGTGCTCCAGGTGGAGCGGCCCGTGATGGTGAAGCTCGGCATGGGGCTGTTTGCCGCCTTCGTCGGCATGCAGCTGCCGTATCTGTTCCTGAAGAACAAGATCGGCAAACGCCAACTCTCGATCCGCCGCGCCTTCCCGGATGCGCTCGACCTGCTGCTGATCTGCGTGGAATCCGGCATGTCGATCGAAGCGGCGTTTCGCAAGGTGAGCCAGGAGATCGGGTCGCAATCGATCCCGCTCGCCGAGGAACTCACGCTGACCACCGCAGAGTTGTCCTACCTGCAAGATCGAAAGGTGGCGTACGAGAATCTCGCCAAGCGCACCGATCTCGAGGGTGTAAAGGCGGTATGCGTCGCGTTACAGCAGTCCGAACGCTACGGCACCCCACTTGGGCAGACGCTGCGCGTGATGGCGCAGGAAAACCGCGACATGCGCATGTCGGAAGCCGAGAAGAAAGCGGCCGCGTTGCCGCCGAAACTCACCGTGCCGATGATTCTATTTTTCCTGCCGGTGCTGTTCATCGTCATTCTTGGACCGGCCGCGATCCAGGTGATGGGTATCAAGTAGTCAGACGGATATACTAGAAGCCGGCCGAAGCGCGGTCCTCATTGACCTTCATTCCGGCGCGCATGCGCCGCGCGGTGTTGACGATCTCGCCGGGTTTGTCTTCCGCGTCGGACTTGGCGGTCGCGAGCCGCAATACGCTCAGGTAATTCGGCTGCACTTCCATGCGCGCTGCATGCGGGCCGCGCATCATGATCGCGTGCAGTTTCGGCAGGTTGTAGCAGGGCACGTAATAGAGCAGATGATGTTCGAGATGATAGTTGACGAAGTACGGCGCGATCAGCGCGCGCTCAATCCAGTTCGCTTTGGTCGTGCGCGTGTTGCGCAAGGGATCGTCGCCGTCTGGAACGACAGCGTGCTCGGCGATATTGCGGGTACGTGTGATCACCATCTGCCAGGTGAGCAGAGGCACGAGCCAAAGCAGCGGATAAGCCCACCACACGCCGGCGAGCGCCAGCGCGGCGAACAGCGCAGCGTTCGTGGCAATTTGCGGCCCGAGCTTTTCGGCAAAATGCCGCATGCGCTGCTTTAATGGCCAAGCGGGATCGCCGAGCGCGTTGAGGATTTGCGCCTTGCGCTGCTCGTAGCCGGTCTGACCTGAAATATCGCGCCAGAACTTGCGCCGGTAGCTCGCCTTGGTGATCGGGAACGGCGCCGAGAGGACGAGATCGGGATCGTCCTCCTGCTGCGTGCGTTGGTGGTGCTGGAGATGGTAGCGGCGGTAGGCGGCGGTCTCGGCAAAGATAGGATAGGCACAGAACCATTGGCTCAGCACCATGTTTCGTCTTTCATTGCGCGAGAAGCAGCCGTGCGCCCCGTCGTGCATCAGGATCGCCAGTCCGAGCTGGCGTGAGCCAATCAGCACGACGGCGACCAGATAGGTCAGCGGATTGGGAAACAGCGCGACCAGCGCGATCGAGCCGAAAATCACCGCCCAGGCATGCACGATGAGCGCGATGCCCTTCCACTCGACGCGCTCGCGCAGAACGGCAAGCTCCGCGGGTGCGAGCAGTTCACGGGCGGGAATGCGGAGCGCAGTGGCTGAGGCGGACATCGTGGCCTCCACGCGGCTGAAATAGCAGCCGGCGACCGCGAACGCAAAGCCTCCCGCGTAAGTTCCCGATGCGGCGGTTTAGGAGCCGCCGTCCTCGATGGGCTCAAGCCCTTCGACCGCGCGCGAACGCATGGTCTTCTTGAGCGTCGGGTTGCCCTTCTGCGCCAGCATCTGGCGCAGATAGGCAACATTCGCGGTGGCCTCATCCGGCGGGAGTTCGGCGCGCGCGATGGTCTCAGCTTCCGGAAAGCGGCCCTGCAGCCCCACAACCAGCGCGAGGTTCTGCCGCACGCGCTTGTCCACGCTGCCGGTGGCCGAGGCGCGCCGCAGCGTTTCCTCGGCGCGTTTCAAGTCTTTGGAGAGTGCGTAGGAGAGCCCGAGATTCGATAGCACCGAAGGCTCATCCGGCACGATCTTGAGGGCGCTGGCGTAATAGCGTTGCGCATCGGCATGGCGACCCATCTGGTCGAGCACCGCGCCCTGCACGGAGAGGATGCGCCAGTCCGGCTGATCGGGCGAATGCGCGCGCTCCAGCACGTCCAGCGCCTGTTTGAAGTTGCTGGCATCGGCCAGCGCGCGGCCATAGGCGCCGAGCAGCGCTTTGTTTTCTGGATTGTGCAGCGCGGAGGTTTCCAGCACGGCGGCAGCCTGCGAGCGCTGGGCGGTCGCGCGTAGCGCCTGCGCGTAACGGATTGCATTATCGGCGTCGCGTGGATTGGCACGAAACTTTTCGCCGAGCGCTTCGCTGTCGCGGCGCCAGTCTGCCTCACTGCGTTGCGCATTCGACGAGATAGAGCCGGTGGTCTCCGTAGAGCCGGTGGTCTTGCAGCCGGCAAGTGCAACCGCCAACACGGCCCCCATGGTAAGCAGCGAAACTCGTGAAGAAGCTACTCGGACCGCCATGATGTTACTCCGCGGGCGGAGCCCCATTCCGCCAGCCTGCTCAAAGCAATAGATCGTTAACCCTAAGGCTTGGTTAATCGGCCGATTTGCGCCCTTTCCGGCTGCTCGGCCGACATGGTAAGGGCGGCGTTCTCGGGGACTTTCAATGCATCCGGCCTTCGTTTCACCCGGCGACGCGACGTCGGTTCCGATCTGGTTTTGCACGGCGGATACCTATGCGCATGTGCGCGATCAGCTTGGTGCGGCCGCGCAGCGCTTTGCCGAAACCGCAAAGTTCAAGCCTAAGCCGGGCCAGCTGCTGCTGCTGCCCCACACGGATGGCGCACTCGCCGGTGTGCTGTTCGGGCTTGAGCCTGCCGACAAAGCCGACAAAGACCGCTTCCTGCCGGGTCGCCTGCCCGCCCTGCTGCCGGCCGGCCGCTATCGTTTTGCCAACGCGCCGCACGATATGCGCCTCGCCGCGCTCGCCTTCGCGCTCGGCAGCTACAAGTTCACGCGCTATCGCAAGGCGGAGCCGTACGGCGCCCAACTGGAAATCCCCGAGAACGTGGATGGCGCCGACCTGTCGCGCATCGCCGAGGGCGTGACACTCGCACGCGACCTGATCAATACGCCGGCGAACGACATGGGCCCGGCCGAGCTAGCGGAGGCCGCGAAAGCGCTCGCCGACCGCCACGGCGCGGCGTTCCGTGTCATCGTCGGGGATGAGCTACTCAAGGAGAATTTCCCGCTGATCCACGCGGTTGGCCGCGCTGCGGCCCGCGCGCCGCGCCTGATCGATATTACCTGGGGCGATTCGGCTGCGCCGAAGATCACGCTGATCGGCAAAGGTGTCTGCTTCGACACCGGCGGTCTCGACATCAAACCCGATGCCGGCATGTTGAACATGAAGAAGGACATGGGCGGCGCCGCCTGCATGCTCGCCGCCGCCCACATGATCATGGACGCGAAGCTGAAGGTGCGGCTGCGCGTCCTGATCCCGGCGGTCGAGAATGCGATTTCCGGTGACGCATTCCGGCCCTTGGATGTTTACAGATCGCGCAAGGGCCTCACGGTCGAGATCGGCAATACGGATGCGGAAGGCCGGCTCGTGCTCGCGGACGCACTCGCGCTTGCCGATGAGGAAGCGCCTGAGTTGATCGCCGACATGGCGACGCTGACCGGCGCGGCGCGCGTGGCGCTTGGGCCGGAGCTGCCGCCGCTTTTCACGCATGACGACACACTCGCGGCGGATCTGGCGCGGCATGGCGACGCCGAGCGCGACCCGATGTGGCGCCTGCCGCTGTGGCGGCCTTACGAGTCGCTGCTCGATTCCAAGACCGCCGACATCAACAACGTGGGCGGGCCGCAGGCGGGCGCGATCACGGCTGCTCTGTTCCTCAATCGCTTCGTTACGGCGGCAAAGTGCTGGGCGCATTTCGACATCTTCGCCTGGACGCCAAGCGCGAAGCCGGCGCGTCCTGATGGCGGCGAGTGCCAGATCGCGCGCGCGCTTTATGCACTCCTTAAGGAGCGGCACGGATAATTTCTTCAATGGGCGATATGGTGAGTTTCGATCCGCGCGTCACGCCGGTCCGGCCTGATGTCGCCGCGAAGTTTCTTGAAGGCAAGGTGACGGCCTCACGCTTCGTCGAAGGCGCGGAGCGCGAAGTGATCGACGCGCAGGCGCCAGTGCGTGCCGACCCCGCACCTGACGCGCCGCTGATGACCGAAGCGCTGATGGGCGAGCGGCTGACCGTGTACGAATTCAACGACGAGGGCTGGGCGTGGGGCCAACTCGCGGATGACGGCTATGTCGGCTGGCTGCCCGCGAACGCGCTGCTCGTGCCGCGCACCGCCCCGACGCACAAGGTACGCGCGCTGCGCACGGTGGCGTTTCCCGGGCCGTCGATCAAGCTGCCACCCACAGCGCTGCCGCCGCTCGGCGCCAGGCTTACGGTGCTGCGCAAGCAGGACTCCTTCGCGGTGTCGCCGCTCGGCTTCCTGCCGGCGACCCACTTGGCGGCGCTCCATCAGCACGAATCGGACTTCGTCGCGGTCGCGGAACGCTTCCTCGGAACGCCATATCTGTGGGGTGGCAAGACCAACCACGGCCTCGACTGTTCAGGGCTCGTGCAAGTTGCGCTCACCGCTTGCGGAATCGCGTGCCCGCGCGACAGCGACATGCAGGAACGTGCGCTGGGAGTACCGGCCGACATCAAGGAATTGCGGCGCGGCGATCTGGTGTTCTGGAAGGGCCACGTCGCGGTCGTGCGCGACGAAGCGACTTTCCTGCATGCGAACGCGTTCCATATGGCGGTGGCGGTCGAGTCGACTGCCGAGGCGCTCGCCCGCATCGCAGCGGCGGGCAGCGAAGTGACGAGCGTGAAACGGCTCTAATAACCGGCCTTGCGGTCGACCACATTTTGCAGCGGCTCGCCGCGCTCGAATGCCGCGATTTGCTGCGCCACATAGTCCGAGATCGCGTCCGGGTCGGTGTCGGCCGCGTTGTGGGGCGAGAGCGTGACCTTCGGGTGCGACCAGAACGGGCTGTCCGCCGGCAGCGGCTCGGTGTGGAACACATCGAGTGTCGCGGCCAGCAAGGTGCCATCATCGAGCGCTGCCAGCAGATCGTCCTCGTTCTGTAGCCCGCCGCGGCCCGCATTGATGACGATCGGCCCACCGAGCTTGCCGTCGCGCGCGAGCCTGGAAAACGTGCGCCGATTGAGGATGCCGCGCGTCTGTGGCGTCAGCGGCAGCAGACAGACGAGTACATCCGTACGCGCGAGAAATTCCGGCAGCTGACTTTCCCCCGCAAAACATTTGATGCCCGGGATCGACTTCCACGTGCTGCTCCAGCCCGCCACATCGAAGCCGATGCGCGCGAGCACGTCCGCCGCGTCGCGGCCGAGCACACCGAGCCCCATGATGCCGACGCGCAGATCGCGCGCTGCCCATTGCAGCTTGGGTGCCCAGACTTTCTCCCGCTGGCTCTGTGTGTAATAGCCTTGGCGGCGGTGGTGCATCAGCACGTGCATCACGACGTATTCGGTCATGCGGCCGGTGAGGTCATCGACGGCGACGCGCACCAGCGGTACCGGCGGCAAGGTGAGATCGGCCACCACTGCATCGACACCAGCCCCGAGATTGAAGATTGCCGCAAGGTTGGGAAATTCCGCGAGCGCGCCTGGCTTCGGCTTCCACACCGCCGCATAGCGCACCGCTTCCGGATCGAACGCATCGTCGGGAATGAGCACGACCGGACGCTCGGGGCACACGCGCTTGAAGCGCTCGCGCCAGCGCAGCGGCGCCCAGTTCTCGGTACCGCCGCTGATGAGAAGGACAAGCGCGCCTTTCGTCACTGATTCACCACGCCCTCGGGCGCGGTCTCCAGATTGAACGCCGCAGCGAACAGCGCGCGCGTGTAATCGCTCTGCGGCCGCGCGAACAGTTCGGCGGCAGGCCCTTCCTCGACCACTTTGCCGTTGCGCATCACGATCAGCCGGCTCGCCAGCGCGGCGACCACGCGCAGGTCGTGCGAGATGAACAGGTAAGTGAGATTGCGGCGCTTCTGCAGGTCGCGCAGCAGGTCGACGATTTGCGATTGGATCAGCATATCAAGCGCCGAAGTCGGTTCGTCGAGCACCACGAAAGTCGGCTCCAGCACGATCGCGCGTGCGACCGCGATGCGCTGGCGCTGCCCGCCGGAGAACTCGTGCGGATAGCGGAAGCGCGTCTCGGGATCGAGCCCGACATCCGTCAATGCCGCGATCACCCGCTTCTCGCGTTCGGCAGCAGAGAGCTGCGGCTGGTGCACCCATAGTCCCTCCTCGATGACGTCGGACACCGACATGCGCGGCGACAGTGAGCCGTATGGATCCTGAAACACGATCTGCATGTCGCGACGGAACGGGCGCATTTCCTTGAACTTGAGGCCCTGCAGCGGCTCGCCCATGAACACGATCGGACCGTTCGAGGAGATGAGCCGCAGGATTGCAAGGCCAAGCGTGGTCTTGCCCGAACCGGATTCGCCGACGATCCCGAGCGTCTCGCCCTTGCGCACCGCGATGCTCACGCCGTCGACCGCCTTGATATGGCCGACCACCTTGCGCATGACCCCGCGCTTGATCGGGAACCAGACTTTCAGGTCGCCGGTCTCGACCACGACTGGCGCATCGGGCTGCAACGGGGCCGGATCGGGCTTCGGCTCGGCCGCGAGCAGCGCACGGGTATAAGGATGCTGCGGCTTGTCGAATACATCGGCCACGGGACCCGTTTCGACGATCTTGCCGTCTTTCATGACGCACACCACGTCGGCGATCTTGCGCACGATTCCGAGGTCGTGGGTGATGAACAGCATCGCCATGCCGAGCCGCGTCTGCAGCTCTTTGAGGAGCATGAGAATTTGCGCCTGCACCGTGACGTCGAGCGCGGTGGTCGGCTCGTCGGCGATCAGCAGGTCGGGCTCGTTGGCAAGCGCCATCGCGATCATCACGCGCTGGCGTTGTCCGCCGGAGAGCTGATGCGGATAGCTCGCGAGCCGGCTTTCTGGATCCGGAATGCCGCATAGGCCGAGCAGCTCGACAATACGCGCGCGCGCGGGCGCGCCGGTTATCCCGCTGTGCAGCAGCAATATCTCACCGATCTGCTTCTCGATGGTATGGAGCGGATTGAGCGAGGTCATCGGCTCCTGAAAGATGATCGTGATGTCGTTGCCGCGCACATGACGGATGTCGCGCTCCGGCAGGCCGAGCAATTCCTGAGCCTTGAAATGAATGGTGCCGGTCGGATGGCTCGCCGCCGGATAGGGCAACAGCTTCATCACCGAGAGCGCGGTGACCGACTTGCCGGAACCGGACTCGCCGACCAGCGCGACGGTCTCGCCCTTCTTCAGCTCGAACGAAATACGATCGACAGCAAGCAACTGCCGCTCGCCCTGGCGGAAGGCTACGGAGAGATCGCGGACGGAGAGAAGCGGCTCGGTCACGGCGTCCACGATACTCACCCGAACGTCTTGCGCGGATCGAACGCGTCGCGCACTGCCTCGCCGATGAAGATCAAGAGCGAGAGCATGAATGCCACTGTGATGAAGCCGCACAGCCCGAGCCACGGCGCCTGGATGTTGGCCTTGCCTTGCGAGAGCAATTCGCCAAGCGAGGGCGAGCCCGGCGGCAGGCCGAAGCCGAGGAAGTCGAGCGCCGTCAAGGTCATCACCGAGGACGAGACGATGAACGGAAGGAATGTCATGGTCGCCACCATGGCGTTGGGCAGCAGGTGGCGGAACATGATTCTCGCGTTCGAGACGCCGAGCGCGCGGGCGGCCTGGATGTATTCGAAATTGCGCCCGCGCAGGAATTCGGCGCGTACCAGTCCCACCAGCGATACCCATGAGAACAGCAGCAGGATGCCGAGCAGCACGAAGAATCCGGGCACCAGCACCGACGAAATGATCAGCAGCAGATAGAGCGAGGGGATCGAGGTCCAGATCTCGATGAAGCGCTGGAACAACAGGTCAGTCCAGCCGCCGAAATAGCCCTGCACGGCGCCGGCTGCCACGCCAATGATCGAGGAGATGATCGTCAGCGTGAGGCCGAACAGCACCGAGATGCGGAAGCCGTAGATCATCCGCGCCAGGACGTCGCGGCCCTGATCGTCGGTGCCGAGCCAGTTGTATTCGAGATCCTTGCAGCCCGCGCCGTTCATCTTCTCGGCCGCCGACTTGCACTGATCTTCCTTGAGCATCCAGGTCGGCGGCGATGGCGCCGGAGTCGGCAGATTCATGTTGTGCGTCGCGTAGGAAAAGTGGATCGGCGGGAAATACATCTTCCCGCCCTTCTCGGCGATTAGCTGGCGCAAATAAGGATCGCGATAATCGGCTGCGGTCTCGAACTCACCGCCGAACGCCGTCTCCGGATACGTGAAGAGTACCGGGATGAAGGTCTTGCCTTCGACGCGCACCAGGAACGGCTTGTCGTTCGCCAGAAACTCCGCGAACAATGTGACGAAGAACAGCACCAGGAAAATCCAGAATGCCACGTAACCGCGTCGGTTGGCCTTGAAGTTCTGCCAGCGGCGCCGATTGATCGGCGACATGACCATCGAATGTCGTTCCGGCGGCACCTCGACTCCCATGACGCCGACGGCGGTCATGTCCGGCGCGCGGTCTTCGGTGCGGGCGTCCATCAGACTTCCCGCGTCTCGAAATCGATGCGCGGATCGACCCAGGTATATGTGAGGTCGGCGATCAGGTTCACGGCGAGCCCGACCAGCGAAAAGATATAGAGCGTGGCGAACACGACCGGGTAGTCGCGGTTGAGCACGCTCTCGAAACCGAGCAGGCCCAGCCCGTCGAGCGAGAAGATCGTCTCGATCAGTAGCGAGCCGGTGAAGAACGCATGCACGAACGCGCCGGGAAATCCGGCGATCACGATCAGCATCGCGTTGCGGAAGATGTGCCCGTAGAGCACCTGGGTGCTGGTGCAGCCCTTCGCGCGCGCCGTGAGCACATACTGCTTGCGGATCTCGTCGAGGAAC
>Ga0126314_10001437_pt1 | contig 11483 bp, 8 predicted proteins | sample Plot105B_FD_92535 | JGI IMG/M metagenome (GOLD analysis project Ga0126314, IMG submission 92535) | Serpentine soil microbial communities from UC McLaughlin Reserve, CA, USA - Plot105B | ecosystem: Environmental > Terrestrial > Soil > Grasslands | place: USA: UC McLaughlin Reserve, Lake County...
CTGTCGGCGATCTCTTCGGCCCTGAGTCCGGTCATGCCTCACGAAGCCGCGGCGCTGACGCTTTACGATGAGTCGAGTAATGAATTGCGTGTGGCCGCTTTTGATTTTCCCGAAGACGACGGAAATTGTGTAACCGGTAAAGTTATTCCGTTTGAAGGAAATCCGATTGGTGAGGCATACACGACGCGAAAGACCGTCCTCATCGATTATGGCCAGAGTGATGATCCCCGGCTTGCCTGTTCGGGCTTCGCCTCTGGCTGCGCTTCGCCTTTGATCTTTCGCGATCGTGCGCTTGGTGTTCTCGCGATTAAAACGAGACGAGAGCATGCGTTTTCGGCCGAAGATGCCGAGCTCTTCGAGCAGGTCGCGAAACAAGTTGCGATCGCGGTCGAGAATGCTCTTGCCTACAACGAAATCGAAACACTAAAAAATAAGCTGGAGAAGGAGAAACTCTATCTCGAAGAAGAGATTCGCACGGAGTACAACTTCGAGGAGATCATCGGATCCAGCCCCGTCTTGAAGCGCGTGTTGCAGAACGTCGAGACAGTCGCGACCACTGACTCAACGGTTTTGATTTACGGCGAAACCGGTACGGGCAAGGAGTTGATCGGTCGCGCAATTCACAATCTCAGCGACCGTCGTGAACGAACGCTCGTCAAAGTCAACTGCGCCGCGATTCCCACCGGCCTGTTGGAAAGCGAATTGTTCGGACACGAAAAGGGCGCGTTTACGGGTGCCATCGACCGACGCATCGGACGCTTTGAGTTGGCACACCAGGGCACGATCTTTCTTGACGAGGTCGAGGATATTCCGCCCGAGTTGCAGTCGAAGTTATTGCGCGTGCTACAGGAACAGGAGTTTGAGCGACTCGGAAGCTCGCGCACGTTGCGAGTTGATGTCCGCGTAGTCGCGGCAACGAATGCGAATCTCGAGCAGCTTGTGGAAGAAAAGAAGTTTCGCAGTGATCTGTATTACCGGCTAAACGTTTTCCCGATCAATGTGCCGCCATTGCGAGAACGGCATGAAGACATTCCCCTCCTCGTTCATTTCTTTGCAAACAAATTTGCACAACAGATGAAGCGGCGAATCGAAAGCGTGCCGAAAGAAACGATGGCCGCTTTGGTTAACTATCACTGGCCCGGCAACATTCGTGAGCTGCAAAACCTGATCGAGCGCGGTGTGATTTTATCGCGCGGGCCGAGTTTGGAAATTCCACTCGGAGAGTTGAAGCAGTCAACACGGCCTGCAAACCACGTCAACGGCGCGACAAGTCTGGAAATCGTCGAGCGTGAACATATCCTGCGGGTGCTGGGCGAATCGAAATGGGTGATCGGTGGTCCAGCCGGCGCCGCCGCGCGACGCGGAGTGAATCGTACAACGCTCAATCATCGCCTGCGTAAGCTCGGAATCACGCGACCACAGCCACAATCCTAATCAGCCACAAAAAAGCACAAAAGCTGAATAACGATTTATGCGCACGCTCTATCTCTTACGCCATGCGAAATCCAGTTGGGCTGATGAGTCGATGCGGGATTTCGATCGACCGCTGGCAAATCGTGGCCGCGAAGCTTGCGCGACCATCGGAGAGTTCATCAAGGAGAAGGGGATCGATTTCGATCTGGTTCTGGTTTCGACCGCAGTGAGAACGCGGGAAACAATCGAGCTCGTAAAAGAACGAGCAGAATTTCGTATTGAGGTGCGTTACGACGAGCGCATTTATGAAGCGACCACGTCACAACTGCTGGAAGTCATCTCGCAGGTTGATGATGATCGCGAGAGTGTCTTGCTGGTCGGACACAATCCCGGTATCGAAGAGCTGCTGGCTTTGCTGACAGGCCAGCACGTCCAGGTTACGACAGCGACATTTGCAAAGATCAACATAAACGCGCCGAAGTGGTCGGCGGAACTCGGCAACAACGGAACTCTCGACTGGATCGTTCGTCCCAAAGAGCTCGCTTGATCGCATCGGTACTGACCCGATGCCAGTTGCAAAGTTCTACGGGTGTGCGTTAATTACAAGGAATCATGAACCAAAAAGAAAAAGCTGAGGCGTTTAAAAGCCTCCACGTAAAAGCTTCGCCTGTGATCTTGTTCAATATCTGGGACGCGGGAAGTGCTCGGACGATAGAACAGGCGGGAGCGAAAGCTATTGCAACGGGCAGCTGGTCTGTAGCCGCGGCGCATGGCTTCGACGATGGCGAAAAGATTCCACTCGCAATCCTACTCGCAAATATCAAGCGCATCGTCGACAGCGTTGCCCTTCCGGTCACGCTCGATTTTGAGACCGGCTATGCAAGGGATCTGTCCAGCTTGAAAGAAAACATCCGTGCAGTGATTGCTGCGGGTGCAATCGGCATTAACTTCGAAGATCGAATCGTCGGCGCCGATGGATTACAGACGATCGAAGATCAATCCGCCCGGATCAAAGCAATCCGTGAAGCGGCTGATGAAACTTCGATTCCACTCTTCATCAACGCTCGCACCGACGTTTTTCTGAAGACATATCCAGCTAAACACAATGAGAGCGAGTTGGAAGAGGCGCTTCGGCGTGCCGCAGCTTACGCCGAAGCAGGCGCGAGTGGATTGTTTGCTCCGGGACTGAGAGATCCGGAGCTAATCGAAGAACTGTCCGAGCGTTCGCCCCTTCCTGTAAACATCCTCGTGCTTCCCGACACTCCACCGACAAAGACCATGGCGCAACTGGGCGTTGCGAGAATCAGTTACGGCGCGGCCCCGTATCGTCAAATGTCGGAAGCGTTGAAAGAAGCCGCCCAAAAAGCACTCCTTAACGACTGAATCGCGAGGCACAGGATCCTGCTATTCAAATCGGCAGAAACCTATGATGACATCCGAAACGGCACCGTGTAAGGTTCACGTCACAGCACGTTGTTTTCTGAATTAGGATAACGATCGTCTCCATACGATCGACTTACATCAAGGCGGATGACTGACCGTCAGTCATCTGCCTTTTTGATTCTTTGCCGGCGATACCAGGCAAGGAGAAGAAATGCGTTACCCGACACGCTTTGAGTACCATCCAGAGTTGGATGTGCTCCGTTTCGTAGCTTTTCTGGGCGTTTTCATGCATCACGCACTCCCTCGTGATGCTGGTCTCTACATCAGAAACGGTCTCTCACCGGCTGCAACTCAGTGGCTACTCACCGCGAAGGAAGCCGGCGCCTTCGGACTCGATCTTTTCTTCGCGCTGAGCGCGTACCTGATCACCGAGCTCCTGCTGCGCGAGCACGCGAACCGCGGCACGTTTAGCGTCTCTGCTTTTTACATTCGCCGCGCGTTACGGATCTGGCCGCTATATTTCACCTTCATCGCGTTCACGATACTCATCGTTCCGACGATCTTTCCGAAAGAAAATTTCGGGCTGATTTACATAGTCTCGTTTTTGCTTTTTGCCGGTAACTGGGCGTGCGCGGCGAACGGCATTCCGTTTTCGGTGGCAGGTCCTTTGTGGAGTATCTCGGTCGAAGAACAGTTCTATATCGGCTGGCCGCTGTTGTTACGGTTCTTCGGAGTCAACCGCATCAAACAACTCGCAGTCACATTGCTGCTCGTTGCTTTACTGACCAGAATTGTGTTAGCGGCGTATGAAATCAAACATCCGGCCGTGTGGTGTAACACACTTGCCCGGCTCGATCCGATTGCCTTAGGCGCGCTTCTCGCCTTCACGCTTCATGGGCGTGCTCCTAAGATTCACAACATACTGCGCGTCGTGTTAGGAGCGGTCGCGTTAGCGAGCTGGTGGTTGATAGCGAGGTACTTGGGCCAGGACGGCAGATCGAGCGTCGCTACTTATGCGATTAGTGGACTCGCGAGTGTCGTGTTGCTAGTTGCGGTAATCAAGAGCGAAGTGCCGCTACTGCGCGTCCCGCCGTTCTCCTGGCTCGTCTATCTTGGCCGCATTTCTTATGGCCTGTATGTATTTCACTTGTTCGCGCTGGCGATGATGATGAACGTCTTGTTCGTTCCGCTGCTCGGCATTCCACTCAGTTTCCCGTTGCGCGTGTTGTCGTCATTCCTGCTGACAGTGGGATTGGCGGCGACATCTTACAGTTGGCTGGAGCAACCGTTCCTGAAATTAAAAGAGCGCTTCAGTCCCGATCAGAAGTCTTCACCCATCTTGTCGAGATCTTCCACTTCATCCACGTCGTCATACAAAACGCTGTGGGGATCGTGATTCAAAGGGAAGAGATAGTAGAGACTCCCGATATTCTTCAGAACCATCTTGCGCAGCCGCGATTCGAGGAGTGTATCGTTGCCGGAACCGCCGAGGTTAACGGGATTCATGCGCGCCGATGAGACTATGGCGAATCGTCCCTCTTTGCGGAACGAGAAAGCGAATTGCCACTTCTTTTCGCGGATGTACAGGTCCTCATCAGTCAGACCGATTACGACAGCATTTGGATCCGCCGCGAGGTTGGGATAGCGCTGTTTGATAAGCGCTATAGCTTCTTCAGCGATAACCTGCTGGCGCTGCTTGTTTACTGTTGAAAGTGTGAACGGAACTGGTTGAGTAACAATCACATCAATTCCGGTTTTCTGTTTGCACGAGTTTACGAGCCTAGCTAACCCAGCCGCTGAGAAGTTGCTGAGAGGAACGAAGTAGAGTTTTTCCTTGCCTCTATCTCTTGTTGCTCGCAGACCACCTTCTTCGAGAAGCTCGGCCGCCATATCCGGATTCATCTTTCGCAGAATCTCATACTGCTCGAGTGCGGCGGTTTTGTTATGCACCGACATGTAAGCCTCGATTAAGTAGTAACGGGTCGATGCCTCATCAGGATCTAACTTTACTGCCCGCTCGTATACCGCAACCGCGTCTTTGAATCGACGTAGATAGTCGTAGGCAATTCCGAGTTGAATGTGAACATCCACATCCTTTGGATTGAGTTTAATCGCCTTTTCATAAGCGTCCACACCCGGTTCATACTGTCTTGCATAAACATATGCGTTGCCGAGATAAAAGTACGTTCCGAAGGTTGGATTTAATGAGAGTGCGCTTTTGAAAGCCGTGATAGCTTCCGGGTACTTACCGAGGTCGTAGTACATTCTGCCCGACTGATCATAGGCGCAGGAGTCGTTGGGATTGCGACTCATCGCTCGCTTGAATTCTTTTTCGGCGGCGTCGTAACGAGCGAGACGGTAATAAGTGAGACCGAGGCCGCATGAAGCGCATGATTCATCCTTAATGCTCCGTGCCTTTAGGAACGCCTGTTCAGCCTGTGCATACTTTTTTAAAGCGAGGTAAGTTGAACCGAGCTGCACATGGGCGCTAGCAAAGTAGGGATCAAGACGGACGGCGCCGGTGAATGCGCCGGCGGCGGCCTGATAATTACCGGCGGCGTAGAACTTCGCACCCACGAAGTAACAAACCTCACCGGCGACGCGAGGCGTCTGCAAGAGCAGGAGCGCCGTCAACGCGGCGAAAACCGTCCAGCCAACAGTTTTACGTAAACTCATAATGACCTCTCGATCAGATCGGAAGTGCCTTAACTTCGAGCGTTGCAGTGTTGGTTCTATGAGGTTTCGTAGGGCTGGGACGTTGAACGGCCGCTATTAAGAATGGCACAAAACACCGGTGTCGCACAATGATTTGTATCGGAAGATTGCAACACAGCTTGAATAACGCCGAAGGCGTTGGCTAATTTCAGCCCAGGGTTCGAGCGTCAGTGAGAACCCTGGGTTACCTAAACAAAACATTAAATGAGCCCTGAAGGGGTTCACCAACCGCCGAACCCCTTCAGGGTTTGATTGTATTTGCGATTGATTCGCAGGGTTGACGCTACGCTTCAACCCCGGGCTGAAATTAGCCAACGCCTCTGGCGTTAATTAGTGCATCGCTACCTGTGTCAGAACAATCTGAGGTTGACGCCGATGGTCGGGTCGACTGGTTGCAGAAGGTGCTCACCGTCCATCTTGGTGTCGTTGACGTCGCGACTGACTGCATGGCTGGTCATCTCTGATGCCGGAAACGGTATAAGAAGTTCTTTCAAATCCGCGGAACGCGAACCTTCATTCAGCCATAGATCGTGAGATTCGGGTGGCATTATGACCGGCATCCGGTGATGAATTGTTGCTAACAACTCATTTGCAGTGGTCGTAATGATCGCGCAGGAAACGATCGTGTTGCCATTGGACTTCCAACGATCCCAGACACCGGCGAAAGCGAACGGCACGCCGTCCTTCATCTGAAAATAATATGGCTGGGACAGCTTCTTCCCGAGTCTCTCCCATTCATAAAAACCATCTGCGGGGATGAGGCAGCGTCTTCTTTGAAACGACTCGCTGAAGGTTGGCTTTTCATCGATCGTCTCGACGCGCGCATTGATGAACCCCTTCGCCTCTTTACTCCAGAACGGAATCAGCCCCCATTGCAGGGGCGTAGCCTCCCTAACCGCGTCGCGCTCGAGCACGGCGAGAACATTTTGACTGGGAGCGATGTTATAGCGAGGAATGATATTGTCGAGATCGAACGTATTGGCGAGACGCTCAAACTTTAGCCGCTCCGGTGTTTTGAGAGTAAACCTGCCACACATAATGGCATACGTTAGACGGGTTGAGTTCAGAGTTCAAGCTTCAGCTTGCCGGCGTGAATCCGAACCAGCAAGGTTGAACTCTGAACATTTGCTTGTGAGATGGACCATTCACCAACCGGCGGCAAATAGAGATCGCGCGGCTCTCACGCCGCAGTTCTGATACTTGTTGTATGCATCGGCAGCACGCAGGCGAACTTGTTCGTCGCTTCTTTTTTCATCCAGCCGTCAATTGCCGCGGATAACACGTATGCTTCCGGAGCCATCAGGTTGGTGGTCCAAAGTAGCGGTGTGGCGCCGCTTTGCTGTAGAGCCGGAGAAAAGTATTGCTTGCTGGCGCACGCCAGAATGATCGCTCGACGTTCACGATTATCGCGCGACTTCGGGTGAGAATGGAGGTTGAAGTCCATCAATCCATTGTGGCCGATGTATGCGACGAGATCTGCGCTGCCGCCTGTATGGAATTCCACGTCGCGAACCTTTAACTTCTCGCCAGGTTTTCCTGCGGCTGCTTCGAGAAAATCCCAGATCGTTTGTGAGATCTCTTTGCCGCGATAAGCGTCTGCCACCAGCATTAATGAAGCGCGCCGGTGCTTGAAAATGCAACGCTCCAGAATGCTCGCGCCTGGATTGGGTGTGACTGAGATCAACTCCCAATCTTTGTTCCTCGAGAAGAACGTTCTGACCCCGAAAGCCGCGCCCCAGTAAAGATTAGTCGCCGCATTGTCGCCGTTTCCTAAACTCGCTGAAACGGGCACGATACCCTGGTTAACATTGTCAGCAAGTGCGACGAATACATGAATCACCGGTACCGAATTGACTGCCGCTTTTTCAGTTTGGACCTTTGCCACGTCGGTTGCGGCTGGAGTTTTGGCGGGGTTGGGCGAAACGCAAGCAGATACAGCGATAATAAGAACACTGAAATACAGCAACCAAAGCACACCGCTCCGCAGTTTTGAACTCATGAGTTTGTTAGACAGGCAATGACGAAAAATGTTCCGCTGGTATTGCTTCTTTTAGATTGTCTAAATCGCTAACCACCCGGTCTTGATCGCTATCGGTCTGTCGCTTATCGCTTCCTTGACCGCGTATTTCGCCAGCAATCGCGTTGAATCAAGTACGGGAAGCGGGGAGTTGCTTTCGGTTACGATCAGCGGGATCTCGGTGCAGCCGAGAATGACGCATTCAGCGCCTCTGGCCTTCAGATCCTCGATCGCATTGACGAAGAGCTGAGTAGTTTCCGCATTGAATATTGACTGGCAGAGCTCGTCAAAAATTGCGGTGTTCAGTTGTTCTCTAACTGGCTCATCCGGAACTATGCGCTCGAGGCCGCGCTGCTCCAATGCGCGAGCATAGACAGGTCCCGTCATGGTCCACTTAGTACCAAGCAGTCCGACACGCTTCCATCCGTGGCTTGTGATTTCGTGACAAACTACTTCGGCAATGTGGAGACCTGGTAGCGGCAGATCCGCAGCGATCTGCTCGAGGACGATGTGCGCCGTGTTATCGGGACAGACGTAGAAGTCAGCGCCGGCATCAGCGACCAGCTCAACACCCTGACCCAAAAACTTCGCGACGTCTTTATGGTTTCCAGTCTCCCAACCCTGCATACTCAACGCCATCGGCACCGCACTCATCACCATCGTCGGGTGCATATGTGGACCGAGCTGCACGCCACCTTCTCTGCATGCAGTAAGGAAACAAAGAGCAGCGCCCTCCGCGCTGTGCGCAACAATACCAATTGTCTTCATATTTTGATTTAGCCACAAAAGCCACGAAAAGCACAAAATCAGGGACGTCGTGGTTAATCGGGAAGAAAGCTTCCTCCAGAATGTATGTAGGCCCACCCACAAGCACGCGATCAGGCTTCAGCCGGAATTTGTCGGAGGCATTTACGATCACAAACCGCAAATGCTCGTCAAAGCGCGCCGGTCGCGGCACCTCGATGATGCCGTCGGTTGAATGCTGCATTCTGCTGCCGGCGACTTCGTTGGAGAGGAGGAGATTGGCTTGCACAGGCTTGCGATTTAAAACCCAGGGCTAAGACAGGAGACTATGCGCTTGCGAAACTGCGAGAAAAGCAGGATGGAACTAATCTGACCGCGCGTGAGTATACGAGCAGATTTAAATTGCTGCAAGAAAGTTTTAGCCGCAAAAGGCACAAAAACCGAACTGAGTTTTGTGCTTTTGTGTGGTCTCACCTTGGAAGCACGGTCACCGTGACTGTCGCGGTGGCGAGGCCCCCTTCACCATCACTGACGGTATACGAGAACGTATCAATCCCAGTGAAGCCTGAATGAGCTTTGTAATTCACTGATTGGCCTGACGCCGTAATCGAGACCTTGCCATTTGCGGGCGACGTCACAGCGACGACAGAAAGTTCGTCCTCTTCGACATCAGTGTCATTCGCCAACACGTCTATCGTGACTGACGTGGTCTTGACCGTCGTCGCTTCATCGGGTTGTGCGTCAGGGTTGTCATTCACGCGCTGTACGTTTATCGAAACCGTCGTTTCCGCTGAAGTCGCAGCACCGTAGAGAGCCTTGAATGAAAAACTGTCAGGACCGTAATAGTTGGGATCCGGTTGATACGTGAGGTTTGGTGCTGCGCCACTTAGCGAGCCATGTAAAGGATTTGCCGTAATCACGTACGACACCGCGCCGCCGTTGCCGACAGTTCCATTCAACGTGATCGCCGTAGGCGTGTCTTCTGTTACCGTTACTGATTGCGACTGAGCGACGAGTGGATCATAAAGCCGGATGAACCGAACTCCGCCTTCTACTGTTGCAAACAGAAGCGAGCCGTCACTCGACATCTTCAAATGACCCCACTTGAATGGTCGATTGCCGGGATCGGTAAATAAGTATTCGAAGTCGTACGCCGCAGTCTGATTGAAGTTGACAGTATCGAAAGCTCGAACTTCGGTGCTGCCGGACCAGGCAAAGTAAACCGTATTCTCGACCGGGTGATACACAACTCCGATGGGTTGTGGACCGAACGACTGGCCGATGACATGAAACTTTGTGAGGTTGGCATCAGCGATCTGGGTGCCGAAGAGAGTCGGTATCGCGTATTGAGTTCCATCGCGGTTAACACCGATTTCGTAGGTGTACCAACCAGCTCCCGTGGGACCAAACTTACGCAGGAAATTTCCGTCTGAAATGCGGTACCTGTCATAAGGTCCATCAGAAGAGTCGGTCTCACCAATTCCGACGATGCTAAGATCTCCGCTCGTACGAGCCATGGAGAAGTTGCGGATCAGTCCTAACTGCTGCCAAAAACCAGTACTGGGAATGTATTTACGGAGCGGGCAGTCGCCCGAACCCTGAATCGTACACGTTATCAAAACAGTATCCTCGCTGCCGTAGGCAATCGCGTACGTTCCACCTTCGGCAAACGCGCGCGGGAACAGCGTCTGCTGGAGCTGCTGAGTTCGAAGATTTATGACATATACCCAGACGAATTCGCCGAGCGCCATCTCCTCGCCAATCACAAGGGTGTTTCCGTCTGGTGACAAATCAAGGCCGCGGAGGTTTCGACCGACTACGAACGGCGTGAGGAACGTATTAGTCGAGAGCTGGTAGCGAAGCACGTGATCGCCATTGGTGATGTACACGAGATCACGCGTGGCATCGTAAACCACGTCAAAACGAGATGACGCCGGGATGAAAGTTCCGGCAGCTTCGATCCGATGAGCTGACGAACAGAGGACAACAGCAATGAAAAGTGTCGCGGTGAAAAGTTTGACGAGTTTACAAACGGAAGTGTTTGGGAGGGTATTCATGTGCTTCCTTTCTTACAGAACAGGATCCACAGATTACGCAGATTGTTTATGACATCTGTGTAATCTGTGGATGAAGAAACTACGGCACAATTGGCAAGATTCGGACGTCACTCGTCATGCCGCGCACAGTAACAGTCAACGATAGGTTGCCGGTTGGTAGTCCGTCGGGAAGTCTGACGATTATGTAGGAGCCGCTCATGCCGGTTGTGATTGTTCCAACGCCCTCAATCGGCAAACTAACGCCATTCGCTTGTACGGATAACGTTGATGCCTGGGGAATTGGCGGCGAGCTAAGTCCAAGGAATGACGTGAACAGAGTTATGCGCGTGTGACCGTCCAGACTGAAATTGTGCGAATCAAGGATCTTGAACGGCGAGCGAACAAAAGTTACTGAATTAACAGCGGCGGCCGTATTGGCTGCTCCGTCTTCAGTGAATATAACGGGCGCGGTGGGCGCCAGGCGCCAGACGCCGTCGCTGCCGGCGGTCACGCGTGTCGGGTTGCTGCCGTCGGCATTCATCACGTAGAGTGCCGGACTCATTGGACCATCGCGCAACGAGGTGAAGAGAATCTTTGTGCCATCCGGTGACCATGCCGGTGCTGTATCCAACGCCGGATCATTTGTAAGTCGCGTTTGTCCCGAGCCGTCGGAATGCATGACATAGATCTCGGCTTGTCCATCGCGACTGCTCTGGAAGACGATCTTTGATCCGTCAGGCGAGTAGCGTGGCCGCGAATCGCCTCCGAATCCCGATAGAACGAGTGCGGAGTTCGTGATCCTGTTGTAGGTCCAGATCGTGTTGGGAGTATCAAGGATGAGTGATGATCCGGTCGGAGACCAGTCGGGATTAGCTCCTCCCGGGAAGCCAAAAATCGGAAAGCGACCCGACCCGTCCGCGTTCATGAGGTGAAGTACGCTCTGGAAGCCTGGTGTCACGGACGTAAAAGCGATTTGGGTTCCGTCGCGCGACCAGGCTGGTCCAAAGTCTTCAGCAAGCGTGTTGGATATGACAGTGAATCCTGTTCCGTCGGCGTTACGGATACAGATACGCTGCGGGGCTTTGATGCTGCCGTCAGGTTGCCGCAGGCACGTGTATGCGAGGCGTGAGCCGTCTGGCGACCACGCTGGTCGCATGTCATCGCCGGCCGCGTCC
>Ga0126314_10001438_pt1 | contig 11478 bp, 23 predicted proteins | sample Plot105B_FD_92535 | JGI IMG/M metagenome (GOLD analysis project Ga0126314, IMG submission 92535) | Serpentine soil microbial communities from UC McLaughlin Reserve, CA, USA - Plot105B | ecosystem: Environmental > Terrestrial > Soil > Grasslands | place: USA: UC McLaughlin Reserve, Lake County...
CCGATGTCCCCTAGATGCCTGCCCTGATACGCCTGCTCCGTGGCCGCCTCGAGGCAGCGCCTCGTGGTCTCGAGGAGCCTGTGGGTCTCGAGGGGAACCTCCCCTACTGCGACGGTGGTGGCCGAGTCGGTAACGAAGCCGTCGTAGCGCACGCCGACGTCGAGGGAGATTATGTCCCCCTCCTTCAGGCGGTAGGAGCCCGGGATACCGTGCACGATCATGGCGTTCGGCGAGGCGCAGATCGAGGCGGGAAAGCCCTGGTAGCCCTTGAACTCGGGGGTCCCGCTGCGCGAGAGGATGAACTCCTCGGCTAAAGTGTCGAGCTCCTTCGTCGTCACGCCGGGACGGACGTTCTCGGCGAGCATCCTCAGGCAGGCCGCAGTAACTCGTCCGCCCTCGCGCATGGTCTCGAGTTCTGTCTGGCTCTTGCGGACTATCAAGGTTGCTCCTCCACGGCTTCCAGGATGTCCTCGTTGACCCTCGGGATCTCCTTTGTGGCGTCGACGGTCGCGAGGATGCCCTTGTCTGCGTAGTAGCTCTTCAAGGGCTCGGTGTGTTGGTGGTAGATCTTCAACCTGTGCCTGAGCGCCTCTTCCGTGTCGTCCTTGCGCTGGACAAAGGGGCCAGGATCCTCGTCGCTGTTCTCCGGAGGCGGGTCGTGCTCGACGTGGTAGATGCGGCCCGTCGCCTCGCTCGTTCGCCGGCCCGAGAGACGTTTGATCAGTACCTCGTCGGGCGCCTCGAGGGCGATGGCGGCGTCCAGCTCGGCTTCGATCTCCGAGAGCATCTCATCGAGGGCCTCCGCCTGTGACTCGTTTCGAGGGAAACCGTCGAGGATCCAGGAGTCCGCCTCGTCGAGGTAAGGCCGCATCATCTGGATGATTATCTCGTCGGGGACCAGCTCGCCGCGATCGTTGTAGTCCTTTATCTTCTCTCCAAGCTGCGAGCCGGACTTGATCTCGGCGCGCACCAGGTCCCCCGTGGAGATGTGCTTCGCGCCCACCCTCTCCGAGATACGCTGCGCCTGGGTTCCCTTGCCCGCTCCCTGGGGCCCTAGGAGCACGATCCTCATCGCTTCCTGAGAAACCCTTCGTAGTTGCGCATCATAAGCTGGCTCTCGAGCTGGCGCACGGTGTCGAGGGAGACGCCAACGACGATAAGAATCGAGGTCCCGCCGAGGAAGATCGACTGCGGCAGGCTCATGACGCCGGTGATTAGGTACGGCACCACCGCGACCGCAGCGAGGAAGATGGCCCCGAAGAGCGTGATCCTTGTTAGGACGTTGTTCAGGTACACCGCGGTAGGCTGTCCGGGACGGATGCCGGGCACGTAGCCGCCGCTCTTCTTGAGGTTGTCCGCGTGCTCTATGGGGTTGAACTGCACCGCCGTGTAGAAGTAGGTGAACATCACGATGAGGAAAGCGTAGAGGATCAAGTATGGAGCGTTCCCGGGGGAGAAGAACAGGGCGATCTGGCCGACGATCGAGTCCTGGTTCCCGCCAGCGAAGAGCTGGCCGAGGACCACGGGGAAGATCAGGAGCGACGAGGCGAAGATGATGGGGATCACACCCGCCATGTTGACCTTGAGGGGCAGATACGTGGTCCCTCCCTGGCTCATCTTTCTCCCTACCTGCCGCTTGGCGTAGGTTATGGGGATGCGCCGCTGTCCCTCGTTGACGAAGACAATAGCAGCGACTATCAGGACGGCGATGATCCCGAGTATTACCAGGGTGAGCACGTTGCCGTCCTCGAGGAGCGTCCGGATCGCGCTCGGCGCCCGCGAGAGGATCGAGACCGTAATTATGAGAGAGATGCCGTTCCCGAGGCCGTGCTGGCTTATGAGCTCTCCCAGCCACATGGTGAGCATCACGCCCGTGGTCAGAGTAAGGATGACCAGGAAGATATCTATGGGGCTGGCCTCGGCGAGCACCCCGCCGGCCTGGGCCGACCGGAAGAACAGAACCATCGCTATCGACTGGACGAAGGCCAGCACCAGCGTGAAGTACCTTGTGTACTGCGTGATCTTCTGCTGCCCCGTATCTCCCTCTTTGGCGAGCTCCTGCAAGCGGGGCACGGCGACGGTCATGAGCTGCATGACTATAGCAGCCGTGATGTACGGCATGATCCCTAGCGAGAACACAGAGAAGTTGTTGAAAGCACCCCCCGTGAACACGCCGAAGAGGCCGGTTATAGCGTTCTGCCCCGTCTGGAGCCCCGTGGCGAGGGCCTCGCGGCTTATCCCCGGCAGGGGCACGAAAGCCCCGAGCCTGTAGAGGGCTATTATTAGCCCCGTGAACATCAGCCGCTGGCGCAGCTCCGGAACCTTCCAGGCGTTTGCAAGGGATCCCAGCATCTCTATCTCTCCATTACTTCGGTCTTCCCGCCGGCCGCCTCTATCTTCTCTTTGGCCGACCTCGAGAAGGCGTGCGCTCTTACGGTGACGGCGCGCCCTATCTCCCCGTCGCCGAGGATCTTGACGAGCTCGGCCTTCTTCCTGACGAGGCCGGCGGCGCGCAGCTCGTCCGGGCCTATCGTATCACCGGAGAGGTCCCCGAGTTCGCCGACGTTCACGCCTGCGTAGACCACGGGCCTCGCGACGGTGTGCCTGCCCCTGGCCTCGCCCTTGAGGCGGGGAAGCCTGCGCTGCAGCGGCATCTGGCCGCCCTCGTAGGAGGCGTGCGCTTTCGCGCCGGAGCGAGCCCCCGCGCCCTTGTGGCCGCGGCCGCTGGTCTTGCCGTGCCCGCTCCCCATGCCGCGCCCTACGCGCTTGCGCGCCTTCTTCGAGCCGGACGCCCCTTTGAGCTCGTTCAACCTCAATGTTCTTCCACCTCCTTGCAGGAGACGAGGTGGCGCACCTTGTGGAGCATGCCCCGGATCTGGGGAGTATCCTCGTGCATCCTGGTGTCCCTGATGCGCTTGAGCCCGAGGGCGCGCACCGTCCGCTTGTGCTCCTGCTTGGAGCCTATGACGCTCCTCACCTGCGTAACCTTGAGGGGGCTCATAGCGCTATCTTCACCCCCCTGCTCTTCTCTATCTCGGCCTTGGTCCTCAGCTGCTTGAGGCCCTGCACGGTCGCCTGCACCAGGTTCACCGCCGTCGTCGAGCCCAGCGCCTTGGTGAGCACGTCCCTGACCCCCGCGAGCTCCATTACCGCCCTGACGGCGCCGCCCGCGATGACCCCAGTACCCTCAGAGGCAGGCTTGAGCATCACAGAGGAGCTCTCGAACTTGCCGAGGACCTCGTGCGGGATCGTGGTGTTGCGCATCGGCACGTCGAACATGTTGGCCTTGGCGCGATCCTGGCCCTTGCCGATTGCAGCAGGAACGGTGTTTGCCTTGCCGAGACCCACGCCCACCCTTCCTTTCCCGTCGCCGACGACGACGAGGGCGCTGAAGTTGAAGCGGCGGCCGCCCTTGACGACCTTGGCGACGCGCCGGATCTCAACGACCCTGTCCTGGAACTCGCCGCCATCGCGCCCTCCGCGCTCGCGGGGCCTCGGTCCCCTCGCGTCGCGCTCCCTCGTCGTAGAGCCCCCTCCCCTCGGGTTGCCGCCCGTCGCGCCAGAGGGTCCCTGTCCCCTGCTCTGAGATGTCCTCGGTCTTCCCAAAATACGTTCCTCCTAAAGCTTCAGTCCGCCGGAGCGGGCGCCCTCGGCGAGCGCGGCGATCCGGCCGTGGTATCTGTTTCCGCCCCGATCGAAGACCACGGTCTCGATCCCTGCCTCCGCAGCTCTCGCCGCTATCAACTCGCCTACCTTGCGGGCGGCCTCGGTGCGGCTATCGACCTCCCCCACCTCGCGGGAGTCGGCGGCCGCCAGAGTGTTGCCAGCCGTGTCGTCTATGAGCTGGGCGTAGATGTGAGCGTTCGAGCGGTACACGGAGAGCCTCGGGCGCTCCAGGGTCCCTGCTATCTTGCGCCTTACGCGCTTGCGGCGCTTCTCCCTGTGCAGCCGCTTCTTCTCGACTACGGCCATCGTAAAACCTCCTCCTCCTAGCCGGCCTTGCCGACCTTGCGCCGGATCTGCTCGTCGCTGTAGCGGATGCCCTTGCCCTTGTAGGGCTCGGGCGGCCTGACGGCCCTGATCTCCGCCGCCATCTGGCCTACCCGCTGCTTGTCTATCCCACTCACGATTATCGTGGTGGGGTTTGGCACCTCGAACTCTACGCCCTCTCGCGGCGAGAGGGTAACGGGGTGCGAGAAACCTACCTGCAGGTTTAAGTCCCGTCCCTGGAGCTGGGCCCTGTAGCCGACGCCGGCGATCTGGAGGGTCTTGGAGAACCCTTCGGTCACGCCCGTGACGGCGTTCTGGACCAGGCTCCTGGTAAGCCCGTGCATCGCCTTGTGCTCGGGCGCGTCGGAGGCGCGCTCGAGGACGAGGCTCCCGTCCTCCTGCCTCACATCGACGCCGCGCCCTACGGGCACGGTGAGCTCGCCCTTTGGGCCCGTAACCTTCACGTTCCGGCCTGAGATCTCGACGTTCACCGAAGCCGGGACCTCGACCGGCGCCTTACCGATTCTGGACATACCGTGCCTCCCTAGTACACGAAGCAGAGGACTTCGCCGCCGACGCCCCTGCTCCGGGCCTGATGGTCGGTGAGGATCCCCTGCGAGGTCGAGAGGATCGCCACCCCGAGACCATCGAGGACGCGGGGGATGTCCTTCTGCTTGCGGTAGACGCGCCTGCCGGGGCGGCTCATCCGCCGCAGACCGGCTATCCCCCGCCTTCCGTCGGGGCCGTACCTCAGCTCGACGACGAGCCTCTTCTCGGCTCCTGCTCCCTTCTCCGAGAAGTCGTTAACGTAGCCCTCCTCCTTGAGGATCCTGGCTATCTCCGCCTTCATCTTGGAGTGGGGGATCTCGACAGTATCGTGCTTCGCCATCTGCGCGTTGCGGACCCTCGTGAGGAAATCCGCTATGGGATCGTTAACCGCCATACCTGCCTACCAACTCGCTTTCGTCACCCCTGGGATCTTGCCCTCATGGGCGAGCTCCCTGAGGCAGATCCTGCACAGCCCGAACTTCCGGTAGTACCCGTGCGCCCTGCCGCACCGCTGGCACCTGTTGTACTCCCTGACCGGGAACTTCTGCCTTCTCTTCTGCTTCACAAGCAACGCTTTTCTGGTCATACGTTACCCTCCCTGAAGGGCATCCCGAGAAGCCGCAGGAGCTCCCGCGCCTCCTCGTCGCTCTCCGTGGTCGTGACTACCGCGACATCGAGGCCGCGGGTCGCGTCTATTGCGTCGTAGGAGATCTCGGGGAAGATGAGCTGCTCGCGCAGGCCGAGGGCGTAGTTGCCGTGGCCATCGAAGGATCTGGGGCTCACCCCCCTGAAGTCCCTGACGCGCGGCAGGGCGACCGAGATCAAACGGTCGAGGAACTCCCACATGCGCTCGCCGCGCAGGGTTACCCTGGCGCCGACCGGCATCCCCTCCCTGATCTTGAACCCCGCGATGCTCTTACGCGCCCTCCTCAGCTGCGCCTTCTGGCCGGTGATCCTGGCGAGGTCCTCCATCGCGCCGTCGAGCGCCCTGCTGTTCTGCACGGCCTCTCCCACGCCCATGTTGACCACGATCTTCTCGAGCCGCGGGACCCGCATGGGGTTATCGATGTCGAACCTCTCCTTGAGGGCAGGGGCGATCTCCTCGTTGTACCTGTCCTTGAGCCTAGCCATCTATGTCCTCACCTGACCTCTTCGCGACCCTGATCTTCTCCCCTGCATCGGTGAACCTGTAGCCCACCTTGGTCGGCTCTCCCGAGTTCGGGTCTACCAGCATCACGTTCGAGACGTGTATGGGGGCGGCGAAGGTGTAGAGCCCCTGCTGGTTGTTCTGCGTCGGCTGGGCGTGCCGCGTGCGGACGTTGACGCCGCCGACTACCACGCGGTTCTCCTGCGGGATTACCCTCTCGACCTCCCCGCGCTTGCCCTTCTCCTTGCCGGTTATCACGACTACGGTGTCCCCGCGCTTTATCTTTAGACCCATACTAGAGCACCTCCGGGGCCAGCGAGATGATCCGCGTGTAGCCCTTCTCCCTCAACTCGCGGGCGACGGGTCCGAAGATGCGCGTCCCGCGCGGGGCGCCGTCTGGGTTGATTATCACCCCGGCGTTCTCCCCGAACCTTATATACGAGCCGTCGTCGCGGCGCGTCTCCTTCCTGGTGCGCACCACGACGGCCCGCACCACCTCGCCCTTCTTGACGGCGCCGCCCGGGGTCGCCTCTTTGACGGAGGCCACTATCACATCCCCCACGCCGGCGCTCCTGCGCTTGCTGCCGCCGAGCACGCGGATGGTCAGGAGGCTCCTCGCCCCCGTGTTGTCCGCGACCCTTATCCTGGACTCCTGCTGTATCACTACTCGGCCCTCGAAATGATGTTCGCCAGCCGCCAGCGCTTGCGCGCGGAGAGCGGACGGGTCTCGACGATCCTTACAGTGTCCCCCACGCGCGCCTCGTTGCGCTCGTCGTGCACCATGAAGCGCTTGGAGCGCCTGATGCGCTTCTTGTAGAAGGGATGACGCACGAGGGTCTCGACGGAGACGGCCACGGTCTTGTCAGGTCTGTCGGAGACGACCATCCCTACCCGCTCCTTGCGGGTGCCGCGGTCGGGGTCGCTCTGGATACGGCCCTCGTCCTGGTCGAGCCTCGGGCCCTTGGCCGGACCCGTGTCGAGACCCGACTCCACGGCGGCGCCACCTTCGACGAGCTCCTCGACCGCCTCTGCCGGACTCTGCTCGGTACCCTCTTCTTGCTCTGTGTTCTTCTCTTCCTCTGCCACTATCCTCTAGTCTCCTGCCTCTTCTGGTTCCGGACGGTAAGGAGCCTGGCGATATTCCTCCTTACCTCCTTGAGCTGTCCCGTGTTCTCCAGCTGCCCCGTGGCGTGCTGGAAGCGGAGGTTGAAGAGCTCGCGCCGGGTCTCCGCCAGGCGCTGCTCGAGCTCCTCCACGTCCAGCTCGCGAGCCTCTGTCGCCTTCACTACTGGCCACCCCCTCGCACCAGGAAGCGGGTCTTTATAGGGAGCTTCTGGGCAGCGAGCATCATGGCGCTACGCGCCAGGTCCTCGCTCACGCCGCTCATCTCGAACATCACGCGCCCCGGCTTGACTACTGCAACGTAGGACTCGGGACTCCCCTTGCCGCTCCCCATACGGGTCTCGGCCGGCTTCTTTGTAACCGGCTTGTGGGGGAAGATGTTGATCCAGACCTTCCCTCCGCGGCGGATCTTGCGCGTCATCGCGATACGCGCAGCCTCAATCTGCCTGTTGGTTATCCAGGCCGGCTCGAGGGCCTGCAGCCCGTACTCGCCGAACTGCACCTCGGTTCCGCCCTTGGCCTGGCCGCGCATCCTGCCCCGCTGGGGCTTGCGGTACTTGAGCTTCTTGGGCACCAGCATCAGCTACCCCCGTCCTCGTGCACCCCGTGGTTGATCCAGACCTTGACCCCGATCTGGCCCATCTGGGTCTTGGCCTCCTTGAAGCCGTAGTCGATATCGGCATCGAGGGTGTGCAGGGGCACGCGCCCCTCCGAGATGGTCTCGGACCGGCTCATCTCGATGCCGCCGAGCCTGCCGCCGCACTGTATCCTCGCCCCCTCGGCACCGCTCCGCATGGCGCTCGTGAGCGCCCGCTTCATGGTGCGCCTGAAGGCAGCCCTGCCCTCGAGCTGCTCCGCTATGGACTCGGCGACGAGCCTGGCGTTGAGCTCAGGCCTCGAGACCTCGCGCACGTTTACCTGTACCTTCTTCCCCGTCAGGCGCTCGAGGTCGCCCCTCAAGGCATCTACCTCGCTCCCGCCCTTGCCGATGACGATGCCGGGGCGCGCGGTATGGATGTCGACGGCGATCTCACCCTGCTCCGCCGCCTTGCGGATCTGGATGTCCGCGATACCAGCCCTCGTTAGCTTCTTCTCTATGTGCTCGCGGATCTTGAGGTCCTCGCCGAGCAGCTCGGCGTAGTCCCGGTCCGAGTACCAGCTGCTCTTGAAGTCAACCTTCTCGCCCTTGCGCTTCACGCCGAGCCGGAAGCCCTCAGGGTGTATCTTCTGACCCATTATCGTTCCTCCTCGTCTCCGGGCGTGCCCACCATCGCGGGGGCGCCCAGCTCGACGGTTATATGGCTGGTGCGCTTGCGGATCATAGTAGCCCGCCCCATGGCGCGGGCCCTATAACGCTTTATGGTAGGGCCATCGTCGACCCGGATCTCGCGCACGAAGAGCTCGTCGGGGTCGATGTCGTCGTTGTGCTCGGCGTTGGCCGCCGCGCTGTTTATTACGTCGCCTATGATCTTCGCGGCCCTCCTGTTGGTGAAGCGGAGGATCGAGGCCGCCTCGGGGTAGCTCTTTCCCCTCACCTCGTCCGCGACGAGCCGCGCCTTGCGCGGGGCGATGCGGAGGTACTTCGCCACTGCCCTCATCTGCGCCTCGCCGTCCTGTCGCCCTTGACGTGGGTGCGGAAGGTGCGGGTAGGGGCGAACTCACCGAGGCGGTGGCCGACCATGCTCTCCGTGCAGTAGACGGGGACGTGCTTGCGCCCATCGTGCACGGCGATGGTGTGGCCAACCATCTCGGGGTAGATCACGCTAGCCCTGCTCCACGTCTTTAGCATCCGCTTCTCGTTGTTCTCGTTCATCCTGAGGATGCGCTCCATAAGGCGCTCCTCGACGTACGGCTCCTTCTTCGAGGAACGCGTCATACTAGCGCCTCCTTCCTTTCCTGCGACGCCGGACGATCATGGCGTCCGAGCGCTTGTGCTTTTTGCGTGTTGGAGATCCGAGGGTGGGTTTGCCCCACGGCGTGACGGGCGAGCGGCCCGGTGTGCTCTTGCCCTCGCCGCCGCCGTGCGGGTGGTCGACGGGGTTCATAACCGTCCCTCGCACCGTCGGCCTGATGCCGAGGTGTCGCTTGCGCCCCGCCTTGCCCCACCTGACGTTCTGGTGCGACTGGTTTCCGACGACGCCGACGGTAGCCCTGCAGGCCGCGCGGACCCTGCGGCGCTCGCCGCTGGGGAGCCTCAGCGTCACGAGCTCTCCCTCGCGGGCTACTAGCTGGGCGCTAGTGCCAGCGCTGCGGGCCAGCTGCGCCCCGTGTCCCGGCTCGAGTTCGACGGCGTGGACGACGGTGCCGACGGGGATGCGCGAGAGCGGCAGGGCGTTGCCAACGTCGATCTCGGCGTCGTGCCCGCTCATCACTATCGAGCCTACCGTGAGGTTGCGCGGGGCGAGGATGTAGCGCTTCTCGCCGTCGTGGTAGTGCAGAAGGGCTATGTTAGCCGAGCGGTTGGGATCGTACTCTATCGCCGCAACCGTAGCGGGCACCCCGTCCTTGTTGCGCTTGAAGTCTATGAGGCGGTAGCGCCGCTTGTGCCCCCCGCCGATGTGGCGGGTGGTGATGCGGCCCTTGTTGTTGCGCCCGCCGGTCTTGTGCATCTTGGCGAGTAGCTTCTTCTCCGGCTGGTTCCTCGTTACCGAGTCGCGCGTGAGGACCGAGGAGTTCCTGCGGCCAGCGCTCGTCGGCTTGTAGCGTCGTGCTGGCATACTAGACCCCCTCGAACAGCTCTATGCGCTCGCCCTCGGCCAGCTTCACGACGGCCTTCTTCCATGTGGAGGTCCGGCCGCGCGTGAGACCCTGGCGCTTGGGCTTGCTCTTGATGGTAGCGGTGTTCACCTTGTCTACCCTCACGTCGAAGGCGCTCTCGATGGCGCGCCTGATCTGGTTCTTGTTGGCCCGCTGGTCTACCTGGAAAGTGTACTGTCCCTCGCTCTCAATGAGGTTGTAGCTCTTCTCCGAGATGACCGGACGGATTATGATCTGGTGAGGATCCATCATCCCTCCTTACCCGCGAGCTTCGAGTAAGCCGCCCGCGAGAACACCACGTCCCGCGCCCGCAGAAGCTCGTAGACCCCGTACTCCCTCGGACCGACGACGGTGACCTCGGGCAAGTTCCTGAAGGAGAGCGCGGCGACGCTGTCCTCAGCGGTGAGAACGAGCAAAACCGGTCCATCGAGCTCCATCTTCCCGAGGATCTCTTTCGCCTTCTTGGTCGAGGGCTCATCGAAGGCCAGGGAGTCGAGCACGTAGAGCTCGCCGCTCCTCGCCTTGGAGGAGAGGACGCCGTTGAAGGCCGCGCTGGCCTCCTTGCGGTTGATACGCTTGCCGTAGCGCCCTGGCTTGGCCTTGGGGCCGCCCCACGTCCCGCCGCCGACGCGGACGGGGGACTTCACGTCACCAGCGCGGGCGCGGCCCGTCCCCTTCTGGCGGTAGAGCTTGGCTCCAGAGCCCCTGACCTGGCTGCGGCCCTTCGTCGAAGCGGTGTAGCGCCGGCGCGAGTCGAGCTCGGCGACGACGGCGCGGTGGATTACGTGCTCCCTCGGCTCCGCCTCGAAGCGCGGTCCCTCAAGGTCCATCGAGGACTTCCTGCCGCTACGGGCGTCGAACACCTGCGCTGTGGACTTTGTCTCCGCCACCCTACTCACCAGCCTTCCGGATCTTGACGAGGGCGCCCTTGCCACCGGGCACGCCGCCGCGCACCCACAGCTCATTGTTCTCGGCGTCAACGGCGACGACCTCGATGTTGCGCACCGTAGCCGTCTCGTTGCCCATCTGGCCCGGCATCCGCTGGCCCTTGAAGACCCTAGCGGGGTCGGCAGAGGCCCCTACGGAGCCGGGCTGCCTTATGTTGTGCGAGCCGTGGGAGACGGGCCCGCGGCTGAAGCCGTGGCGCTTGACGGTCCCCTGGAAGCCCCTGCCCTTGCTCGTAGCGCTGACGTGGACCCTCTCGCCTACCTCGAAGACATCGACGCCTATGGTCTCACCGACCTCGGCCGAGACGCCGCGCAGCTCCTTGAGGTGCCTGCGCGGGGGAGTGTCCAGCCTGGCGAAGACTCCGGCGTGCGGCCTGTTCACCCTGCTGGACCTCGCGGCTCCGAAACCGACCTGGACGGCGTCGTAGCCGTCCTCGGCCGAGGTGCGGACCGCCGTTATGAGGTTCGGCTCGACCTCGATGACGGTTACGCCAACCAGCGTGCCATCGTCCTTGAAGGCCTGGGTCATGTGCTTCTTGCGTCCGTAGATTGCCGTCGCCATAGCCGCTAGGTCGCCTTTATCTCGATGTTCACACCGGCCGGCAGGTCGAGACGCTGCAGCGAGTCAACCGTGCGGGGCGTGGGCTGCTGGATGTCTATGAGCCGCTTGTGCGTCTGCATCTGGAAGTGCTCCCGCGAGTCCTTGTCCTTGAAGGGACCGCGGATCACGGTGTAGCGGCTGCGCTTGGTCGGCAGCGGAACGGGGCCGAAGACAAAGGCCCCCGTTCGCTCCGCGGTCTCGACTATGGAGCGGGCCGTCTTGTCTATGACCTCGTGGTCATAGGCCTTTAGCTTGATCCTTATCTTGGATACGGCCACGAGCTACTCCAGAATCTGGGTGACAACACCAGCACCTACAGTGCGGCCACCCTCCCTTATTGCAAAGTTCAACCCCTCATCCATGGC